>Ga0310696_10001989_pt1 | contig 28142 bp, 23 predicted proteins | sample AusTroGonzalo_MG_4_FD_203885 | JGI IMG/M metagenome (GOLD analysis project Ga0310696, IMG submission 203885) | Bovine rumen microbial communities from tropical cattle in Woodstock, Queensland, Australia - Gonzalo_02 (v2) (version 2) | ecosystem: Host-associated > Mammals > Digestive system >...
ACAGTCGTGAGATCTTTGGGAAGAAAGGCGAGCTTCGGGATCTCGTTGGCGTTTTTGGAAATGGTGTCTAAGGTCTTTACGATCTTGGCTTCCTGGGGCTCGAAGTAGTGAGCGCTTCTGATGATCCTTACTCCGCTTTTATGGGCCAGGGCTTCAAGTTCCGGAGCGGTCATGTCGGATTCCAGATCGACGTAGGCGAAGGCGCTTAGATTTGAAAGCAAATCTAGCCTCTCTGTTTCGCTGCCCTCAAAGGCTCCGCCGTCGTTTTTTCTGCGCACGGTCAGGATGCAGGGGGTTTTTACGTTCTTCGGAAAATCTTTTATGGAAGCGTATTCGCTTTTTTGTAAATGATCCGCCCTGAGCTCGATTAGGTCAACGAACGGCGCGTTGACGTCGGCTATCCTCTGCGCTTCGGTGAGCGTTTTGGCAGTGATGGTTAGGCAGATCAGGGACGGCATCGTTTACTCCAAAGAGATCTTGGTAGCCTTGACGCTGCCCCAGGCGCAGGGCAGGGAGAAAGTGACGGTGTTGCCGGAGCGCTTTTTGTCGCGGCGCATGATTAATTTCAGGTCGTCCAGAGCTATGCCTTCGGGAAGCTTGGTGGGAAGGCCGTGGGCGGCGAAGATCTCCGCCAGTTCTTCCGGGAAACTTTCTTTGGCAAGGCCCATTCTCTGGGCGATCCTGGCTTCTTCGACGCAACCTATAGCCACTGCTTCGCCGTGGCTTATCGTAAAGTTGCTCTTAAGTTCCAGGGCGTGGCCAACGGTGTGTCCGCAGTTCAAAAGAATGCGGCGGCCGCATCTCTCAAAAGGATCTTCCCTTACGATATCAACTTTCACCTGCAGATTGTCGGCGATCTCCCTGGCGGTCGGGATCTCGGAGAACTTGGGTTCGCTGCCGCGGATAAGAGCGTGCTTGATCATCTCAGCCTTGCCGACTTTCAATTCCTTAAGGGGAAGCGTTTTCAGTCTCTCGGCATCGATAAGCACGAGTCTGGGAGAATGGAAGGCGCCCACCAGATTCTTGCCGATCGCAAGGTCGCAGCCGGTCTTGCCGCCGGTGGAGGCGTCCACCATGGAAAGCAAGGTCGTGGGAAAATTGATCCAGTCGATGCCGCGCATCCAGGTGGCGGCGGCGAAGCCTACGAGATCGCTGGTCACTCCCCCGCCGAAGGAAGCGATCATGTCCTTCCTGCCGATGGCGTGATCATTCAGTATTCCCCAGATCTTTTCAATGGTAGAAATATTTTTAAACTCTTCGCCGGAGGGAATAAGTTCCAGAGCGGTGTCTTTCAGGGCTTCCGGCTGACAGTTGGCGGCGTTGGTGTCGGCGATGACAAGTTTGGCGAAGCCGTTAAGATCGCCCATGGCTTCACCCACGATGACCAGAGAGGTCGGAAGCGCGAAGGCTTTGGCGATCCCGCTCTTGAAGGAAGCGTAATGCTCTTTTCTTTCTTCGGCTTTGTTGCCCAGAGGGCGGGCGCCGGGGTTCCTTTGGAAACGCTTTTCCAATTCTTCCTTGGAAGGCGCTTCCAAAAGCCAGACGCGGCCGAAGCTTTCCGCCAGCGCGCGGTTCTCGGAATCGAGGAGCGTGCCGCCGCCCAGGGAGACGACGCAGTCGTTAAAATCGTCTTTCTGGGTAAGCTCGCGCAGCGTTTCCTTTTCAATGCTGCGGAAAAGCGCTTCCCCGCCTTCCTCGAAGATCGCGGGAATGGTCTTTTGGGACTTGGCTTCTATCTCGCTGTCGAGATCGAAAAAAGTTTTGCCCAGGCTCAGCGCCAGGTTTTTGCCGACGGTGGTCTTTCCGCTGGCGGGAGGACCGTAAAGGAAAATAGCGGACATTTTATTTCTCCTCCCCTTGCAGTTTTTCTTTTATGGCTTTCCCTTCCGCAAGCTGAGCGATCAGGCTAACCCTATCGTTGTTTTCCAAGGCGGTCTTATAATCCTCGAGCCTTTTGATCATTCTCTCGAGGACCGGCAGAAGCTCCGTTTTGTTCAAAAGGAAAAGTTCGGACCAGAGCTCCGGATCAGGAGCGCCGACTCTGGATAGATCCCGGAAGCTGCCGGCGGAAAAGCCGGAGCGCTTAAGGGCAAGCTCGTCCCTTAAGTAAGCGGAGGAAACGAGGTGGCAGAGCTGGCTGGTGTAGGCGATCATTCTGTCATGCTCTTCGGGAGTCGTGAAGACGACTTCTTTGAAGCCTAGATCTGTGAAGAATGGCTTGAGTTCTTCAGCGGTCTTCTGATCTTTCGGGAAGGGCGTCAAGATCATGGAAGCGCCCTGGAAAAGCTCCGCGTCGGAATTCTCGAAACCACTGACTTCTTTGCCGGCCATCGGGTGTCCACCGATGAAGGTGAAGCTGCCGTTCAGCTTGGGAGCAAGCTCTTTTATGACGGCGGTTTTTACACCGCAGACGTCGATTACAATGGCGCATTTCTTCAGATCATCAGCGTGCTCAAGGAGCCACTTCACGGCAAGCGTCGGGTGAAGGGCAATGATGACGAGATCGGAATTTGAAACTTCGACCTTGTCGTTTTTGTCGATGCCACGGATGTTGTAGCCGGCCTTTTTTGCGGCCTTGTAAAAGGAGCCGCCTATGAGGCCGAGGCCAATGATGGCGATCTCTTTAAAGTCAGATCTCGGCATAAGCTCCTAAGAAGGTGAACTGTTCGATCTCCGGATCGGTGGAAAGCTCGGAAAGAAGCTTGATGGCATCCGGGTCGTTGGGCTTGGCTTCGAATTCGAAGATGAAGCGGAATTCGAATTCCATGCCGGGGATGGGCCTGGATTCCAGTTTGGTGAGGTTCAATCCGATGGAGGAGAACTTCGCAAGGATCGTGGCCAGAGAGCCAGGCTTGTGCGGCAAGGTCAGCATGACCGAGATCTTCGTGGCGTCCTTGTAGATCTCCAGCTCCCTGGAAATGCAGATGAAGCGCGTGAAGTTGGAAGGCGTGTCGCAGATGTTGGGATTCAGAACTTCCAGGCCGTAGAGCTCGGCGCAGTTCCTGGAGGCGACCACCGCCAGGTCCGTTCTGCCGCTCTCCTTTAGTTCCCTGGCCGCCATGGCCGTGTTCGCGGCGGGCGTCTGCTTAACGTTTTTCATGCCGTGGAGGAAAATGGAGCACTGCGAAAGCGCCTGGGGATGGCTCTTCACTTCCTTGATGTCGCTTTGCGTCACGCCCTTGTTGACCATGAGCGCGTGCGACACGTGGAGCTTAACGGCCTTCACGATCCTGAAGTCATGGCTCCTCATCTGGTCGTAGACTGCCGTAACGGAGCCGGCGGAAGAGTTTTCAATGGGCAGCACGCCGTACTGGCACATGCCTTTCTCAACGGCGCTGAAGATGTCGGCGAAAGAATGGAAGAAAAGGATCGCGGGAAATTTGAACAGCTCGCTGGTCGCCTGCTGGCTGAAAGCGCCTTCCGTCCCCTGGCACGCGACGGTGGCGTGGGAGGGAAATTCCTTGGGGGCGGTGGCGAAAGCCCTGTTTATCTCCCTTTCCAGTTTGCTTTCTTTCAGGATCATGCGGCGCTCTTTGGCGCGGGAGAGGCTGAAGATGTCGTAAAAGAGCATGGCGACCTCGTTCTCGAATTCAGGTCCGGCCTTGAGGGCCACTCTTTTAAGGATCTCCCTTTCCCTTGCCGGATCGCTGACGGGAACATTGTTCTCCTCTTTGTACTTGGCGATCTCTTTGACGAGCTCGAAGCGCTTCAGATAAAGTTCAACGAGCTTATCGTCGAGGGCGTCGATCTCTGATCTTATGTTTTCCTTGTCCATAATCTTCTTTTTGGTTTATTTACATGTACTTATATTATACCCTTAACGGCAAGCGTAGGGTCTGACCGCCTTTATCGCCTTCATAGTTTCGGCGAACATGGCGGGCGTCTGGCTCTGGGCGCCGTCGCATTTGGCCTTGGGCGGATCGTTGTGGACCTCGATTATGAGGCCGTCGGCGCCGATGGCCGTAGCGGCGACCGCCACGGGGTGCACGAGCCTGGCTACGCCGGTGGCGTGACTGGGGTCGACCACTACCGGAAGGTGCGAGAACTGATGAAGCAGCGGGACCACGGAAAGGTCGATGGTGTTCCTGGTGGCCGTTTCGAAAGTCCTGATGCCGCGTTCGCAGAGGATTACGTTGGGGTTGCCGGAAGCCATGATGTACTCGGCGCTCATAAGGAGCTCCTGCAAAGTGGAAGAGAGTCCCCTCTTCAGAAGGATGGGCTTCTTGGTGTTGTGGCCTACTTCCTTTAAGATGTCGAAGTTCTGCATATTGCGGGCGCCGATCTGGATGACGTCGACGTCGTTGAAATATTCGAACTGCGAGAAGTTCATAAGCTCGGTGACGATGGGAAGCCCGGTCTCTTTCTTGGCGGCCAGGAGCATCTTCAAACCTTCCACGCCCAGTCCCTGGAAGGAATAAGGGCTGGTCCTGGGCTTGAAGGCGCCGCCTCTTAGGAGCGTCGCGCCCGCGGCCTTGACCGCCTTGGCGACCTCGATTATCTGCTCTTCGCTCTCCACGCTGCAGGGGCCGGCGATGACCTGGAAATTGCCGCCGCCGATAAGCTGGCCGCCGCAATCGATTATGGAGTCGTCCGGATGGAACTTGCGGTTGGCGGCCTTGTAGGGGTCGCCCACGCGCTGCACGCTGGCCACCACGTCAAGGGCGGAAACCAGATCGATGTCCAGGTGAGCCACGTCACCGACGCAGCCGATTAGGGTTTCGTGTGAACCGACGGAGATGTGCGGATCAATGTTGTGAGCCTTCAGCCAGTTGATCAGATTGTCGACCTGACTTTTTTCGGCGCCTTGCTTGATAAGTATTATCATAATTTTTCCTTAATGGTTGTTTATTATTTGCTTAAAAAGAAAGAGCCTGGCTTTGCTCAAGCCAGGCTCTCTTCGTATTCTGAATCCGCTTCTATTCGACTACGACAAGGTTCCCCCAGCTTGAGAAAGCTCGGTGAAATAAAAATAGAACCAGTAGCCGAAATTGAAATTCATGTTCAGTAATTCCTTGATTGTTCGGCGACTATAGTAGCACTTTCGTTTTCATTTTGCAAGGGATAGCTCCGGAAGCAGGCGCGCGGAAAAGATTAACCGCTGGATTTTTATCTGGATTTTATGCTAGACTTATAAAAAATGTTTTCCCAAGCGATTTAGGAAGACAAAAAAATCACCGCTTCCAATTCAAGGAGACTTAAATGAAAACTGCAAAACAGCTTTCCGTTTTTCTGGAGAACAAGCCTGGCCACGCTTACAATATCTGCAAGACTTTGGGCGACGCCGGCATAAATATCTTTACGCTCTCGCTGGCCGACACGAACCAGTTCGGGCTCCTGCGCCTGATCGTAGAGAAACCCGAAGCGGCCGGCGAGGTCTTGAAAAAAGCGGGAGTGATCGTCAACATAACCGAACTTCTGGCTGTCAAAATAGACAACCGCCCGGGAGTTCTGGCCAAGATCTACGAACTGCTCTCCGCCTCGGACATTAACCTGGAATACGCCTACGCCTTCGCGATGCGCCGCATTTTCTTATTGAGAGTCAGCGACAACGAAAAAGCCTTCCAGACCTTAAGCGAGAACGGTTTCTCCCTGCTCAGCCACGAGGAACTCTTCTCCGGAGAAAACGAAAACTAAAAACTGAAACATATGGAAAAATCCGCTTTACAAGCCCTAGCGCAGAAAGATTTCATGAGCCGCGACGAACTGGAGTCCATCCAGCTCAAGAGGCTTAAAAACATAGTCTCCCACGCCTACAAGAACCAAGCGCTCTTCAGGTCCCGCATGCAGGAAAAAGGCCTTGACGACACCTGCATCAAGGAAATGAAAGACATCCAGAAGCTCCCCTTCTTCAAGAAAGTCGACCTTAGGGACACCTATCCCTTCGGACTGCTTTCCGTCCCCATGGAAGACATAATAAGGCTGCAGGCTAGTTCCGGAACGACCGGATCCCCCATCGTCATCGCCTACACTAGAGAAGACGTGGCCTGCTGGCAGGAAGCCACCATGCGCGCTTTGATGATCGCGGGAATCGGTTCCGGAGACATCATTCAGAACGCCTACGGCTACGGACTCTTCACCGGCGGCATGGGCCTCCATTATGGCGCCGAGGGACTGGGCGCGACGGTACTGCCCATCTCCAGCGGCAACACCGAGCGCCAGATCAAACTAATGAGCGACTTCGGCGTCACCTGCATAAGCTGCACGCCCAGCTACTTCCTCCACATAATCGAGAAAGCCAAGCAGCTCGGCTACGACTTCAAAAAGATGAAGCTGAAACACGGCATCTTCGGCGCCGAGCCCTGGACCAACGAGATGCGCCAGAGGATCGAGCAGGAATCCGGCATCAAAGCCTGGGACATCTACGGCCTTACCGAGATCTCCGGGCCGGGCGTCGCCATGGACTGCCCCGCCAGGACCGGGCTGCACATGTTCGAAGACCTCTTCTATCCTGAGATCATCGACCCCGAGACCGGCGAAGCGCTGCCCGACGGCACGGAAGGCGAACTGGTCATCACCACGCTGAACAAGTTCGGCATGCCCATGATCCGCTACCGCACGAGAGACATCTCCGTCATAGTAAAGGGCACTTGCGAATGCGGCCGCACCATCAGAAGAATAAAACGCATCGACCACAGGAACGACGACATGCTCATCATAAGGGGCGTAAACGTCTTCCCGAGCCAGATCGAAGCGGCCCTCCTTACGATCCCGGGCGTCCAGCCTCACTACCACATCATCGTCAGGCGCCACGGCGACCTCGACACCCTGGAAGTTCAGGTGGAGCTCTCCGCGGAACTCTTCGGCGACACCATCCGCTCCATCGAAGTCATCCAGAAAAAGATCGGCAACGCCATCAAGAGCATCATCGGCCTCGCCGTCACGGTCACTCCCGTGGAACCCGGAAGCCTCGAGCGCTCCATGGGCAAAGCCAAGCGCGTGACCGACCTGCGCAACAGCTAAACGAAGCCTATCCGGCTCCTTTAATACCGGGCAAGAGCTCCCCTCTTGCCCGGTATGTTATTATATTAAGTTAGACACTTATCTTCTTAACCGAAGGAGACTATTTATGGAAACCGTAAAACAGCTTTCCCTCTTTTTGGAGAACAAGCCCGGACACGTCTACAATATTTGCAAAACTCTAGGCGAGGCCGGCATCAACATCTATACGCTGACGCTTGCCGACACCGCCCAGTTCGGCATCTTAAGGCTTATCGTCGAGGATGCGGAAGCCTCCAAGCAGCTGCTTGAAAAAGCCGGCTTCATCGTCAACATCGCCGACGTTCTGGCGGTCAGGATCGACAACCAGCCGGGCCGTCTGGCTCAGGTCGCCGAGATACTGAACAACGAGGACATCAACGTTGAGTACGTTTACGCCTTCGCCAACCGCCACATCTTCCTCTACCGCGTCAGCGACACTGAGAAAGCTTATTCCAAACTCGTCTCCAACGGATTCGTCGTACTTAGCTCGCAGGAGCTTTTCAACACCAATAAATAAGAAGCATAAAAAAATGAAACTGGAAAACAAGATCTGGGACAAGGCGGAATGCCTCTCCCGCGATGAGATCGAAAGCATTCAGGTATCTAGACTCAAAGAAACCGTAAAAAGAGTCCAAAACGTCCCCTTCTACGCTCAGAAACTTAAAGAGCTCGGCATAGGCCCCGAGGACATAAAAAGCGTATCGGACGTAAAGCACCTCCCCTTCACCACAAAGACCGACATGCGCAACAATTATCCTCTGGGACTCATGGCGGTCCCGAAGGAAAAAGTCCTTCGCTTCCACGGTTCTTCAGGCACCACCGGCAAACCGACCTTCGTGGCTTACACGAAAAACGACCTTGAGATGTGGTCGGACATGGTGGCGCGCTTCCTCTACGCCGGCGGAGCAAGGCCCGGCAACACCGCCCAGATCAGTTTCGGCTACGGCCTCTTCACCGGCGGCTTCGGTCTGCACTACGGCCTTGAAAAGATCGGCTCCTCCATCATCCCGGCCGCCAGCGGCAACACCAGGAGACAATTCACGCTTCTGCAGGACCTCAAGCCCGAGCTCTTGGTCTGCACTCCGACCTACGCGCTGCGCTTAATCGAGTACATGGAAGACGAAAAGATCCCCAGGGAGAGCCTGAATCTTAAAGTCGCGTTTTTGGGCAGCGAGCCCTGGACCGAAGAGATGCGCCTCTACATCGAGGAGAAGCTCCAGGTCAACACCTGCAACAACTACGGTCTTTCCGAAGTGATCGGCCCCGGCATCAGCGGCGAGTGCGTCTATCACACCGGCATGCACATCCAGGAGGACTACTTCCTGGTGGAATGCCTTGATCCCGAAACGCTGGAGCCCGTTCCGGACGGACAGCTGGGCGAACTTGTCATCACCGCCCTCAACAAGGAAGCCATGCCCATGATAAGGTACCGCACCAGAGACCTGGCTTACCTTATCAGCGACACAGACTGCCCCTGCGGCAGGACCACCAAGAGAATGAGCAGAATAAAAGGCCGCTCCGACGACATGCTGATCATAAGGGGCGTCAACGTCTTCCCCAGCCAGGTGGAAGAAGCCCTGCTGCAGTGCAAGGACGTCACGCCGAACTTCCTCATCGTCCTCGACCGCCCCGGCTCCCTTGACCGCTCGGTGGTGAAAGTGGAGATGGCCCCGGCCTTCTTCTCCGACAAGATGAGCGAGATGCAGATGCTGAAGAACAGGCTTGAGGAGACCATCCGCTCCTACACCGGCATCCACTTCGAAGTGGATCTGGTCCAGCCGCAAAGTATCGAACGCTTCACCGGCAAAGCGGCCCGCGTAATTGACAATCGACCCAAGGAAAAATAAAAAATGTTATCCCTTAACGCCATTTTACTGATCGCTTTCATTATCCTTCTGGCCTGCACCGGCGTTTACGCCATGCGCCGCACCAAAAGCCTTGAGGACTTCTTCCTGGGCGGCCGCAACGTCGGCCCCTGGATCTCGGCCTTTTCCTACGGCACCAGCTATTTCTCCGCCGTCATCTTCATCGGATTCGCGGGCAACCTGGGCTGGAAGTTCGGCTTCCCCGCCATCTCGATCGGCATAGGCAACGCCGTTTTCGGCGCGCTTTTGGCCTGGATCGTTTTGGCGAAAAGAACGCGCCGCATGACCCAGAACCTCGGCGCCATGACCATGCCGGGCTTCTTCTCCTCCCGCTACGACGCGCCCTTATTGAAACCGATCGCGGCGCTTATCATTTTCATCTTCCTTGTCCCCTATTCCGCTTCCGTTTACAAAGGCCTGGGCTACCTCTTTCAGGAAAACTTCGGCATCCCCTACGAAGTGGCTTTGTGGCTCATGACCGGCGTGGCCGCCATCTACCTCTTGCTCGGCGGATACCTGGCCATGACTCTGACTGACTTCATCCAGGGCATGATCATGCTGGTCGGCTCCGTGCTTCTCGTCACGGTCCTGGTCGGCAAAGGCGGCGGCTGGGGCAGCATCGTCCACAACATCAACGAAGCCAGATGCGCCCATGTGGAAGTCTCCACCTTCGGCTGGTGGACGCTGGGTTCGGCGGTCCTGATGACTTCCTTCGCACCCTGGGGACTTCCCCAGATGATCCAGAAATACTACGCCATCAAGAACGAATCGGTTATTTTCAAAGCCACCATCATTACGACCATCTTCGCCGCCGTCATCGGCTGCGCGGCCTATTTCTCCGGTGCCGTGACGCACCTCTACTTCCAGGGCGGACTGCCCGACACCAAGGGCGTTTACGACACATTGGTCCCCATCATGCTGAAAGCCTGGCTGCCCGGTCCTCTGATGGCTCTCTTCCTGCTTCTCATCCTTTCAGCTTCCATGAGCACTTTGTCCAGCCTTGTTCTGGTCTCCTCCTCCACGGTGGCCATCGACTTCTACAAAGGCTGCATCAACAAGAACGTTTCGGAAGGCGCTTCCGTGACTCTAATGAGGATCATGAGCGCTCTCTTCCTTCTGACCTCCTACCTCATCGCCCACACCAACAGCAAATTCATCGTTGACCTTATGAGCCTAAGCTGGGGCGCCGTGGGCGGCGCTTTCCTGGCCCCCTACCTCTACGGCCTCTACTCCAAGAAGGTCACCAAAGCCGGCGCTCTGGCAGGCATTATCGTGGGCCTTGGTGTTCAGATAATCCTGGTCATCGTGACGAAACTTCCCGCCACCATGTGCTCGGTGATCTCCATCATCATCCCCTTCGCGGTGGTGCCGATCGTGAGCTCCTTCACGGAAAAAGTCCCCGCCGAGGTCGTGGAAAGAGCCTTCGCCCAACCGAAAGAATAAGCTAACTTTCCAAGGGGCAAAAAAAGAACACATCCCCAAGTGAACTCACGGAGGACGCCAATCAAGGCAAGGCGCGCGTAGTCCGTGAACGGGGGATGTGTTCTTTTTTGCCCGAAGAAACTATAAGCTATTTCGCGGGCTTTGTCTCCTTAAACGCTATGCGGAAGCTCAGGTCGCTCTGGATCGCGTCCGTGTTCCTTTCCTTCTCGGCTTCCTCATACAGCTCCATAATGTGCCAGATCCTGCCGCGCCAGGTGTAAGAGCTGCTGCCGTTCATAGTGGCCCACTCCCAGCAGATCGGCTGTTCGTTCTCGTTGATCTTTCCCGAGAGGAAAGCAAAGTCCCACTGCTTGGCGGAAGGCAGCGAGAAAGCAACGTCGGGATTTTCTTTGGAGAGTTTATTAAGGACTTTTCCTATGCTTTCGAAAGGCACGGAAATGGCCGCGTTCTCGCCGGTCGCTTCCCCGATCAGATTAGAGAGCTGCTTTTGCGTCACGGGCTTGGTCATGATGAAATAACTTTCATCGTTCACGGAGCTCAAATTGCCGACCGTCACGGTTCCCGGGTTGACCTTGACGAAGATCATGTCGTCAGGATCTTCGCTGCCGGGTTTTTCTTTTATCATTTCCAATTTCGCTTTCCCGTTTTCAGTCTTGACGACGGCGAAAGTGAAGGTCTCGTTTACCGGCTTCGCGGATTTTTTGCCGAAGCAGGCGGTTATGAGAAGCGTAAGAGAGATCAGGAAGACAAGTTTTTTCATAGTTCTTTACAGAAGGTGTTGATTACAAAAGCGGCCATATTTATGCCTGCGGCGGCGGGAACCATTCCGGAACTCGGAAGAGGATTCCCTTTTTCCACTTCGCAGGGCGTTTCTTTCGACATAACTACGGGAACAGCCTTGGAAGCAGGCTCATCCCGTAATAATTTTCTCAATTTTCTGGCTAGAGGGCAAGCGCTGGTCTTGCCGAGAGCGGTTACGGTTATTTTCGAAGGGTCAGTCCTTCTGGCGGTCCCCATGGAGGAGATGACGGGAATGCCGTTTTTCAGGGCGAAAAGGATCAATTCCGCCTTCGCCGGGATGTCGTCGATGGCGTCCAGGATGAAGTCGGCGTCCTTGGGAACGATCGTTTCAATATTGTCGGCGGTCAGGAATTCCGCAACAGCGTTGACCTCGATAGCGGAATCGATCTTGGCGATCCTCTCTTTGGCAGCTTGGGCCTTCTTTTGTCCCAGCGTATCAATGGTAGCGTAGAGCTGGCGGTTCAGATTCGATTCCTCAAAAACGTCGCCGTCAATGAGGGTGAATCTCTTTATGCCTGCTCTCGCCAGATTCTCCAGGGCGTAAAGGCCCACTCCGCCCAAACCGACCAGGACGATCTTCTTTTCGCGGAAGGCGGCGGTCTTTTCTTCGCTGTAGAGGAGGGCTGTGCGGTCAATAGTCATCTCAGGTCCTCCAGAAGCATGCAGTCGCCGTAGGAAAAGAAGCGGTAGCGCTCTTTAACAGCCAGTTCGTAGATATCCTTCCAGGCGTCGCCTATCAGCGCGGCCACCAGCATGAGCAGCGTGGACTTCGGCAAATGGAAGTTTGTCAGCAGCGCATCGATGGAGCGGACTTTCACGGGCGGATGGATGAAGATGCTGGTGGATAGCAAACCGGAGCGGAATTTTCCCTCCTCGTCCAAGCAGGATTCCAAGACTCTCAGGGAGGTCGTGCCAACAGCGATGATCCTTCTGCCTTCGCTCCTGGCCTTGTTCAAAAGCTCCGCCTGTTCGGGGGTGAAGGTGAAGGTCTCCTCGTGCATCTCGTGTTGGCGGATATCGTTCACCTTTACCGGCTTGAAGGTGCCCAAGCCTACGTTCAGAGTTACTTCCAGAAGCGTCACGCCCTTTTCTTCCAAAGCTTTGAGAATCTCGGGCGTGAAATGGAGCCCGGCGGTGGGGGCCGCCACGGCCCGGCCGCTCTTGGCATAGACCGTCTGGTAGCGCTCCCGGTCGGAAGCCTCTGAAGGGCCTTTTGGGCGCTCTATATAGGGAGGGAGGGGAACTGTCCCCTCTTTTTCCAAAAACGCATTTACAGCGGCGCTGGAGGCCTCAAATCGCACTCTCCGCTGCCCATCCGGGAGTATTTCCGTAAATTCGCCTTTCAAATCGCCGCAGACGAGCTTGACGCCCGGTTTGCAGGAGTGGCCGGGGCGGACGGTGGCGATGAATTCGCCCTCGCCTTCTTCTTTGGTCAGGAGAAGCTCTATCTTAGTCCCCGTGCCGACTCTTTTGACGTAAAGCCGGGCCGGAACGACCTTGCAGTTGTTCAGGACAAGGATGTCGCCTTCTCTGAAATATGAGACGATATCCTTGAATGTCCCCTGGGTAATTTTGCCGCTGGCTTTAGAATAGCGTATGAGCCTGCTGGCGTCCCTTTCGGGCGCCGGCTGCTGGGCGATGAGCTCCTTGGGCAGGTCGTATTCGTAAGCCCTGAGGTCCCACCAGGGGTATGTTTCCCGATTGTCCGTCATCTAAGCTTGGCGCCGGGGTAGAAATGCTCCAGCATTTTCTCGTGAGTTATTCCCTGGTCGGCCATGCCTTTGGTGCACCACTGGCACATGCCGACGCCGTGTCCCCAGCCGTTGCCCTTGAAAGTATAGACGCTGCCGGAAAGCGAGACGGAAAAGCGCGTGGATTTGACGACGTCGTAGCCCACGGCCTTCCTCAATTGCTCGCCGGTCAAAGTTGCGCTTCCGATCTTGATCTCAGCCACTCGCCCGGAATTGAAGCGCTTTACTATCTGCAAGGGCGCGGCGTTCCCGGGATTGTAGCCGGCCGATCTCAACTTCGAAGCCAGATCCGCGGCGCTGATGGAATATTCCCAGGCATAGTGCTTGCAGCCGTTGCAATAGGGGCTCGTTACGCCGCTCGGGTAAAATCTGACATAGGTGAAGATCTTTTCGCCGTCTTCCGTCGCGCCGCCGCAGCAGGTGTGGAAGAATGTCAAAAGCGGCTTGCCGTTGTACTCAAGGTAATTGCCGGCGGTCTCGTAAACGGCCGCCGTCGTAGAGGCCGCCTCGGCGCTGGCGCCGCCGTAGAGCTGATCGCCGGGCGAAGTCAGGTCGTAATCCTTCTGGTAATTCTCCTCGCACTTGGCGATCGTGTAAGAACGGGAACAGATGGCCTGAGCCTTGAGGGCTTCCTTGGGCCAGGAAGCGAAGGTCTCTTTGGGCACCACGCCGCAGAGGTACTCCTCCAATCCAAGATGGTTGACGACGGTCAGCGTGCTGCCGTTGGAGATGAATTCCATCTGTCCTCGGTAGTTTACGCCGTCAACGTTTATGAGCGCGCCTTCCTCCGGCACCATCATTATTCTGGATGAGCGGTATTTGCCCTGGCCGGTCTTGCCGTTTATGGCAAGGAATCCGTTCTCGACTGTGATCTTTGCGTTAGCCACTTTGGCAAAACGCCCCATGTACGTTCCGCTCGTCTGGTCGTAATAAGAGCCTGCACCGTTTATGTTGACCGTAACGGAATTCACTTTGCTCTTGATGGCGACTCTTACGGTCTCCTGCTTGTTGATGGTGGCTCCAATTACGGGAATGATGACCTCGGAAGTTACTCCGCAGCCGGATAAGACCAGCGCGGCCAAAACAAGCGTAAGCAATTTGGCTTTTTTCATTTTCATCAGTGGATGGCTCTTATTCGTTTAAAGGGAAGATAGACGCAGAGCGCCCGGCCTTTCAGGGTGTCGCGGTGGGCAAAACCCCAGTAGCGGCTGTCGGCGGAATGAGCGGAATTATCGCCCAGCATGAAGAAACAGTTTTCCGGCACCTTAATTACGGGCGTCACTTCATCCTTTATGACGTGCACTTTTCTCCCTCCCACCATAACGTAGTTGCGCTCCCCTTCCACAGCCTTGATCGAGCGGAAAGGGACGCCGTCGATGTAAAGGGCGTCGTAGATCTCCCTGTTGCCGGTCCGGCGCTCGACTTCCAAAAGCGCGTTGGCTATCGTCTGAAGCTGCCTGCTGAAGATACCGTCGTAAGTGTAGCGCACGTACGTTGCGGTGGCCGGGCGGTTGGTGACGATATGATCGTTGACATAAAGACGGCCGTCTTTTACCATGACGGTGTCGCCGGGGGTGCCGGCGCAGCGCTTAATGTAGTCGATGTTGCGGTTGGCGGGATGCTCGAAGACGACCACGTCCCCCACTTCGGGAAGATGCATCCACGGCAGCATCCAATATCCGTCCGGCAGCGGCAGCGTCCAGTCGATAAGAGGGATCTTGATCTTGCAGTTGAAGCCGTAGGCGCAGCGCAGAACGAAGATATGGTCTCCGAAACCGCGGCCCATTTCCTTGGCGCCGTACAAAGTAGGCTCCATGCTGCCCGTCGGGATCTTGAAGAGCTCTATGGTGTTGGACTTCAGAAGCAGCGCCAGAAGGATGAGGGCGATAGTGCTAAGAATGCTTTTTACCGTCTTGTTCATGATCAGCGCTCCCTTAGCATCATTAAGAGTTCCGCGTTGGAGGAAGTGAGTTTGACCTGGTCTATCAGGCGCTCGATCTTCTGGAGCGGAGAAAGTCCGGAGAGCATATTGCGCAGAAGCCAGACTTTCTTAAGCTCCTCGGCGTCGAAAAGCAATTCCTCCTTCCTTGTGCCAGAACGGTCGATATCGATGGCCGGGAAAACGCGCTTTTCGCTGATGCGGCGGTCAAGCACGCACTCCATATTACCGGTTCCCTTGAACTCTTCGTAAATGAGGTCGTCCATGCGGCTGCCGGTCTCTATGAGCGCCGTGGCGATGATAGTGAGGCTGCCGCCGCCTTCGCAGCTTCTGGCCGAGCCGAAGAAGCGTTTAGGCTTCTGCAGAGCGTTGGCGTCCATGCCGCCGGAAAGCGTCTTGCCGCTCAGGTTGTGGCCGGAATTGTAGGCTCTGGCCAGTCTCGTCAGGCTGTCCAGGAGAATAATGACGTCTTTTCCGTGCTCGACAAGGCGCTTGGCTTTTTCCAAGACCATTTCCGCGACCGCCAGATGACGGTCGCCCGATTCGTCAAAAGTCGAGCTTATGACTTCTCCCCTAACGGAGCGCTGCATGTCGGTCACTTCCTCGGGCCTTTCGTCTATCAGAAGCATGATTAGTTCGGCGCCGGGATTGTTGCTGGATATGGCATTGGCGATATCTCTCAAAAGAAGCGTTTTCCCCGCCCTGGGCGGAGCGACGATCAATCCGCGCTGGCCTTTGCCGATCGGCGAGATAAGGTCCATGATGCGGGTGGAGATCCCGTCGGGCCTGTACTCCATAAGGAAACGTTCGGCGGAAAACTGCGGGGTAAGCTCGTCAAAAGGCGTTTTGTTCTCCTTGGAATCAGGAGCGTCAAGATTGACAGCCGCGACTTTTATTACAGCTCCGCTTTTTTCATTGTTCCTTGGCCTTCTGAAAACGCCGTAGATGGTGTCGCCTCTCTGAAGGTGGAAGCGCCTGATCTGCGTCGGCGAGACATAGACGTCGTCGTCGCAGATGCGGTAATTGCGCTCGCTGCGCCTCAAAAAACCGTAATTGTTGAATTTCTGGATATCAAGGACGCCCTTGCCGAAACGGAAGCCGAATTTGGCGTATTCCGTCCGCATGATCTCGTAGATCAAGTCCTGGCGCCTTAGTTCCGAAATGCGCCTGACGCCGTTGGCGGCGGCCATGTTCCTCAATTCCTCGTTGGTTTGTCTCAGAAGGAAGGAGATGTTGACCAGGTCGCTCTCAACGTTGACGTCGTCGGGCGTGCATTCAGCCGGGGTCTCCGGCTCCTTTTCGGCGGCTTGGGCCTGAGACTGATCCTGGGCCTCGCCCTCCTCTTCTTTCTTGGCTTTGGGGTGGCGGTGTCCGTGGCGCCTGCTGTAGGCAGGCTCCTTGGCTTCGACAATGGGTATGGGTCGCCCGACTGTAACTTCGGAAGGCGTCTCGTTCTCTATGGTTTCGCCTTCCGTGAACTCCGCCGTGGGATCCAGAGGATTATAAGGCACCTCCTCCACAATGTTGAGAGCTTTTGGTTTGCGTCCCGTTTTCTTCTTGGCGGGCCTTTCGACCATTTCGTCGCCAGGCTTTTCGCCCGCTATGGGTTCTCCCTCTGTGAACTCTATGGGGTGCTTTTTGACAGCTTCCTCCCATTTGCTTTTCTTAACGTCCTCGGGTACGAAGATCACTTCGTATTTGTCCGTCAGTTCTTTCGGGATCTCTTCTTTGGTTGCGTAGCGTTTGGGGCGTCCGGGGGCTCCGGTCAATACTTTGTAATATCCGTTCATAATTTTTCTCTTAAGAATGCTTTGATGGCTTCCTTGAATTCTTCCTTGGTTCCGTTGTTCTCTATAGTGTGGTTTGCGTAGTGCGAGCGAGCCCAGTTGGCCCACTGGCGGTTGAAACGCAAATTAATGTCAGCGGCGGAAAGCGGCCGCGACAATTGCAGCCTGCGCTCCCTTATTTCATTATCGACGTTTATGGTGACGGTCTCGTCGAAAAGATACTGCAGACCGCACTCGAAAAGCAAGGGAACGATTATGAAAACTACCTTCTCCCCTTCTTTTTCCTTTTCTTTCACCCAAAGCGAAAGCTTATCCAGTATCATGGGCTGAAGGACGCGTTCGAGCGCGTTAATGACCTGCATGTCTTTGAAGGCGTTTTTTGCCACCGCTCTCACCGCCTGAGCGGTGAATTCCTCTTTCAGATATCCGTATTCATGGAGTTTCGAGCCGATCTTTCTAACGACGCTCTCATCCTGCCAAAGCTCCCTGGTAATATCGTCGGCGTCAATGGCCTGGTATCCCGCTTCCTTTATAACTTCCAGGGCGAAACTCTTGCCGCAGCCGATCCCGCCCGTAATTCCGATCTTTTTCATTAGAAAAGCTCCTGCTGTTGCGGTTCAGATGCAGCCTCGACCTTTTTTGCTTCCGGCGCGCGCAGGGACTGGAAATCATATTTCCGGCAAAACTCGTTTACAAGCCCGCAGTCGCATTCGCAGCGCATGGTGTCCTTAAGCTCTATTTTTACCGGCGCGTCGCATCTGATCTTGATGAGGAAGCGGGTGTTCTCGATATGGTCCTTGGCTTCCTCCAATTTTCTCTGGTTGGAAGGTGAAAGCTTGCCAAGGGAGGCGTAGATGTTGTCAAGCGTGCCGTAGGCTTCGAGAAGGTCGCGCGCGCCCTTTTGACCAATGCCTTTCACACCGGGAACATTATCCGCTGAATCGCCCACGATGGTCAGGTAATCAACGATCTGTTCGGGCCAAACACCGTAGTGGCGCATAACGCCGCCCCTGTCCAATATCTCGACTTCCCGCATGCTGCTTCTGACGATGAATATGTCGTCGTCCACCAGTTGGCAGAGATCTTTGTCGCCGGTGGCTATAAGCGCTTTAATGCCGGCTTCCTTGGCCTTCATGGCGACCGTCGCCAAAACGTCGTCCGCCTCGAAGCCCGGACATTCCAGAATAGGGATGCGCATGGCCCTCAAGTATTCCTTGACCAGATCGATCTGGGAAATAAGCTCTTCGGGAGCCTCCGGACGGTTGGCTTTGTAGTCGCTGAAGACTTCGTCGCGGAATGTCGGTTCGGCAACGTCGAAAGCCACGACGAGATGGTCGGGCTCTATCTCATTGACAAGACTTTGCAGCAATTTGTGAAAACCGTAAACGGCGTTGGTAGGTATTCCGGCATGGCTGCACATATAAGGAACGGCGTAAAAAGCGCGGAAAATATAAGCCATCCCGTCGACGGCAAGCAAGGTTTTAGTCATTATTCAAATAAGCGCAAAAACGCGCCAAAAAAAGAAGGGAAAATTAGGGGGAGGGAAAATTAGGGGGAGGGAGTAAAAATCGGGCCGCTCATGCGAGCGGCCCGATGTCGCTTCCGCGATTAGCGGGAAGCAGTGGGAGCAGTCTTCACGGTGGCGCCGCGGCGCGGCGTGCCACTGGGATCGACCAGCTTGGCGTTGATGAAGATCAAGAGGTTGGATTTCTTGGCAACCTCGGATTCACCGCGCCAGAAACGTCCGATCCAGGGGAGGTCGGCCAGGATGGGCGTGCGGTCTTTGGTACGAACGAGGTCGTTCTTCATAAGGCCGCCCATGACCAGCGTGTCGCCGTCATTGACCAAGACGGTCGTCTTGAGGTTCTGGACGAAGAACTGGGGCAGTTCGTAAACGTTGTTACGGGAAGACACGAATCTGCGGAAGCCCAGAAGGTCAGAGACCTCGGGGTTGACTTCCAGTTCGATCGTGCGCTCATCAGTCTGCACGGACGGGGTCACGACCAGCTTCGTGCCGTATTCTCTGGTTTCCCAGTCTTTCGGCGTAACGGCGTAGTCGTAGATCACGGACTGAGCGTCACCAACGTCGACGTCCTGGTCTTCAGCTTCTTCGATGGTCTTGTTGTAACGGACTCTGATGACTTCTTTCAATTCAGCTCTGTTACCGGAAACGACCGTCACCTTGGGGGCGAAGATCGTCTCGACACCCTGCTGATTGGCGAGAGCGTAGATCACGCTGCGGTACTGGGCGGGGCCCAAAACGCCGCTGATGTCGAAGACTTTGCCGAGGCCGTCTTCAACAGCCGTGTCCTGAACTTTCGCGTTGGCGATGCTGGACTGATTGTCGGCGATGGAGCCGAGCGCGTCGACGTAGCTCTTGGCGTTGGAAACGTAGTTGGATCTCAGAGTCGCGAGCTGGTCGACGTAGAAGCTCTTGTTGGGGCTGCTGCCGTCGAAGATGCTCTGATTCTGACGATAGAAGTTCTGCATGGCCTGATAGGAGGCCTGGGCTTTGCGCTTATACTCGTTGGCGGTGCCGGTGGACTGCTCCAAGCTGGAATACATGGACTGTATGTCCTCGATGGTGGCGGCGCCGTAAGCCGGCTGGTTGGGGCGCAGATCGGCAACGCTCATATAATCGCCGTAGTCGCTGCCGGTGTCGACAGTGGAGGGAAGCCTGTAAGCGGAGTTCACCGGATCGTAAGCGTCCTCGTCCATGAAGGAGCGGATGTAACGGAGGCCGGAGGTCATTTCGCGCTCTTTGTTGGGGGCTTCAAGATAATACTTGTCGCCGTATTTGTCCTTGCGGTTCCAACGATAGTTGTGAGTCAGGAAATGACGGAAAACCAGTTCGTTCATGTCGTCGTTGGCAACGGTCACGAAACGGGCTTCGATCTCGACCTGGGACGGAGTCTTGTCGAAGTTCTTGAGGAACTTCTCGATCAGCGCCAGGTTCTCGGCGGTATTACGAACGATGAGTTGGTTGGTTCTGGCGTCGTACACGACGGAGGCGTCTTTGACTTCCGTAACGCCGATGCGGCGAAGAAGCTCCTTGGCCTTGTCGGTCGGGGTGCGCAGGGATTCCTTGTTCAAAACTTCGATGGAATCAAGACCGCGGGACAGACGGAACGTCTTGCTGATGATGCGGGCGGAATCCTGAGTCGTGATGGTGATTGATTCGCCGTCTACGCTGTAGTTCAGTTTCCTGAGCTTGCAGATCATGTCAAGGGCGTCGGCCACGGAGACGTCTTTAAGAGAAAGCGTCAGGGTGGCGTTCTGGATGGAGTTGGCGACAGCCGGCTGCATGACCAGGTTGAGGTTTGCTTCCTCGCGGATGGTTTCGAGAACGTTCGCCATCGGCTCGTCGACAAAGCTGAGATCCTTGATGACGCGGTTCATCTTCTCATCGGCAACGGTGGAAATACCGGCGTTGGCGACGGCTTCATCGCGGTCTTTCTGCTTTTCAGTCATGATCAGCATGCTCTTTTCGACGTCCTGGATGCGCTGGAGAGCGGTCAGATCGACGTTGTCCTCTTCGATGCGGAGAAGCTTTTCATTGCAGCTGCTCATGTAGCGGCGGGCCAGCGGATTGTAGGGGTCGCGCTTGGTGACTTCCGCGAAGGTGTTGAGAGCCTTCTGGTATTCGCCCTTACGATAATAAGTGCGGCCTTCGAACATCAAAACCTGGATCTCCTGCTCGGTCTTGTTGTCAAGGTCGGGCTTCTCTTCTTTGGTGGCGAAGGCTTTTTTGATTTTGGTCCAAAAACCGTCTTCCTCACCGACTTCCTTGGGGATTTCGATGGTCTCGGCCTTGGCTTCAGTCTGGACTTCGGGTTCGGCAGCGCTGAGGAGCTGCTGTTCCTTCTGCTCAAACGTCTGCTCATCGGCAGCCAGAAGCGGAGAGACCGCCAGCATGACCAGCCCGATGATAAGGCTCATTTTCAGCATATTTTTGTTCATAAGACCTCCAAAGTCTATATCTTTTTTAATTGCCATTTAAATTATTCCTCAGTGGATTCCTCTTCTTCATCCTCAGAAGCTTCTTCGGTCTCTTCCTCTTCGGAAGTTCCGCTTACTTCAGTGGTTTCTTCGGATTCGGTGGAATCTTCAACTTCACTGCTCTCTTCTTCGCCCTCTTCGCCTTCTTCGACTTCGGAGACCTGTTCGCCTTCTTCATAGTCGGCGCGTTCCTGGTCAAGGGAGGAAGCCAGCTTGCTGGCGACGCGGTCGCGGTAGAGTTCGCCGGTCGGAGTAATGATGTTGGTCTTGACGAATATCAGAAGATGCTTCTTCTCATTATAGCTGCCTTCAGCTCTGAAGAAACGGCCGATCAAGGGGAGGTCGCCCAGGAAGGGGACTTTGTCCTTGTATTTGCGGAGGGTCTCGGTGACCATGCCGCCCAAGACCACGGTCTCGCCGTCGGCGACTACGACCTGAGTCTTGACTTCGGAGAACTTGAAGCGCGGGATGTCGAGTTCAATGGGATCGACGTTGAGGGCGGTGTTTCCAACGTAAACGGAAACGACGCGGGGCTCGATCTCGGAAGAGGTCTTGCAGGTGATGTCCATGCTGACCGTGCGCTTGTCGTCAGCCACGATCGGGGAGACCTGAAGTTCGATACCCACATCTTCTTTAAGAGTGCTTTCAACAGTGGCGTAACCGGGCATGGCGCTGACGTCCGGGGTCGAGCTCGGGTTGAGCAGGCTGAAGGACTGGGCGTTGCTGTAAATGATAGCCGGTTTATAGACTGTATAATCTTCGGGGTACATGACCTCGGTGATCTGCTTGATGGTGACCCTGGGCTGGCCGCTGACGGTGGTAACTGAAGGAGCGGAGAGAACGTCAGCGTTGGTCTTGTTGTCGATCGCGTTGAAGATCAGACCAACCTCGGGATCGGTCAGAGCGTTGGTGAAGAAACCGAGGACCTCGTCGGAGATCTGGTTCTTGCCAACGGCGCCGACGCCGACCATGCTCATCACGGAGGAGAGACGGTCAGCATAGCGGCTGTTGCGGGAGCCTTTGGAATAGCGGCGGAGAGCGCCGGTGAAGTCGGTCGGGTTGGCCACGATGGCGTTGCCCTTATCATTGTGGGCGCTGATGACTTTCCAGGGGCTCTTGAGCTTCATGCCGAAGCTGATCTCATTGAGATCCTGATCGCTGATCTCAACGAATCTGGCCTGGATCTCGACCTGGACCTGATCGCCGCTTTCGTCGAGGTTCTTCAGGTAGCTGTCGATAAGTTCCAAGTTCTTGACGGTGTTGCGGGCCACCAAGGTGCCGGAAACGGGTTCCAGGAAGATGGAGCTGCCTTCAACTTCCGCGCCGATGTAGTCTTTCAGGGCGCGGACCAGTTCGGGCTCGGTCTCCATAGCGGTGAAGTCTTCATCGCTGCCGGTGTCAGTATCGAAGATGCCGCCGAAAGCATCGGAAGAGCTGTCGTCGGTCTCGATCTCAGAAGCTTTGGAAACGACGCCGGGTGAAACGGTCCAGATCCTGGTCTCCATCTGGCCTTCGCCTTTGGAGATGATGACGGCCGGGCCGGTCACGATGTAGTTCAAATTGGCGGTGTCGCAGATGTATTCGATGACGGTCAGGATCGTCGGGCCTTCAGCATCCAGGGAGATCTTGTCGGTGACGCCGGCGGCGTCAAGGATGATCGGGATGTTGCCTTCTTCAATAAGGAACTGGACAGCTTCGGAAACGGTGTTGTTGTCGAGGCTGACGGCCGGGATCTTGTTCATCAGTTTGGCCCACATAGCCTTGCGAGCGGTTTCGCCCGGGGCGTCGGTGGATTCGCTGCCCACTTCTTCAGTGTCTTCAGCAGCTTCCGGGGATATCTTGCGGAGCACTTCGAGCATGATCTGGGAACGTTCGAGTTCCTGATCGCTCTTGATGAGCTTGTTCTGCTTGGCGATCACGTCTCTCAGCATGCGGCGGGGACGGGGATCTTCGCTTTCAAGCTTGATAGCCTGTTTCAGGATGCTCTTGGCTTCTTCATACTGACCGTAGACGACTTTCTCTTCAGCCTGCTTGATCATCTGGTAGACCTGCTCTTCTTCGGAGAGGTCGGTGTTGACGATCTTGGAGAGCTGCTGGCTGGCGGCGGTCTCAAGAAGCTTGCGGGCTTTGTTGATTCCGTTCAAGGCTTCATCGCCCTGCTTGTGTTCAAGCGCCTGGCGATAGAAGTTGATCGCGGATTCGTAGTCGCGCATCTGAAGCCTGTCGTTAGCCACGGAGGTGTAGTAGTCGTAAAGCGCGCTGTTGACCTCGATGATCTTGGTGTTAGATTCAACGTGGTTCGGGCAACGCCTCAAGGCTTCGGACAGAAGCGTGTGAGCCTTGCGGTACTCACCCTGTTCGATTAGAGGAAGCGCCTGCTGGAACAAAAGGTCAGCCATCTGCCGTTGTTCCTGACGTTCGATCTGCAATTCGCGGGCCAGTTCCTGGGCGCGAAGAGCAGCCGTCTGTCTCATGGCCTGGTCTACGGCAGCTTCAGCCATCACGTTCTGCGCCAGAAGCAGGATCGCAGCCAAAATGACTGCAACTACTGTCAGGGCTTTTGTGTTTTTCATGCTCGTTAACTCCATCAGTTGTTATATCTTGATTATTTATTTTATTCAGCGGTGACTGTATAGTCAATGTCATTGGCATTGACGGTGACAGTCTTGTTTTCAACGTCTATTACGGTCACTTTCCCGTCCTTCTGGATCATGGGAAGGCTTATCTCATCGCCAACTTTGCAGACGACTTTCTTGTTCGCGTCATCCTTGCTGACGAACTCGACGATGCCGAAAGATTCCAAGCTCTTGTCTTTCTTGGTGCAGAAGAAGACTTCGCCGGTCTCGCCGTCTTTCAGCGTAACCTTATAGTCCACAAATTTTTCTTTGCCTTTCTTGTCGGCTTCGTTGACTTCTTCCACTTTCTCTATATAGAAGATCTTGCCTTCTTCGGGCTCGATCTGGGTGGCGGCGAGCTCGGTGGCCGGAAGGATCTTTCCCTTGTATTTGAACTTCAGAGAAGAGCCTTTGGTGAACATACCGAGCTGCAGATCGCGTTCAGGATGGTAGATCTTGCCGATGCGCCAATCCTGGGCCGCAACATTCGGGCTCGTAGGATCCTTGGGATTGACTTCGATTCCGAGCTCCTGCGAGAGCTGGTATTCCTTGAGGTTCGTGAAGGTGTCCTTGTCCGGATCTTCCTCAGCATCGGCGGGGTTCGTCCAATCCAGGCCGTACTTCTGTTCCCATTCGTTGGGCATGCCGTCGTTGTCGGCGTCCGGACGATAAGTGATCATTTGTCCGGTCTCGTCGCAGGTTATCCCCCACTTTCTGGTCAGAGCGGCCTGGTTGGCCGTGCTTCTCTGAAGCCAGTCATGGGTGAAGACGTTCCTGACCAATTTGGGGGCGGACGCTTTGACGATCTCGACCAAACCCGGAATGCCGACCAAAGCGCTTTCCTTAACGTCCTTGGCTTCGCCGCGGGCCTCAAAGCTGTCAACGTCGTTCTGGCTTGTGAAGGCCTTGCCTACCACTACCAAAACGATCAGAAGGATCACTACGAAAAGCAATTTTTCCCAATGTTCATTTAAAGCTTTCATTATCTGCCAATCCTCTTGGTTTATTTAGCGGCCTCAGCGGGCTTGTTGATCTTGATCATTTCCACAGTCATGTCGACCGTAACGCGCTCTAAGATGTCGGAAGGATCCTCGACCGTTCCGACGGGGTCGGGCTGAAGGTCGGTGCGAATGCTTCTTACTATATAGAAGTAAGGCTTGTCGCGCAGCTGGGAAAGAACGTTGTAAATTTTGTCCGGACGGATGGCGAACTGGAAGTAAACGGGGATGCCTTCGTACTTGGCGACCTTTTCCTCCTTCTTGGCGCTGGAGCCGCCGAAAGATTCCTCTTCCTCGTCGTCATATTCGCTCATCTGCTCGCCCTGGTTTCTTTCTATTGAGATGACTTCCAGAACGTCGTTGTCAAGAAGAACGCCGAGAACGTCTTTCACGATCTGGAACTGAGCGGAGAGCTTCGGCATATCGGCTTCTTTGGCGACCACATCGCCCAAGAATTCAGAGAAGCCCTCGCCGGGGTAGATGCTGATGTTGCGTTTTTCGCGCTCTTCCTTTATCTGATTGTCGTACTTGCGGAGCTCGATCTTGAAGTTGGAGGGATCGAGAATGTTGAGTTTTTCGGTCTTGACGGCCTCGACAAAATCCACAGCCTGCTTCTTCAGGGCTTCAAGGTCGGCCTCATAGGCTTTCTGAAGGGCTTCGCAGGGAGCGCCGTTGTAATTCTTGCACAGCGTCTCGTAATCGCTGTTGGCGGTTTCGAAATCGGCGGAGGCTTCGTTCAGTTTGTTGACCGATCCGCGCCAGAGCACGAGAGTCACCACGACGATGACAACCACGATGCCCAGAGTTACGAGGAACAATTTGTTTTTCTGTAAATCAAATTTCATTGCTCTATCCTTGACATCTGTTAACGGCCGGATTTGAGGCTGAATTTTTCTTTATACTCGGAGAAGTCGTCCTTGTCATTGTTGTTCCAGTCAAGGTCGACGACCATCTGCAGTTCGGTGTATTTGAGCCAGGGGAGATCGCGGCCGACTTTGAAGCCGGCGTTGCCGACGGTCTCGGCCACGAGCTTCTGGATGTCGCCCATAGCCTCGGCCCAGTTGCCGTAGTAACCGCAGTCAATGCCGATCCTGACAAGCGTCTTGGCGTCTTCGTCATTGTTTATGACAAGGATGTCGCTGGCGTTGCTGGAGAGAGCGTTCTCCTCAGAGATATCGCCCAAGGTAAAGCTTCTGACGCCGTAGAGCCACATGTTGGTCGGCATCTTGGCAGCCAATTGCGAGATCGTATAAACGTAGGCGTCCCTTTCCCAGAGCAGGCGGCCGTAAACTTCGTTCTCGGCCAGCTGGGTCTGAATGTCTTTCTGGACCTGCTTGATGGCCTTGTCGTATTTCTGGGCTTCCTCAAGCGTCTGCTGGGCCGTTGCGGCCTGTTCGGACTCCTTGCTGATCTTGCCCTGGTTGAGGAAGAAGAGGGCGCCGAAGAGAACGGCAAGCAGAGCGACGGCGGCGATGATAAGGGGCTTCTTGCCGTCGAAGGAACGCTGCCACTGCAGATTGGCGGGGACGAGGTTGATGCTGTAAGGGCTCTTGCCGGAAACGGCGGAGAAAGCGCCAAGGGCTTCCGCGAAAGCGAAGGAATCGCCGCTCTCGCCTTCGAAGGAAGTGAAGGCGTCGAGGTACGCGGTGTCGGTTTTAAGCTTGTCCTGAAGGTAGGCGTCAAGGCCTTTGATCTTGGCATAACCGCCCGTCAGAAGGAGACGCGTCGGCTTCTCGCCCGAAAGGCTCGTGCGGTAGTTGACGATCGAACGGGTGATCTCCATGACGAGACGGGAGAGAGCCTGGCCGACAGCCTTGGTGTTTTCAGCTTCGGCGTTTCCGAGATCAACCTGTTCGAGAAGAGTCTTGCGGGCTTCGTCGAAGGAAGCGCCGCCGGCGGTCAGAGCGGAAACGAGAGTGGAACCGAAAACGGGCAGGGCGCGCATCCAGACCTTCGTTCCCTCGGCGATGACGAGGTTCGTGGAGGAGGCGCCGATGCTGAGGACGGCCGTGGGAGTTTCCACAGTGCCTTTGCCTTCAGCGATGAGAAGATTCGCCAGGTTGAGGGCGCCGCTCGTGGCGCCGGCAAGGGAAAGACCGGCTTCCTCAAAAATCGAGTTGATCTCTTCAACGACGGTGGTCTTCACGGCCAGGAGGGAGATGTGGCTCTGGTCACCGGCTTCGCCGACGACGTTGTAGCCCCACTCGGCTTCCTCAATGGGCAGAGGCAGATTTTTCTTGGCCTCTTCCTCGATCTGCGTCTGAAGTTCCGCAGTGGGAACTTTCAGGGCTCTGGTAAGGACCTGAGCGCTGGGAAGAGTAACGTATATTTCGGATTTCTTGTCCAGAGAACCAGCAGCTTTCTGCTGCTTGAGCACTTCCAAAACAGCGGCGCGCCAAGCGCTGTCATCGGCGTCATGGGCGACTTCGAGAGTCACGCTCTGACATCCGGTGAGCTTAACGCTGCCTTTACTGACCTCACCGAACGCGAATTTCACTACTTCGCGACCAAGGTCAATACTTACAACCTTTTTGTCTGCCACGGTTTTCCTTCGTTTTGAGTTAGCCCCGGTCTCCCGGGAAGGGTTAGTACGAATTCACACGGCGAAAACAGATTAAAATCCGCCGTATAAAACTTGAGAATATTCTACTTGAATCGTCTTTTATTGTCAAGGGAGAGGCAAGGCGCAGACCAGGACTCATTTCACACCGTTCTTGGATGCGGATTTTCTCATAAGTTCAGGGTCTTCCGGCAGGAAGCGCAGTCCTTGTTTGTAAAGGGTTTCCGCGGTTTTCGCATCGCCCGACGCCGCCGTTTCGTCACCCCACTCTTCATAGAGCCTTCCGAGCAGCGCCGCCCAGTTGCTGCGGCTATCTTGCAGTTCCACGCGCTCAAGCAGTTCGCAAGCCTCGCGGTACTTTTTTTCCTCACGCAAAATTTGCGCCAGCGTGAGGTAGGCTTCCTGATATCCTTTCGACAGTTTCAAGGCCATCCTTACGTCGCTTTCGGCCTTGGGGAAATCTTTCAATTTTTTCCTTATGCGGCTCTTCAGAAGATAGGCTTGCGGCGCCAGGTCGCAATCGAGTTCGACCTTCTCCAAAAGCCTCAGCGCCTCGTTGGTTTTTCCGCTCTCAAGTTCCAGCGCGCCAAGCCTGAACCAGGCGGCGCTGTAATTCGTTGACACGTCCACGGCGGCTCTGAAACATTTGGCGGCCTCAACTTTCTGGGTTAGGACGAGACAAGTCACCCCAAGTTCGTAAACATAATCCGGATTGGCCGGTTCCGCATAAACAGCGTTTTCAAGATGTTTTTTACCTTCATAGATCCTGCCGTGGCGCAGAAGCGCGCCGGCATAGATAAAGGCGAAATTGGCGTTGTCGCCTTCGAGTTTCAGGGCTTTCTCATAAAAAGGCCTGGCCTTGTCGAATTCTCCCAAACGCTCGTGGCAGGCTCCGATATTGAGATATGCTGCGGCAAACGAGGCGTCGTACTGGGTCGCCTGTCTGAAAAAACGCAGGGCGGAACGGAAATCGTTGCTCCTGACGCAGGACAATCCGGAATTGAAAGCCTCCCCTGCTTTTTCATCGTAGTCGGCCGCCAGAAGGGCGCCGGCGCAGAGAAGGAAGAAAAATGTCGTTGTTATCCGCTTAAGCATAGAATTAAAAAAGGAGATCCGCCCATAAGCCGGATTCTGTTTCGCCTTGCGGCTCAGGCAGTCATTCAACTGACGCGATCTACCCGGCGCGACTGGGAAGACATGCGTTCCCGGAGTTGCCTCCGCGCACCCTATACGATCTTGCTCCAAACGGGGCTTGCCTATGCCCGGCGCGTTGCCGCGACCGGCGGTGGTCTCTTACACCGCCTTTTCACCCTTACCGGTTGCCCGGCGGTAATTTTCTGTGGCGCTATCCGTCCGCTTGTGGCGTCCCGCGGTTTCCCGCGGCGTTTCGCATGCAGGAGTCCGGA
>Ga0310696_10001990_pt1 | contig 28136 bp, 23 predicted proteins | sample AusTroGonzalo_MG_4_FD_203885 | JGI IMG/M metagenome (GOLD analysis project Ga0310696, IMG submission 203885) | Bovine rumen microbial communities from tropical cattle in Woodstock, Queensland, Australia - Gonzalo_02 (v2) (version 2) | ecosystem: Host-associated > Mammals > Digestive system >...
CCCGGACGCTCAAGACTTCCTCTTCGCACGAAGAAGGCTGCGAACGGCGCTGGAACATCAATACCCTCCGTTTCATCGGGGAAAAAGGCCGGCTTACCGGCGTGGAAATCCAGCCCATCGACTGGGAGAAGAATCCTGACGGGGGACGCCCCATCATGGTTCCTGCCGGTGAACCGGAGGTGGTGAAGGCCGATATCGTGCTGCTGGCCATGGGCTTCCTGAAGCCGCAGCTGCCCCAGGTGGGGGAGAACGTTTTCTTTGCCGGAGACGTGCAGAGCGGCGCCTCGCTGGTAGTGCGCGCCATGGCTTCCGGCCATGCCGCCGCCCAGGCGCTGGACGCTTACTGCAAGAAGCTTTAGCAATTCTTTAAAATATTGATTTTTATATACTTGCGAATTCTTCGAGTTCGCTTGCAGGGGGATTGTATACCCTTTTCAAAGCCAATCAACCTAAAACAAACAGTTAGTAGTAGTGTTATGAAAAAGATTGAAGCTATCGTCCGAAAGACGAAGTTCGAGGAGGTCAAGGAAGCCTTGCTCGACGCAGACATCAACTGGTTTGAGTACCACAATGTGCATGGTATCGGCCAGAGCCGTCAGGAACGCATTTACCGTGGCGTCCAGTATTCCACGGATGTGATAGAGCGCGTGGCGCTCACCATCGTTTGCCGCGACCAGTTTGTGGAACCTACCGTGCAGGTAATCCTGAAGACGGCATCCACGGGAGAGATTGGAGACGGGCGCATATTCATCAGCGACGTCATCGACACCTGGTCTATCCGTACTGGAGAACACGGCGACACCGTGCTGCGGGACAAGAAGTAAAACCTTAAAGAAGAATGCGTTATGGAACAAATTGCTATATCTCTCGATACTGTCTGGATGCTGCTGGCCGCCATGCTGGTATTCTTTATGCAACCGGGCTTTGCGCTGTGCGAGGCGGGATTTACCCGCAGCAAGAACACGGCGAATATCCTCATGAAGAACTTTGTAGACTTCATGTTCGGCTCCTTGCTGTTCTGGTTCGTGGGCTTCGGTTTCATGTTCGGCAGTGAAGGCGCCGGCTTCATCGGCGCACCCAACTGGGGCAGCCTGTCTTTCTACAGGAGCGACCTGCCCGTTGAGGGTTTCCTGATTTTCCAAACGGTTTTCTGTGCCACTTCTGCCACCATTGTGAGCGGTGCCATGGCCGAACGGACGAAGTTCTCCATGTATCTGGTTTACAGTGCCGTTATTTCACTGCTCATCTATCCCATCGAAGGGCACTGGACCTGGGGCGGCGGCTGGCTTAGCGAACTGGGCTTCCACGATTTTGCCGGTTCTGCCATCGTGCACAGCGTAGGCGGCGTGCTGGCCCTGATCGGCGCCATAGCGCTTGGCCCCCGTATCGGCAAGTATGCCCCGGACGGAAAGAGCCGCGCCATTCCCGGCCATAACCTCACGATGGCTGCGCTGGGTGTCTTTATCCTGTGGATGGGCTGGTTCGGCTTCAACCCGGGCAGTCAGCTGGCTGCTTCCGGCGAGGTGAACCGCATTGCCATTTCCCATGTCTTCCTTACCACCAACCTGGCTGCTGCCGCCGGCGGCGTGGCTACCATGTTCCTCACCTGGATCAAGTACGGCAAGCCGTCCCTGTCCCTGACGCTCAACGGCGTGCTGGCGGGTCTGGTGGGCATTACGGCGGGCTGTGACCTGGTTTCTCCGCTTGGCGCGGTGATCATCGGCCTGGTTTGTGGCATCGTGCTGGTCTTTGCCATTGAGTTCATCGACCGCACGCTGCATATCGACGACCCGGTGGGCGCCTCCTCCGTCCATGGCGTCTGCGGTATCCTGGGCACCCTCATGACCGGCCTGCTGGCCACGGACGGCGGCGTATTCTACGGCGGAGGCTGGCATCTCTTCAGCGTACAGTGCCTGGGTATCCTGGCCATCGACCTTTGGGCTGCCGCAACGGGTTTCCTGCTCTTCTTCGGCATCAAGAAGCTCCACGGCCTGCGTGTGGGCAAGCGGGTAGAAGAAGAAGGCCTGGATATTTACGAGCACGGCGAGAGTTGTTATAATTAGAAATACCTATATTTGTAATTATGAAAAATAGATATCACATATTAATACTGGGGGTGCTGCTTTCGGCGGCACCGGGCATGAAGGCACAAACGTTCAAGACGGATATCAGTGCCGATATCGTAAGCCGCTATATCTGGCGCGGCTCAAGTATGGGCGAGGTCTCCGTGCAGCCCACGCTGGGCATTTCGGCCTGGGGGCTTTCCCTGTCGGCCTGGGGAAGCGTGGGAATATCCAACCCGCAGGATGCCAAGGAACTGGACCTGACGCTGGCCTATAACATCGGCGGATTCAACATAGGCATCACCGATTATTGGGTGGAAGGGGGAGCCGATCCGGATAACCTTTATTTCCGTTATGCCAAAGGCGCCACCAATCATGTCTTTGAGGCCAATGTGGGCTACGACTTCGGCCCGGTAGCCGTTCAGTGGTACACCAACTTTGCGGGCAACGATGCTGTGGGGGCCAACGGAAAACCGGCCTTCAGCAGCTATGCCGAGGTATCTGTTCCGTTTAAACTGGGCGGAACCGAGTGGTCCTTCGTTACCGGCATCGTTCCCTACGCCACCAAGTTTTATGATGTGGACCGCTTTGCCCTGGTGAACGTTTCGCTTACGGCTTCGGTGGACATTCCTTTCTCGGAGCGTTTTTCCCTGCCCATTTTTGCCACGCTGGCGGCCAACCCTCATGCCCGGCAGGTATTCTTTGTGGTGGGTATTACCCTTCAACCTTAATGCTGCAATGCCATGTGTGGAATAGTTGGTATTTTCAATGTTCGGGAGCAGTCCGATGCCTTGCGCCGGAAGGCCCTGGAAATGAGCCGCAAAATCCGGCACCGCGGTCCGGACTGGAGCGGCATCTGGTGCGGTGGCAGTGCCATACTGGCCCACGAGCGCCTGAGTATAGTGGACCCGAAGTCGGGCGGACAGCCCCTCCTGTCCCCGGACGGGAAGCTGGTACTGGCCGTGAACGGCGAAATCTACAATCACCAGGAAATCCGCCGCCGCTATGCCGGCAAGTATGACTTCCAGACGGGCAGCGACTGCGAAACCATCCTGGCGCTGTACCGCCACAAGGGACCGGATTTCCTGGAAGATCTCAACGGCATCTTCGCCTTCGCGCTGTACGATGCCGAAAAGGACGCTTTCCTCATTGCGCGGGACCCTATCGGCGTAATACCCCTGTATATCGGATACGATGCCGACGGAAAGGTGTACGTAGCTTCGGAGCTGAAGGCCCTGGAAGGCCAGTGCGAGCGTTTTGAGCCCTTCCTCCCGGGACATTGCTATTGGAGCCGGGAGCCCGGCATGAAGCGCTGGTACACCCGTGACTGGATGTCGTACGATGCCGTCAAGGACAACCCGGCCGATCCGGCGGAGCTCCGTGCGGCGCTGGAGGCTGCCGTGAAGCGCCAGCTGATGAGTGACGTGCCCTACGGCGTGCTGCTTTCCGGCGGACTGGATTCTTCCGTGATATCGGCCATTGCCGAAAAGTTCAGCGAAATGCGTATTGAGGATGATTCCCGCACGCGGGCCTGGTGGCCGCGGCTGCACTCCTTTGCCGTGGGGCTGAAGGGGGCGCCGGACCTGGAAAAGGCGCGGCTGGTGGCAGAGCATATCGGCACGGTGCATCACGAGATCAATTATACCATCCAGGAAGGCCTGGACGCCATCCGCGACGTCATTTATTATACGGAAACCTATGACGTCACTACCGTCCGTGCTTCTACGCCGATGTATCTGCTGGCGCGGGTAATCAAGTCGATGGGTATCAAGATGGTGCTCAGCGGCGAAGGGGCCGACGAAGTCTTCGGCGGTTACCTGTACTTCCACAAGGCGCCCAATGCCAGGGAGTTCCACGACGAAACGGTGCGCAAACTCTCCAAACTTCACCTCTACGACTGCCTGCGGGCCAACAAGAGCCTGTGTGCCTGGGGAGTGGAGGGCCGGGTGCCCTTCCTGGACAAGGAATTCCTGGATGTAGCCATGCGCCTGAATCCCGCGGCCAAGCTGTGCCCGGGCAAGACCATCGAGAAGAAGATTGTGCGCGAAGCCTGTGCCGATCTGCTGCCGGCCGAAGTGGCCTGGCGCCAGAAGGAACAGTTCTCCGACGGGGTAGGGTACAGCTGGATTGACACGCTCAAGAAGATGACTTCCGAGGCCGTGAGCGACGACCAGATGCTGCATGCCGCCGAGCGTTTCCCCATCCATACGCCGCAGAACAAGGAAGAGTACTATTACAGGAGCATTTTCTCGGAGCTGTTTCCCAGTAATTCGGCGGCCCTGTGCGTGCCCAGCGAGGCCAGCGTGGCCTGCTCCACCGCCATTGCCCTGGAGTGGGATGCGGCTTTCAAGAACCTCAACGATCCCAGCGGCCGTGCAGTAGCCGGCGTTCACGAACACGCGCTTTGAGAATTCAGGAAGGATGGCTATATTTGTAAGCCATGCTTAAGATCCTGAAGGCGTCGGCCGGTTCCGGCAAAACATACAATCTGGCGCGGGAGTATATCCGCCTGCTGGTGGCGTCCGAAAAACCGGACGCCTATCGGCATGTTCTGGCCGTTACCTTTACCAACAAGGCCACGGACGAGATGAAGCGGCGCATCCTGCAGGAACTGGCGGTTCTGGCCGGGAATCCGGAAGAATCCAAGTATCTGCCGCAGCTGGTTCCGGAGGTGCTGCCCAATAAGGAAATCCTGCAAAAGCGGGCCCTCACGCAGCTCTCGGGCATCCTGCACGATTATTCTTCCTTCGCCGTTTCCACCATCGACCGCTTCTTTCAGCAGGCCCTGCGGGCTTTTGCGCGGGAAATCGGCCAGTATGCTACCTATCAGGTGCAGTTGGACCGGCAGGCGCTAGTGGAGGAAAGCGTGGACCGGGTGCTGGACAGCCTTACGGAGGAGGACCAGACGCTGCTGGACTGGCTTACCCGCGGGGTAAAGGAAGATTTGGAAAGCGGTCGCGGCCTTTCGCTGGAAGGCCGGCTGCAGGAGGTGGGGAAGAGCCTGCAGGAGCTGCCGGAAGGCCGGGAAACTTTTTCCCGGGAACGGCTGGAGGCCCTGCACGCGCGTTGCAAGGCCATTCAGGAGACTTTCCCCGGGCAGGTGCAGGCGGCGGCGCAGGACGTTCTTCAAGTGCTGGAAAGCCACGGCATTGCTCCCGCCGACACCAATGGCGGTTTCCTGAAAGCCCTGTATAACTACCTGGAGCCGGATGCCCGGGCGGAGGTGAAGGACCTTACCGCCGCATTCCGTGCCAAGGCGGCCGATTCTTCCAAGTGGTTCGCCAAGAGCAAAGACGCGCTGCGCCTGCAGCTGGAAGGCTCGCTGGAAGGCCCCCTGGACGCTTTCTGCGCCCTTTTCGACCAGCCCTATAAAGAATACCGCACCGCCCGCATCATCCAGGGGCAGCTGTTCAGCCTGGGCGTGGCCGACGAGCTTCGGCAGGCCTTCGTGCAAATCCAGAAAGAGAAAAACGTGCTGTCGCTGGAAGATTCCAATACCATCCTGCGCGGCATCATCGACGGAACGGATACGCCTTTTGTTTACGAAAAGCTGGGCGTCCGCTTCGAGGACTTCCTGCTGGACGAATTCCAGGACACTTCCCGCATCCAGTGGGAAAACTTCAGCCCGCTGCTGCACAATGCCGATGCCTCCGGCTTCGATTCACTGGTGGTAGGGGATGTAAAGCAGTCCATCTACCGCTGGAGGGGATCGGACTGGGACCTGCTGGGCAGCAGCCTGCAGAAGGAGTTCGGCTTGCCGGACAGCGCCGTAATACCCCTGGACGGCAATTACCGCACCTGCCGCACCATCGTGGATTTCAACAACCGTTTCTTCGCCTTCGCGGCGCAGGAACTGGACGGCATCCTGGGCGGAGAGCCCGTGGTGGCCCCCTTATATGCCGACGTAAAACAGGATCCCCGTTTCAAGGACCCGAATCCCGGCTGGCTGGAAATCCGTTTCCTGGAGGACCAGATGGCAGAAATCGTTGCCACGCTCCGGGACCTGGAAGGGCAGGGCGCCCACTGGGGCGATATGGCCATCCTGGTGCGGGACAACCGCAGCGGAGCAGATATCGCCGCCACTTTGGTGGAGGAGGGGATACCAGTTGTCTCGGACGATTCCCTGTATGTGAAAACCTCCGTAACGGTGCGCCGCCTGGTGTCGCAGATGTCGCTGTGCAACCAGCCCGATAATCCCGAAAAGCCTTCCGTGGCGGGCTTCCTGGCCGCCTCGCTGGCGGTAAGCATTCCGGAGCACTTCCATTCGCTCACAGACCTGGCCGAGGCCCTGCTCCGGGACCTTCGGGAGGCCGATCCGGAACGTTTCCAGGCCGAAGTTCCCTACATCCAGTCGTTCATGGATTACCTGCAGGACTGGGTGGCCACGGGCGGCAACAATCTGGGCGCCTTCCTGCGCAGCTGGGAGGAGGCCGATCCCAAGATTGCATCGCCCCAGACCGGCAGTTCCGTGCGCATCATGACGGTCCACAAGGCCAAGGGCCTGGAATTCCCCTTTGTCATTTTCCCCTTTGCCGAAAAGGTGGGCCTGTACAAGAATTCAAAGAAGTGGTGTGAATCGGGCGAGGACGTGTTTTATGTAGATTTGGGCAGCGGATCGGCCCGGACGCTGTTCGATGAAGATTACCGGCAGGAAAGCCGCCTGCAGGCCGTGGACAATATCAACGTGTTCTATGTGGCCATGACGCGCCCCAAGTACGGTCTTAAGGTGATTGCCGCCCCGCCGTCCAAAACCGGCGTAAAGTCCCTGGCCGATATCCTGTACGCGTTTGTTGGTACCGATGATTACCAGGCCGGCGAGCCCTATCCTTTGCCCCTGACTGACCAAAGCAGTGATTCATCCGAGCTCCTGCTCCCCGGCTACCCCTCTTTCCCCGCCGGAACCGGGAACCGCCTTAAATTCAGTCCGGAGGCGGCCGATTACTTCGGCCCCGACGGCAGCTTCGGCCCGGAGGCCAGCCGCCGTATCCGGGGCAATGTGCTGCACCGCATCCTGTCCGATGTGGCGGTGCCGGAAGACGTGCCCGCCGCCGTGGAGGCCGCCGTCCGCCGCGGCGAACTGCCCTCGGCCCTTCGGGAAGAGACGCTTTCCCTGCTGCAAGAACGCCTTACTGCCGTTTCGGCCCGCGGCTGGTTTGCTCCCGATGCCGTTGTTCACCGGGAAGCCGCCATCCTTTCCCCGGACGGGGGAGAGTACCGCCCGGACCGTGTAGTTGTGTTCCCGGACGGCCGCGTGGACATTATCGACTACAAGTTCGGCGCTCCCGAAGCCGCCTACCTTCGCCAGGTCCAACGCTACGTTTCCCTTTATCGCCAGATGGGCCATCCCACCGTCCGCGGCTATCTCTGGTATTTTCAGGAAAATCCGGGCGGTGAAATAGTAGAAGTTTAAGAGGAAATCGTTATCTTTGCTTGTTGAATTAATTGTGAGTCTATGGAAGCCAGTGAGAACAGCATCAAACTTTATTACAATACAGAGGTAGAGCGGCTTAAGATGCCGGAGTATGGGCGTAACGTGCTCCAGATGGTGGAGCAGCTGCGGGATATTCCGGACAAGGCAAAACGCACGGAGCAGGCCTATGCGGTAGTTAAGGTAATGGAAAGCCTTAATCCGCAGGTGCATCAGCAGGAAAACTGGGCCCAGAAGCTCTGGGACCACCTGTACATGATTGCCGATTATAACCTGGACGTAGACGGCCCCTATCCCGCTCCGGTTCCGGAAGAGGTAAACAGCAAGCCGGATCCCATTCCCCTTAACACCAAGCCCATCCGCGCCCGTCATTACGGCCGCAACATAGAGAGCATCCTGGACCTGATTGCCAGTGAACCGGAAGGGGAGATGAAAACGGAAATGATCCGTTCCCTGGCCATCTACATGCGTCAGCAGTACCTTATCTGGAACAAGGATACGGTGGCCGACGAAACCATCTTCACGGATATAGAGCGTCTGTCCGGCGGCCGTGTCAGCGTGCCCCGGGATCTGGAGCTGTCCAAGATCTCCTCGGATGCATCGTTCAGCCGTCCCGGCCTTAATCTGGGCTTCCAGAGTGCCGGGAAGGCCAAGTTCAACCGCAACTTCCGGAAAAACGGCAAGAAAAAATGAATCTGGTTCCCAAATGGTGGCAGCGCCTGAGTGAGCGCAAGCAGGCGGGTGTCCGTCTGGCCTTTATAGCCGTGGTGCTAATTGTCACGGTGCTCACCCTGGTATCCGTATGTTCCTATATCCTCACCTGGCGGCAAGACCAGAGCGTGACTACAGCCGCGGCCGGTGCCCCCGTACAAAACGCCGCCGCTTCTACGGGCTTTTCGCTGGGCCGCTTCCTGGTTACGGAAAGCTTTGGCGTGGCTGCCCTGCTGGTGGTGGCCTTCCTGGTGGTGTGGAGCGTGAAACTGTGCTGGAAGGGCTGCCCCTGGAGCCTTAAAAAGTGGTTCTTCGGCTGTCTCACAGGCGCTTTCCTCTTTTCCTGGATTGCGGCTTATGTGGGAGACCTGTTCGGCATAGAGTACTGGTTTGGCAGCGGTCTGGGCGGCCGGGCCGGCGGCGCCTTGGTAGATTGGGTATTAAGGCATGTTGGGGAGCTCATCGGCGGGCTCATCCTGCTGGCCCTGCTGGCCGTTTGGCTATATTGCCTCAGCAGCCGCTTTGCCTGTTTCATGATGGGCAAGAAGCCGGAGAAACCGGAAGCTCCCGCAGAAGAAGAATTCCCTGCACGGGAAGATACTCCCGTAGAAGAAGAACCTGTTCAGCCTATGCCGGTTTTTGTGTCCTCCCAGTTTGACCAGGAGGAGGAGCCGGAAGCAATAGAAGAAACTGTAGTGCCGGAAAAACCTGCCCGCAGGCGGAAGACGGTGGTGGTACAGCCGGAACAGGAAGGGGAGGGCAAGTTCGAGGTTGTTACGGACGGCTCCCTGGAAGAGGAAGTGAGGGAACCCCTGCCGCCCATCGACAACCGACTGGATCCGCCGGACGGCCTGCCCAAGTACAAGTTGCCGGACCTTTCCATCCTGGGCGACTATGCCAACGCCCGGCACGAGGTTTCGCAGGACGAACTTAACCGCAACAACAACAAGATTCGCGCAACCCTGGCCAGCTACAAAATCCAGGTTCGGGATGTGACGGCCGTCGTGGGCCCCACCGTTACGCTGTATAAGGTGTATCCCGCTCCGGGCGTAAAGATATCGGCCATCAAGCAGTTGCAGGAAGATATCGGCATATCGCTCAACGCCAAGGGCGTGCGTATTACCACCCTGTCAGATTCCGTGGGTATTGAGGTGGCCAACGACAAGGCCTCCATAGTGCCGCTGAAGGCGCTCCTGAACAGCCCCGCCTTCCGCGAATCCAAGGCCGAACTGCCGGTGGCCATCGGCTACACCATCTCGCAGGAGGTGAAGGTGTTCGACCTGGCCGATGCCCCGCACCTGCTGGTGGCCGGCGCTACCAAACAGGGTAAATCCGTGGGCCTGAACGTGATTGTGGCTTCGCTGCTGTACAGCAAGCACCCGTCGGAACTCAAGTTTGTGTTCGTGGACCCCAAGATGGTGGAGTTTACGCCTTACGGACGCCTGTTGCACCATTATCTGGCCGTGCTGCCCAATGCCACCAGCGAACAGGAAGAGAAAGACCGCGCCATCGTTAAAAACGCAAAGGACGCCGCTGCCGTGCTGCAGAGCCTCTGTGTAGAGATGGATGCCCGCTACGAACTGCTGTCCAAGGCCTTTGTGAACAACATTAAGCTCTATAACGCCAAGTTCAAGGAGCGCCACCTGCGCACGGACGAGGGCCATCATTTCCTGCCCTACGTTGTGGTGGTGGTAGATGAGTATGCCGATTTAACCATGTCGGTGGGCGCCGGTCCGGAGTCCAAGGCCCTGGCGCGAAGCATTACCACTTCGGTCATCCGCCTGGCCCAGAAGGGCCGTGCTGCCGGCTTGCATGTAATTCTGGCCACCCAGCGTCCCACGGTGGATGTAATTACCGGCCTCATCAAGGCCAACTTCCCCATGCGCATCGCTTTCCGTGTAACTTCCCGCATCGACTCGGCCACCATCCTGGACCAGCCGGGCGCCGACAAACTCATCGGCCGGGGCGATATGCTGCTGTACAGCGGCGTGGAAATGGAACGCGTGCAGTGCGCCTTCATCGGCAACGATGAAATTGTGGGTCTCACCCAGGCTGTGGGAGACCAAACCGGATATCAGAAGAGTTACAATACGCCTTATTACCTGCCGGAGCCGCCTTCCACGGAAGGAGAAGACAGTGCCGGCGGCGGAATGGTAGACATGAAAGCCCTGGACGAGCGCTTCGAAGAAGCCGCCAAGATGATAGTCATCAACCAGCGGGGCTCCACGTCAGACCTGCAACGCCGTCTTGGCATGGGTTATGCAAAAGCAGGCAGAGTGATGGATCAGTTGGAGGCCGCCGGCATTGTGGGTCCGCAGAACGGAGCCAAGCCGCGGGAGGTCCTGGTGAAAGACCTCAACGAGCTGGAAGAGATCCTCAAGCACTTTATGGCGTAAGCAATGAAAAGATTCCTGCTTTCCATGGCCCTCCTGGCCACTTGTATCGGCGCCCTGGCCCAAACGCGCATTCCGCTGCTGGACAAGGTTCCGGGCCATCGTGTGCAGTGCAGCTATACCTACAGCGTTTCCAAGAATGGCGGCGCTTTTTCGGAGGTTACCAAGGGGAATCTGGAAGTGGAGGACAACGCCTTCCGCCTGGATGCCCTGGGGCTCAGGATAGTAAGCGACGGAACCACCCGCTGGACCCTGGACGAGGACGCCCGCGAAGCCGTGGTGGAAGCGGTTCAGAAGGAGGATATTACAGCCAATCCCGCCCTGCTCATCGGCCATTATGCCGATTATGATCTGGTGGTGAATGCCAGCGGAAAGGATTTCCTGGACGTTACGCTGGTGCTGGACGAATCTACCCGGGCGCGTTTTTTCCTGCAGGATATCGTTTTTGGGGAACGGCAAGGAAAAAGCGACTTCTCCATGGACGAGAAATCGCTTCCTGATGATTATCTTCTAACAGACCTGCGATAGCCCGCGGGTCTTAATTTTTTATGCAGCGGACGCTAAGAGCCAGGGAGGTTTTGCCGCCGTTCTTTTTCTGTACCTTGGGATCCTCTGAATAAATGTAGCGGAACTGGGCCAGCGAAGCGTCGTCTTCGGCCTCTGAGGCCGTCCAGTACGCAGCGTAACTCTTGTATCCCTGTACGTTTTTATCCCCGCCGCTGCGGTCTACATAGCCCGCCGGGATGGAATTGAACTTTTTGGAATTGGAAATGGGCATGTTGGGCCAGTAAGGCCACATCTGCTTGTCCAGTACGGTGGCATCTACCATCAGGGCGCAGGCATCGTCTCCCAGTGCATCCCACTCCTGAGCCGTAGGAAGTCTCCATCCTTCGGGGCAGGCCGACCGGGCTTCCTCCCAGGTATAGTAGCGTCCCAGGAAGGAATCCGTTACGCTGGCCAGGTGGAAGGAAATACCGCTCTGGGTGTTGTACAGGTTGCTGGTCATCCAGGTGGTGCCGTCGATGTCAGCGACATAAAACTTCTTGCCATCGATAAGGGTGGTTTCTCCTTCCAGTCCGGAAATGGATGTCTCCGGGTCTATGGTATCAAAAGAAACGCTGACGGAAGCGTTGGTATATCCCTTGGAATAGGCGTAGCAATAAATGGTGACCGACCCGATTCCTCTGGCCTCATAAACGAACTCCGGATTGGAAGTCTTTATGTTCCGTGTGGTGGTGTCCCGGTAAGATTCACCGTCAATCATCCAGTACAGGCCGATGGATTCTCCCGGTGTGGTGTTATCCGAGGTATAGATATCGGACACATCGGCCTTCAGGGTTATTCTGGTGCCGGGTGCAACGTAGGGTACGGGATCTTCCTCAATGTCCAGCCCGCCGAGGTAGGGGGTTGTGGTGGTAGAATCGTCCTTTTTGCAGGAGAATGCCAGACCTATTACCAGGGCGAGGGCAAAATATGCTATGCTTTTTTTCATTCTTTTCTTTTACAAGCTACAAATATCGCTAAATTTTCGTAATTTTACACAAATTTCTTGCCATTATGAAGCGCATCCTCACCCTTTCAGTCCTTTTTTTGGCGCTTTCCTGTTCCCAGCCCGGCCGATACATCCAGGTGACCGGCCAGGCACAGGGCGGTACCTATTCCGTGAAGCTGAACCTGAAGGGCGTTCAGGAGCGTCCGGAGGTCATCAGGGACAGCATCGAGGCGCTTCTTACTCAAATAGACACCACCCTGTCGGGATACAACAAGCGTTCGCTGCTTTCCCGTTTCAATGCCGGGGAAGCCATCCGTCCCAACGCCCTTTTCCTGGAGATGTACGGCTTTGCCTATCGCATGTGGCAGCGCTCCCAGGGGGCTGTGGACTGTGCTGCAGGGCCGCTTTTCGATGCCTGGGGCTTCGGTTTCCGGGAGGGGAGCATGCCCGGGGAAGAAGAGGTGGCCCGGCTTCGGCAGCAATGCGGAATGGATAAACTGCCGGAACAGCTGCCCCTGGAAGACGGCGTGCTGGATCCTGCCCGGCTGGGCTTTCCCCGCCTGAATTATAACGCCGTGGCGCAGGGCTACAGCTGCGATATTATTGCACGCTATCTTTATTCGCTGGGCGTGAAGGACATGCTGGTGGACATCGGCGAAATCTGGTGCGACGGCCTGAATCCGTCCGGGGAATCCTGGTCGGTGGGAATGGACCGCCCGGTAGACCGGGGAGAGGACTCCGTGATTGGGGACCAGGGTTTCACGGGCGTCTGGCTGTCGGACGGCGGCCCTGCCGGGGTTGTTACATCCGGCAATTACCGCAAGTATTATGTGAAGGACGGCCGCAAATTTGCCCATACCATAGATCCTGTGAGCGGGTATCCGGTGCAGCATAACCTCTTGAGTGCTACGGTTATATCTTCGGAAGGCGCCGGTGTGGCCGATGCCGTGGCCACCTGGTGCATGGTGGTGGGGCTGGAATCGGCCCGGCAACTGGTGCTGGAAGACCCTTCCCTGGAGGCCTGGCTGGTGTATTCGGCCGATGACGGCTCCATGCAGGAATGGGGCTCGCCGGGGTTCCGGATTCGCGAATAAATCACATTCCCGCAATCATTTCCAGCGCCCTTTGCAAGCCGTTGCAGAGGGCGTCTGTGGCATGAATGAGGAAGCCCGGACACAGGCCGATGGCTTGCAGCGCCACTGTTGCCACGGCGCAGATCATAAGGGCGGTGGTGAGCGGAAGGGCCAGCAGATTGGTTAGCAGGAAATAGCGCGGAAAGCTGTGGAAGCGCAGCCATACCAGCGGGGCGGTGAACACCTGGCAGCTGATGCTGAGGGCGGCCCCTTTCCAGATGCGCCGGAAGGGATCCCAGGCGGGGGAGGCCGGATACCAGGCCTCCATCAGCGGATACAGCAGGAAGATGCCCGCCATGGCCAGGTAGGACAGTTGAAATCCGACGCTTTGGATGGCCGAAGGGTCCAGCACCAGCTGCACCAGCAGAGCCAGGCAGAGTACCCGGGTGGCTTTTCTGGGCCGGCCGGCAAGCCGCAGCCCTTCGTTGATGGTAATGAAGAGGAAAGCGCGTACCAGCGAGGGGGAAGCGCCCGTCATCAGGGTAAAGAAACCGGCGGCCAGCACGATGATTCCAAAGCGCATTTTCCGGGCCAGGGGAGACTGACCCGCCAGATGGACCAGGTGGTCTAAAAGCACGTAAATGATACCCAGATGCAGGCCCGACAAGGCCAGGATATGGGAGGCACCGCTTTCCCGGAAGGCCGAAACGGTTTCGCGGGTCAGCCCCGAGCGGTCTCCTGTGAGCAGGGCCGTCACCAGGGGCGCCGTTCCCTCTGAGGGGAAGGGGATAGTGACAATGAGCCCTTTGAGCCTTTCGCCGGCTGCCAGGGCCCATGTCTCCAGCGGAGAGGGGACCGTGGTCGACGGAAGGCTGTCCGCCACTCCGGCAAAGAAGCCCAGCAGCAAATAACTGCTGAAGATAAGCAGGATGAAAAGGGGGTTGGGAAGGGTGGAAAGGCGTTTCCGGAGCAGGGTGGGCGCGACAGCCAGCACCAGCGCTACCGATGAGGCTTCCCAGGGAACGTTCCCGGCAACCGCTACCCCGGCCCACACTCCTATCGTAAAACAGACAGACAGCCCCTCTATGCTTTTCATCCCATCCATAATTACGAAATTACGTAATAATTTACTATCTTTGCATGGATATAGAGAAAATATTTTTACACTACCCATAACTTATGATTATTCTTGTCATCAACTGCGGAAGCTCCTCCATCAAATACCAGCTTCTGGACATGAAAAGCGACGATGTGTATGACGTTATCGCCAAAGGTATTGCAGAAAAAATCGGCCTTCCCGCCGGCATTCTCCAATATGCCCCCGCCGGAAAGGACAAAATCGTAAAGGATGTTCCCATTGCCGACCATAAAGTGGGCATGCAGCTCATCCTGGAGGCCCTTACCGACAAGGAAACCGGCGTGCTCCAGTCGCTGGAGGATATCGAGGCCGTCGGCCACCGCATTGTGCAGGGCGGCGATTTCTTCTCCGGCAGCGTGCTGGTGAACGAGGATGTCCTGGACAAAATTGCCTTCTGTGCCGATTTTGCCCCGCTCCACAACCCCGCGCATCTGCTGGGTATCCGGGCCATGCAGGAGGTGTTGCCTTCCGTTCCGCAGGTGGTCACCTTCGACACGGCCTTCCATCAGACCATGCCGTCCTATGCATACATGTATGGCCTTCCGTACGAGTATTACGAGAAATACCGCGTGCGCCGCTATGGTGCCCACGGCACTTCCCACCAGTTTGTGGCCGGAGAAGGCGCCAAACTGGCCGGCCTGGACGTGAACAATGCCAAGATCATCACCTGCCACCTGGGCGCCGGCAGTTCCATCTGCGCCATCCAGAACGGCAAGTGCGTAGATACTTCCATGGGTTTCACCCCGCTGGAGGGCATGATCATGGGTACCCGCGTGGGCAACATCGACGCCAACGCCGTGCTTTACCTGGAGAAGAAACTGGGCGTGGATCCGGACGAGATGACCAACATCCTCAACCGCAAATCCGGCTTCCTGGGCATCTCCACCAAAACTTCCGACGCCCGCGAGCTCAACGAACTGGCCAATGGCGGAGACCCCAAGGCCAAACTGGTGTTCAAGAAGTTCACCTACGACATCATCAAGAATATCGGCTCCTATGTGGCTGCCATGAACGGGGTGGATCTTATCGTGTTCACCGGCGGTATCGGCGAACACAACAGCCGCCTGCGCCGCCGCGTGCTGGAAAATTTCGCCTATCTGGGCCTGAAGGTGGATTACGAGGCCAACGTGGCTTCCGGCGAGGACACCATCATCACTACGGATGATTCCGCGGTTAAAGCCGCCCTCATTTGCACCAACGAGGAACTGGTGATTGCCCGCGACACCATGCATTTAGTACTAGAAAACCAAGATTAAATATGATTACCAATTTTAATGAACTCTTTGCCGAACTCAAGGCAAAGGGCATTTGCAAGCGGATGATTGCCGCCTGGGGCGTAGATTCCCATACCATCGAGGCCGCTTCCCTGGCCAGCGACATGGGTTTTGTGAAGGTAACGCTGGTAGGTGATGCCGATCTTATTGCCAAGGTATGCGAGGAGTGCAAGATAGACGCAGCCAAGTTTGCCGTGGTGGATATCAAGGACGAGCTCAAGGCCGTGGCCGAAGCTGTGCGCATGGTTCATGACGGAGAGGGCGATGTGCTCATGAAGGGCCTTTGCTCCACCGATAAGTTCCTGCGTGCCATCCTGAACAAGGAAGTGGGTCTGCTGCCTCCCAAGGGCCTCCTGAGCCATGTGGGCGTTATCGAGAACCCCAACTACCACAAGCTCATCTTCATTACCGATATGGCCGTGATTCCGCTGCCGGACTTCCGCCAGAAGGTAAAGATGGCCGGCTTTGTAACCGGCGTTGCCCGCAGCTTCGGCATTGCCACGCCCAAGATTGCGTTTATAGCCGCTTCGGAGCAGATGCTGGACAGCATGCCCGCCTGCATCGAGGGCGCCATGCTGGCCAAAATGTGCGACCGCGGCCAGATTAAAGCCATCGGCGACGGCCCGCTTGCCCTGGATGTGGCCATCGACCAGGAATCCGTACAGATCAAGAAGCTCCAGAGCCCCGTGGCCGGCGATGCCGACTGCCTGCTCTTCCCCAATATCGAAAGCGCCAACGTGTTCTGGAAGACCAATTCCAAGCTGGCCAAAGACGTCCGTCAGGCCGGTTTCCTGGTAGGTACCAAGGTGCCTTGCATCCTGGCCTCCCGCGCCGATTCAGTAGATGTGAAGCTCAATTCCATCGCTTCCGCAGTAATGTCAGTTAAATAATCCCCATATTAACATGAGAAAATACATTGTAGCTGGGAACTGGAAGATGAATACTACCGTTCCCGAAGGTGTCGAACTTGCAAAAGCAGTTGTAGAAAAGTCTAAGGATCTCCCCGCAAACGTGGAACTGATTGTGGCTCCGCCGTTCACCCATCTGGCCCCTGTGGCCGAGGCCCTCAAGGGTTCCAAGGTTAAGCTGAGCGCCCAGAACTGCGCCGACCATGAGAAAGGTGCCTATACCGGTGAGGTGGCCGTGAACATGCTCACTTCCATCGGCTGCCAGTATACCATCCTGGGTCACTCGGAACGCCGTCAGTACTATGGCGAGACGGACGAGAAGCTGGTTGTGAAGACGCAGCTGGCCCTCGCCGCCGGTCTTAAGGTGATCCTCTGCGTGGGTGAGAACCTGGACGAGCGTGAGGCAGGCAAGCACTTCGATGTGGTTACCGCCCAGACCAAGAACGTTCTGTACAACTTCACCGCAGAGGACATGAAGAACGTGGTTATCGCCTACGAGCCCGTTTGGGCCATCGGCACCGGCAAAACCGCCACTGCCGCCCAGGCCGAGGAAATCCACGCCTGCATCCGTAACGTCATTGAGGCCAAGTTCGGCGCCCAGGTGGCCGACGACATGACCATCCTCTATGGCGGCTCCTGCAAGCCTTCCAACGCCAAGGAACTCTTTGCCGAAAAGGACATCGACGGCGGCCTCATCGGCGGCGCCGCCCTCAAGGCCGATGACTTCCTGGGCATCGCCACTTCCTTCTAGTCCATCTCCATCTGTCAATAATGGTCCTGCAAGTCATTCTTGCGGGACCATTTGACGTCTCGTCCACCATAGATGCCGTTTTCGTGGATGAAGAGCCTTATTTGCCGGATTCATCCACGAATTAGGCCATTTATGTGGACGAACAACATGGTAAGTCGCTGTCAAGGGCAGTGCTCACGCTCCGTGAGGATTTCCGGACGGTCGCTTATCGGCTTGAGGGGCTTTGACGGCGAACTCCTCCTTATACGGGCCCTTCGGCCCGTAACGTTCGTCAAACAAACGCCGTCATCCGCTTCGCGGAACAGCCCCTCCATCCGGCGCCCTGATGTCCGGAAATCCAAACTCCGCTTAGAGCAGCTGCCCCTGACAAAAAAGAGTTGATGTCCGGTGCAAAACGGGCATTATTTGCACCTGGGAGATGAGAAAATGCCGTGGCGGGGGCAAATCGGCCTAAAATGCCCTCCGGGAGCAAAAAGACATTTTGCGGTTAGAAAAAAACTTCTTATCTTTGCGCGCTTAAAAAGCCGCAAAGGTTTTTTGGTGCAATGGGGTGCTTGAAACAGAGCACTGAGTAACACATTTTAAACTTTAAAAACAATGAAGCATTTTGCACTTAAGGGCGAAATTCGCCAGAAGGGCAACAAGGCCGTTCTCAAGGCCTTCCGCCGTCAGGGTCTGGTTCCCTGCAACCTGTATGGTGCCGGCATGGACAACATCCTTTTCACCGTCAGCGAGAAAGAGCTTAAGGGTCTTACCCATACCCCTGCCTCTTATATCGTGGACCTGGAGCTGGATGGCAAAACCTACACCGCCGTTGCCCACGAGTATCAGTGGCATCCGGTAGACGACAACTGCCTCCACGTAGATTTCCTGGCCGTTAACGAGAAGAAGCCCATCGTTATCTCCGTTCCGCTTAACATCACCGGTCATCCGGTAGGTGTGCAGGCTGGTGGTAAGTTCACCCAGAGCGCCCGCAGCCTTAAGGTTTGCGCCCTCATGAAGGACCTCCCGGATCATTTGGACATCGATGTTACTCCGCTGGAGCTGGACAAGCGTATGGTTGCCGGTGACCTCAAGTTCGAGGGTCTTCAGATTGTCTCGGACAAGAACACCATCATCTGCAGCGTGAAGACTACCCGCGCCATGCAGCAGGCTGCTGCCGAAGCTGCCAAGGCCGCCAAGTAATCGCTTCTGCGATGAACTACCTTGTTGTAGGGCTGGGCAATATCGGCGCCGAATACGCCGGTACCCGGCACAACATGGGATTTATGATATTGGATGCCTGGGCTCAGGCATCCAATGTCCTTTTCCGGACCGAACGTTACGGCGACGTGGCCGAAGTCTCCTTCAAGGGTCGGCATTTCACCCTGCTGAAGCCCTCCACTTACATGAACCTGAGCGGCAACGCCGTCCGTTATTGGCTGCAGAAACTGAATCTGCCGCTGGAAAACCTGGTTGTTATATCGGACGATCTGAACCTTCCTTTTGGCACGTTGCGCATGCGCACCAGCGGATCTGCCGGTGGTCACAATGGTTTGGAAAACATTACCGAACTGCTGGAAAGCGATCAGTGGGTCCGGATCCGCGTGGGAATCGGCAACGATTTTTCCCGGGGCGGACAGGTGGATTATGTGCTGGGAAAGCTCTCGGAAGAGGAGAAGGAACAGCTTGCCGATTTAGCACAAAGAGTGATTCAGGGCATCAAGGATTTGTCTACTATCGGGCCGCAACGGGCCATGAATTTTATCAATATTAAGCCCAAAAAAGACGCTGAAAACGCCTGAAATGGCGTTTTTTGGCTTTGTTGCAAAGTTTTTTTTAAAAATCCTTTGTTTTTTTTTTAATTTTTGATTACCTTGCACAAAACTTTGAGAATTAAACATTAACGAACCAAAATAAACTAATTGTAACATGAAAGAGCTTGTTGAAAAAATCAATGCCGAATTCGCCGAGTTCGTAAAGAACGCCGAGGCTCAGGTAGTCAAAGGTAACAAGGCCGCTGGTGCCCGTGCACGTAAGGCTGCCCTTAACCTGATGAAGGACTTTAAGGATTTCCGTAAGGTTTCCGTAGACGCCACCAAGTAAGCGATTCTCGGAAGAATTAAAAAAACGTTGCAGAAAATTCAATTTTTCTGCAACGTTTTGTTTTTTGATGCATCTTTATTATAGGTTTAGGTTTTAGTACACGTCAAAAAACCGGTTTCAGAGGCAACTTTGGGCCGGTTTTTTTGTGCCCATTACCCTCTGGGATGGTGCACCAGCACATTCTCGTGCCAGGTAGATGTGTCTATGTGGGTATAAAGCTCCGTAGTAAGAATGCTCTCGTGCCCCAGCATTTCCTGGACAATACGCAGGTCGGCCCCGTTCTCTATCAGGTGGGTCGCAAAGGAATGGCGGAAGGTATGGGGGGATATTTCTTTCTGAACCCCGGCCGCCATGGCCTGCTCCTTCACCATCTTGAAAATGGATACGCGGCTTAACGGTTTGCCAAACTTGTTCAGGAAAAGGATGTCTTCCACAGCCCGGGAGGCCGGGGCAGGACGGTCTTCCAGATAGGTCCGGATGGCATCGGCCGCAGGTTCTCCCAAAGGCACCAGCCGCTGCTTGTCTCCCTTTCCCACCACATCTACAAAGCCTTCGTCAAAATGCACGTGGGAAATCCGCAGGCCTGCAGCCTCGCTCACGCGGAGTCCGCAGCCGTATAGCACCTCCAGGATGGCCCGGTCCCGTTTGCCGGAGGCTTTCCGTGTATCTACCGACTCCAGGATGGCCTCCACTTCCTGCAGACTCAGTACCGAAGGCAGGTATTTCCCCAGTTTGGGGGCATCTACCCGGTCGCAGGGGTTATCCTTTATTTCACCCTCCTGAACGCACCAGTCAAAAAAGGACCGCAGGGAACTCACCAGACGGGCCGAACTCCGCTTGGAGAGACCGTCGGCCGTCACCTTCCCCAGATACGCTTTGATATCTTCGGGGCCGATGGCGGCAGGCTCCTTTCCGCAGAACTCCAGCAGCCCCGACACATCGTGGCAATAGGACGCCACCGTATTGGGCGACAGCCGGCGTTCCAGCCTCAGGTAATTCCTGTAATCCTTAATCAATGAATGTCGTATTCTTATGTGGCATATAGGTTTCCGGGGGCATCGGCTATATTTTTAGCCCCCGGAAACCTATATGCCACATACATTATAAAATTCCGTATTTTTTCCCGTAAAGGAGCATCTGTCCCAGATAGTCGTCGGTATAGACCGGCTCGTAATCCACCACCTCTCCGTTTTTGATAACGGGGACTATTTCCGGATTCACGAAGCCACCGTAGGGCTTCAGGTTCAGGGCTTCGTAGCGCTCCTTCACTTCCTTGTGAAGGGCAGGGTCGATATTTACGGCGTACGTCTCAATGAGAGCCTTTCCGGCCTGGTAGTCGCCTTCGCTCTTGATGCGCTGCACTTCGGCCAGCAGTTCGGCAAAGAGGGCGCGGAGCTTTTTGTAGTCGTTCACCACAAAGTAGGTCTTTCCGCCGCGGACCTTTTTCTCAATCACTTTATCCTTGGCCCCTTTCTCATAGCACCATTCGGCAATGAGTTTGCGGTTCTGCATGTGGGCTTCCGTGTTGGGCCGTCCCAGTTCCACGCGGGTGAACTGCACCATGAGTCCGTTGCGGATGTAATTGTCATATTCGGCCTTGTAGGCGTCCGGATCCGGCATAATGCCCAGTTCCACCATCTTGGGATCGGCGGTGTAATAGAGGCCGAACAGGTCGGCCCGCGCCTCCTCCAGGGCACTGGCGTATTCGCCCATGGCGGTGGTGCTCACGCCCGGCAGCAGCTGGCCGGAGCCGTGACCCAGGCACTCGTGCAGGTCGGTGTGAATCTCGTCGGCCACCGTGCCCCACTTCCTGTACTGCTCAATTTCCTTTTTGCTGTAGGCAAATTCCGTAAGGGTGCTGGCGGGCATCTCCTGGGAGCTGTAGTCGTAGGTGTGGGTGATATTGGCAATGGTAACGCTCTTGGAGCCGTGCTCCTTGCGAATCCAGTCGGCGTTGGGAAGATTGATGCCGATGGGCGTGGAAGGATAGCTGTCGCCGGCCAGGCAAACGGCGTTGATCACCTTGGCCGAGATGCCTTTGACGACGGCCTTCTTGAAGCGCGGGTCCACGGGGGAGTTATCCTCGAACCACTGGGCGTTGGCGCTCAGGATTTCCGTACGCCGGGAGGCCTCGAAGTCCTTGATGTTTACGTAGCCTTCCCAGGCGCCCTTGCGGCCCAGCGGGTCGTTGTAGTCTTCCACAAAACCGTTGATAAAGTCCACGGTGCCGATGGTGTCCTTCACCCATTCGATGTTGAACTCGTCCCACTTGCGCAGGTCGCCGGTCTGGTAGTAATCTATCAGGAGCCCCAAAGCCCGCTTCTGGATATCGTTCTCGGCCACGGCCTGGGCCTTGCCCAATTCTTCGCAGATTTTTTCGATGGCGGGAGAATAGATGCCGCCCACTTTCCAGGGAAGTTCCTGTACTTTCCCGTCCTTGCCCTTGACCACTTTGGTGTTGAGGCCGTAGGAGATGGGTTCGGGGTCCGACGGATCCATAATGCCGGCGTAATACTTCTCCACTTCCTCGCGGGTAACGCCGTCGTAGAAGTTAACGGCCGATTCTTTAATAATGTCTCCGGCCGTGTTTGTAGAGCGTCTCTGGGGGTAAATGGCAGGATCGTAGATAATGTCCAGCAGGCCTCCTTCATCCTCTACATCGGCCTGGCTTAGCAGGCTGGCAAAATACTCCCGCGGGCAGGCAGGGAAGAACTTGTCTTCGGCGTAGTGGTGATGGATGCCGTTGGAAAAGAAGAGGCGTTTGGCATACACCAGAAAATCCTGATATTCTGCGCTTTCCGTGTTGATGCCTTCTGTTTCCAGAATGGCTTCCACGGCATGGCGCACCCGCAGGTTGTCCTTGCAGTTCTGGTCCCACAGAATGTCCCGTCCGTATTTGGCGGCTTCGGCCAGGTGATAGGCATATTCCTTCTGCTGCAGGCTCAGGTTCTCCCAGCCGGGAATCTGGTAGCGCATCACTTTAAGATCGGCAAAAGCGTCGATGGTATACTTGAAAGAATCTTGTCCGGCCTTTTCGGCGGGCGTTTCGCATGCGGCCAGCAGGGCGGCCGTTCCAACAAGGGTCATCATTTTACTAATCCGGTTCATAGTACATATCTATTTCATGCAAATTTATAAATAAATCATTAACTTTGCAGAATACTGGAATGTTTTATGCTCCGCAAAGTCCTTCATATCGCCGCTTTGTTGCTCCTGCTGGCAGGGGTTTCTTCCTGCTTCAAAGACAGCAACTTCGACTTCAAATCTTCCGGCGAGGGATCGGGCAGCTATGTGGTGCCGTCCCGCGAACCCCAATCCCCGGATCAGCGGAATGTGCTGCTGTACGTAGCCGGCGGTTTCAACTCCCTGGCCGGTTATCTGTCCAGTGATATCGCCGACCTGGAGGCCGGTGAACTGCCGGGCCGCAGCAGTCCCACGGAGCCGGTTCTGCTGGTGCTTTCCCGCCTGCCCCGGGATCCGGCTGTCCCCGACTATTCAGACCCTACGGCCCCCGTCCTTTTCCGCCTGTATGCCGGCGCCGATGGCGCTCCGGTGCGGGATACGCTTAAGGTCTGGAGCGAGGATACGCCTTTAAGCCAGGCGGAAACCATGGCCGAAGCGTTTGAGCAGGTTACACGGGCTTTCCCGGGAAACAAGTATGGAATGGTTTTATCGTCCCATGCCTCGGGTTGGCTTCCGCCGCGATATTACGAGAATCCAAGCGCCTACGAGGCTGCTGCAAAGGGACCCCTGGCCTTGTCCAGGAGTGCTTTCCAGGAGTATTTCCCGCCCATCGACCGGAACGCATTCCCGGCGGTAAAGAGCGTGGGCATGGACAACGGAACCGTCATCCGTGAAATGGATCTGGACCAGTTTGTCGCTGCCATTCCCTTCCATCTGGATTACCTCCTTTTCGATGCCTGCCTCATGGGCTGTGTAGAGGTGGCCTATGAACTCAGGGGAGTGGCCGATATAGTGGGCTTCTCCCAGACGGAAGTGCTGGCCGATGGCTTCGACTATGCCAATCTCACTAAGCATCTGCTTACCAAAACCCCCAATCCGGTGGCCGTTTGCCAGGACTATTTCAACCGTTACGATGCGCAGCAGGGAAATCTGCGGTCGGCTACCATTTCCGTGATAGATACCCGGGAAATGGATGCGCTGGTGGATGTGTGCAGCATGTTGTTCGAGAAATACCGTACGGAAATTTCCCAGTTGCCCGGCTATCTGGTGCAGGGCTACTTCCGCTTTGAGCGTCACTATTTCTACGATCTGAAGGATATCCTGGTAAAGGCTGGAATTACCCCGGAGGAGGAGGCCCTTCTGCAGGATGCGCTGGACAAGTGCCTGTTGTACAAGGCTGCAACGCCGTCCTTCCTGTCCATTACCATAAAGAATTATTCCGGCCTGTCCATGTACCTTCCTTCCAAGGGAACCGCCGTTCTGGACAATTATTACCGGGAGCATATAGCCTGGAACCGGGCTACCGGTTTGGTAAAATAAAAATCTCTCCATATGAAAAGCAGTTTTGCAAAGACCGTATTGGCCGTAATATGCGGTATTATTATCCTGAAGCTGGTCGGCTTCCTGTTTTTGCTGGGTCTCGTGGGCTCCCTTTCTGCCGGTGGCAGTAAGGTGGTTCTTCCCAGAAGCGGCGTCCTGGATATTTCCCTGGCCGATTATGCCCTTGCCGAGCAGACCCAGGAAACCCCCATGCCGGACCTGATGTCCATGAGTTTCGAGATGGGCAGCACCGTGGGGCTGTGGGATGCCGTTCAGGCCATCGAGGCTGCCGCGGCCGATCCGGCCATCAAGTACATCTTCCTCCGCCCGGACGGCGGTACGGCCGGCATGGCCGCGCTGGAAGAACTGCGCACCGCCCTGCTGAACTTCCGCCGCAGCGGCAAGGCCGTGGTAGCCTATCTGGAATCTCCCGGAAATGGCGGGTACTATCTGGCTACCGCCGCCGACAAAATCTATCTCAGCAGTTATCACGGTGCCACTTACCAGCTCTTCGGCCTTTCCAGCCAGCAGATTTTCCTCAAGGATATCCTGGACAAGCTGGGTGTAAATGTTCAGCTTATCCGTCACGGAAAGTACAAGAGCGCAGGAGAAATGTTTGTCCGTTCCTCCTCCTCGGCCGATAACCGTGAGCAGTACCAGGCCATGATTGATGCATCCTGGAAGGCTTTCTCCAGCGTTATCGCCGAATCCCGTGAAATGACGGAAGAGGCGTTCAACGACTTGATTGACAACCTGAAACTCGTCCTGCCGGAAGATTTCCTGAAATATGGCCTGGTGGATGAGCTGATGGACCGCGAAAGCCTGGTGGAAAAGCTTTGTACCCTGGCCCAGGTGGAAGGCAGGGACAACCTGCATCTGGTGTCGCTCCCGGACTATATTGAGGCCAAGATTTCCCCGCTTCCCGCCCGTACCAATGTAGCCGTGCTGGTTGCCGAGGGTGAAATTGTGGAAGGAAAGGGCCAGAACCTGGCCGCCGACAGTTTCGTGCAGGTGATTGACCAGATCCGTAAAGACAATTCCATCAAGGCCGTGGTGCTTCGCGTGAATTCGCCCGGCGGCAGCGTTACCGCTTCGGAGAAGATTCGCAGCGCCCTGGACCTGCTGGGCCGTGAAAAGCCCCTGGTGGCCTCCTACGGCGATTATGCGGCTTCCGGCGGATACTGGATTTCCTGCGGCTGCAGCCGGCTCTTTTCCGATGCCACCTCCCTTACCGGTTCCATCGGCGTCTTCTCCATGATCCCGGAATTCTCCCAGGTGAGCAAGAAACTGGGTGTGAGCATAGAAAGTGTTTCCTCCAACAAACACGGGGACATCCTTTCGCTCATGCGGCCTTTCGATGCGGCCGAAACGGCCTATATGCAAGCTACGGTGGAAGACATCTACGACCGCTTTGTGAACCTGGTGGCCAGCAGCCGCGGCATGGAGCCTTCGGCCGTGGACGCTATCGCCCAGGGTCGTGTGTGGGCCGGAACGGATGCCCTTGAGATTGGCCTGGTAGATGAAATCGGCACCCTCAGGGACGCTATCAACTATGCCGCCTCCCTGGCAGGGCTCATTTCGGCCGAAGACTACAAGGTGATTACTTATCCGGCCGTTCCCACTACCCTGGAACAGGTGGTAACCATGCTGGGCCAGCAGCGGGAAGAACCCACTGTGCTGGCCGATACGCCGTTTGAACCCATGGCCCGTTCGCTGAAGGGCCTTCTGAAGGACAATCAGCCCACCGCTGTGTATGCCCGCCTGCCTTATTATCTGGATATCAAGTAAATGGAAGAAAAGAAACTGACGCCCCTGCGCTTCCTGCCCGACGTGCGGGAATTCCCCTGGGGCAAAGCCGAATACCGGGTAGCCGACCTGGGCTTTGTAGATTCCATGGCCTCGGAGGGCTGGCTGGGCGGCAATACGCTCAGCGACATTATCCAGACTTACCTGGAGCGTGTGGTGGGGGAGACGGCTTTTGACTGGTACGGAACGCAGTTCCCGGTGCTGGTGAAGCGGCTGGACGTGAAAGGCCGCAGCTCCCTGCATGTGAATCCCGGCGATGAACCGGCCGAACAGCGTTACGACGCCTTTGGCAAAACGGCTCTCTGGTATGTGGAGGCCTGCGGTCCTGACGCCCGGCTGTTTCTGGGCTGGAAGAGGGATGTCACCGCTGCCGAATGCTACAAGGCCTGCCAGGATGGAACGGTGGAGGATCTGCTGTATAGCGTTAAACCCAATCCGGGCGAGACTTATCTTGTGCTTCCGGGCCAGGTGCACGCCGCCCAGGACGTGAAGCTGCTGGAAATTGCCGAATCTTCCGAACTGAGCTTCCGCCTGTACGACTGGGGCTCGCAGGAAAGGGAAATCCATCTGGAAGAGGCCATCGACCTCATCGATTTCAAGGCTTACAAAAAGCCGGAAAATGCCGATGGAACCCTGCTGGCGGCCACTCCGCAGTTCACCGTGCACCGGATTCCGCTGCTGGATCCGCTCAAAAGCCATGCTTCGGAGGAGGATTCCTTCCTCATTTATATTTGCACCGCCGGTTCCGCTGTGCTGCAGGCCGAAAAGCCCTATGCCCTGAAGACCGGGGACGTATTGCTGGTCCCCGCCGAAGTTACCGACTTCCTGTTGCTGCCCACGGACCGGGATACGGAACTGCTGGAAGTGCGGCTGGATCCCCGGCCGGACGATGACCTTGTATCGGACCCCGTAGAAGAATAAGCCCATGGCAGACGAAACCCGTATAGACAAGTTCCTGTGGGCTATCCGCGCCTACAAAACGCGGACGGAAGCCACCGAGGCCTGCAAAGGGGGAAAGGTAAAGGTGGCGGGCGTTCCCGCCAAGCCTTCCCGCGCCGTTCAGCCCGGAGAAGTTATTCAGCTGCGCAAAGGCAGTATCACCTATACTTATAAGGTGCTGCGCCCGCTGGAAAACCGCGTTGGGGCCAAGCTGGTGCCGGATTTTGCCGAAAACCTTACGCCCGAATCCGAACTGGAAAAGCTGAAGGCTCCCGTGGAGAGTTTCTTCGTTACCCGGGACCGCGGGGCCGGCCGTCCTACCAAGAAGGACCGCCGGGAAATGGAACATCTCTGGGATTCCCTGGAAGAGGGATTCTGATTATCGGCCGCAAATCATCTTGAAGTCGCACCATTGGCAGGGGCGGGTATCTTCCGTGCGCCGGAAGGGGACGGATGCATCTACCAGCTCATCCAGCGTTTGCGTCAGCTTTTCCTTAACCAGTGAACTGAATGCCCGGCTTTCGGCCTGGTCTTTCAGGGGCTGGGTGTAAATGCGGGCCGTGCTGTAAATGCTGTTCACAAGGGTTTTTTCCTTAAAAGCAGGGTCCTGGTGGGCAAAATAGTCGTACAGGAACAGCTGTAGGGCAATCTTGGGCCGGTCACCGCCCGGGGGCGCAAACAGCTTGTCGGCCACCCACTGGGCATTCTCGTCCGTTATGGCAATTTCCTCGTCTTTAACCTTGCCGGTCTTGTAGTCCAGGATACGCACTTCGCCGGGACGGTAGCTGTCTATGCGGTCCACGAAGCCCTTGAAGTGGAAACCGTGGAAATCGGCCTTGCGCCTGCTTTCCAGTCCCAAAATGTGGAAGCCCTCCGCTCCGGCCGATGCCAGCAGTTGCCGGTCGTGCTCCAGCGTTCCGGTAACATAGTCCAGCAGAACCTGCTCCAGAACCAGATTGCGTCCGCTTACCTCCACCGTCTTCATTTCTTCCATCACCCGGGCCCGGATGCGGCGCCGGAGGTCTTTCTTGTCCTGCTGCATCCGGATAATCTCGGCCAGGGGCAGGAGCTTGCCCAGCCAGGGGCTGTACAATTCCTGCATCACCTTGTGGAAAACGTTGCCCAGCATGCCTGCATCCAGCGATTCGGCCACTTCTTCGCTGGCCTGCAGCCCCTCTACCACCATGTAGTAGAATTTGGCGGGACAGGCCAGATAGGCCTGCAGGGCCGTGGCCGACAGCTCCTTATCCCGGATAATCCGGATGTGTTCCTGCGTTTTTGCAATTTCCGGCGTGGGCGGCAGCGGATTCATTTCGGCCGTAGCGGTGTAGTGCCTGACGGGGAACTTGAAGTGGTATTCCAGCTGCTTGATGTATCGGCTTTCCTCTCCGCTTTTTACGCCTTCCGTGCGGCTGTCGTAGATGAGCCATACCTTCTGCGCCCGTTGGATCATTCGGTAGAAGTAATAGGCCCACACGGCGTCCTGGTATTCATGGGTGGGCAGGCCGAAGCCTTTGCGCAGCTCCGGCGGAATAAACGACGACTGGTAGCTCTTGCGGGGGAAGCTGCTCT
>Ga0310696_10001992_pt1 | contig 28125 bp, 33 predicted proteins | sample AusTroGonzalo_MG_4_FD_203885 | JGI IMG/M metagenome (GOLD analysis project Ga0310696, IMG submission 203885) | Bovine rumen microbial communities from tropical cattle in Woodstock, Queensland, Australia - Gonzalo_02 (v2) (version 2) | ecosystem: Host-associated > Mammals > Digestive system >...
GAAGCTGATGCAGTTTTCAAAGATAGAGAACTTGCTGTTCGTTCTTTTATGACAATTAAACAACAACTAGAATTAGATTTAATTTAGCTTATGAATTTTCCTTTGTTTAGAAAATGTGAAACCTTTGATTTTGAGAAACTATTTAAGAGAAAAGGTTATGCTTATTTTAAGAATGGTGCTTATAATTTGAACATTATAGGTATTCGTAGTAATAACAATAATAGAGTTACAAATGAATTTGATGATATTCTTGTTGTAACCTATAACGTTCCTAATGGAAAAACAAAAAGATTTGTAGCTTTTATTACTACTGAACCAGGTCTTTATTATATTAAAGAAAAATTACTTAATCCTAGAGGAACATCTATTCTTGTTCCAGCTCAATATAGAGGTTGTTGGCAAATTGCTAAACATCAAGGAAAATATAAAGCTCTTTGTCAAAAGAAGCCTGTTAGAGTATATAGGGATAATAATCGTGATGAAATTTACGATATGAATCCTAAAACTATTGAAACTGGAATATTTGGTATTAACATTCATCGTTCTTGTGAATTTGGTGAAAGTACTAAAGTAAACAAATGGTCTGCAGGTTGTCAAGTATTTAGACGTGCTGAGGATTTTGATTCCTTTATGCGTCTTTGTGAACAACAAGCTAATAGATATGGGAATAGTTTTACTTATACGTTAATTAATGAAACTGACTTACTATGAATATAAATATTAGAGATACTGAAAAGGCTTTTGCTGCTTTTGGTGTAATATGGCTTATTATAATTATAGGCGCTGCTATCTTTTCTCTTGGTAAATGTTGTGCTACACGTTATTATAAACCCCCTGTAGAAAAGAAGATAGATGTAGACTCAGTTATTAAACTTAATGATAGTATTAAACTTAAAATTAACTCTTTAGATAGTATTAAAAATGCAAAGGTTATTGAAGTTATTAGTCTTGACAACGATAGTAGTATTAAATTGTTCTACGAGTTGGTGTCAGAATAGAGTTAGTAAAGGTGGTGTAGAACCAGATATTCTCCCTTCTACGGGGGTGGAAGAACAAACTGATACTCTTGTTTCTGTTCCAATTAGCTTTATTAAGATTGCTAATGGTAAAATGACAGAACTTAAATATGAAAAAGAAATAAATTCTAATCTTCGTCAAGTTGTACATAATGACAGTTTAATTATTGATGGTTTACAATATGAACTAGATAATTGTGCTGAAATAGCTGAATATAAGATAAAGAAGACTAGAAAACAAAGAAATATTTTTATTGGTACTACAATAGGAGCGGCAGCTTTGTCGTTATTGTTATTAGTAAAATGAACAATACATTAGAAGAATATATTAAGAATTATCCTTTTCTTCAATACATAAATGAAGATAAAAGTCATTATAAACATGCAAAAGACGCAGGATATGATGACCCTGATGATTTATTTCTTATTGGGGATAGTGGAGGTTTTCTTCTTAATATTAATCCTGGAGATAGATTTATAAATACATATCTATTTACAGAAATGGCAGATTTTTATCGTGCTAATAAAACTTTTACTTTTTATAAGGAAGATAGTATTCCGCATAGACAACTTAGAAAAAGAGAAGAATATCGTAGAAAACATGGATTTGAAGCTCCTTGTTTATTAAGAAATGATAAGATAATTAATGTAAGAATTACAGGTGCTCATTATAATTTTCTTAATTATACAATGATTGAGCAGCTTGACCTTACTAGTGTAAAGAGTACGGATAAGGCTAGTGTTGGTAAAAAGTTTTATGATTTTAGTAAATTTATTGATGCTCAATTTTGGACACATCATGTAAAAGAGTTTGCAATAAGAAATGGTTTTCATTTGCTTATAGATAAAACTCGTCGTGGTGGTTTCTCTTATATTGAAGCTGCAGATAGTGCTAATGACATAAACTTAAATGCTCGTAAAACATTAATCCATGTAGCTATTGACAAAAAGTATCTTACTGCTAAGGGTGGTCTTACCGATTTCACTATTAACAATCTTCGTTTTTATGAAACTAAAACATTTTTTAAACGAGGTATTTTATCAACTGACAAAGAGAATTTTACTTTAGGCTTTAAGCTTCCTAATGGAGTTGTTTCTCCAAAGTCTTGGAATAGTGGTCTTTTTTCTGTTTCTGCAATGAACAATCCTAACTGTGCTATTGGTAAGGATGCGATGAAAGTTAAAACAGAGGAGATTTCTACTATGGATAACTTCGATGAGTTTATGGCTGTTACAGAACCTGCAATGAGAACAGGTAGTTATGTTACTGGTAATCTTGTTGGTTGGGGTACTGCAACTGAAGGTAATATGCAAGTTTTTGAACAAAACTTTTATTCTCCAAAATCTTACGGTTTTATGCCTTTTGAAAATGTTTGGGATAAAGATTGTCGTAATGAAATTTGTGGATATTTTAAGCCTTATGCTTGGGGACTTCAAGGTCAAATTGGCGATAAGTTTGCAATGGATGAAGATGGTAATTCTGATTTAGAACTTGGTCTTCAAATTGCATTTAATGAAAGAGAAAAGAAAAAGAAAACTGCTAAAACTTTTGCAGAATATATTAATTATCTAGGGCAATATGCTAATATGCCTTCTGAGTCTTTTAGTTCTACTACAGAAAATCTTTTTAGTAGTGAAGAGCTAATGGCTTGGGAAGAAAGACTTAGAACTGATAATGCTTTTAATTTCTTTGTAGATGGTTGGTTATTTGAAAAAGGTAATAAAGTAGAATTCAAAACAAATGCTCGTATTGAAGCAGAAGGGGGTAAGCATAATGTAGATTTTTGGGACTGGATTGTTGGTGTTCCTATTAAAGGACATGAACATCATCATGGTTGTATTCGTAAATGGTTTAATCCTGTGCAGATACAATATACAAATCATGAAGGACAAACTGTGATGGGAACTCCTCCTGGATATTATTCTATAAGCTATGACCCTGTAGGTGTAAATAAAGAAAATAGACTTATAACAAACAAACATTCTCATAATAGTATTGAAGTATGGATGAACCCATCTCAATATAATGGTTTTAAGACAGCTCTAGTTGCAGCATATTACGGTAGACCTGAAAAACTAGAAGAAGCTGATAGAGTTTGTTATTTGTTAGCTAAATATTATAATTGTATTGGTACTGTCGGAGTTGAGGTTAATAGAGGTGAAACTGTTAGTAACTTTACTAAGTGGAAAGCTCTTAAATATCTTATGAAAGATCCAGTACAAATTTGGGATACTTCTCTTAAAGGGCAAGTAACATCTACTTATGGTATTGTCATTGGGGATGGTCCTAGAAAACTTGAAGGTCTTCGTCTATTAAAAGAAATGCTTTATTCAGAGGTAGGCAAAGATGATTTAGGAAATACTAAAAGACTATTTCATACTATTTATTGTTATCAACATATTCTTGAACTCAAGAAATGGAATAGTATAGGTAACTTTGATAGAGTTTCTTCTATGATTATTCGAGCTTTACAATGGAAACTTTGTGATGTAGAAGCTGCTAAAGAACTTGCCCATAGAAAGAAAGTGATTGATGATAAAAATAATATTTTAATTAGAGATTGGTTTTAAGAAATGCTAAACAATTATTCCATATTTCCTCGCCAGAGAGTGAGTGGTGCTGAAAAGCAAAAGCAAGAATGGTATGCTAATTGCATTGACCATATTATTGCTCAAGGCATATCTTTCAATGATAGAACGGAGTCTGAAACTCAACTTAATATTCTTCATGGAAATATACCTAATGAATTTTATAAGAAAACTCTTAATCCTTATAATAGTGCAAATGAACGTTACCAACGTTTTCCTGCTACTATGCGTAATTTTGATATAATGAGTGATGTTATTCGCCGTTATGTTTCTGAATATTTTAAGGGTGTTCATGAGTTTATTGTTGGTGCTAACAATCCAGAGATTGTTCTTAAACGTGATGCAAAGTTGCGTGAAGAAATGATGAAGTTAGCAGAACAAGCATTTCAGCAAGAGTTTGAAAGAAGGTATCAAGAATTGATTCAACAATCTGCTCAACAAGGTATTCCTGCGGAACAAGTTAATCCACAAGACGCAATGCCTGACCCAGAACAATTTATTAAGGATTTTAATGAGAAATATATTGATGATGAAAGTAAACAAGCTCAAGAAGTTCTTAATTATATCCGTTCTGTAACTAATGATATAACTATTTATCTTTCTGCTTTCTTCCATTATTGCGCACTTGGCGAATGTTATACATATAGTGATATTCGTGGAGAAAAACTTTACAAAGAAAATGTACCTGTATTAGAAGCTTATCCTATTCCTAATTCTAATTTCTTTGTAGAAGACCACGATATGTTTGCAAGAAAAATGCTACTTTCTTATCCTCAAATACTTGATATGTTTGATGATGTTCTTACAAAGAAAGATAGAGAATTTCTTGAAAAATATTATGATACAAGTTCTGCACAAACTGCTAGAACACAATTTCTTTATAGTCAATATTTTGAAGCTTATCCAGAAGGATGTGAAAAGTTTAGTAAAGAAGAAAGACAATTCTTTAAAGATAATCCTGTAAGCATTGCTGCAGACAATAATAATTTATTTGAAGTTTGGCATGTTGTTTGGAGGGGAGAAGCTAAACAAGGTATTCTTACTTATATAAATGAACAAGGCTTCCAAACTCAAAGAATAGTTGAAGAAGATTATAAGCTTAATTCAGAAGCTGGAGATATTTCTATAGATTGGGCTTATGAACCTCAAGTATATGAAGGTTATCGTATTGGTACTCGTTATACTGGTATTTATCCTATTAAAGCTAGACCAATAGCTTATCAAAGAGATGGTAAGTTGCCATATAATGGTATTATGGAAGTTCTTCCTTTTATGGGCAAGTTTAGTATTATCAAACTTATTACTCCATATCAAGTTATGAGAAATATTATTTCTTATCATCGTGAAATGGTTATAGCAAAAAATAAGATGCTAATACTTCTTCTTCCTGAAAGTCTAATAGCCTCTAATACTGAAGATAAGATTTATCGAATGGCTGCTGATGGCACTCTTCTTATTGATGATTCGGAAGATGCAAATACTATGAAAATGCAGCAAATTCGTATGCTTAACGCAAACATGGGTGATTATATTACACAGCTTACTAATCTTATTGAAGCTATTAAACTTGAAGCTCGTGAGATGGTAGACATGAATATGCAACGTTATGGCGAAATTGCTCAGTCTGCAGGTAATGCTACAACACAAGAAGCTATTACACGTTCCTCTATGGGCAGTGTGATTATTGTTACCATGTTTGATGAAATGCGTAAACGTGATTATCAACGTGATTTAGAGTTTGCTAAAGTTGCTTATATTGATGGTTTACAAACATCTTATTATGATGATAAATATGCCCTTCGTTATTTAAGTCTTGACATTAATTCTTTCTTATATTCTGATTATAGTGTTCTTGTAAAGAACGACCAAAAGGAAGTTGATAAACTTGAACAACTTCGTCAATGGGCTTTCTCTGCTGCACAAAATGGTGATTTAGATATGGCTATTGCTGCTATTACTGGAAACAATGTTACACAGATTAAAGAAACTGTAAACAAGTTTATGGAAATGAAGAGGCAGCACGAAGATGACTTGAAACAGGCAGACATGATGATAAAGCAAGAAGAGTTGCAAGCAAAGATAGCAGAGATTCAAGCTAAGGGTGAAGAAGATAGAAAGACTGAAGCTCTCAAGTATGAATACGAAATGCAAATGAAATATATTGATGTTGATATGAGTTTGCTTGGTACTCCTACTGAAGATACAGCTGCTCGTGATAGACTTTCTGAATTAGCCGAACAAAATAAAGCTAATGCTGCTCAACAAAAACTTAATCTGGATAGAGAGAAATTAGCTGGTGATATGTATAATAAAGCGGCTGATAGACAGATTAAGAGAGAACAAATGGAGAATGACTTAAAGATTGCTAAAACTAATAAGAATAAATATGATAAATAATATGAAAAATTATTTAGATACTGTTACTCCAAGACCTATAGCTAAAGTTGGAACTGTAGTTGTACCATATCGTATTCCTGATACTATATACGAACTTATGGACCAAACTAGATATATTGATAATGTGCCTAGCCCAAAATCATATATTGAACGTAAACAAGACGCTAGTATAGCTGATGAAATAGCTTTACTTAGTCAAATAGAAAATAGTAAAAATAATCCAAACGGAGGTTGGGATGCAAAAAGACAAAAATGGTATCCTCATGTATCTGCTGAAGGAGGAGAAAAAACTATAGCTTATGGCTTAAAACTTATAGACCATAAAAATCCTTCTGCTAAACGTTGGGCTAATATAGTTAAAAGACAAGGTTATTTGACTGATGCACAAGCTATTCAAGCTAGACAAGAAATGGTAACCTCTTATAGAGAAGGTGCAAAAAAGATTTTTGATAAAAAATATGGTGCTGGTTCTTTTGATAACCTTGATACGGGTTTACAAACTGCAGCAATAGACATTCAATATAATGGAGGTTTAGGAAATTTTCCTAGTTTTATGGAAGCAGCTTATAATGGCGATAGATATAAAGCTAGAAATGAAACGCATAGGCATGTTGGTGGAAAATCATTAGGTAGAAATAAAATAATTCAAAATTATGTAGATTCTACAACTCCTTATATAGGAAAAAATTATAAACTGGAATATGGAGGTTCTATTCGTCGTACTCTTGCTTCTGGTGGTTCTATCTATATTAAACCTTCTCATCGTGGTAGACTTACTGAACTTAAAGCTAGAACAGGTAAATCTGAAGCTGAACTTTACAATGATGGTAATCCTGCTCATAAGAAAATGGTAGTGTTTGCAAGAAATGCTCGTAAATGGAAACATTAAAATAATACAATTATGGAAGTAATTAGAATAATTCGTAAAGGTGTTTTACCTAAATTAGATGAAAAGCCTAAGCCTTTTTATAATCAAGTAGGAGTAGAATTTAAATTGTATAAAGATAATAATTGAATTAATATTACAATTATGGATATTCTATATGTTTTAGGGAAAGGTTCAAAGTGGGACAATAATGAACTTCGTTACTCGCTTCGTAGTATAGAAAAATTTGGTAAGAATTTAGGTAATGTATATGTTATTGGTTATGACCCTGGATTTCTTTCTAATAAAGTTACTCTTGTAAAAATAGAAGATTGTTATGGTGTTAAGCATAAAAATATTCTTAATAATATTTGTAGAGCTGTAGAACATACAAATATAAATGATAATTTTCTTTTATCTTCTGATGACCATTTTTATGTAAAAGAAACAGATTTTGATAACTATCCTATTTATTGTAAAGGAGAATTACCTAAAGTTATTAAAGCAACAGATAAAGCTAAAGGTTATAAACAATCATTAGTTGACACTAGAAAACTTTTAGAAAAATATGGTTATACTCACTATAATTTTTCTCAACATGGTAATACTCATATGTCAAGAGAAGCTATTGCTTTAGCTAATGAACTTATACAAGAGTCCTACGGTACTCATCGTGGAGCAGAACCTACTTGTCTTTTATTAAATGTTTTATATAAACATAAACCTTTTGAATTTATAAAAAGAGGAGATGTAAAATTAAAAGACAATATAAAAGGCGTAGAAGATATTAAACAAAGATTAGGAGATAGAGAAGTATTTTCCATATATGATAAATCCATTGATAAAGGAGTATCAGAGTATTTACAAGAACTATTTCCAGATAAATCAAAGTATGAATTATAACAATTAACGTAACTTTAGTGCATTTCTTAGTTACTCGTGTCCATTGTCCTAGTGATAGTGGACACTTTTTTATTTTAATTTTTTGAAAACCAATTTAAGAGCATCTTTATAATTTGTGGTACAAACTATCAACCGAATATATAAAATTCAATAGAAAGCAAATGGAACAGATAGAATGACAAATTATATAGGCATTTTGCTATCTGCCGACAAAATCTTAATACTTTTTAATAATGTTAATAATGCTATTGGCAGTAATTACAATATAGATAAAATTCTTGATAAAATTGTTGTAAATAGTTTTGAAGATAATATTAAAAGTAATACCTTTGCGGTGGTTAAACTATTGGTAGTTATAAATATAATAATCCTTTTAGAATTATGGCTGATACAATTATTGATTTTGAAGGTAAAGGTGATGGCACTGTTCAAACTACACCAGTTGATACGCCTGATAATAATCCTGCAAATGAGCCTGATAAGACTCCTTTAGATGGAGGTGGCACTGATGATATAACAGGAAAAGATAATACACCTGCTGATGATAAGAAGCCAGATGATGGTGGTAGTCAAGAGGGTAATGATAATATCCCTTCTACGGGGGGTTTAGAAGTTGGCACTGAAATTGAATATGAAGGTGCTACTTATACTGTTGATGAAAACGGCAATATCGTAGATAAAGATGGAAAAGTATTTAAGGAAGCAAAAGATGTAGAAGCATGGCTTAAAGAAAATGAAGCTGCTGATGCTAATGATACTGATAAATTATCTATTGATGCCATTCGTGAAGCTGTTGGCGTAGATGTTACTGATGAATCTGGAAAGCCTGTAGAATTTACAAATGATGCTAAGGGCATTAAGAGTTATATTGATTCTGTTATAGCTCTTAAGTCTAATGACATTGCTCAAGGTGCAGTTAATAAAGTTTTTACAGATACTCCTTTTCTGAAGCAATTTGTTGATTACGTTACAGTTAATGGAAGTCCCAAAGGTTTTGGTGATATTCCTGATAGGAGTGGTATTCAACTTGATAAGGACAATCCATCACAACTTGAAGCTGTCATTCGTATGGCTGCAAAAGAGTTTGGTAATAAAAGTTTAAATGATAGTTATATCAAATATCTTAAAGACTCTGGTGCACTTTATGATGAAGCTAAATCACAACTTGAAGCTTTAGTTGGAAAAGATAAAGCTTATCGTCAAGAAATTGAAGCTAAAGCTAAAGCCGCAAGAGAACAAGAAGAACAAGAAGTTCGAGAATATTGGCAAAGCGTTAGTGATGCTATTGCTAAGAAAGTTATCGGAGGTTATAAACTTCCTGATAGCATTGTAAAAGAGGTAAATGGTCAAAAGGTTACTTATACAACTGCTGATTTTTATAAATATCTATCTGAACCTGCAGTTCAAGATGAAACTGGTAATGTATTGACTGCTTATCAAAGAGATTTGAATAATTTATCAAATGAAGAAGCTCTTAACAAAGAACTTCTTGACGCTTGGCTTACATTTACAGGGGGAAGTTATAAAGATTTGATTGATATGGCTGTTAAAGAAGACGCTGTTCGTAAATTAGTTATAAAGTCTAAGCAACAACGTTCTACTAGAACTGTAAAGATTAATAAGCCGAAAAGTGGTAAAGTAGATGTTAATGATATTTTATTCTAATCTTTAATTTTTTATTAACATTTAATTAAAAATTCTATGTACAAACTTAGAGAAGTATCTCGTGGTAACTATGATGACCGTGGTTATTCTAATGAAGAAACTATTGCTCATCTTATGCTTACACATCCTGAGGAAATTAATAATACTCTTACCTATACATATGGTATGGATGATGATAGGTTTCCTCTAACTTTCCTTACTGAAGGTCAAGGTAGTGCTGGTGTTGTTGATATTAACACTGAACAATGGACTTGGAAGACAATGGGTAGGTCTAAGTTTAATGATTATGTTGTTTGGTTTAACACAAGTAATACTACTCCTGGTAAGGGTGGTGCTATGTTTGATGTTGAGTTTGCTACTCATTGGCTTATTGAACAATATGGTTTGATTGCTCCTGATGGTAAGACTCAAGTTCGTATTATGAAGGATTTGGGTGAGGGTACTCATGGTGGTTTTGTATATCGCCTGAAGCTTACTAATCCTAATCCTAATGCTTTTGTTGCAGCTGATAATCTTGCTAAGGGTAAGTACTGGAGTATGACTGCTCCCACAATTAGTGCTTCTTACAGTAAGGGTAATCGTATGAATGTAATGGGTCCAGGTAAGATGACTTCTCAACTTGAATATCATCGTTATAGTTGGGAAATTGCTGGTAACATTTCTAATACTGTTGTAACTTACGAGTTTAAGACTAAGAGTGGTGGTACTACTAATCTTTGGATTAATGAAGAGCAACGTCAGCATGATATTCATATGCGTATTATGGATGAAGAGCGTCTGTGGCTTGCTGAATATAACCGTACAGAGAATGGTGAGGTAACTCTTGTAGACCCCGATAATGGTCAGCCTATTCCTCATACTTCTGGTATGATGGAAATCTGTCGTGAAGCTAACTATGACACTTATGGAGAACGTCTTACTCTTAACAAGATTGAACGTACTATTGGTGATGTTCTTGATAAGGACACTGATACAGGTTCTATGGAAGTAGTTCTTGGTGTTGGTAAGGGCTTTGCTCAAGATTTTGACCAAGCTATTCGTGATGATGCTAAGGCTGAAGGTTTTGTTACTCCTCTTGGCGACAAGATGATTGAAGATTGGGAAGGCGGTCTTTCTTATGGTAAGTATTTCCGTCGTTATAAGACTGTAGATGGTCATATCATTACTCTTAAGAATCTTCCGTTCTTGAATCATGGCACTCTTGCAGATAATGACAAGTCTAACGGTAATGTTCATCCTCGTACAGGTCTTCCAATGTGTTCTCACCAAGCATTCCTGCTTGATATGAGTACATATAATGGTGTTCGTAACGTTCGTAAGGTTCGTCTGAAGGGACAAGTATATCTCAGTGGTGTTCTTAAGGGTCTTACTCCTATTCCTGCTTCTTGGGGTGGTGTTCCTCAGAATAGTCTTGGTACTGAGATTGATATGTCTCGTTATGAAATTAAGAACACATTTGGTCTGCAAGTTAATAACTCAACTAAGATGATGCAGTTGAAGTGTGTCCTCTAAAAAGTAATAATAATTAAAGATATAAATTGAATATGCCACTTAATAATCCTACTACACAGGCTGGTGGAGTTGCAAGTTCACCTAAGGTAGAAACTCCGCAGGGTACTAATTTAAATAGTGCTGCAACATTTGATGAAGATTTGAATAAAGAATATGTTGATAATAGAAAAGTAACTATTAGTCTTGTACATAATTATTCTAATTACAGGCGGGCTAATATGAAAGTTCTTGGTCAGCGTAAGGAAACTATTGGTTCTTCTATTCGCTCTTGTCAAGTTCTTTCTTCAAATGCAGAAGAAGTCAATGCTTATTTCCCTGCACTTATAGGTTTGTCTCCTAACAATCCTGATTTTATTACTCGTGTTAAAGCTTGGCTCAGTAACATACAGTTTACTATAAATGAAAACGATGTTTCTCTTGATATATCGTTCGTTTATAATAAGAAGTCTGATTATCTTGAAATACAGAAAAAAGAAGAGGCTATAAATAGAGAATATGACAAGGTAGATAGAGCTAATACTGCTGCTATTAAGGAAGCCCTTAAGAAGAAGATTGATGCTCTTAATACTCTTGAAAGTTCTAAACATAAATATGGTCATCCTGTTAATCTAGAGGAATATCTTATGTATCGTCATTGTCTTTTGTATAATGATGTAGCAAAGGATATTGCTCTTATTAACTCAGATCCTAGTCTTCGTTTCTATATTAAGGATGAAGCAAGAGAAGCTGAAAAGCAGAAGAAACTCACAGAACAGAAGACAAAGGCAATGAAGAACTTTGTTGAACTTAATGGTACTACATCTAAGTTTAATGCAGTTTATGTTGCTATGTGTGTTTCTCGTAATGATAATCTTGCTGAAGCTCTTCTTAAAGACCACAATGAAAAAGTTGCTGCTCTTATAGAATTTGTAAATACAAATCCTGATAAGTTTAATCGCTTTGTTGAAGATAAGAATATTCAAATTAAAGCCTTTATTGAAACTTTGGTTACTCGTGGTGAACTTGTACGTTCTGAGTTCAATCAACAAATTTCTACTGCTGATGGAACATTCGTTGGTGCTAATATGAATGAAGCTATTGCTTGGTTCGAAAATCCAGAGCATAAAGATGTTCGTGAAGCATACGAAAATAAAATTAAACTTTTCTAATATATTGATATTATGACTATAGCTGAGATGCACGTATGGTTTAGACAGTATGCTCAACAAATGGGTATGCAAAATGTCCGTGCTATACTGCCAGAACAAATTGATATATTAATCAATACGAGTATCACAGATACAGTCAATCAGGTAATTGCAAAACACATTGCAGTAACAGGTAATAGAGGTATTATAGATAATGCCAAATTAGGACAAGTAAATAGTTTAAGTTATCTTTATAAAGTTATTACTGTAAATGCTGTACCACTTCAAGTAGCTGAACCAGGACAACCTTTTGTTGCTGATAAAAATCATTCTATTTATAGTCAATCTGCTTATATTGTTTATTTTACACAAGCATTAAATGGTTTTTCCTATTTATATTTGGTAGATTTTGCTATAGAATATTTTGATTCAAATGATAATCTTACAAATTGGTTTCCTGTTAGGATAGTTGAAGATGAATTTCTTGCTGATGCATTAAATGACTTTATACTTAAACCTAAAGTATCTTCTCCTATTATTGTAGTACACAATGATAAAGTAGATTTATATATAGATAAGGCAACTTATGAAGATGATATTATTCATCTTCCTCATAACGTTAAACCTAGTAGACTACGTGTTAGTTATATAGATAAACCTGCGGTTGTTGAATACAATAAGACTAATCCATCTGCAAGTGTTGATTGTGATTTACCTGAATATATGCATGTTGATATTCTTAAACACGCTGTTGATTTATATCGTATTGCTGTAAATAATGGTACATATGGTAATCAGCAGCAACAAGTTCAAAACCCTAGTACAGGAAGAATTGCTGGAACAGGTAATGAAGGCTATCAATCTTAAATTTAAATAGTAAATAATATGAAACAACTTCTAATTGTAAGCAAAACAGGAGCATATGCTTATAATGCAAGTGATGCTAATGACCTTAGTGCTCTTGATGCTGGTTCGCTTATGTTCTTCAATCTTAGTGATTATTCTAAGATTACAACTCCTCCAACAGAAGACTTCGGCATTGCTCTTGGTCGTCCTAACAATAGCGCAGCTTTTGTAATTCCTGAAGTAGATGTAAATACTTTGAGCATTGTAAAGGCTGACTATAGCGAAGGTACTGCGTTTACTGCTACGCTTACTGTTCCTACAGTAGCTGCAGGCAATACTTACACTACTATTCTTGTTAAAACTGGTACAGTAGTTGGTGAACGTAGTAATTTTACTGCTACAGTAACTGTTCCTTTTGGCGATACTAGTACTACTGCAAGTGATGTTGGTGCTAAGATTCGTGCTTATTATTCAGAGTTAGCAGCTGCTGGTACACTTAATATTACTGTAAGTGGTAGTGGTGCTAATGTTATCATCACAGGTACTAATAAGGGCGAAGGCTTTGTATTCAAAGGTGCTGATGATATGAGTTCTGTATCTGCTACTTCTGTTACTGTTGCTACTCCTCCTGTAGGTGATGTTGCCTATATTAAGGACCTTGCTTCTCAGTGTGCTGCAGGTAAGGGCTTTGTTTATACTGAAGGCTCTGGTAAAGAGATTTATCCTGGCTATCCTGAAGAGCTGAATGGAACAACTTATAATATTTATACTCTCCGTTTCAAAGTAGGTCGTAAATCTGCTAAGACTCGTGATGAGAAAGTATGGCAACTTGTTCATATTGCAGTTCCAACTAATGCTAGCAGTGCTGCAGCAATTGATGCAATCCTTGTTGGAGATGAAAGCTCTTCATCTTCTGCTGGAGGAGATGCGTAACTAAACTATAATGTTTAATTTAAGTCCAAGTGCCTCTTAATTGAGGTGCTTGGATTACCTTTTACTAAAATGAATGACTTTCAAACAATAAATGAAATTGTAAATGAAAGTGTCAGAAATTCTTCTTATGTTACTGTAATTATTTCCAGTTGTGTTTTTGTTGTTTACACCTTAATTATTAGACTTATTGATTATTTTAAGTCAAAAGATAAAAGTAAACCACTTCTCGAAATGGCAGCCGCCCTTAGGGAAAATACAACAAATATAGTTAAACTTAATCAAGTTCTTGATAAACAATTTCAAGACGCTGAAAAGAAAGAGAGTACAAGAATAGACTCAGTTATAGGAATTGCATTTGATAGTTTTAGGTCTGCAATATTGACTCAATGTATAGATATAATTATACATAATAATATAGATGCAAATCCTAATAATATTAAGCAAACTATTTATAAAACAGTTACTACTGAATATTATAAAGTCTATTCTGTTTTTGCATTATACGAACATAAAGGTATCAATCTAGCAACTAGAATTAAAGAAGGATGGATTGACGATATTACTAAGGAATGTTTCCAAGTAATCTATAACAATGAAGATAATGCTACAAGAATACGTCAAATTGACAATAAACTTATTATAGATACTGAACAATATTCCATATATGTAAATAATAAAGTATTTAATCATTAATAAGATGTTCTTATTATGGATAGCAATTTAATAAACGCTATACAAGATGACCTTGAACCTAAGTGCTATAACATGGGAAGATGTGTTGTAGCTCTTAGTGCTCAAGGTTATGTTGTTAATGCAGCTAAAAGACTTAAGCTGAAAATAAATATAATATTGCAAGAACAATTAAAGTATATAGACTCTTTTACTTTAGATGTTCAAAATAAAGTAGTTAACATTTTTAATGCTATTAGTTAATTTATGGGTAATACAATAAATGTTGATTATGTAGTTATCAAAGCTCCTATTGAATGGTTTAGAACTTATCATAAAATATTAGAACTTCTAGCTTGTTGGGGTGAACGTAAAGTTATAAATCCTAATTGTAAATGTAGTGGAAGTAGTAATATTATTATAGAAGCATATGAATTGTATCAAAGTGCAGTTGCTGCTTATAATTTAGATGAGAAAACTGAAGGGCAAAAGATAATTGACTATATTGATTCCCTTCTAGAGGGGTATGAGAGTGCAGAAAGTTTTATAGTTACTATCGATGGTGTAAGGTATCTTTTTACAAAAAATGATATAATAGAAATTGACCCTGATTATACAGAATCTGATTATCCATCTTATGACGATGATTCTAGTGAATCTGATACTGTGAATGATACACAGTCTACTAGTTATGCTTATGAAGTAGAAGATGAGTCAGACAGTGAATCTAGTAATGATTCTAATATAGAAGATAATTATGATTCTGGTGAGAATGCTGATATTGAAGATGGAAGATAAATTCTTTATTAATACTATGTAATTATGACTGCTAATGACTTTGATAAGATGTGGTGTTTGTCTTCTCTTGATAAAGAACGGTTTAAAAGTTCTAAAGAAGAATTTAATAGACTTGGTTGGAATGTAGAATATTATTATAATCCTATAAATCCAATAATCAAAGCTTGTGATAAAACTCCATTTCATAGTAATTTTTATAGTAAACTTACTAAGAAAAGAGATAATGATGATGTTTATAATGCTGTTGCAAGTTGTTTCATAGGACATTATAATATAATAAAAATATCTTATGAATTAGGTTTCAATAAAGTTCTCATTTGTGAAGATGATATAAGTATAAGAAAAGATGTAGATATTGATAAGGTATTTGATAAAATACCAGATGATTTTGATACATTAAATTTTTATCATAGATTTGTTGGTAAAATTTGTACTTTACCTATTTACAATAGTCAAGATGATTTTTGGAGAAAAATTGAAGTTCCTACTGTTTATTCTTGTTTAGCATTATATGCTGTTTCTAGAAAATTTATGGAGTGGTATTTAACACATTATGATACTCTTCATGGTGTACCTGATAATTTTTTTAAAGATATAGATGTTACAAATTATAATTGTTATGTAAATAATTATCAAGTATATGAAGAAAGAAGTCATTATTCTAGTATTTGTAAAAAGAATAGACCTTGGTAAGTAAATAGTATTGATATATAACAAATTTAATAAACTTATTTAATATAAAAATGAGTGTAACAATAAATATTCCTAGTATTGATAGTCTTAAACCTGAGTATAATAAGATTAAGGCTATTCAAGCTTTATACGCTGCAGTTAAACAACTAGCAGAAGGTGGTACTTCTTTTTCTGATTTAGGTTTTGATTCTTTTGAATCAACAGCTACTTATGCTGAAGGAGATGTTGTTGAGAAAGATGGAACTCTTTATGAATTTACTACTTCTCATACTGGAGATTGGGATGCTTCTGATGTTCAAGAAACTGATGTATACACTCTTATTAAAAATGCTTAATCTTTGATGTTTAATTTAATATTTAATTTATTATGGCTTATTTAGATAATTTTAATCCTGAAAAGATTGATAGTACACCTGAAGTTAGGCAACAACTTAGACTTCTTAAGAAAGCTATAGATAATGGTGAAATAGGCGGTGGCGGAGATGTCGCTTCTGTAAATGGTAAGACTGGAGTTGTTGTTCTGGATGCAGAGGATGTAGGTGCTGCAACGGCTGCACAAGGGGCAAAGGCTGACTCTGCCATTCAAGAAATTAAAACAATCAATGGCAATAGTCTTGTTGGTAGTGGGAATATAGTTACAACAGAGGAAACTGTTGTGTTTGATGGCACTCCAACACTTGGTAGTACAAATGGAATTACAAGTGACGGTGTAGCAAAATCTTTGTATGATTTAACAGATAAACAAGCAGTCAAAATTGTAAAAAGTCCTAACCTGTTTGATTGTGATACCATGTATAAAGCAGGTATTTATATAACACCCTCAAATGGAAATGAGGCTTCAAATAATAGTTATGCATCATCGGATTTTATTCCTGTTAAACCTTCTACTAATTATACATTAAGTGTTGCAAAAGCAACGAATACGTCTTCTATATATTGGAATGTTATTGAATATAATTCACAAAAAACAAGAGTTGATTCTCATGCAGGATATGGAACATTTCAAACATCGGAAAATACGGCATTTATTAGATTTTGTTTTGGTTCAACAAGAACTTATTCATCTAATTATGGTGATATTGCAAGTGGACAACATAAATATTATATACAATTAGAAGAAGGGACTGAAGCAACAATTCCAATGCCCTTTGGAGATTTAATAGAAATAAAAGATATTGTATATAATAATTTTGCTACGTCTTATAATAATGACAAAAAGACTACATTTGCTTGTCCAAATGGAGTTTATGGGGTATTAGGCTATTATTTAGATTTTAATCAAGTTCCAAATGATACTGCACATACATCAAGTGTCTATTTATATGACGAAGAAGATACAGAGATTGTCAAATGCGCTGTTTCTGCTAATGGTATTTTATTGCCAACTGTAAAATCATGGAGTTATGGAATCATCACAACTACTAATATAACTATGGTTACTATAACAAAAGGAATTAACAAATATCCGATGCAAATTGGATATTATCCTTTTGTTTCTGAAAATAATTGGACTTTCTCTCATAACAGGAGGAACAAAGTTGTATTTTTTGGAGATTCTTTTACAAGTATTGATGATTATCCAAAAGCTGTATTATCCGATGTCCGTCCTAATGATTGGTATTTGTTTGGACAGAGTGGGCAACCTATTACAAATTATACTAACAGATTAGATACTCTCGTGCAAAGTATAACTTTGTCTGATTATGACACAATGTTTATAACTGGGGGTTCAAATGATTTTAACTTAGCATATTCTCTTGCTGAGGTTTCGACTGCGATGGAAGCATTCTTTGCAGCAGTCTTTACTGAAGCCCCAAACATAGAACTTATTTGGTTTATACCAACATATACTTATGGATACCAAAGTGAGTCATCTACAGGAACAGATATAAATAAAGACGGTATACATATAAGTGAATATGCTAATACAATAAAATCAACTTGTGCAAAACATGGTGTTAAATTTTATGACGCATATTGTAAGTCTGGTATAAATTATTGGACTGTTTCAACATTAACGAGAGATGGTCTTCATCCAACAGAAAATACATTTTATAGGATTGGTCACGAAATAACAAAAGAATGCCTGTAAATAACAGAACAATATAAAATATCTTACAAATTAAGATATAGTATGCAACTCCAATTAAAGCGTATAGCAAGGCAGAGTGGATAAAACATAGTTTTAGTTATTAGATGAGGTTAATAGTTTGTTTGGTAAATATAACTTTACTTTTGTATAATATAATAATATTAACGATATGACTAAAAAAGAAGAAGATTATATATTTAAAACTTTAGTTAGAATTAGAGATGAAACTCATCAGAATAATATTATGCTAAAACAAATTTGTAAAGTTGTAAATATTTATCTTTCTAATCATAATAAAGAAAATGAAGATGACTTTGGAAGAAATGTTTTAGCAAATTTAGTTAGTAATATTTTTGATATTAAACGAATTAGAAAATGAACTTAGAACTTATAACTAATAGTATACAAAATACTCTTGACTCTTTTGACTTTAGTTTTTGTATTGCTGTTAATGTTCTGACTTATATTGTTATTAAAACAATAGATGAAATTAGAAATCCTAAAAGACTAAGTACTTGGACTAAAAGAGTTGTATTGTTGATTTGTTTAGTTATTATTTCTGTTATATATTATTTTGCAGGAATGGATATTAAACATCTTACAAATAGTGCTATTCTTGCTCCTGTATTTTGGACTTGGATTATGAAACCTCTATGTAAATTTTTTAATATTGATTATAAACCTATAAGTGAATAAAAAATTATGGCAAAAGGTAATAACGGAAAAGGAATTAATGCTAGATACAATGCTAGTAAAGGTAATGGCAGACCAAAACCTATGACACCTAAAGCAGGATTTACTCAAACTCGTAGAAGGTATGAAGGAGGAGGAAAGACTAAATAAGGTCTTGTATAAGTTAGAGTTGTATTTGCTAAAGATAATACCCTACTTATTAGCAGTGTGTTACTTTGCAAATACTTCTCTTTCTTACGGGGGATTAGATGTCCCTCTTTTATCTCTTATTGGTGGTATATCAATTCTTCCTTTTATTTTCTTATATGTTTCTTCTTTTGTATTTAGATATTGTTTCTATCATAGACTTCCTTTATATTATATTTTAATATCGGAATGTATAGCTTATTATGATATTTATTTTGGAATTCCTGTAAATAATAGAACTTTATTTAGTATAAATTTATCAATAGCAGGATTATTCCTATTCTTAATAATATATCTAAAACTAAAGTATGCAAAGACCGTTAGATAAACTTATAGCTAAAGAATTAAGAGAAGCAGCTAGTAGATTTGATGCTGGAAATTCTCATCTTTCTGAACAAGAACAATCTGAAATTCTTGCTATGCTTACTCATACTTCTATGAGTGCTGAAGAAGTTTGTAGTTATCTTCATATATCTAGACCTACATTAACTAATTATATTAGAAGTGGAACTATTCCCAAAGGAAGAAAACTTAGAGGTAGAAATGAATTGATTTGGTACAAAGACGAACTTATCAACGCTTTGAAAGGCTAACTCACTGAAAGTTAGCCTTTTTTATTTTTATTTATCATAGTTTTAACTTTGTATGTCTTTGTCGTAACTTTGCACTATCTTCTAATTGCGCAATAGAGATAGGTATTATTATTTATTAACAAAGTTAAAATGAAATTATTATGGACAAAGACAATGTTCTTGTTTTCCCTGATGCAGTTTCAAGAGGTGCTGTTAGTGGTATTGACCCTAATCTTCTGCTTGCTCTTAATAACAATGGTGGATTTGGTGGTAATGGCAACTGGATTTGGATTCTTTTCCTTTGGCTTATTTGGGGTAACAATGGTTGGGGTAACAATGGTTTCGGCGGTAATGGTGGAACTGGTTTCCTCTCTAATCAGTTGAATAATACAGCTGGTCGTGATTTACTTCTTCAAGCTATTAATGGTCGTGCTGATGCTCTTGGTCAGCTTGCACAGATTACAAATGCTTCTGTAGATAGGATTAGTTCAGTTGTTGCTCAGATTAGTACTGCTGTTCAGACTACTGGTCTTGAAACTATTAACTCTATTCAGCTTGGTAATGCTGCTATTGCTCAGCAAATTTGTCAGTGCTGCTGTGAAAATCGTCTTGCTATTGCTAATCAGACTAATGCTCTTCAATCAACTCTTGCTGCTCATGATGCTAGTGTTCGTTTACAGCTTGCTCAGAATGAAGCTGCTGACCAGCTTTCTGTTTGTCAGCAAACTAATGCTTTGAGTACTCAAGCAGATAGAAACACTAATAGTATTGTGAAAGCTATTGCCGACCAAAATGCTATGATTGTTAGTGAGTTCTGTGCTTTGAAGGAACGTGAACTGCAAGATAAGATTAATACTCAGGGTGATATTATTACTCAGCTGCGTAATCAAATTAGTAACGACCATCAGACTCTTCAATTCAATGCAGCATTCCATGCTCTTGATGACAAGATTGATGCTATTGCTGCTAAACAACCTAATACTGTTCCAGTTCAATGGCCTAATATTGTAGCTGCTAATGCTACTCCTTATGTAGGCAATGTTTATGGAACTGGTTATTATGGTTATGGTAATGGCTTTGGTAATGGTGTGATACTTTAATTAGGATAGGAGGTAAAAGTATGAATTGTTGTAATCCAATTATAGCAACTAATGCAGGTGGTATTCCGTATATTGTATCCACTAATACTACTGTTGGTACTGAGAATGTAAATATAGCTCTTGGTGCTCGTAGAATTCAGCCAGTTGGTTATCTTACTGTTGTTATTTCAACTGTTATACCTGCTGACACTACTACAACTCTTCCTGTAAATTTGACACTTAATGATGTTACTAAACCTTTAACTTTGCCAAATGGAACTCCTGTTACTGCTGAGCAACTTCTAAATGTTAGTAATATTTTAGTGTTTAATGATAGGACAAGAGGTTTACTTACTCTTATGTCAAGAACTGTAGCATAAATTAATTAAAGTATTAACATTATGTTTTTAAATTTAAGTAAAGGAAATGTTCTATACGGTCTGGATAGACGTGATGGACTAAAATGGTTTACTGCTTCTATAGAAAAAGTTTCTCCTTCAATTCCTCGTATGACTCAAAGTACTTTTGGTCAAGTACCTGAATTAACTGTGGATATTGTAGCTCTAATTAATGGAGAACAAAAAGAGTTCAAACAAGTGCCCAGCAATAATGCTATTGCTGATTTTGGACCTGACAGTATTATATTAGCAGATAATAGTGATTCTCTTTTTAATTATGTAAATTCCCTTCTATTAACAAGTGAAAATATTGTGAATAGTGCAGATAAACATAAAGAGCTTATTCCACAATATAAAAAGGTTCTTTCTGAACTTAAACCTGGTACTGCAAATGATGAAGTTGTAACTCAACTAAAAGAAGAAGTTGGAAGTCTAAAATCTCAACTTGCAGAAGCCATTTCTTTACTTAAAGAAAGAACATCTAAAACTGAATAATTATGATGGTAGTTAGATTTCGTAGTGAGTCCGATGCTAAAGATACTCTCAAGAAATTGAAGAAGATGAAAATGTTCGTCAAGGAAATGATAGAGTGCTTTGAGGACAAAATAGAAGAAGATGAAGATGATGAAGATTATCGTTATGATGATGAGTATGAACACATGAATGAACGTGGTGGTAGCTCTTATCGTCGTGGTCGTTATCGTCGTGGAATGTAAATTGTTTAATCAATAGGAGTGGCTAGTGCTGCTCCTATTTAATATCCTACAACTATGCATAGAGAAAATTTTACAGCATATGAAATTATGCCTGAAGATTTGATGATTTATCTTAGTCATAATGGTCCTCACTTTACAAGAGCTGCATTTGAATTTGCAGTAAGTAATATGTATAAAGATGAGGATGAAGAAAAGGATAGTTTTAAACCTATCCAAAAAGAACAAGTTGATAATCTTTTAGCTAAATATAATATTAAGATTAAACACGGTAAATTATATGACGCAGCATATGTTGCAAATATGTGTATAGCTGATTATCTTAATAGTAGCATTGCCAATGAACAAATGATGGCTAAGTTTATTAAAGATACTTTAGATGACCCAGATGGTGCTGAAGGTCTTACATTTAATCGTTGGATAGCTGATATGAAATGGCTTGGTATTCCTATTCCATGGGATGAATTTGTATGATTAGACAAGAGTTTAAAGTTAAACATTATTGGAAGGTTGTAGTTTATTATAATGTAGACTACAGCCTTTTTAATTATATAGAAGAAGAACTATATGATATAATACATTCAAAGAAAGCTATCAATAGACTATATTACAATATGTCTACACATAGGGCTAAAGCGGTTACAGTTTCTTCCATAAAGAAACACAAAAGTGTAGTACTTTTTAATTATCATTATTCATATTATGATTATATAAATTCTATTGTACACGAAGCAGAACATATAAAACAAGCTATGCTAGATGCTTATAATGTAGAAGATTATGGTGAGCCTCCAGCATATACTATTGGATTTCTTGCTATGAAGATGTTAATGATACTAAAGCATTTATATTAGTTTCTAAACTTTAACTATCTTTTTGTATATTCCAAAAACGATATGCAAACGGCTTAATTTTCAAGATGTTAAGTTATTCGGAAACGGCAAAATAAGCCTATTTTGGGCAAATGGAACAGGCAATTTGCGTTTATTTGATTTGTAGGTATTGACAAGTTTTTATATATTTGTTTGCAGAAAAGATATGTTAAACATAGTAGTAAAGATAATAGTGTTACAATAAATTCCCCCGTAGGGAAAGATATGAATTTGCGTGTATATGTTATTTTTAGCTTTTATCTTTGTTTTAGTTTTGAATGGTTAATATTGTTTAAAGTTTTCTTCTTCCTACGGGGGATTTATATTCCAAGAAATAATTTAATACTTAATACGATATGGCTTCTATTGCATCTTTAGTTTCTGAGTTTGCTCATAGTTTAGGACAGCCTAATAATAAAGCACTCAGGGAGAACATTAAACAACTAATTATTCATACTCGTAATGAAATAATTAGACGCAGTTATGAGAACCATAATTATGTAGATAAGGTTCTTACTCAAAGATTTAAGGTTAGTCTTAAGAATACTCTTGATGGAGAAATTACTCTTCCTGAAGGATATGACGGAATTAAGATTGATACAGTCCTTCGTACAGAACAACAAGTTCCAAGACCTGTTAGACTAACTAATAATCTTCCTTTTGACAGAGTTAGTACAGCAGGATTCAAAACAAATAGAGAAATTCCTTATATAAAAGAAACAAGTGCTAGATTTAGAGGTTCTGTTCCGGGTCTTTGTGGTATGCCTTGTTATGATTATATAAATGGTTATATCTATATATTCCCTGCTGATAATCGTGGTTTAACTATTGGAAAAGTTATAATTGAATCTGCTTTTGAACAACCTACTCCTATTGATGTAGCTAATGGTGTTGCAACTGAATGGGATGCTTTTATGGATACTAATGAATGGCTTCTATCAGAAGATATGGTTGGACAACTTAAAGAGATTATATATAAGAGAGATTTACTTAATCAAATAAGGGAAACTAATGAAATTCCAGCAAATGTAAAATTTAATGGTTAATAAACAATGGCTATAAAAGAAGCTCCTATTACATTTAGAGCGTATTATAAAAAACTTATACAAGACTATACGCAACTTAAAAAAGATGCTCTTTCTGCTTTAGAAGAATTATATGTTACAGAAAAAGCTTTATATGAAGAAGTTAAATCTGCTGCTGACAGATATAAAACTGAATTTGGCATAGACCTTTTCAAATATGAAGAATTTGTAAATAATGAATATTCTACTGGTACTTTTGTACGATTAGCAAAAGGAGCTTTTATAAATCGTAAAAATAATTATCTTCTTGTAGCAGATTTATTTGATTTATATAATTTAGCTAAAAAACAAAAAGATATTTATAATCTTAAAAAAGATATTTATTTATATAATCATATTCTAGACTTAAAACTTAAAGATTATCATAAGATACTACAAACATTTTATTTTGAAGTACACAAAAAGATGATACTTAAAGGATATGGTTATGTTTTTGAAGATGATTTAGGTTGGACTTGTATTAACAGATGTAAGATTGATAAAGTTAGAACTCATATTGATTTTGCAGCTACAAAGAAGAAAAAAGAAGAAATTCTAGCTAGAGGAGGAAGACTTTATAATAAAGAAGAAGAAGAGTGGTGCAAAAAGAATAATCTTCCTTATAATGGAGAAAAATATACAGTTATTCAAAAAATAGAGTCTTGTTATGAAATTCCTTTAATTGATTGCAAACTTCCAAATGGTAGAAAATATAAATTTGAAATTGCTGATACAAGAGGAAGAGAAGTTAGAGGGAAAACTGATGAACAACTAGCTGAAGAATGTAATAATAATTTAGAGAAAATTTGTGATTTGAATGTAGGTCTTAGAACTAAGTTGAATATTTGTGATAAGATTGATAAAACTCTTTATACTAATTTTGTAAGAAATGAAAATCAAACACCAATTAACGTTAGGTCGTCTTATAGGAAAGATTGATAATGACTTTAACATTAGTGAAAGTGATTGGATACCTCGTGTTGCAGCATGGGTTACTGATGCTCTTTCTCAAATGCAAGTTCTTCCTATGGAACGTAGAAGACGAAAACTTGAAGTTAGTGATAGGATTGCACAATTTCCAATGTGTCTTAATCCAACTGAAATAAAAGTGTTTACTAAAGATGGTTGTGAAATTCCTCAATTAAATAGTTCAAAAGGTTCTTGTGGTTGTGGCTCTAGTGGTTCATCACAGGAACTTGCTGTTATAGATGTACGTAATAAAACTGGAGTAAACTACATGGAAGTTGTTAAGACTAGAAGTGGTTATTCCAGAAATTTTGTATTAGACGGAAATAATATTGAACTTAATTTTGATACAGATTATATTTATGTAGAAAGTTATGAAATTGCAACGTATTATGATGATTATTACGACTGTGATTGCCCTTATATTTATGACAATGGTCTATTGCTTGAAGCCCTAGCTTGGTATTGTTTATTTAAATATCTTAGTCGTGGAAGCAAACATCAAGTATATGATTTGAAAAGTCAAAATCCTGCTCTTAATCCATTCTTGCAGTGGAATAATCTAAAAACCAAAGCTGCTGCTTCAGTTAAGATTGAACTTAATGAAACTGGTAATGGTTGGAATAATTTCTTTTATAATAGTACATTTTTACCTAGAGGATAAATTATGGCTAAGATTGTAAGCAAACTTGATTTAAATAAAACTCCTCAAATTGTAGATAATAATTCTTTAATATTTGCCAAAAATACTAGAGTACTCCCTGATGGCACTATTGGTCCTGATTTGCCAATAGACAATATATCGTCTGTTACTGGATGTATTTTAGGTTATATTGTTGGATTAAATTCTACAATATATTTTTTTGTTGCGGAAAGTACACAATTAAATCTGTCTTTAATTGTTAATCAGTTTTATGCAGGACTTGTTCCTAGTGGAGGTGTATTAAAATCTTATAAATTATCTATAAATAATGAATATACAAATTATGTCTATAATTGGGAAGAAGGTCAAGATTTAGGAGCTTATGTTTCTGCTATAATATCTACAGCTTTTGGTGGAAAAGTAGTTAGACAAGCACAAACTATAAGAATAGCGACTAATTATCCTTTTACTACAACTATTGATGTAGATTGGGTATATGTCTTAAATGAAGAAGAAATAGATGGAAATAATACTGTAAATTACACAGTAAATCCAGATAATATAGTATACAATATATATGCTTATAATGAAATAGAAAAAACATTAAGTAAAGTAGATTCTGCTTGGACTTGGAGTGGTGGTAAAATACATGGAGTTTGCACGACTAATAATACTGGTGATACAATACTTACGGTTTGTGAATATTTTGATGACGGTAGTAAACTTGTTCCAATAAAACATATAAATCTTTCTCATGCTGATGTAAATGATGAAACTCTTTACACACAAACTCCTAATATACCTTTTACTAATTTAAATTTTATTGAATATTATACAAATCCTATTCCTAATGGAGTATATCAATTCTTTATAAGATATAAGATTTATAAAGATTTTTATACTAGTTGGTTTCCTTGTAGTGGAGAATGTTTTGCTGGAACAAAGAATGTAACTAATACAATACAAGGTTCTATACAGTATGTAGATACCACATTGAATAGTAATGAATCTTTTGTGTTTGAAGTTGAACATTTACTTAATGAGAATACTCAATATGAAAGTGATTATACTAAAAACTTTAAAGAATTTCAAATAGGTTTTATTGTTGCTCATGATGATAGTATAAATGCTAGAAGTTGGAAACATTTTCCAATGGATACGGAACGTATTTACTTTGATTATGACCAAGCTTTTATAGAAGAAATAAATATAGATGATTTATTAAAATCTGTTTATGAAATTTCTAATGTTAAGAATATAACTTATTTTAGAAATAAATTATATATTGCCAATTATGTTGAAAGTAATATAAATGAAGATTTATCAGGTAATGCTTTTGATGTAGATTGTGAATTAGTACAACAAGAAATATTTTTAAATAGTGGTAATCTTAGCGAACAGATTACAATAAATAATAAAACTTATTCTGCTATAGCTGATACTAGTCCTATTTTATATAATTTAGGTGCAGATAAAGAACAAGTTATAAATAAAATTATAAGAGATACAATTACAACTCCACAAGATAATAATAAAGGCTTAATATATAAATCTTATTGTAAAGCTTATCCTAGTCTAAAACCTGACCAATTATTTCTAAAATCAGGTTATGACTGTTCTACAATTAATAATGATCCTGTAGAACCAGAGTATACTAATCCAAATATTTTAAAAACTTTTTGTTTAGTTAATACAAATGATTCTGGGTATTTTTATAAGATAAATTTTTATAATAATCAAAAACCTGATAATAGTTCGAATGCTTCAAGGATAGTATATGAAAATGCTCATGGCTTAGGTGATGGACATTATATGCGTGTTCTTGGAGAAGAAGACACAAATCAAGTTATAACTATCAAGAATGTAAGTAAAAATATTTATATACATCCTCTAAATGATTCTATAGATTGGTTCTGTGGTTCTTGTCATAATAGTGATATAAAAGAAAAAAATGAAAATTTTATTAGATATGGCTCTGCTAGTGGTTATTATCTTATTGGTTTGAAACAGCCTAATGCTGATTATTCTGGAGCTTATAGTATACATTTTCAACATCCTGATTGGTATGATGCAGATAAATGTAAAAATTGGGATATAGCTGCAAAAGGTATAAATGAAGAAATATTAGATTATATTAGAAATAATTATCCCAAATATGTTTTAAAGTCTATAAAATTATACTCTAATAATGCTGAAATAGCTCTTATTGATGTTCCTTCTTCTACTGTTACTAGAACAATATCTAATATGGAAGGAGAAAGTGAAATAACTATAACATCTAAAACATATAATGATTTTAGGGGTATTCCAAATACAGCTCTTGATGAAGATTTTATAGAATGGTGTACAAATTATGTATCATCTAGTGTTATTGATGGTAATGGTAACGCATATTGTCTACATAATGCTGAATATAAAAAGATAGATAGAGTTGAAATAATATATAATGAATTTTCTTATGAATTGGGAGATATAGATACAGAATTTTTAGATAGTGGTGGATTAGATAATGGAGAACAATATACTATTATAACAGATATTAATGCTTCTGTAAAAAGGCATTCTACTATAGTATATTATGATGCAAAAAATCCTACTGTTACTGAAACTGGAATTTCACCTAAAATAAATACAAGGTCTTTACTTCCTTTTACTGATTATAAGTTTTATATTCATTATATAAAAAGTACAGGGGTTATAACAAACGGCTATCAGATAGGAAATACTTATAGTCTTGACGTATTTGATGAAACTTTAGAGCATAGTGTAATATATCCAAGATTTGATAATATAACTTTACCTGATGGTTATATTGGATATTTCTTCTCTATAGA
>Ga0310696_10001993_pt1 | contig 28122 bp, 23 predicted proteins | sample AusTroGonzalo_MG_4_FD_203885 | JGI IMG/M metagenome (GOLD analysis project Ga0310696, IMG submission 203885) | Bovine rumen microbial communities from tropical cattle in Woodstock, Queensland, Australia - Gonzalo_02 (v2) (version 2) | ecosystem: Host-associated > Mammals > Digestive system >...
CAGTTACGCTAGCTTTTAAAAAGCCTTTGTATCCTGAAATTTACATTGTTAAAGTTCGCTTCTGTTGCCAGAAACTTCAAAACGAATTTCAAGGTTGTTTCACTGTTCGGTTGTCAAGGTTCCGATTGCTGCACTTTCGCGACAGCTTGATTAGAATATCATAAGCATTCGCGTCTGTCAACAACTTTTTTCAAATCTTTTTTTGACTTTGTCAAAGTTTCGATCTGAGCGGAGAAAGAGGGATTTGAACCCTCGCGCCGGTCACCCGACCTACACCCTTAGCAGGGGCGCCTCTTCAGCCTCTTGAGTATTTCTCCGAGCTGAAATCCCTGTCAAAAATGCGATTGCCCGTCTTCCGCAAAAAACGGGTTTAAACAGAAATTTCGCACCCCTTTCAAAGGTGGTGCATCAAATACTATAGCAAACGCGCATTTCTTTGTCAAGCGGTTTTTCTTCGGAAAATACAGCATTTTCCGCCGAAAACAAGGGCATTACAACAGGTTGTCGACCCGCCGGCAGGAGACACAAGATACAGTAAGGCGGCGGCAGATTTTCTCTGCCGCCGCCCCTGGATTTCTGTCATTTTTCCCTTGATGTTCCCGGATAATGCGGAAGGTTTTCTCCGTGCGGGCTGCGACTCGTCACCGGATTACTCCGTTACCGTGTCTTCCGTCCCGTCTGTGGGATCATTTTCCGACGCATCGTCATCTTCGGACCCTTCGGGATCCTCATAGGATGTACCGTCCTCATCGAAGGCGGAACCCTCGCTTCCCGGGATCACAAACTCCTCGGTCTCGCAGACCTTGGCGAAGTTTGCAACACGGATATCGCTCTCGGCGTCGATGTTCATGCACTTGACGCCGGAGGTGGAGCGGCCGAGAATGCTGATGGTGGAAACCGGGATGCGGATCAGGATGCCCTCGTTGGTGATCATGATCACCTCGTCGGTGTCGTCAACCATGCGGGCGCCCACCAGCGGGCCGGTCTTGTCCACAACCTTGTAGCAGCGCATACCCTTGCCGCCGCGGTGGTGAAGCGCGAACTCCTCGGGTGCGGTGCACTTTCCGTAGCCATTTTCCGAGATGAAGAGCACGTGCTCCGCCTCGGACGTGTCAACCATCGAGACGATGGCGTCGTCCTCCGCAAGGCGCATGCCGAACACGCCCATACCGTTTCTGCCGGTGGCGCGCACGTCACCCTCGCCGAACCGGACTGCGGCACCCTGCTTGGTAATCAGCATCAGCTCCGTCGAGTCGTTGGTCAGCTTGACGTCGATCAGCTGGTCGTCCTCACGCAGCGAGATCGCGATGATGCCGAGCTTCCGGATGTTGGCAAATGCAGCAAGCTTCGTCTTCTTGATGATACCGCGCTTCGTCGCCATGAAGAGGTACCCGTCCTCGCCCATGTCGCGGACCGGGATCATTGCCGTCACGCTCTCGCCCGGCTGCAGCTGGATCAGGTTGATGACCGCCGTGCCGCGGGCCGTGCGGGAAGCCTCCGGGATCTCATATGCCTTCAGGCGGTATACGCGCCCGAGGTTTGTGAAGAAGAGAAGATTGTGATGGTTTGTTGTCATCATCAATTTCTCGATGAAATCTTCCTCGATGGTCTGCATGCCCTTGATGCCCCTGCCGCCGCGGTTCTGCGTACGGAAGTTCTCAAGGCTCATGCGCTTGATGTAACCCTTGCGGGACATTGCGATGATGGTCGCGTCATCCGGGATTAGATCCTCGGCGTCAAAGTCAAACTCGTCAAATCCGATGGACGTGCGGCGGTCGTCGCCATATTTGTCGCGGATGACGGTGATCTCGGTCTTGATGACCGAGAGCAGCTCGTTCTCGTCGGAGAGAATCTTGCGGTACTCGGCGATCCTCGCCTCCAGCGCGGCAAATTCCTCCTCGAGCTTGCTGCGCTCCAGGCCGGTCAGCTGGCGGAGACGCATATCGACGATCGCCTGGGCCTGCACATCGTCGAACTCGAAGCGGTCCATCAGGCGCTGCTTGGCTTCCTGGGTCGTCTTCGAGGAGCGGATGATGGCGATGACCTCGTCGATGAAATCCAATGCCTTGAGGAGAGCCTCCATAATGTGCTCGCGCTCCTCGGCCTTGTTGAGATCGTATTTGGTCCTGCGGGTCACCACATCCTCCTGATGGCGGAGGTAGTAGGTGAGCATCTGCAGAAGGTTCAGGACCTTCGGCTCGTTGTTCACCAAAGCGAGCATGATCACGCCGTAGGTATCCTGCAGCTGGGTGTGCTTGTAAAGGTGGTTCAAAACCACCGTCGGATTGGCTTCCTTCTTGAGCTCGATCACGATGCGCATACCCTTCTGGTCGGACTCGTCGCGCAGGTCGGTGATGCCCTCAACTCTCTTGTCCTTGTGCAGCTCCGCGATCTTCTCGATCAGGCGGGCCTTGTTGACAAGGTACGGAAGCTCCGTGACGATGATGCGGTGTTTGCCGCCGTCCATGGGCTCGATGGTGGATACGGCGCGGACGCGGATCTTGCCGCGGCCGGTGCGGTATGCCTCCTCAATGCCCCGGGTTCCGAGGATCTGTGCGCCCGTCGGAAAATCCGGTCCCTTGACAATGCGCATGATATCTTCGATGGTGGTTTCCTCACCGGCAATCCGGTCGTCGATGATGCGGACAACCGCATCGATGGTCTCACGAAGGTTGTGAGGCGGAATGTTGGTCGCCATACCGACAGCGATACCGGTGGTACCGTTGACCAGGAGGTTGGGGTAGCGGGCGGGCAGAACCGCGGGCTCCTTCTCCGTGTCGTCGAAGTTCGGCAGCATGTCGACGGTGTCCTTGTTGATGTCCGCGAGCATCTCCACGGAGATCTTCGAAAGTCTCGCCTCGGTGTATCGCATCGCCGCAGCGCCGTCGCCGTCCACGGAACCGAAGTTGCCGTGACCGTCCACGAGCGGGTAGCGGGTGTTCCAGTCCTGTGCAAGGTAGACCAACGCGCCGTAGATGGAACTGTCACCGTGAGGATGGTATTTACCCATCGTGTCACCGACGATACGCGCACACTTACGGTGCGGCTTGTCGGGGCCGTTGTTCAGCTCGTTCATGGCGTGCAGGATACGGCGCTGAACCGGCTTCAAGCCGTCGCGCACATCGGGAAGCGCTCTGGAAGCGATAACCGACATCGCGTACTCCACGAAGGATTTCTCCATGGTTTTCCGCAGGTCGACGTCATCAATCTTGTCAAAGATATGCTCGTCCATTACATTGAAATCGTCCATATATTATCCTCTTAGATATCTAGGTTTTCCGCGTACTTTGCATTTTCCTCAATGAAGAGGCGGCGGGGTTCCACCTCCTCGCCCATCAGGGTGGTGAAGGTGAGGTCAAGCTCGCTCAGGCTGTCCTGATCCATGTTCACGCGTCGTAAAATACGGTGCTTCGGATCCATGGTGGTCTCCCAGAGCTGGGAGGCATCCATCTCGCCGAGACCCTTGTAGCGCTGGATCTTGTTGTTCTGGTCGCGGCCGATATCCGCGAGGATACCGTTCAGCTCGTCGTCGCTGTAGGCGTACCAGGACTTGTTGCCGCGCTCCACCTTGTAGAGCGGAGGCATGGCGAGATAGACGTAGCCCTGCTTGATCAGCTCCGGCATGAAGCGGTAGAGGAAGGTCAGCAGGAGAGTACTGATATGTGCGCCGTCCACATCGGCATCGGTCATGATGATGATCTTGTGGTAGCGGAGCTTTTCGATGTTGAAATCCTCGTGGATGCCGGTGCCGAAGGCCGTGATCATCGCACGGATCTCTTTGTTCTCCAGCACGCGGTCGAGGCGGGCCTTCTCCACGTTCAGGATCTTGCCGCGGAGCGGAAGGATCGCCTGGGTCGCACGGACGCGCGCCGATTTCGCGGAGCCGCCTGCGGAGTCACCCTCTACGATGAAGATCTCGCACTTGGACGGATCCTTCTCGGAGCAGTCTGCCAGTTTGCCCGGAAGACTCTGGCTTTCGAGAGGAGACTTCCGTCTAGTGAGGTCGCGCGCTTTGCGCGCCGCGTCGCGAGCTCTCTGGGAGAGCACCGATTTTTCGACGATGATCTTCGCAACCGCGGGGTTTTGCTCCAGATAGTAGGTCAGCTGCTGGCTCACAAGCTTGTCAACGGCGGTACGAGCCTCGCTGTTGCCGAGTTTCTGCTTCGTCTGACCCTCGAACTGCGGCTCGGGAAGCTTCACGCTGATGATGGCCGTGAGGCCTTCGCGGATGTCCTCGCCGTCAAGGGCCGGCTCCGTGTCCTTGATGAGCTTGTTGGAGCGGGCATAGTTGTTGATGGTCTTCGTAAGCGCGTTGCGGAAACCGATCAGATGCATACCGCCCTCGGGAGTCGTGATATTGTTTACGAAACTGTAGCAGTTGTCGTTGTAAGCGTCGTTGTGCTGCATTGCCACCTCGACGTACACGTCGCCGACAGTGCCTTCGCAGTAAATGATATCCTCGTACAGCGCGGAGTTGCCCTTGTTGAGGTACTGCACGTACTCCTTGATACCGCCCTCGTAGTGGAACGATTTCTCGCGGGCGGGCTCCTCGCGGTAGTCCGTCAGCGTGATCTTCAGTCCCTTGGTGAGGAACGCCATCTCGCGGAGGCGCTGCTTTAAGGTGTTGAAATCGAATATGATCTCATCGAAGATGGTGGCGTCAGGGAAAAATGTGACCGTCGAACCCGTGCGGTCGGAATCGCCGATCCTCGTGAGCTCCGTCACGGGCTTGCCACGCTCATAGCGCTGCTCGTACTTGTGACCCTCACGCTCAACGACGACAACAAGCCAGTCGGAGAGAGCATTAACGACAGACGCGCCAACGCCGTGAAGACCGCCGGAGACCTTGTATCCTCCACCGCCGAATTTACCGCCCGCATGAAGGATTGTAAAGACGACCTCCACCGTGCTGATGCCTTTCTTCTCGTTAATCTCGACAGGAATGCCCCGGCCGTTGTCCTTGACCGTCACGGAACCGTCCTTGTTGATGAAGACGTTGATCTCCGTGCAGACGCCTGCCAAAGCCTCATCGACCGCATTGTCCACGATCTCGTACACCAGATGGTGCAGACCTCTTGCGGATGTCGATCCGATGTACATACCCGGACGCTTGCGAACAGCTTCCAAACCCTCGAGAATCTGGATTTGTTCCGCTCCGTATTCCTGGTTTTGATTCTGATCCATACTAACTGTTTCCTCCTGTATTTCGAGAGCAAGACCTGTTCGGAAAATTCCCGCCTTGCTTATTGTTTCTGTACCGTTCCCTCCTGCACAAGGTAAATGCTGTCCGTCGGGGAGCGAAGCTGAACAAACTCCTCCATGCCGGTGCAGGTGATGATGGTCTGCAGACCGTTGATCTCCGTGAGCAGCTGGATCTGCCGGTTTCGATCCAGCTCCGAGAGCACATCGTCCAGAAGAAGTACCGGGGATTCCCCGACGCGTTCCCGCACGAGGTCGATCTCCGCAAGCTTCATGGACAGCGCCGCCGTCCGCTGCTGTCCTTGTGATCCGTACAGACGCACATTTCTCTCATTGACCGTAACCTCCAGATCGTCCCGGTGAGGACCGATCCCCGTGGCCTTCATGAACAGGTCGTGCTCCAGCCCGCGGTGCAGCTTCTCCGCATAGGATTCCTCCGTGACGTTGGGAGCGTAGGAGAGAAGAAGCTCCTCGCTGCCTCCGCTCAAAAGCGAATGCTTCGCTTTCACGATCGGGAGCAGCTCATCCGTAAAATTCCGCCGTCTCCGGATAATATCCGTCCCGTACCGGACCAGCTGTTCATCCCACACGCTTACGGTGTCCCGAAGCGCCGGTTCGGCACTGATCTGTTTTAACAGATTGTTTCTCTGCTGCAGGACCTTGTTGTAGTTGATCAGGTTGCTGCAGTAGATGGGATCCATCTGGCAGAGCTCCATGTCGAGAAACCGCCGCCGCTCCGAAGGACCGCTTTTCATCATCGCGAGGTCGTCCGGGCAAAAGGCGATCACATGGACAAGACCCATCAGCTCTGCGCTGCGGCGGATTGCAATATCGTCGATGGCAATCGCCTTGGTCTTATTCCTCCTTAGGAAAATGTCCACCTTATGCGTGAATCCCCGGTTTACAACCTTCGTTCCGATATGCGCTTCCTCGCTGCCGAACATGATCAGTTCCTTATCCTTGGCGCCGCGCATCGGACGGGTTGTGGCGGAGAGAAACATGGCTTCCAGAAGGTTCGTCTTCCCCTGGGCATTATCCCCGTACAGCAGGTTAACGCCGTCCGTGAAGGAAAGCGTTAACGAATCATAGTTTCGAAAATTGTGTAATTCTATCTGACGAATCAGCATTTAACTCCGATCCTGCCGCGATGCGACCGAATACTCTTTTCCGCGATAGCTAAAGACGTCGCCCGGGTACAGCTTGCGTCCCCTGCGGGTATCCACCTCACCGTTGACGGTAACCTGCCCCTCGGTGATCACATCCTTCGCCTCGGCACCGGACTCCACCGCGCCTGCCAATTTCATTGCCTGGCCGAGTTTGATAAACTCGTCCCGGATAGTAATCTGTGTCATAGTGTCCTTTCTCAGTGCGAACCGATGTTAACCGGAAGCAGCATGTAAATATACGAGTCATCATTCGCCCGGACGAAGCAGGGATTTTTCGAATTCTGCATATAGAGATTGACGGTGTCATCGTCCACGACGCGGAGAATGTCGAGAAGGAATTTCGGCGTAAAACCGATCTTCATGTCGTTGCCCTCGCGCTCCGACATGATCTCGTCATACATGCTTCCGGACTGGGAGTTGATGCTCACGGAAATGTAATTCTCAAAAACCTCAACCACAACCGGTTTCTTCTCGGTTTCCTTTACGAAGAGGCTCGCGCGGTCCACGGAATCGATGAGTTCTCGGCGGTTGAGAGTAACCTTCGTTCCGCACTCCGTATTGATCATGGAATCGATGACGAAATATTTGCCGTCGATCAGGCGGGAGTGAACGATGGTGTGGTCAAACTCGAAAATGATATTGCGGTCATCGAAGCAGATGCGGACGTCCTCATCCATCTCGCCGGAAAGGATCTTTCCGATCTCGCTGAGCACCTTGCCCGGAACGATAACATTGTGGGGTTCGTAGGAGCCGCGAAGCTCCACGTTGCGGATGCTGACGCGGAAACCATCCAGCGCGGTCACGCGCAGGCGGCTGCCGGAAATCTCAAAATACTCACCGGTCATCACGCGGGAGGACTCGTTGGTGGAAACCGCGAAGATTGTCTGGCGGATCAGTTCCTTCAGCGTGAACTGCGAGATTACAACCGGATTGGAGTTGTCATACGCAAGAGGCTTCGGGAACTCCTCGCCGGAAAGGCCGCGAAGCGCGAAGTTTGCCTTGCCGCATACGATCGATACGGAAAATGTCTCATCCGTGCTGATGACCACATCGTTCGGAGGCAGCTTCCGGATCAGGTCGGAGAACATGCGCGCATTGATGGCAATTCGGCCGACCCGGTTTACCGTTGCCGGGATCACAACCTCGATACAGAAATCGTTGTCGTTGGCCGTCAAGCGGATGGAATTGTCCTCGGTTTCAATGAGGATGCACTCCAGGATCGGATAGGAGGTCTTAACGGATACCGCCTTCAGGGCAGTGTTCAAAGCCCCGATCAATTGTGTTTGGTTGCAGATAATTTCCATAACAAAAATCCTTTCTCTCAAAACCAGCCGGAACAGATCCTCCGAAGGCTGATTGATGATTATAGTAGTAATTCAATTAACAGTATTCTTCGTAGGGAGTGTGGATTTGTGGATAAGTCGGTAAATGACGCGGAAAATAAGGCATTTTCCATCCGAAACCCATTCTTGATCATCTGTGAATACATCGGATGAAATTCCGAAACAGGAAAACGGGACAGGGTTTATATATCCGGCAGCATTTTCCGATTCAGACACTTATCCGAGAAAATCGTCAGATATAAACAAACAATTCGATAGAAATCCAATACCGTATTTGATAGATTTCAAAGTTATCCGACAGTTATCCCCATGTTATCCACGAAATTGTTATTCACTTTTATAATTTCGGTAGAAAATCAATCCTCCTCCGGATTGATCTTCTTCTTTAACACTTCGATGGTATTGGCAAAGGACGCGTCTTTTTTGATATCCTCGGCAACCTTGTTGTACGCATAATGCGTGGTGGAATGATCCCGGTCACCGATGAGTGTACCGATCTCATCGAAGGAGAGAGAAGTGAGCTCTCTGCACAGATACATAGCAATCTGGCGGGGATATGCGATGCTGCGGCTCTTGTTCTTTGAGCGGATCTGTTCCGTGGTGATCTCGTAGTGTTCGGCTACGACATTCAGGATCAGTTCCGGAGTGATGGTCTTCCGTGCATTCGGGAAAATCTTGTCCTTGAGAGCTTCCTTGGCAAGTTCCAGCGTGATCGGCTTTCTCTGCAGACGGCTCATGGAGACGACCTGTGTGAGAGCTCCTTCCAGATCACGGATGTTGGAGTTGATATTCTGGGCAATGTATTCCAAAACGTCGTCGTAAATCGGAAACGCATTGTTCTTATTCTTCTCGTGAAGGATTGCAACACGGGTTTCGTACGACGGCGGCTGAACGTCCACCGTAAGGCCCCAGCCGAAGCGGGAGCGGAGACGCTCGTCAAGAATCTTCAGATCCTTCGGATTCTTATCAGAGGAGATCACGACCTGGCGGCCGTTGTCCTTCATCTCGTTAAAGGTATGGAAAAATTCTTCCTGCGTCGATTCCTTGCCTTCGATAAACTGGATATCGTCGATCAGGAGAATGTCGTTCGTGCGGTATTTCTCACGGAAGCTTTCCGTTGCGGCGCCGCCGGAACGAATGGAAGTGATCAGGTCGTTCGTGAAGGTTTCACAGGTGACGTATAAAACCTTGCGGTAAGGTTCATTCTGTAAAATGTAATTGGCAATCGCGTACATCAGGTGAGTCTTGCCGAGTCCGGATCCGCCGTAGATGAACAGAGGATTGTAGACCTCACCGGGCTGCTCCGCAACCGCAAGCGCAGCTGCATGTGCGAGATTGTTATTGTCACCGACGATGAAGTTGTCGAAGGTATACTTGTTCAATTGATTGCCGTGCAGAAGATTGGAGTCCGGTTTCGCCTGCTGTTCGCGGCGTTCCTCCTCCATTCTCGTCACCTGGGCGCGCAGGATGAAGTTGAGTTCAAACTCGTAATCGTTGCCCAAAAGCTCCACGATGGAAGTACGGATAAACTGACTGTACTTATCCCGGATGAAGTTCAGACTGTTGATGTTTATGGGATTCTCAGCGACGATCGTGAGTATGTTATCTTCGATATCATACACGCTCAAAGGAAGAAGCCAGGTGCGGTAACACACGGCAGAGATGTTATAATCGATCTTGGTCTGTTCCAAAATCTTGGACCAATTCTCTTCCAATACCTGTTTAGAATACATTTATAAGCCTCCAGAAGGGCAAAAATACGGCGATTTCGGCGTATACCCAACATTTTGTGGTCTGATGAAAATAAAAGCCGTTTACGGGCACAATTTATTATACTACAGGCACGCGATTTTAGCAACAAAAAATCATGCCATTATTATAAGGAAGAAACAAAAATTGATTTGTCTCCGGACGGATGAAAAAACCGACGGTTGAGGTATTGTAACCCCGCTGTCAGGAGCATCCCCGGTTGTACAATTCAATGCCTGATATCCGATATTTACAGGGGAGATTAACAAAACTTTTTCTTGACGGGTAGGGGCAAAATCACTATAATGGGTGACGCAACATGCTTAAAATGGGTGAGTGGGCGATTTCCGCAGCCTCACCTGAAATAAAAAAACAGGAGGTATACTACCATGAAGATGACTTACCAGCCGAAGGTTAAGAGTCGTGCAAGAGTTCACGGCTTCCGCAAGAGAATGCTGACCGCTAACGGCAGAAAAGTGCTTTCCGCAAGAAGAGCGAAGGGCAGACATGTTATTTCCGCATAAGGTCGCAGTACTGTGACCTTTCTCTTTTCTCCGGGCAGAATTCGGTTCGGAGACGGAGGAGTTTATGAAGGGATCGCTACACAAAGGCCGGGAGTTCCAGTCGGTGTATGACAAAAGCTGCTCCCGGGCGAACCGGTTTGTCGTGATGTATGTCGCGAAGAACGGGTTAACGGAAAATCGAATAGGTGTCGTCGCAAGCAAGAAAATCGGAAACAGCGTCGTCCGGCATCGGGTGCGCAGACTGATCCGTGAGGGCTTGCGGCAAAACGGTGCACGGTTCAACACCGGGTTGGACCTCATCGTCATTGCACGGCGGACATGCGTCGGAAGGACGCAGGCAGAGATTACAGAGGCAGTTCTGCAGGTGGCGGGACTGCATGGGATTATGAAATGAAACGCATTTTACTAGCATTGATCCGATTTTATCGGAGACATCTGTCCGGGTTGAAGAAGATGCCTTGCTGCATCTATACGCCCACATGTTCCCAGTATGCAATGGAAGCAATTGAAAAGTACGGTGCCATCAAGGGCGGATACCTCGCCGTAAGGCGTATTTTACGGTGTCACCCGTTCCACAAGGGAGGGTATGACCCGGTGCCGTAACGAAGGAGGACCATAGATGAATTTGATTTTTCTGACCAGGGTGACCGGCATTTTGAGGCCGTTTGCCTGGGTCATGGGAATGATCCTCAATGCAATTTACAAATTGGTTGCTGCATGCGGCATCCAGAATATTGCACTTTGCATCGTGGTATTTACGATCGTGGTGAAGATGCTGATGCTTCCTCTTACGATCAAGCAGCAGAAATTTGCCAAGGTTTCCGCGTTGATGAACCCTGAGCTGAAGGCGCTCCAGGAGAAGTACAAAGGGGTCGACCGCACGGACAGGGAAGCGATGCAGCGCTACACCACGGAGCAGCAGGAATTGTATCAAAAGTACGGCTCGAGTCCTCTCGGAGGATGCCTTCCGCTTTTGATCATGCTCCCGATCATGTTTGCTCTGTACCGTGTAATCTACGCAATTCCCGCATATGTGACGGATGTGAAGGCGCTTTATAAGAGCGTCGGTACGGAAGTGATGGCAATCGACACGGACTACAGTGACAGCGATTTCACCGACGAGTCGATTACCAAGGCAATCTATCAGTTTTACAACGCGAAAAATGTTTCGCTCCGCACCAAGAAGAGTACGGACACGAATTTCACCGCAACCGATCTGATCGATATTTTCTCGGTTTACAACACGGAGGTCTGGAAGGATTTCCGCGAGGGAGCCGTGCTGGAAGGGGACGATGTCGACGCTTGGAACAAGCTTGCACAGTCGCAGGCATTCCAAAACGTAATGCAGAACCGTTCCGGGGATATTGATAAGATCCTGCAGATCAACAGTCTGGGCAAATACAGCATTTTGGACGCTCCGGGATATCATTTTCCGGCGATCATCCTGCCGATTTTAGCGTTTGTCCTGCAGTTTATCACAGGTAAGATCTCGAATTCGCAGAGCAAGAAGAAGGATAAGGACGGCAAGGAGCAGGAGTCCATGCCCGGAATGGGTGCAATGACCACGATCCTTCCCGTGATGTCCGGCGTTTTCTGTGTATTTATGCCGATCGGTGTCGGTATTTACTGGGTCATGAGCAGCGGCGTGCAGATTGTGCAGCAGCTTGCCATCAATAAGTATCTCGAGAAGTACAATGTCGAGGACATCGTGGCGCAGAACGAGGCGAAGATCTCGGAGCGCAACGAAAAATACGGTATCTACTCCAAGAAGGAGGGCATGTCCAACATCGCGAAGTCGAGCACACGCTCCATCGCGGCGATCGACACCTCGAGGATCGACGAAAAGGGCGCCAAGACCGGCCGTTCCGGATCCGATAAGAATTCCGGAAAGAGCGGAAAGCGCAGCGAGAGCGGAAAGATTTCCCAGGAGAAGAAAGACGAAATTGCAAAGAAAGCAGCGGAAAATAACGGCGCTGTCGGTATCTCTGCGATTGCCAACATTTTGAAGAATAATGAGGATGAATAACATGGAATATAAGGAATTTTCGGGGAAAACCCTCGAAGACGCCAAGGCGGCGGCAGCGCAGGAACTCGGCTGCGACGTTGAGGCTCTTTCGGTTGAAGTACTCGAGGAGGAGAAGGGCGGTTTCCTCGGGCTGTTCAAGAGCGTGAAGATCCGTGTCGGCTATGAGCCGGGCGAGATTGCTGCTTCTGCAGATTCTGTTGCAGAGGAAGCGGCAGGTCTTCTCAATGAAGTAGCGGATGCACTCGGCGCAGTTTCTGCGACCGGCGAGGCACCCACCGATGTAGCGGTTGATTTCATTTGCAAAATCCTTGACGCTATGGGGCTTTCCGCAGAAGTTACCGCGGAAGTCAACGAGGAAGAGGGCAACATTTACATCAATATCGAGGGAGCCGACATGGGCACCCTGATCGGCAAGCGCGGACAGACTTTGGATGCTCTTCAGTACCTTACCAGCCTGGCTGTAAACCGTGCCTGCAACCAGTACTACAAGATCAAACTGGATACGGAAAATTATCGCGAGCGCCGCAAGTCCACGCTCGAGAATCTTGCGAAAAATATCGCAGTCCGCGTTCGCAGAACGCGCCGCAATGTGGCTCTTGAGCCGATGAATCCCTACGAGAGACGCATCATCCATGCAGCTCTTCAGGGCGACCGCTACGTAGAGACCCACAGCGAGGGCGAGGAGCCTTACCGTAAGGTTATCGTTACGCTTCGCGCTGATGCTCCTTACGAGGAGCGCCGCTACAGCGGAAACCGTTACGGCGGATACAACAAAGGCGGTTACGGCAATCGCGGCGGCAAGGGCGGTTACGGCAACCGTGGCGGCAAGGGCGGTTACGGCAACCGCAGCAACAACGGTTTTGAGAGCCGTGCTGCTCAGAGACGTTACCAGAGCGATGCGAATTCGCCGGATTACAGCAAGGACTACATGAAGGACTACGCTGCATACAAGGAAGCTAAGGCTGCCGAGAGAGCGCAGGCGGAGCAGAACAACAATAACAGCGAAAATTGATCCGCGTCCGGCCGGCGCAAGCAGGTGCCGGCGGGGTAGTATCGCAGAATAAGACCTGACAGGGGGAATTGCGGATCGCAATTCCCCCTTGTGCAAATAAGCGGTTCCGGGGTATGCAAGATGCCTGAAAGGGCAAGGCTCCAGTCGAGCTAAACGTCTTCTTTACCCGCATAAGCAGGGGCATTTCTGCGGAACTCGCTTCGCTCAAACAGTCCTCGAAATGCCCCATGCGGTCTCGAAGACGTTAAGTCGACTTCGCCGTGCGCGATGCGCTCGGCGAATACCGCAGTGCCCTTCGGGCATTCTTGCATACCATGGAACCGCAGTGATTGCACAATGACGTCGGTCCATCGGATATCAGATTTATGCAGTTTGAAAAATGGACAGGTGGAAAAACGGCTTTCAGTCTCACACTGTTGTTGGAGTACATTGTTGCAATATCGTAAGCCCTTGATTTTGCGTGATTACAAGAATGTATTCGGGAGTATATGTTCAGTTTATGATTAAATTCAAGAGGAGGTAACGTGAGTATGATAATTGAAAATGATACAATAGCGGCGATCGCCACGGCGTTATCCCCTTCGGGTATCGGGATTGTGAGGATCAGCGGGCCGGAGGCCTTCGCGGTTGCGGACAGGATTTTCCGGGCCGGGAAGACGGAGCAGACGGTGGGATCCTTTGCGTCCCACACAGTCCATTACGGGCATATTCTCGGTGCCGACGGCCGCGTCATCGACGAGGTGATGCTTCTTGTGATGCGGGCGCCGCGGACCTATACGAGAGAGGATACGGTGGAGATCGACTGCCACGGCGGCGTGCTGGTGACAAAGCGCGTGCTGGAGGCGGTTCTGGCCGCAGGCGCAAGGCTTGCGGAGCCCGGCGAATTCACGAGACGGGCATACTTGAACGGGCGGATCGACCTGAGTCAGGCGGAGGCTGTCGCCGAGATTATCGGCGCGAAAAATGACCTTGCCCTCAAGAATTCCATGCGCCAGCTGCGCGGCGTTGTGAGGGACGCAGTGGCAGATATAAGGGCAGAACTGCTGCATGAGATCGCACAGATCGAGGCAACGCTGGACGATCCGGAACACCTGAGTTTTGATGGATTTGACGAGAAAATTACCACACAGACAGCGGATCAGATACGACGGATACGAAAGCTGATCGACACGGCGGACGACGGCCGAATGATCAGGGAAGGGATCCGCACGGCGATCGTCGGGCGGCCCAACGCCGGCAAGAGTTCGCTTTTGAACGCTCTGCTTGGCGAGGAGCGGGCCATCGTTACCGAGATTGCGGGAACGACGCGGGACACGCTCACGGAAGAGGTGCGCATGCGCGGTATTACGCTGCTTCTCACGGATACCGCAGGCATCCGTTCCACCGAGGATACGGTGGAGAAGATCGGTGTGGAGCGGGCCAAAAGGGAGGCGGAGGAGGCCGATTTGATCCTGTACGTGGCCGACAGCACCGCTCAGCTGGATGAGAACGATACGGCAATTCTTCGGGCCTGTGCAGGCAAACCGGTGATTGCCCTTTTGAATAAGAGCGACCTGACGACGGTGACGGACGCTGCGGCGGTAACGAAGATGCTCGCAGAAGTAACCGGAGAAACCGCTGTGAATGGATCGAAAACGGAGTCCGGAAACGGGGAACCGATCGCAATCTCCGCGAAAACGGGAGAAGGCCTTGAAGCGTTGGAGGAGCGCATCACGGAGATGTTCTTCTCCGAGCGGATCAAGGCGGATGACGAGTGCGTGATCTCCTCCGAGCGCCACAAGCAGGCGCTGATTTCCGCGGCGGAGAGCCTTCACAGGGTACAGGAAAGCATCGAGGCGGGAATGTCCGAGGACTTCTATACGATCGATCTGACAGCGGCTTACGAGACCCTTGGCACCATCCTCGGCGAGGAGCCGGACGAGGACGTGATCAACGCGATTTTCGCGGAATTCTGCCTCGGCAAATGACATTTTCCGACGAAAGTGAGACCAAATGACGATACCGGAATTTCAATGTGAATCCTACGATGTGGCGGTGATCGGGGCCGGGCATGCCGGCTGCGAGGCGGCTTTGGCGTGTGCACGACTCGGCTGCGAGACCATCGTTTTCATGGTCAGCGCCGACACGATCGCGCTGATGCCCTGCAACCCCAACATCGGCGGCACGAGCAAGGGACACCTGGTGCGGGAAGTGGACGCGCTGGGCGGCGAGATGGGGAAGAATATTGATAAAACCTATATCCAGAGCCGGATGCTCAACGATTCCAAGGGTCCTGCCGTACATTCGCTGCGGGCGCAGGCGGACAAGCAGCGCTACACCGCGAGCATGCGCAAGGTGATGGAAAACCAGGAGCACCTTACGCTCAAACAGGCGGAGGTGACGGAGCTTCTTTGGGAGGATTTGCCGGACGGTACGAAGCAGGTGACCGGCGTGAAGATCGCGTCGGGTGGTATCTTCCCATGCAAGGCCGTGATCCTGTGCTCCGGCGTATATCTGAATGCACGCTGCATCTACGGCGAGGTGAGCCAGTACACCGGGCCGAACGGCCTTCCGAGGGCGACGCAGCTCACGGATTCCTTAGTGAAAGCAGGGCTTGAGGTGCTTCGGTTTAAGACCGGAACGCCGGCGCGGATCGACGGGCGGACCATCGATTATTCCGTGATGACGCCCCAGCCCGGCGATGAGCCTGTGGTGCCGTTTTCCTTTGAAAACCGCCCCGAGGATATCGCGCGGGAACAGGTGCCCTGCTACCTTGCCTATACCAACGAGACGACACACGAGATCATACGGGAAAATATCGATCGGTCGCCGTTGTTCTCCGGCGACATCAAGGGAACGGGGCCCCGGTATTGTCCTTCGATCGAGGACAAGGTGATGCGCTTCCCGGATAAGGACCGGCATCAAATTTTTATCGAGCCGGAGGGCGAGTACACCAACGAGATGTACCTCTCGGGACTTTCCTCGAGTCTTCCGGAGGAAGTGCAGATCCGCATGTACCGCTCCATCCGCGGGTTGGAACATGCGAAGATCGTGCGTAACGCCTACGCGATCGAATATGATTGCCTGAAGGCCACGCAGCTGAAGCCGACGCTGGAGTGCAAGACGATCCACGGATTCTTCAGCGCAGGGCAGGCCAACGGAAGTTCCGGTTACGAGGAGGCTGCTGCACAGGGAATCATCGCGGGCATCAACGCAGCGCAGCTGCTGAAGGGCAAAGAGCCCGTTGTGGTCGACCGCTCCCAGGGATACGTCGGCGTGCTGATCGACGACCTGGTGACAAAGGAGACGAGAGAGCCGTACCGGATGATGACAAGCCGCGCGGAGTACCGCCTTTTGCTTCGACAGGACAACGCAGATCTCAGGCTGACAGAGATCGGGCACGAGGTCGGACTGATCTCCGAGGAACGGTACCAAAAGTTCCTGAAAAAGAAGAGCGAAATCGAATCGGAAATGCAGAGGCTGAAATCGACGATTTTGGGTGCTACGGAAAATGTCTGTGAATATTTACGCAAAATTAATACATCGATTATACATACCGGAACTTCCCTCGCAGAGCTTCTGCGGAGACCGGAAATGACCTATGAGATGCTCGCTCCGCTGGATCCCGGGAGACAACCTCTTGATGTATCTGTTATAGAACAGGTAGAAATCGAGATAAAGTACGAGGGATACATCGAGCGTCAGCAGATGCAGGTGGAACGGTTCAAAAAACTGGAGCGCAAACGCCTGCCGGAGGATCTGGACTATACCGCAATCCCTTCCCTCCGTCTGGAGGCGCGCCAGAAGCTTCAGCAGCTTCGCCCGGAAAATGTCGGACAGGCCTCAAGGATCAGCGGCGTGTCGCCGGCAGATATCTCTGTGTTGCTGGTGTGGCTCGGAAACGGTGGGAAATAAGCGAACAGGATTCCTGGCTGAATCTGCCGTGGTGATGACGAAATGGTCTGAAAACGGACAGATGAAGCTACAAGGATTTTGTTAAGCACAACTTTTACAAATTGTTTCACGTGAAACAATTTGCGGATTGTACGACATGAAATGTTTCACGTGAAACATCAGAAAGGAGAGGCTATGGAACGAGACGAAAGACTTCGAGCCGGGCTCGATGAACTCGGGCTGCCCTATACCGAGGAGCAGTTGGACCAGCTTCATCGTTACTACGACATGCTCATCGAGACCAACCGTGTGATGAACCTGACTGCGATCACCGAGTATGATGATGTCTGTATGAAGCATTGGCTGGACAGTCTGTGCCTTGTGAAGATTCTTTCCGAGGAAGAAAAAGCCTCACCTCTTCGATTGGTTGACGTCGGAACCGGAGCCGGGTTCCCCGGGATTCCCCTGAAGATATTCTTCCCGCACTGGAGCATTACCCTGATGGACGCCCTCGGTAAGCGGGTACGTTTTCTCGAGCAGGTGGCTTCCGAGTTGAATCTCGACAATACGGAGTGTATTCACGGCCGCGCGGAGGAGCTCGCAAGGAAAGAAGAATATCGGGAGCAGTACGATCTTTGCGTGTCCCGGGCGGTGACACGGATGGCTTCCCTCACCGAGCTTTGTGTTCCTTTGGTTAAGGTTGGCGGTTCTTTCGTCGCGTATAAGGCTGCGGACTGCGGTGAAGAAGTCGCCGAGGCAGGCAACGCGATTGTCAGGCTTGGCGGAAGAATCGTCTCCAAAGAGACCTTCACGGTACCGCAGAGCGATCTCGGACGGACGATGATCCGTGTAAAGAAAGCGGCTTCCACGGACCGCAAATATCCTCGGGGGGGCGGGAAACCGATGAAGGATCCGATCCGGTGAAATAGCTTCTTAGTATATGTGCACAAAAAAGACGCCACATCTTGTAGTGGCGTTTTTGTGTGTTCTGTGGTATACTTGGACTTGCATTTGCGGAGGTGTCCGGCAGATGCAGAGCGATGCGTATGGAGGAGAACTCATGGGACGGATTATTTCCATAACCAACCAAAAAGGCGGCGTCGGCAAGACGGCTACGACCATAAGTCTTGCAGCGTGTCTTGCGGAATACAATATGAACGTGCTGATCGTGGATGTCGACCCGCAGGGCAATTCCACAACCAGTCTGGGCATTGATAAGGACGAGCAGGAGACATCCTCCTACGAGCTTTTCACCGGTAAGGCTGCAGCAAGGGATTGTGTCGTGGAGACGAAGTTCGCCGGGATCGATCTGATCCCTTCCACGCTGGATCTGGCGGGAGCTGAGGTTGAAGTGGTTGATTTTGATGACCGGAACTATATTCTGGATCGGGCCCTATCGACGCTGAAGGCAGATTATGATTTCATCCTGATCGATTGTCCGCCTTCTCTGAATACGCTTACCTGTAACGCGTTGACCGCATCGGATTCCGTGATCATTCCGCTGCAGTGTGAATTCCTGGCGTTGGAGGGCTTAAAGCAGCTTCTGGACACGATTGATATCATCAAGGAACGCACGAATCAAAGACTTCAGGTCGACGGCGTGCTCTTTACGATGTACGATAACCGCACAAATCTGTCCGCTCAGGTGGTGGAGAATGTCTATAAAAATCTGAATCAGAAGATATACCAGACCGTTATTCCCAGAGCCGTTCGCATGGCGGAAGCACCGAGCTACGGCATGCCGATCACATTTTACGACAAGCGGTCCACGGTAGCACAGTCGTACCGGGATTTTGCTGTGGAAGTGTTAAAGCAGAACGGAAAGAGACTGGTCCGGAGAAAGAAACTTCTCCGGAAGAAGTGATACACGGAACACAAAGAGCTTCGGCTGCATTGCGGCCGGGGCGGAGGTAAAGCAATCAGGGGGCATATATGGCAAAGCGCGGAGGCCTCGGCAAGGGGCTTGATTCACTGATTTCCAAGAAAATAGATAAAGAGATCGCACAGAAGGTTGATCCCGGGAGTGAGAATGTTTCACGTGAAACAATGCTTCTCATCTCCGAGGTCGAACCGAACCGGGACCAGCCCAGACGGCAGTTTGATGACGCCGCCTTAGAGGAACTGGCGGAATCTATCAAGGTTCACGGTATTATCCAGCCGTTGATCGTTCGCAAGCTTGACAAGACGTATGAGATCATTGCGGGCGAGCGCCGCTGGCGTGCGGCCTTGAAGGCCGGTCTGAAGAAGGTTCCGGTGTTGATCCGCGACTATACCGAGCAGGAATTGTATGAGGTAGCATTGATTGAGAACCTTCAGCGCGAGGATCTGAATGCGATTGAAGAGGCGGTAGCTTACCGCAAGCTGATCGAGGAGTATTCGCTGACGCAGGAAGAGGTTGCCGAGAGGGTTTCCAAGAACCGGTCCACGGTGACGAATGCACTGCGCCTTCTGAAGCTGGACGATACGGTGCAGCAGATGATCATCGACAAGACGCTCTCTGCCGGTCATGCCCGTGCGTTGCTTTCTCTGGAAGACAAGGCAAAGCAGGTTACGGCGGCGAAGAAGATCTGCGAGGAGGGGATGAGCGTCCGTGACGCGGAAGCGTATGTGAAGGAACTGCTGAATCCCAAGCCGGAGACCGCTCCGAAGCCGAGGAAGAAAGAGTCGGCAGCTGTGGCTCGCGCGTATGCCCAGTACGAGGAAAAGCTGAAGAGGGCTCTCGGAACGAAGGTGGCGATCACCAATCGCGACGGCAACAAGGGAAAGATTGAAGTATCCTATTACTCGCTGGAAGACTTTGAGCGCCTGATGGAACTGCTCGGGGTTTCTCTGTAAGGGTGAGATAAGACCGGTTCACCGCATCGGCGCTGGGCGTTTGCGGTAGCGAGGAGCTCCGGCAAGAAAGAGTTTCGAATAGATTACTGGCTGAACAGAAGGGTGGAGGAAGTATGTTCGATAAACTGGGTATTGAGACCGATTACCTGATTGCGGCTCTGCTGGTAATGATGGTCTTTGTCATCACGCTTTGTATTGTGATGATCGCCAGATATAACCAGCTGGCGTCCAAATACAGAAAGTTCATGAAGGGTGCGAACGGCAAGAGCCTGGAGGAGAGAATCCTTTCCCGTTTCCGGGAGATTGATTCCAACAAGTCGCAGATCACGGACGCCGTGTCCCGGATCAAGATTTTGGAAGACGCGAGGGACACCTCGTTTAAGAAGATCGCTGTCAAGCGGTACGATGCATTTGCCGAGATGGGCGGTAAGCTGAGTTACAGCCTCTGTCTCCTGAACGATGACAACGACGGTTTTATCATGACGAGCATGCACAACCGTGACGGCTGCTACACGTATGTGAAGGAAGTCATCAAGGGGAACACTTTTGTGATCCTCTCTGACGAGGAAAAGGAAGTTCTCGACGACGCAATTTCGATGAAGGAGACGCTGAACACCCGATAAGTCTTATGCAAGCATAATGCATTATGTTACGCAAATTATTAGGTTAATGCATAGAACATCTTACCGCCGGATGGCAAAAAACGCTGCACAAGAACAAGATATAATACAATATTTTGAGGCTCTTGGCATGTAAAACCATAGATGTGCAGCACAACCGGCCGGAAACAAGAGGGTTTTGCAAGAATAAAGATGGTTTCAACCAAAACAAAACCGTAATGTTCGTAATCGATTATTTGTGCGTTCTCGCATTTTTCGAGGAAAAACAGGTGGAAGTTTTGACCTGATTGATTTATAATGAGTCCCGGTGCATGTCACCGAAAGGAAAATGTCCGCGTAGCTCAGTTGGATAGAGCGACCGCCTCCTAAGCGGTAGGTCGGGTGTTCAAGTCACCTCGCGGACGGAACAAAGAAGCGGGATCCTGCCGACAGATCAAAATAATCTGCCGGGCAAGGTCCCGCTTTTCTTTCTGTTTGTGGAACGATATCGTGAGACAAGGTTTTTTGCTCCGACTTCGATTGTCAAGTGAAGTCCCGATTGTCAAACGAAATTCCGATTATCAAGTGAAATTCCGATTATCGAGCGAAATCCGGATTACTTGATCACCAGAGAGCCAAGGACGGTTTTCGCCGCTTCGCTGTCATAGGCGAATCCGCAGCAGGAAATGCGTACGACCTTGTCATCGCCTGCCTTTCCGATCAGCTCAAATCCGTAGCCGCCCCAGCCGTCGCTGTACTGGAAGCCGAGCCAGGAGATTCCGCCGTAGTTGACGGTGATGTCGACCTGTTCGTTGGTGTAGGTGTTTTTGTTGTATTCGTATTGCTGGGTCGCGATATTTTCCGCCTGCATCTTGAGATCGAAGTAGCTGAAATCGGATTTCTTCACCGAGCAGTAGCGGGTGTCTTCCTCATCAAAGACGTCGCCCTTACGGAAGGTCCAGCCCTCGGGAACGCCTACCGTGAAGTCGCCCCAGGTCTCGGTGGACGCGATCGTGATCGCCGGTGCCGCCTCTGTAGGAGTTGCCTCCGGAGTCGGGTCTGTCTCGGCAGGCGTCGGTGTCTCGGTTGCTGCGACCGATTCATTTTTCTTGTTGTTTTTCTTCTCACGGTCATCGTCATCGTCGTCGCCGCAGGCTGCGAGGCAGGCGCAAAGGGCGAGAGACAGGAGAAGAAGCAGTAGCTTTTTCATTGGTCTTTTCCTCCCTGTGCCGGTCGTTGATACGTTGTATCTTCGGAAAATGTCACCGGCACCTTTCATTACTTTTATTACAAGGGAGATTATAGGCATGTCAGCCGTTTTGTCAAGGGAATTGGCCTTGACAAATCGACTTTTTTCATGTAAAATACGAACAAACGTTCGAGCCGTCCGGAGGGGTCCGGGTCGCGTGGAGAAGGAGGAGTGTATGAAAGAGATCAAATGCCCGAATTGCGGGACTGTGTTTCAGGTTGATGAGTCGGGGTATGCCCAGATTGCGCAGCAGGTGCGCGATGAAGAGTTTGCAAAAGAGCTGGAGCGCCGTGTAGAGGAGCTTGAGCTTCGGAAAGCAAAGGAGCAGGAGGTTGCAAAGCTGCAGCTGGATCAGGCTCACGATGCCGAACTGCGGGCGAAGGACGATGCTCTCGCGGCCAAAGAGCAGGAGACGGCAGCTGCGATTTCACAGAAGGATACGGAGATTGCCGAGCTCAAGGCGGCACTTGAGCGCGCCGAGACGGAGAAACAGCTTGCTGTCACCAGGGCGGTAAGCAGCGAGAAGGAGCAGCTTCAGGCGGCCATGCGGCAGCAGGAGGAGCAGCACCAGACGGCCTTGCGCCAGCAGGAAGAGCAGGCGAGAGCAGCCCTTGCGAAGAGCGAGGAATCGGCGCGGGAGGCTCTCCGAAAGACTGAGGAGCAGGCCCGTGATGATATTCGGAAGGCGGAGGAACAGGCCCGCGAAACCATCGCAAAGAAGGAGGCGGAGCTTGTTAACAGTGCCAAGGAGATCGCGATTTTAAGAGCCGGCGAGGAGACCCTGAAGATGAAATATGAGGGTCAGCTTCAGGCGATGAATCTCCGGCGTGAGAATGAGCTTGCGGTAGCGAACTCCCAGCGCGAGACGGAGCTTCGCGCGAAGCAGGAGCAGTATGAGCAGCAGCTTAAGACCAAGGACGAGGAGATCGCATTTTATAAGGATTTCAAGGCGAAACAGTCGACGAAGATGGTCGGTGAGAGCCTGGAGCAGCATTGCCTGAACGAGTTTAACACGCTTCGTATGACGGCTTTTCCGAAGGCGTATTTTGAGAAGGATAACGACGCCAGCGCCGGCAGCAAGGGAGATTTCATCTTCCGTGAATTCATCGACGACGCGGAGTCGGAAGAGCTTATTTCCATCATGTTTGAGATGAAGAATGAGCTCGATGAGACCGCGACGAAGCATAAAAACGAGGATTTCTTTGCGAAGCTGGACAAGGACCGCCGCGAGAAGAAGTGCGAGTATGCGGTTCTGGTTTCCCTCCTGGAGGCGGACAACGAGTACTACAACAACGGTATCGTCGATGTTTCCTATCGCTATGAGAAGATGTACGTGATCCGGCCGCAGTTCTTCATCCCGATGATCACGCTTCTGCGGAACGCTGCGCTTCGGTCGGCGGATTACCGTCACGAGCTGGCGCTGGTCAAGACCCAGCAGATCGACGTGACGAATTTCGAGTCGAATATGAACGCGTTCAAAGAGGGATTTTCGCGCAATTACCGCATTGCAAGCGAGAAGTTTGAGAAGGCGATTGAAGAGATTGACAAGACGATCGAGCATCTGCAGAAGACCAAGGATGCCCTTTTGGGCTCCGGAAACCAGCTGCGTCTTGCCAACGACAAGGCTGACGAATTGAGCATCAAGAAGCTTACCAAGGGTGCCCCGTCCGTGAAGGCACTGTTCGATGCGGCAGCGCAGAGCAATAATCAACAGAGTGATGATCAACTCAACAGCGCAAATGACGATTAACCCTGCCGCAGGAGAACAGGTTGAACTATCATCCGCGATGTGATATGATATGCGCGTTTGGGCAGTATTTGCCGGACAAAACGCGTATGTCGGAGGAAACGGAAGATGGATGAACAGAATAACCTGACGGAGCAGAGTAATCTGCCGGAGCAGGATGGGTTGACTGTGCCGGAAAGCACGAATAGTGAAAGCGACAGCATCGTCGGCAGCGAGGATCCGATCGTGATCCCGGCATTGCCGGAGCCGCCCAAGAAATCGGCTGAGACGAAGGGTTCGAAATTTGCGTCGTTTCTCGGGATCCTGATCCTTGTGCTCGGTGTCGGAGCCCTCGGATTCTTCGGGATCCGGACGCTTCTTCGAAAGAATAATACGATCAAGCAGGCCGCAGATCAAAAGGTCGAGTTGGAAAAGGGCCAATGGATGGAGATACCGGTATGTTACGCCAAGTATTTCGGTGAGATAAAGCACTCGGTCAACTTCATTCCGACAGCCTATGAATACTACTACATTGCGGTTACCATGGACGAATCGGGCTATGTTTTGATCCGCGCTGACAAGAACTGGCTCGACGGCCGGTTTGACGCGGATGGCTATGCTCTCGATGAGAACGGCGTGCTGGTGACCGGTTATGTACGCAAGGCGGATTACAAGGTGACAAACGAGGCTAAGGACGTGGTCGGATTGACATTTTCCGGCAATCCGGAGCTTTTTGTCGACGTTTTGGCCACAAGGATCAGCGTTTACGAGATTATTCTCTTTGCGCTTCCGATCCTTGCCCTGATCATCTTCTATCTGATCAGCAAGGATGTGTGGGACCTGAAACTGGACAGCGGGATCGGCAAGGCGGTCGTTGCCGTATTTACCGTCGGAGGCATCGCCTACGGGTGCTTCCTGATCCATGTGCTGGCGTTGGTACTTCTGTAATCAGTATACCTTTCCGACCAGCCATACGGCGAGACGGGTCGGAAGAATGTTGTAAAGACCCAGTAACAAGCGATATTTGAACCCTGCGACATACAACGGCGCGGGGTTCTTTTTTGTTGCCGCTTTGACGACGATGGAGGCCACTTTGGAGGGCGCGATGCCGTTTCGCTCGTCGTGTTCCATGGAGGCCACGGCGCGTTCGCAGCGGGGATATGCATCTCCGCCGTCGGTTTTCTTTCTCGCGTCGGTAAATCCCGTGCCGGAGTCGCCAGGCATGACAGCGCTCACGCGGATCCCGTAGTCGCGGACCTCGTTGCGAAGTGCAAGCGCTAGGGAGTTGACGGCGGACTTGCTTGCAGAGTAAAATGACTGGTAAGGGATGGCAATCGGCGCAGCCACGGAGCTGATGAAGACGATGGATCCCGCCCGCCCGGATTTCGCGGAAGCCTCACCGGCCTGCGCTTGTGCATCGGCCTGAACCTGCCCGCTGCCCTGCGCCCGCATATAGGGTAAAACGGCCTTGGCGGCATAAAACTGGCCGTAGAAATTGACATCCATAAGGTACCTGGCGTCTTCCTTGGCGGTCATCTCAATGGGGCCGGAAATGCCCATTCCGGCGCCTGCCACAAGCACATCAATGCGGCCCTCTTTCGCCGCGATTTCGTCCACGCAGGCCCGCATGGCATCTTCGTCGGTGACATCGACGCTTCGGCCGGAAACGCCTTCCGGAGCGGTTCCGCGGCGGCTCAAGCCGTACACTGTGTAGCCGAGATCGCGCAGCTGCGCGCACACTTCATATCCGATTCCCGAGCTGGCGCCCGTAACGATTGCTATCATAGAGGACCTCCATTTTCCGAAGGAATATTGTGTTCTTTCCCCTTAGTATACGCGAAATATAATAGAAAATCAAAATTGTTTGTAAGACTCGTCGGAAAATGTTGTCATATAGGGTGAAGGCGGATGACCGCCGAGCCTTTTTTGCCCCCGAAAAGGAGTTTTTATGGAGGATAACCGGATCATTGACATGTTCTTTCAGCGCGATCAGCAGGCGCTGCGGGAGACTGAGCTGAAGTACGGTTCATACCTGCAGACCATCGCGTACCGGGTTCTCGGCAACCGTGAGGATGCGGAGGAGTGTGTTAATGATGCGCTTCTTTCGGCGTGGAATGCGATCCCGCCGCAGAGGCCGTCGGTGTTCCGCATGTTTTTGGCCAAGCTCGCGAGAAACCATTCTCTCAACCGATACAAGTCAGAGCGCACAGCCAAGCGCGGGGGCGGCGAGGCGGCGCTGGCGATCGAGGAGCTGGAGGAGTGTGTGGCCGGAAGCTCGGACACCGAGGCCGGCGCCATGACAGAGGCTCTTCAGAAGGGGGTAAACACATTTGTGAGGAGCCTGCCGGAGCGGGAGGGCGACATTTTCCTAAGAAGATATTTCTTTCTGGAAAATGTGAAGGACGTCGCGGCGTCTTACGGCATTTCGCAGGATAACGCGAGCGTCATCCTGAGCCGGACGCGGAAGAAATTACGGGAATATCTCGAGAAAGAGCAGTTGTTATAGTTCCTGACGGCCAAGAAAAGGTATCGGTCGGGAAAGGAGAAACTTATGAAAGCAGAAGATTTGTTTGACAGTATAGGCCGCGTGGATGAAGATCTGTTAGCGCGGAGCGAACAGAATCTGCAGGCAAAAGCCGCCCGCAGAAGGACGCATATCTGGCGCGTTGCGGCGATTGCGGCAGCGGTAGTGCTTGTTGCAGCGGGAGGAATCTGGATGGCAAAGAAGGGCATTTTCCGAAAGAATACCGAGAAGCCGGGCAATACGACGGACCGGAATACGATTGCCTTTGAGGAAAACACAAAGAAACATATGATGCAGGCCGTGGCGTATCCGGATCTTCCGGCGCAGCCGTCGATGACCGATTACGCCGATTACGGGGAATCGGAGTATGCGTTTGAGCGCTATCAGCAGGATTACGAAAAATGGAACGCTACCGTCGGGAAGGCGGCCGCCGAGCTGCGCTCGCTGCTTTACCAATACGGCAGCAGGAAGGCGGCGAATGCGGTTGCTCATTTTACGGAGGCGAGCATGCTGCAGCTTCTGACCAACCGGGGCGGGGAAAACCGGACGTATTCACCGGTCAATATTTATCTTATGCTCGGAATGCTGGCGGAGCTTACGGACGGAAACACGAGAGATCAGATCCTTAAGGCCGTGGAGTCGGAATCGATCGAGGACCTCCGTGCGCGCTCGAAGGCTATCTGGAGCGGGCTTTACAAAAACGACGACCACGGGCATTGCGTTTTGGGGTCTTCCGTGTGGCTGCGGGACGATACCGACGTCTATAATACGAACACGCTGGAGCGTCTGGCGACGGAGTATTACGCGGCGTCCTTCTGCGGGAAAATGGGCAGCGACGAGTACAACAAGGCCCTTCAGGACTGGCTGAACGCCATGACCGGCGGCCTTTTGAAGGATTCGGTCAAGGATGTCTTTTTGGACGAGGGAACTATGCTGGCGCTGGCGACCTCCCTCTGGTTTACCGGCAAATGGCAGGACATGTTTGAGCCTGTCGGAAACGATGTTTTCCACGGTGCGAACGGCGATACCACCGCGAACTATATGAAGGATATGAAGAACGGAAACTATTACTGCGGTGAGCATTTCCTGGCCACCCAGAAATGGTTTGAAACGGAATCGACCGCTGCGATGTGGTTTGTACTGCCGGACGAAGGCTTCACGGTGGACGACCTTTTGGATGACCCGGAGCTGGCCCAGCTTATGGAGATGAACGGCAATACCGCCTATTCCCAGTCCCATGAGGCGCAGGTTACCCTGAAGGTGCCGAAGTTCGATGTTTCGTCGGACTCGGATCTGATCAAGACGCTGAAGGCTATGGGGATCACGGATGCATTTGACGCAAACAAGTCCGATTTCACGCCGATGGCGCAGGGCTCGGGCTACTATGTTTCCGAAGCATTGCACAGCGCTCGGGTCAAGATCGACGAATACGGTGCGGAAGCGGCGGCGTATACAATATCCGCGATCGAGGGAGCTTATATTGCGACGGACAAGATCGAGATCACCCTTGACCGCCCGTTCCTCTTCTACATCCGCTCCCACGACGGCATTATCACCTTCATCGGCGTCGTGGAAAACCCGGAAAATGCAGAAGAAGCGTAAGCGCCGGGTTGCCGTAGCGGTTGTTTTGTGGTATAATCCATGAACACAAGATTCGACGGGGAGGCATTTCCCGAAAAAGGATTGTCCGAAACTGCCGAAAATGCGAGAATTGAGGAGGTACCATATGAAACTGACATCTGCTGAGGCAGCTAAAGTGCTTAGAAAGTACAATAATGATCTGATGGATCTGCAGAATAAGGAGTCGATGAGCCAGTCGTTCGTCGCGGCGATCTCGGAGGACCCGGAGACGGTGCGGCCCGAGTACGACTACGTGAAGACCCGCGAAGATGAGGCGGCCCTCATGGAGAAGGTCCGCAAGCTGAAGCATGCGATCAACGTGTTCAACTCCACCACCGTGATCCCGGACTGGAATATCACGATCGATGAGATGCTGATCCTGATCCCGCAGCTGACGCGCAAGCGCGACCGCCTTGCGGCGATGAAGAACTGCCTTCCGAAGGAGCGTGTGGCAGCAGGTATGCGCCAGGCGTCGAACATCATCGACTACCGCTATGCAAACTATGACATTGCGCAGGCGCAGGCCGACTACGACACGGCTTCGGATCTGCTCGCGCGGGCGCAGACCGCCCTTGATCTGGTCAACAGCACCGTGACCTTTGAGGTGGAGCTGTAATATTTTCCGTCGATTGAACTCCGCTAAAACTCCAAATGGAACTTTTTTAACAAGGGAACGG
>Ga0310696_10001994_pt1 | contig 28119 bp, 25 predicted proteins | sample AusTroGonzalo_MG_4_FD_203885 | JGI IMG/M metagenome (GOLD analysis project Ga0310696, IMG submission 203885) | Bovine rumen microbial communities from tropical cattle in Woodstock, Queensland, Australia - Gonzalo_02 (v2) (version 2) | ecosystem: Host-associated > Mammals > Digestive system >...
CATCTTTACTCTTTTGCATTTGTGCAATTTTTGAAATTGCTTTATCAAATCCCAAATCTATTACGGCATCAACAATATCTTTTATCGAATCAAGAACCTTATTTATTTTTTCTTTGTCTTGACTGTTGAAATTTGATAAAACAAAATCAACTATTTTTGCATTTTTAGGCAACGGTCCCATACCCAATTTCATCCTCGGGAAAACTGATGTGGCAGTTTGTGTAATTATGGAGTTGACTCCGTTATGCCCGCCTGAAGAACCGTTTGCTCTAAATTTATATTCCCCCGTAGGAATAGAATAATCGTCATACAAAACCATCATTTCTTGCGGTAAAATTTTGTAATATTTTAAAAGAAACGATACCGGAAATCCGGAATTATTCATAAAAGTCATCGGTTTTGCAATAAGAATCTTATTTGCATTTCTTTCATAAAACGTAATACTCGCCATATCGTTCCAGTTTTTCCATGTAAGATTTGCCGTTTCAACAATCTTATCAACCGCTTTAAAACCGAAATTATGGCGAGTATTACAATATTTTTCGCCCGGATTACCGAGCCCGACAACAAACTTAATATTATCGGACATAAATTATTATTTTTTTGCGCCTTCTGCAGATGCTGCAGCTTCTTCTTCTTTCTTACCTTTTCCGATAACTTCCGGGGCTTGAGCTTCTGCCGTTTCTGCAGGTTTTTCTTCTTCAACCGTTTGACCTATAACCGTAACAACTACCGCATCTTTATCGTGATGAACATATTCAACACCTTCAATCTTAGGTAACTGTGCAACGGTTATATCGTCTCCGACTTTCAATGCCGTAACATCAACACTGATTTTTGAAGGCATATCCGTAGGCAAACATTGAACTTTAATTTCTCTCATAACATGTTCCAACGTACCGCCTGCATTTTTAACTCCGTCTGCAACACCTTCAACATGTATAGGAATAAGTATTTCAATTTTTTCCGTTAATGAAATAGATTGAAAATCTATATGGTTAGGAGCCTGTGTAAGAATATGTCTTTGCAATTCTTTAACAATAGCCGGCTTTGAAGAATCTTTGAATTTTAATTCAATGATTACATTTGCTCCTTCTTTTTCTACTATAGACATAAATTTTTTTGCATCAACACTGATTGCAATAGGTTGTTCTTTTTTACCGTAAAATACGGCAGGAACTTTTCCTGCGTTTCTAATAACGTTCAAATTTTTTGTTACATCTCTTACTTCTGCTTCCAATACTACCTGCTTCATGATTTCCTCCATTTATATTTCTACCATTTATTTTTAAACGAAAAGTGCACTTATAGACTCATCGTTAGCTATTCTTTTTATGGCTTCTGCCAAAAGCGGGGCTATTGACAAAATTTTTATTTTCGGAATATTTTGTTCGTGCGGTATCGAATCGGTTATAACAACTTCTTCCAGAGAAGACTTTTGTATTTTTTCAATTGCCTGTCCGGACAAAACCCCGTGAGATGCGGCGGCATACACTTTTATTGCTCCTGCATTTTTTATTGCATCTGCAACTTTTGTAAGCGTCCCGCCGGTATCTATCATATCGTCAAGGATAATCGCGTTTCTGCCGTTAACGTCACCGATAATATTCATAATTGCTGCTTCGTTCGGTCTTGGTCTTCTTTTATCAACTATAGCCAAATCGGCATTAAGAAGTTTTGCAAACGATCTTGCTCTTTCAACTCCACCTGCATCAGGTGAAACTACTATCGGATTATGTAATTTCAAATCTTGAAAATATTGTAACAATACCGGTCTTGCATATAAGTGATCAACAGGAATATCAAAAAAACCCTGAATTTGTCTTGCATGTAAATCTACCGTTAAAACTCTATCTATCCCGGAAGCCGTTATCAAATTTGCTATAAGTTTCGACGTTATCGGGACCCTTGGTTCGGCTTTTCTGTCCTGTCTTGCATAACCGTAGTAAGGAACTACCGCCGTTATTCTCTTTGCGGAAGCTCTTTTTAAAGCATCAGCTATTACCAACAATTCCATAACATTTTCGTTTACGGGGAAACATGTCGGCTGAATTATGTAACAATCGGCACCTCTTACTCCGTCAACGATTTTTACCTGAATTTCTCCGTCGCTGAATCTTGCTATTTTTGCAGCACTTAACTCTATACCCAACTCTTGTGAAATTTGTTGTGCCAATACGGGATTTGCATTACCTGCGATAAGTTTTAGCTTCATTTTTCCCTCTTATTTATTTTTTCTAACTTTTACTACCTGTCTTGCCCTGGCTATTGTCAGTTTATTTGGCAAAACATCGTCCGTTATTGTTGAACCTGCAGCTATAAGAACTTTTTTACCTATATTTACAGGGGCAACAAGATTTACATTTGAACCTACAAAAACATCATCTTTTATAACAGTCTTAAACTTATTTTTACCGTCATAGTTGCAGGTAATCGTTCCTGCTCCTATATTTACGTTTTTGCCTATCTGCGCATCACCTATATAAGACAAGTGATTAACTTTTGAACCGGCACCTACAACAGATTTTTTTACTTCACTAAAGTTGCCTACTTTAACGTTCTCTTTAAGTACCGAATTAGGTCTTATATGAGCAAAAGGACCTATTTTTACACCATTTTCTATATGGGATTGTTCCACATAAGAATAAGTAATTAAAACATTATCCTCTATTAATGAACCGGTTATAGTCGTATCAGGTCCTATAACACAATTTTTACCTATCTTTGTCCCGGTTTCAATAAAAGTATTAGGTTTTATTATACTGTCCTGACCTATAACTACATTTTGTTGTATATAAGTTGTTTTAGGATCAACTATAGTAACACCGTTTGCCATAATATTGTCAAGGACTCTTAACCTTAAAATTTCTTGTGCTGTCGCAAGCTGTTTTCTGTCGTTTATACCTAAAATTTCTTCTTCGTTAGTAAGAGCAACGGCATCGGTTTTATATCCGTCATTGTTCAATATCGAAATTACATCCGTAAGGTAATATTCTTTTTTATTGTTTTTGTTGTCTACCTTACTTAATGCACTCCAAAGAACTTTTAAATTAAAGCAATATATTCCGCTGTTTATTTCTTTTATTTGTTTTTGTTCATCGTTTGCCGATTTTTCTTCAACTATACCTGAAACTTTTCCGTCACAATCTCTGACTATTCTCCCGTAACCGAACGGGTTTTCAACGTTGCCCGATAAAACAGTTGCATCATTTTTATGTTTTATATGATATTTCAACAAATTTTTTATCGTTCCGGGCATCACAAGCGGCGTATCGGCACACATAACAACCAAATGACCGTCACAATTTTTTAACTTGCTTTTTGCCTGTAAAAGAGCATGTGCCGAACCCAACCTTTCTTTTTGAAAAGCATAATCCGTATTACGAAAATTTCGTAAATGTTCTATAACACTGTCTGCACCGTTACCGACAACTACAACAAGTTTTTGCATTTTTGCGGCTTTGCTTAAAGATTCAATAACATAAGAAATAAGCTCTTTGCCGCAAACTTTATGTAAAACTTTAGGAATACAAGATTTCATTCTTGTGCCTTCACCGGCTCCAAGAACAACTCCATAAACTTTATTCATAATCATCACTCTTATAATAGTTTTAGAATTTTACAAAATTATTATATGTTTTTCAAACTAAAATATAGTATAATTAATTTCATGAACACAAAATCCATATCAGGTTTAGGTGAGTTCGGACTAATAGATTTTATAAAAAAGAATAATTCCAAACCGTTAAAAAATCATAACGTCAGTTTAGATATAGGGGATGACTGTTTTGTTTATGAAGGACACAAAAAGGCAAAATACGTTGTAACTACCGATATTTTAATTGAAAATATTCATTTTACAAGAGATTCGGCAACACCCGAACAGATAGGACAAAAATCCGTAGAAGTAAACGTAAGCGATATCGCTTCTATGGGTAACGCAAAACCGTTATATGCATTTGTTTGCCTTGGAATACCGAAAAATATTTCACAAAAATTCGTTAAAAAACTGTTTGAATCCGTAAAAAACACTTGTGACAAATATGCCATTCATCTTTCCGGAGGCGATACCGTAGCAGCAAAAGAGATTACAATTTCAATAACATTAATAGGCATATCTTATAAAGAACCGATACCAAGAACAAAAGCAAAAACAGGCGACTTAATATTTGTATCGGGGACTTTCGGTGACAGCGGAGCAGGTCTTGAACTTTTACAGCAAAAAAACAAAAAGAGTTTAAAATTTTTTGAAAAGGAACTTATAAAAAAACATTTATCCCCGCAAGCAAAATTAAACTTGGCAAACAAAATGTCCGAAAAAATAAAAATAACATCAATGACGGACTCTTCCGACGGACTTTTTAAATCCGTAGAATTGTTAACTCAAACAAAAGGGGCCGTTATAAATATTGAAAATATACCGGTATCAAAAAGTTTGATAAAATATACCGGTAAAGATTATAAAAAACTTTATAATTTTGCTTTGTTCGGCGCGGAAGAGTTTGAACTTGTTTTTACGGTTGATAAAACAGATAAAGTTAAAGCTGAAAAACTTTTCCCTGAAATCAAATGTATAGGTTTTATAACAGGGAATAAAAAAACAAAATATTATTTAAAAGACAAAATACAAAACATAAAATATGACGGATATAAACACTTTTAAAAACAAAACTTTTTATACCGCAACCGATACCGAAACAAGAAATTTGGGTAAACGATTTGCTCAGGTTTTAAAACCTAAAGATATAGTTTTTTTTAACGGCGATTTGGGCGCCGGGAAAACGACTTTAATACAGGGTATTTTATTTTATTTCGGGATAAAAAAATTTGTAAGAAGTGCAAGCTTTATGCTGGTAAGCGAGTTTGAATCCAAACTTTGTCCGATATACCATTTGGATTTATACCGACTTGACGAAAATAATACTTTGGATTTGGGAATAGACGAATATTTGTTCGGTAATGGTATTTCTTTAATAGAATGGTGTGACAGGTTAAAATATTATAATATAAAACAAAGATGGGAAGTAAACATTGATTATATTGAAAAAGGAAGAAAAATAACAATAAAGAGATTTTTATGAAAATTTTAGCTGTTGAATCTTCAGGATCATCATTAAGTATTGCAATAAGCGAAAATTCCAACATTGTAACGGAGTATTTTTATAATGCAGGTAAAATTCATTCCGATGTTTTAGTCCCTTTAACCGAAAAAATAATTAAAGATGCAAAATGGGGACTTAAAGATATTGATAAGTTTGCAGTTTCGTGCGGACCGGGGAGTTTTACCGGTATACGAGTTGCAATGTCGGTTATAAAAACGTTGGCACAAACTTTAAACAAACCGATAGTATCTGTTGATACTCTTGAAATATTACAAAGTCAATTAAACATAAAAAACATAAAAATTGTTCCTGCAATAGATGCGTTGAGAAACGAAGTGTATGTAAAAGAAAAAGATAAAATTGTCATATTACCTATAGAAACTTTTGTAAAAAAACTAAAAAAGTATAAACATAAAGTAATAATTATAGGTAACGCAGCTACGGTATATAAAAAAATATTGTCTAAAGAACTCGGAAAAACTTCCGTAAGTTTACAACAGAACTTACATTTCCCGAAAGCTTCAACATTATCTCTTATGGCTGAAGATATTAAAGGAACTTCTTTTAAAAATATTGAACCGATATACGGCAGAAAATCCTGGGCTGAAGAAAACAAGAAATAGTTTTTTAAAATTTATTCTAAAAAAAGAAAATCTTTTATTATTAAAAACTTTTAAAAATTTTATTTGAAAGTGGAAAAAGACATACAAAAATTATAAAATAATAAGATATGATAAGAGTTGAAAATTTATATAAATCTTTTGATACGAAAAAAGTTTTATGCGGTGTGAGTTTGGAAGTAAAAGACGGCGAAACGCTTGTTATTATCGGCGGTTCCGGAACAGGTAAAAGTATTTTGTTAAAAAATCTTGTCGGTTTGATAAAACCAGATTCCGGGAAAATTTTTATTGACGGAATAGATATAACAAATGCCGATAAACAACAATTGCATGAAACTCAAAAAAAAATCGGTTTTTTATTTCAGGAAGCAGCCCTTTTTGATTCTTTGACAATAGAAGAAAATATAGCTTTCGGTATGAAAAACCTTACGAATTTGACAAAAGAAGAAATAAAAAAAAGAGTTACCTTATGTTTAAATATGGTAGGTCTTAAAGATATAGAAAAGTTGAAACCTTCGGCAATAAGCGGTGGTATGAAAAAAAGGGTAGGACTTGCAAGAGCAATTGCTTATAAACCGAAATATGTTTTTTATGATGAACCGACAACCGGTCTTGATCCGATAATGTCAGACGTTATAGGTGAATTAATAATTCATTTAAAAAAAGAATTGAAAATATCGTCGATAGTTGTTACTCATGATATGAACTCGGCATATAAAATAGCCGACAGAATAATAATGTTGTATCAAGGCAAAGTAATTTTTGAAGGAAACGTCGAAAAATTAAAAAAAACGGTTGCTAACCCTAAAACTAGAGAAGACAAAATGTTAAAACAGTTTGTTGACGGTTCTAGTAATGGTCCGATACCGGTGGAAACGACTTTTACAATGCAATAATTTTTGCAAAGCAAAAATTGAGATAGCTTATAGATTAAAGTTTTCTATAAAAATTCACTTTGTGAATTTTTAATATTTATTGGAAAAATTTGTTTCACAAAATTTTAAATTAAACTATAAGTCGTAAGCTAAAAACTATAAACTTTTTTAAGGAGTTTTTGTGTCTAACGAATTAAAGCTTGGCATTTTTGTAACTATAGGAATATTGGCAATACTTCTTACCATAATGCTTTTGGGAAATTACAGTTTAACTTCGAAATATATTGTTAACACTTATTTTAACAATACGGCAGGGCTTCCCAAAAAAGCTAAAGTAAAAATTTCCGGTGTTGATGTAGGCAATATAAAAGTAATTCTTGTAATAAATCGTGACATAAAACTTTATTCCGATGCTACGGCAAAAATAGTGTCTATGGGTATAATCGGGACAAAATATGTTGAAATAAATCCCGGGACTCCTACAAACAAACTTATAGAACACGGTCAAACAATTAAATCCGCAGACGGCAGTTCTCTTGAAGAATTAATAGAAGATGCAGTAAAAAAAGTAAACGAACTTTTAGGTAATGCTTCAAGCGGATTAAATAAAGAATTTTTCAAAAATCTTTACGATACCGTTGAAAACCTTAAAAAAGTAAGTAAAACAATTGTCGATAAAGAAAGACAAATCGGACAAGTCATAGACAACTTTAAAAATTTCTCTTCCGATTTATCGGAAATAACTCAGAAAAACAAAGACGATATAAGAAACATCATTCTTGAACTTAAACAAGTTTCTGGAAAAATAGACCAAATAGTAACTAAAGTAAATGAAGGTAACGGAACGATTGCAACATTAATAAATGATGACGAAATGGCAACAGAACTTAAAGAAACCGTTTCCGATATCAAGGTTACCGTTGAACAAATTCAGGATTTTGTAAGCAGAACTAAAAAACTTGAAATCGATTGGGAATATATGGGAAGATTTGATACCAGAAACGAAAAGTTCCGTAACGATTTCGGTATCAGGTTCAGACCTACCGATCACAAGTTTTATTATCTTGGCGTGGACAATATAGGAAATTATACTAACGAAGACGACGAATTTGAAAGAAAAAATCTTAACAAAATCGATGCTCTTATAGGATTCCGTTCGGAAAATCTTGAAGCTTACGGCGGTATTATGAGAAGTAAAGGAGGAGTCGGTATAGGATGGTCTCCGTTTGATAAAATATACGGATCAAGCAGAAAACTTTACTTTAACATTGACGCAATATTCAGAACCGAAACTGCAAAACCGGATGATAAAGACAGAGATAAACCGAACGTAATTGTCGGTGCAAGATTGGGTGTATTCAACTGGTTATATGTCGGTGTTCAAGCTGAAGATACTTTAACAAGAACAAACTTTATGCCTTACATAAAACTTAAAGTTACCGATGAAGATCTTGCTTCAATGTTCGGTGTGGCAGGTATAGCGGCAACAAGTTCAAAATAATTATGAAACAAAAAAAAATAAAAACCGTTTTTGTATGTCAAAACTGCGGATATGAATCGCCTAAATGGCTCGGCAAATGTCCGGGGTGTTTTAAGTGGAACACCTTTGTTGAAGAAAAACAACAGGATTTGACAAAATCAACGCAAAACACAAGACAACTTACAGGGTTTTCTTCCGGGACTTTTTCTTTAAACGATGTAAAGGTTAAAAGTTTTGAAAGAATAAAAACCGGCATTACCGAATTTGACAATATGATAGGAGGCGGAATAGTCCCCGGCTCGCTTACTTTGTTGGGGGGGGCTCCAGGTATAGGAAAATCAACGTTAATGTTGCAACTTTCCGGGGCTCTTGCAAAAGCAGGAACGGTTTTATATATTTCAGGAGAAGAATCTCTTTCTCAGGTAAAATCAAGAGCCGAACGTTTAAACATATCCAAAGATAACATATTTTTGGCATCGGAAACAAACCTTGAAAATATAATTTCTGCAATAAACAAAACAGAACCGAAATTTCTTGTTATAGATTCCATACAAACTACATATCACCCTGAACTTACAAGTGCCCCCGGCTCTGTTGCACAAGTCAGAGAATGTTCTGCCGAACTTTTAAGAATAGCAAAATCTCAACATATAACTGTTTTTATCTTAGGACACGTTACAAAAGACGGGGATTTGGCAGGCCCTAGAATTTTGGAACATATTGTTGATACAGTATTATATTTTGAAAACGAAAAACAGCAGACATACAGAATTTTAAGAGCATATAAAAACAGGTTCGGACCTACAAGCGAAATAGGAATTTTCGAAATGCAATCAAACGGGCTATGTGAAGTTAAAAATCCGTCGTTACTTTTTATCAGCGAAAATTCCGACAACATTGCAGGAAACGTTATAACTACATCTATTGAGGGAACAAGACCGTTACTTATAGAAATACAGTCGTTGGTATCAAGGACAAATTTTGGATTACCAAGAAGAATGGTTTCCGGATATGACATTAACAGAGTTATAATAATTATTGCCGTTTTGGAAAAACGCATCGGTATTCCTCTTGAAAATCAGGATGTTTTTATTAACGTAGTAGGTGGAATAAAAATAAAAGAAACAGCATCGGATTTGGCAATAGCATGTGCCATAGCATGTGCAAATAACGGGGCGGTTTGTCCCCCTAAAACCATAATTTTCGGCGAAGTCGGACTTGCAGGTGAAGTAAGAGCAGTAGGTCAAATAAAAGAAAGGTTAACCGAAGCAGAAAAACTCGGTTTTGAAAAAGCGATTGTTCCGAAAAGCAATTTAAAAAGTTTGGATTATAAAGGTAAACTGAAAATTGTCGGAGTAACAGACGTAGCTGCGGCAATAAGAGAAATAAAATAAAATTTAAAATAATATTTTGGGAGATACTATGATAAAATTTTCGACGGCAGGAGAATCTCACGGGCAAGCAATACTTGCAATACTTGAAGGTATCCCTGCAGGGCTAAACATCAACACTGAAGATATTGACGTTGATCTTGCAAGAAGACAAAAAGGTTACGGCAGAGGACAAAGAATGAATATCGAAACCGATCATGTAAACATTTTATCCGGGGTAAGATACGCACGTTCGCTCGGTTCACCGATAACTTTGCTTGTTTATAACAAAGACTGGGAAAACTGGAAATCCGTAATGTCTCCCACAAGTGTAGACATTGACGGAAAACATCTGCATAAACCAAGACCGGGGCATGCAGATCTTACCGGGCTTATGAAATACGGTGTTCATGATTTCAGAGATATTCTTGAGAGAGCTTCTGCAAGAGAAACGGCAGCAAGAGTTGCCGTAGGTGCCGTATGCAGAGAACTGTTGAAAGAGTTCGGGGTCAACATATATTCATACGTTGAAACAATAGGAAAAGTTTCGGCAAAAATATCAACAATAGACAAAAAACAAATACAACATTTGGCGGAAATGTCTTTTGTTCGTTGTCCGGATAAAATAGCTTCAAAAAAGATGATACAAATAATAAGACAGGCAAGTTCAAAAGGCGATACATTGGGCGGGAAATTCAGAGTTGTTGCAGAAAATGTCCCCATAGGATTAGGCAGTCACACACAGTGGGACTTAAAAATCGACGGTCGTCTTGCGCAAAGTTTAATGTCTATTCAGGCAATAAAGGCAGTTGAAGTCGGCATGGGAACAAAATTTGCAACGGTTTTAGGATCAGCCGCACACGACGAAATATTTTATTCAAACAAAAAAGGATTTTACAGAACAACAAACAGAGCAGGAGGAACCGAAGGCGGTATGACCAACGGTGAAAATATTGAAATAAGTTGCACGATGAAACCGATACCGTCACTTTCAAGACCGTTAAAATCAGTAAACGTTCATACAAAAAAAGTAGAAAAAGCAGAAGCCGTAAGAAGCGACATTTGTGCCGTTCCTGCAGCAGGAGTAGTGGCGGAAGCAGCCGTTGCATTTGAGTTGGCAAGAGCCATGGTAGAAAAGTTCGGCGGTGACTGTATGGAAGATATGAAAAACAATTATAAATCTTATATTTCAAGGATACAGATTATATAATGAAAAATATCGTTTTAACAGGATTTATGGGGACAGGAAAAACTACCGTCGGTAAACTTTTGGCAAAAAAGTTAAACAGACAATTTTTTGATACCGACAAAATAATTGAAGAACGTCTGCAGGCAACCATAAGTGAAATTTTTAAAAAAATCGGAGAACCGAAATTTAGAGAATTCGAAACTCAAACGATTTCTTTAATATCAAATTTGCAGGATGCGGTAATATCTTGCGGCGGGGGGACTGTAGTTAATCCGGTAAATGTTGCTAATCTTAACAAAAACGGTATAATAATAAATCTTTATGCTTCCGCAGATCACATTTTAAAAAGGATAGGAGAAAACGATTCAAGGCCTCTTATAAAAAAAATGATTAATCCTTTTGAAGAAATAACAAAACTTTTAGCTCAAAGGCAAAAAGCATACAAAGAATGTGCCTTTGCCGTAAACACGGAAAACTTGACGCCGGAACAGGTTGTAGACAAAATTTTATCTAACGAACTTATAAAGGATGTTATAAAATGAATTTTATAAAAAAAATTTTTTTTATATTTATTATAATTTTATTTATGTTACCCGTCCTATGTTTTTGTGAAGAACAGAAGCAGGAACTTGTTTTTGAAAAAGATATAGATAGAGAAGAATATCTTGTCAAAATAAAACAATATAAACAGGAATATCCGCTGATATTGTATGTAGTATTTAAAGAATCGGTCCCTTTGTTAAATTCAATTACACAAATTTTAAAAACTGAAATTTTAAAATTGGCAAATACGGAAAAACCGAAAAATGATATTATTGCATCCGCATGGTTTGACGATCAAATTTCGGACAAACTTGAAAAAATAGAACTGACAAAAACTTACGGGGCTTTCGTATGGATTAGCGACGAGAAAGAACGCAAAATAGTAAGTTTTATCGAATACTTGAAATATTTGAAAAAGAAAAAAGAAGAAGATAAAAACAAAGAAAAGCAAAACGCAAACAGCGGCGATAAAAAATAAATTTTTGATTTTTTTTTAAAATTTATTTATCATATTGTTATGCTCTTTAAATTTTTACAAACGACAGGTATATAAAAACGGGAATATCCGTTTTTAAAAAAGTCTCTTTTGAGACAATAGGAGGGTGCAAAATGGCAAGTATAAAAAAAACAAAGAAAGCCGCACCGAAAAAAGTTGTAAAAAAACCTGCAAAAAAAGTTACTGCCAAAAAAAAGCCGGCAAAGAAAAAAACGGTAAAAAAGATTATTAAAAAAGCAGTTAAAAAAACAGTTAAAAAAGTTGCAAAAAAACCAATTAAAAAACCCGCAAAAAAAACGGTTAAGAAAAAATAAAGTTCACAAATAAAAACTCTCGGATAATTGTTTATCCGAGAGTTTTTATTTTAAACCGAATATTAATCAATTCAATATTTCATATTCGTTATTGTTTCTCATACCTTTTGAATACAAATAAATAAACGGGACAAACAAAAGTGCAAGTCCTAATGCAAACGTAAGACCGCCGCAAACGGCAATTGCCATAGGTTGGTTTGTGGTTGCACCTTCTCCAAGACCTAACGCCAACGGTATAAGACCTACAACTGTAGTTAATGTTGTCATTATAATAGGTCTTATATGATCGGACGTAGTAGATATTACCATCTGTTTTAACACCAACATATCTCTATATTTATCAGGATCTTTCAGATAATGAAAATTGTACCTGTCAACAAGAAGAATTGAAATATTAACTACGTTTCCGACCAACATTATTATACCTAACATCGATATTGAGTTAATGGATTGTCCCGTAATAAGCAAAGTTACTAAAGAACCTATAATACCTAAAGGCACAGCCGTCATAACTATTACCGGTTGCAACAGAGATTCAAATTCGGAAGCAAGTATCATATAAATAATTATAACTCCTAAAATTAAAGCAAACGATACCTGCGACAACGCTTCTTTCATTGCAAGCATTTCACCGGTAATAAAAGCATTAACGTCTTTATTATAATACATATCGTCGAGTAACAACTGCAATTCCCCTACGGCTTTTGTAAAGTTACCTTTAACGTTTGCAGTAACCAAATATGTTCTTTCACCTTCAACTCTTTTAATTGCAGGAAGCGTTTTTACAAAATTCGACTGAGCTATCTGTTTTAACTGAATCGTCATACCCCACGATGAATACGCCGTCATTTCCAGCACTTTGTCCAAAGTATCTCTGTCTTCAGGTTTCATTCTTACTCTTATATCAATTTCATCTTCGGGAAGTTTAAGTTTTGTTGCAACAAACCCTTTTATACCTGCAAGTGTCATTGCGGCAATATCCTGAGTAGATAAACCGAACAAAGATGCTCTTTCTCTGTCTATAGTAAGTCTTAATTCCGGGACTTCATCGGACGGATCGATTTTTATACCGTAAAATTCCGGCATTGATTCCATTTGTCCTTTAAGTTTATCTGCATATTCTCTTAATTTTGATAGTTCTTTACCTTTAAGTTCGACGGTAACACCGGACGAAGAACCTATACCGGAACCGAACAACCCCTGCTGTGTTATAAATTCCACATCAAGATTTTTTATATTCCATTTTTTTATTTCATCGCTTAAATCCGCAACTATTTCGTTTGTAGACATACCTTTAGGCGAAAGGTTTGTTATAATTCTTGCCTGATAAACACCGGACGTTTCTATTGCCCCGGCCCCCGTATCTTCACCTGTAGAACCTATACTTGTTGACACGTCTCTTACTTCCTCGTATTTTGATATTGCTTTTTCTATTCTTCTTACAACACTGTCGGTAACTTCAAGCGGGGTATCCGGATGCATTGTAACGTTCAACACAAACCTTCTTTCATCCGATTTTGCCATAAATTCTTTAGGTATAAAATATACCGTCGCTACACCCAAAAGTGCATACAAAAATATAAATACAAAAACTTTTAATGCTTTAAAGTTAAGCGTAGTTTTTAAAAGCGGGACAAAATATTCTTCTATGGCTTTTCTGCCTGCCGTAACGGAAATATTTTTAACGTTAGCCGTAAGTGCAAGTCTGGGGACAAGGAACATTGCCGAAAATATTGAAGCTATCATTGCATAAGTTATCGTAAGAGCCAGTTGTTTAAAAAGCTGTCCTATCATACCTGCAACAAAAACAAAAGGTATAAATATTGCAATTGTAGTAACCGTTGAACTTAAAATAGGTGCAAGCAATGTCGAAGAAGCATTATAAATACACTCTTTCTTCGGCAAATCTTTATTTCTATGTAATGCCATCAAAATATTTTCTATAACGACGTTACCGTTATCAACAACCATACCGATACCGATAGTAAGACCGCCCAGCGACATGGAGTTTATAGTTATTCCCTGAAAATACATAATACTCAACGTCACACACAAACTTATAGGTATTGCAGTATTAATAATTGCAGAACCTACAAAACTTTTCATAAAAAAATACAATAAAATAAATGTAAGAAGTATACCCTGCAAACCGGATTCATAGATATTATTTAACGACTGTTTAATAAATATCGACTGGTCGTAAATTACTTTTACGTCAACATTTTCAGGTAATTTTTCTCTTAACTCTTCAAGTTTTTCATGTACGACTTTTGACATATTAATAAGATTTGCACCCGACTGCGGGAAAACTCCTATTGATATATTATCTTTGGAGTTGTATCTCGACATACCTTTTCTGTCTTTTAAAGACTCTTTTACATCGGCAATATCTCTCATATAAATTATTTTTTCGCCGGTATCACCTTCATAAGTTCTGTCTTTTCTGTATCTTGCTTCCCCTTGATGCTGGTCCTGTTTACCGAAAGAAAGGTTTTCAATATCTTCCAAATTTTTAAATTCACCGACGGTTTTTACTATATATTCGTGTTTTTCTTCTTTTATGGTCCCGGCAGGATAAGTTATGTTTGCCGTTTGCAACGACGTGATAACATCGGTTATTGCAAGCTGATTTGCAAGCAGCCTTCCTTTATCTATTTCCACCAAAATTTCTTTCTGCTCACCGCCTTTCAAATCAACCTTAGCTACACCTTCAAGTCTTTCAAATTCATCTTTAACATTTTTCTTTATAATGTTTCTTAATTCGGCCATCTGCATTAACGACGGTTGCAAATCTTTATAACTTGCAGATAAAATCATCGCTTCAACCTGCATAGGATTATATTTTAAAACTATAGGGTCCAGAGCATCTTTAGGTAAAGACTCTTTTATCAAATCTATCTTTTCTCTTATATCCATTGAAGCGAAATTCATATCTGTTCCCCACAAAAACTCGCAAGAAACTATCGATACGCCTTCTTTGGAAATTGAAGACACTCTTTTAATTCTTTTTACGGTACCTGCCGTTTCTTCAACAAGTTTACTGATCAGTTTTTCAGACTCTTCAGGTCCTGCTCCTTCGTATTTTGTAACAATGGTTATCTGAGGATACTCCATTGCCGGGAATAATTCTTGCGGGATTTTAGTCCATGCAATAACTCCCATAAGAATTACCGCTAAAAATATCATAACCGTAGTAACCGGTCTGTCAACAGGAAGTCTTAATAAACTCATAAATTTTTCTCTCTATATATTTGATTGTTTTAATTTAACTTTACCATATATTTTATTAAATAAATTAAATAAAAATACAAGTCCCAACTTTCTAAAAAATCCGTATAAGCTGCTCTTTGGGTTTTCCAAAACATAATATGCAGTCGGAATAATTAACATCGTAAGCATTGTACCTGTAATCGTCCCGCACAAAACAGTAAGTCCCAACGAACGCCACATCGTTGCCGACTCGTCACGACTTAACACCATAGGCAAAAGTCCCAACGTTTTCATCAAAAGCGTTATAAGTTCCGGTCTTAACCTTTCTTTGCAACTTTCAAAAATCACTCTTAACAAATTTGTTCTGCCTACTCTTCTTTGATTTATTTTATCAACGATAATGATAGAACTGTAAACTATACAACCGAACAAAATCATTATACCTATCCAAACTCCCAAACTTATCGGTTTTTTAAATATCCATAAAGATAATGCAACCCCTATTATGCTTAACGGCAACGAAAACATTATGAGTGCCGGCTGCATATAAGATTCAAAAATTGATGCCAACACAAAAAATATAAGAATAACCACTAAAGAAACCGCAAGCATAAACTGACTTCTGTTTTTTACGGTCTTTTCGTAATCCCCGGAAATGTTAAACGAATAATCCTGAGGAAAAGCCACTCCTTTTAACGTAGCTTTAATTTTTTCTGCTGCAGTCGTAAGCCCTATTTTTGCTCTGTTGGCACTTATCTGTATAAACCTTTTTTTATTTTTACGCCAAATTTCCTGATTGGATTTAAGTTTACTCAAATCCGTAACTTGCCCGACATAAACAACATCTTTCCTGGGATTGACAACCCCGATAAACGGGACTTGATCAACATATTTAATACTATCCGGATAAAGACGACATATTGTTTCTATCTGTTTACCTTCGGTTCTGTATTGTGTAGCAATGAGTCCTCTTAATTGACAATGCAAAGTATTACTGAAATAATATGTCGTAAGGCCGAAAACGGCAAGTCTGTCGTAATCTACCGTAAGGATAACTTCAGGTTCATCTTCTCTCATTCTGATTTTTACGTCGGTAAGACCTTTGACCTGCTGCAATCTTCCGGAAGCGGAAAATGCAAGTTGTTTTAAAGTATCGTAATTCTGCCCGTAAAAATCAATAAATATTTCTTTTGAAGCAGAAGTTTGCGAATCTTGAAAATAGACAAACGCCGGAGAAAACTCCCCAAAACGTTTTCTAAACTCTTCTTTAAATTCTTCGGCCTTTTCATATACTTTAACTTCAACAAAAGTGTGAAGCTTTTCTACTTTTGAAGAAACTCTTTCCACCTGATCCCTGTAACCCATCAATGCCTGTTCCATTTTACGCACAACTTCATTGGAAACTTCTATTCTTGTTGCCGGGGGGAACTGTATACCTATACGAAAAGTATTTACGTTACCTGCATCCAAAAATTCCGAATCTCTGGTCATCATAATCCTTGCAGACAAAATAAACAACGCAATCGTAAAAATCCAAACGTAAGTTTGCCACCTGAAACAAAACTTCAAACATTTACCGTAAATGTGGCGAACTTTTATATACCACTTTTGAAAGTCCAAATCGAATTTATTTTGCCACCTGTAAATTTGAGGCGGGATAAAAATCATCGTAGCTACAACCGAAGCTATTAATGCAAACGTTATGGTAAGACCGAAAGGAACATACATCTGCCTTATTTCCGGCTCCAAAAATACAAGAGGTAAAAAAACTATTATCGTAGTAACGGTAGAAGCAAAAATCGGTTGCCAAAGTTCTGCAGTCCCGTGAACAATCAAATCAACTTTATTTGCAAAAGTTTTTCTGTGAAAATGAAATGCAATGTTTTCCAAAACGACAATGGAATTATCCATAACATTCGCCATACCCATGGCAAGCCCGCTCAATGTCATTATATTAAATGTTTGATTTGTAAAATACATAAGAATTATCGACATAAACAAACTTAAAGGCATCGTAGTAGCAACTATAAAAATACTTCTGACATTTTTCATAAATAAAAACAAAATCCCTGCAAGAAGTATTCCGCCTACTACAAGTGCTTCAACCAACGATTTTATAGCTTTTGTTATATACTCGGCATCATTTTTTACTATTGTAATACTTATATCCTGATCTATAGTTTTTTTTAATTTATCTATAATTTCCAGGGCTTCGTTTGCAACTTTTATGGTATTTGCCGTCGACTCTTTTTGAATATATACAGACACCACGTCCTGCACGTTAAGACGAGCAAAAGAGGTCGGCTCGTAATAAGAGTCTCTTATAGTTGCAATATCGCCTATACGCACAACCGAACCCGACGGCGTGATTGCAATAGCCGTATTTTCTATTTCTTCTATACTTTTATATTCACCCGTAGCTCTTATGACAAAATTTTGGTTATACTGGTTTATTTCCCCTGCAGAAACCGACAGGTTTGCAAGATTGATTTTTTGAACTACTTCCAAAATCGAAAGTTTGTATCCGAGCAGTTTGGAGTTGTCCATCTCTATCAAAAATTTACGTTCTCTCCCCCCCCCGAACTCAACGTTTGCAACACCGGATACTCTTAAAATTTTTTCTTTTATTTCTTCTTCGGCAATTTCTCTAAGCTGTTCCGGCGTTTTCATGGGAGAACTTAATGACATTATTATTATAGGACTGTCGGACTGTTCGAATTTTGCAATGATAGGTTTCTCCGTTTCTTTCGGGAGAGTATGTTTTATCATTGCTATTTTTTCTCTTATATCTATAACGATAAAATCTGTGTCAATATTATGATGGAAAGTCATCATTATGTTTGATTCCGACTCTTTTGAAGAAGAAATCATTTCTTTTAAACCGTTAAGTTCGGCAAAAACTTCTTCCAACGGTTTTGTTACGTACTTTTCAACTTCGCTGGCTGCAACACCACCTCTGAGTCTTGTAATTACGCTTACCAAACCGGCCTGTGAACTTGGATTTAATTCTACTGGGATTCTGAATGTAGTAATTGCGGAAAACAAAACCATAGCAATAACAAGCATTAAAGTTGTTATCGGTTTTCTTATTCCAAATTCTATCATATAAAAATATTCCTTATATTATGAAATATAAGCAAAAAGGGTTGTTTTTTTTACTGCTATTTTATCGTATCTTCTATAGCTTCAAGAAATTTTACTTTCATACCGTCACTAAGCTGTCCTTGTGTTTCAATGACAACAAATTCTCCTACCTGCAAGCCTTGCTCTATAACGGTTTTATCGGTCAACTTTTCTCCCAACTTACAAGGTCTCATCATAATGACACCTTCACCCGGAGTTCTGTAATCAGGCGTTACTACCGGCACTAAAAACGCATTATCGTTTAAAGAAACTATACTGTCAGACGGGACAAGTAAAACGTTTTTAAGTTCTTTTAGAAGTATTACTCCTCTTCCGAACATTCCGGAACGCAAAAGCCCCTGTTCATTATCAACACTTACTTTTATAGTTGAGGTTCTTGTTCTTTCTTTAACCGTCGGTGCAATTTCGGTAAGTGTCCCGACAAACTCTTTACCGTGATAAGAGTCACAATTTATTGTTACGGTTTGACCTACGGCAAGTTTGTGCACATCTTTTTCCGGTATATCAACTTCAAAGTTCGTCCCGGAATCACTTATAAACTTTGCAACTACATCCTGCGGGGTAATATAGTCGCCCGGCTTAATTATTATTTGAGCCAAAATTCCGTCACTTGGGGCCATAAGATTGGTCTTTGCCAAGTTTGACTGCGACAATTCAACTTCCGATAACGACGCTTTTACTTTTGATCTGGCAGACTGAATTTCATATTTAGCTTCGTAAAGCTTACTTTCAGAAAGAGCTTTCATCCTGTACAATTCTTCATAAACTTTATATCTTTCCATAGCGGAATTATAAGCGGAAACTTCGCTTTTATATTTACTTTTTGCATAATCGGCTTTTGTCAACGCATCTTTAGGATCAAGAGAACATATAACTTCTCCTTTTTTGATTCTTGCTCCTTCAGCATAATTGTAAGATGCAAGCTGACCGTCAAGTTCAAATCTCATTTCATTTTCAACGGCACCTTTTATCGTACCCATAACGGTATATGTATCTTTATAATCTTCAATAGCGGCTTTTTTTACCTTAACACTTATCATATCTTTTTTCTGTTCAACAACTTTTTCTTTTGAAAAAAATATGAAATATGCTATAAGACCGAGCAAAAGCACAACTAAAGCAATAATTGCAATAGTCAAATATTTTTTAAATTTAGGATATTTTTGAGACAGTTGATTATATCTGTAAATAAAATTTTCCGCAATTTGGTAGTACAAAGATTTAAGGTTCAAAATATTCCTCCGATAATTATCTTAAACTCATTAGAGTAAGTTTTTCCAATTCAACTATTGCTGCATGATTTGAGTATAATGCTCTTGCAAAAGACGATATTGCTTCGGCATAGTTCCATGATTCTTCCATAAGTTCTACAGTTTGAATTTCATACAAGTCATTTCTTTTTTTCATAAGGGCAAGTTTTCTTTCTTTAACTTTCAACTCATTTCTGTAAGTTCTTGCATTGTTTAAGGAAAGAATATACTCATTATATGCTTTTTCTATAGACAATCTGCTGTTTTTTAATAAATCTATTAACTCCGCATTTAATTGCTTTTGAGAAACGGAACTTTCTTTTGCATCTATAAAATACTGTAAATCATCCAATATAGATAACTGCACACTGAAAGTGTCGGTCTCAATTCTTTTACTTGCATCAACTATTGATGTAGGGTCTGTTCTATCCATATTATAAGAAGCCGACAGTGAGTTCCCCCACAACCCCCACGACAATTTTGCAGCCAAACTCCACGACGTAGTAAGTTGTAACGGATCGGTAACAAAAGCTTCACCTGATTTCCCGTAAAATCCCTCGGCATAAAGTTTCGGATGAACTTTTGCTCTGTTTATTTTAATTTTTTCCGACGCCATATCAAGTTGAAGTTTTGCCAATTGAACGTCAAGGTTGTTCGTTTGAACAAAACTTATGCAATCCTGTAAAGTAAATGCTATTTCAAAAGCATCCGACGGAAGTTCATCGGAAACGGTCGCCGGAATTTCTTCCAAAGTATTTACGCCTACGGCTTCTATAAGTTTTTTTGTGGAAAATTCAAGATTTATTCTTGAAGAACTTAAAAGGTTTGCAACTTTGTCCCTGAAATTTTCAGACTCTGCCAAATCAAGATTTGAAATTGCTCTTGCTTTATACTCTATTCTTGTTTTGGAAAACAAAGTTTCTACCTGTTCAAACGCTTTACTTAAAGCAACAAACTCCATTTTTAATGTAAGATATTCGTAATAGGCAAGTTTAACTTTGGCATATAATTCTTCTTTTGCTTTCGTATAATTAAACTTTGCCGCATCTTTCATATATTTGTTATATTTTAAGTTAGCTTTACTTCCACCGCCTTCATATATAGGTAAAACAGCTTTTATACCAACACTTTCCGACTTATATTCTTCAGCATCGGAAACATCCGCAATAAGTGCAGTTTTACCTTTAGAATTTTCACTCTGTAAAACCAGTTGCGGGAAAAACGAACGTATTGAACTTGTAACTCTCAACTGCGCCAAATCTATTTGTTCGGCTGCAACGGCAATTTTTTGATCTCTTGCTTGAGCAAGCTTTAAACATTCTTCCAAAAACGCATCCGCACAAAAACATGGTGTTGCAAAAGTTAAAGCTAAAATCGTAAAAAAAGTTGTTTTTTTAATCACAAAATTTATCCTCTTTCTATCTTTAAAAGTATATAAGAAAAACCGATTTTTGTCAACCTGGAATCAGCTGTTTTTACCATTACTATAAAAAATTTTTTTTCTATAAATAAACAAAAAAATAACTGCTGCAAAAAAAAGTATAAAAACTATAGGACATATATATTTTACAACATAATTGTCTATTATATATTTAGCATACGGCTTTCCGCACAAAAAAACACCCAAACTAAGCATTATCCACGACAAAACATATACCAAACCGGATAAAAAATAAAAAACTTTTTTCCCTGTTTTTTTTCCGTAATAGCCGAGCCACAACATCCCGAACCAACCGAATGGAACGTTTATTGCAATTAAAATTATTCCTATTACCACTTCCAATGTCATTTCTTTACTTTTTTATGTAACAAAATTTCGTCTAAACAAGTGTTGCTGTTTTTTATTCTTGCAAGCAATTTTTCATATTCGGATAAATTCGGATTATATTCCAATAAAATTTCAAGTCCCGAAACGATATCTTTTTTTATATCGCCTGTTGTTTTTTTTGTTTTAGGAATAGTGTGTACCACACACAAATTTCTTGCAACGGAAGGTTTTATATGTATCAAATCAAGCTCTATTCTTTTTGCTACAAAACTTAAAACGTCAATTTCGTCTTTTATATAATCTTCATTTTTTATCGTTTCAATCAAATCTTCTATACCGAAATACATAACCGGTAAAAAATCAATCTTGTCAAAGCCTTCTATACCTTTAGACGCTTCTTTAAACTCAGTAAGCATTTTTTTTCTGAAATCGGTCGCCATATTTTGATTATCCTTCGGATAGACATAGGCAATAAACTCGTTTTTTAAATCCTGATAAATGAAAAAATGTTCCTGATAAAATATTTTTTTACATTTTGGGCATTGAACGGTATTGAATCTGCCCGACAAAATAAGTTCTTTTAAGTCAGGATCGTCAAAAACGTTTACGGCTTTCCAAAGCTCCGCTTCAAACGTTTCCGAACAACTGCAAGTGATTTCACAATTAGAAAGTATTGACATTTCATGATATTTTACTATTTTACATTCGTTTTTTCAATTATGTTATATTCTGTTAAATTTTAAAAGCTAAACGGGAAAAATTTTTCCTTTTAAAAAATGCCTCAAAAACTGCTTATAACCGAATAGTTCCGGCATGGGAAAAAGAAAAAAATCTGTTCCTGTAATTACGCATAAAAACAAAAAAACTCAAGGTGTGTTTCATACCTTGAGTTTTTAAATATTTAAAAAAGTGCTGAGGGGCAGAATCGAACTGCCGACACAAGGTTTTTCAGACCTTTGCTCTACCGACTGAGCTACCTCAGCACTTTACTGCATTAAGTTTTCAATTATTCTTCAATAACTTCTTCTTTTTCAACTTCTTCAACTGCCGGCGCCTGTTTTTTAAATGCCTTTGAATAACTGGCTTTGCCTTTTTCTACAAGCTCGGAAACTTTCGTTTTACTTTCGGCAACAAACTTTTTACCTTTTTCTTTTAAATCAAGACCGACTTCTTCGGCATCTTCAATAAAATCTTCACCCAATTTTTTTAAATGAGCTCTCGTTTCCTTGCCCGATTTAGGAGCATATAACAAACCAACGGCTATTCCTACAGTTACACCGAACAAAAAAGCAACAAGACTGCTGTCTCTATTTTCCATAATACCGCCTCCTACTTCTTTTTCTTAAAAATGTAAGACGTTACTAAAGGTAATACCGTTGTGGCAACTTTCATCCACGCTTTAGGCATAAAACTTGCCGCAGTCATAACACCGCTTGAAATTTTGTGAACGGAATCCAATTCTATGTTAACTTTATCCAACGTTTCTTCAAGTTTTTTTGTTGCTTGAGTTAACTGACTCATTGTAATAACAAAATAAACCACCGCTATTATTATCGCTACTGTTATTAAAACGACACAAATTAACAATATTTCGTTCATATCTTTAAATTATACAAAAAAAATTATTTTTTTTCAACAGTTTATTTAAATTATATAATCGTTTTTCCTGATTCCAATTCAAACAAATGTATTCTCTTTAAATCAAAAATCAATTCTATTACCTGATTCGGCTTTGCTTTATTGTTTGCATCAACTTTGGCAACCATAACGTTTTTGCCGGTATTAAAATGCAAATAAATTTCACTGCCCAACGGCTCAACTATATCAACGGTAGCACTGAATCCGCTAACTACCTGATGAGAAATATTTGCGAAAAGTTTATCATATATGTCTTCCGGGCGAACACCCATAACGATTTTTTGGTTTACAAAAGGTGCAACTTTTTCTTTCATAAATTCAGGGACCTTAACATCAAAAGAACCCTCTTTTAAAACAAATCCGTCATTTTCGCTAAATACTTCAACGTTAAAAAAGTTCATAGGAGGAGTCCCTATAAAACCTGCAACAAATTTATTTGAAGGTTTATCGTAAAGTTCCAAAGGTCCTGCAACCTGCTGAATTATACCGTCTTTCATTACACAGATTTTATCCCCCATAGTCATAGCTTCGGTTTGGTCATGTGTAACATATATCATTGTACTTTGCAATCTTTCATGCAATTTTTTTAACTCTGCTCTCATTTGAACCCTTAACTTTGCATCAAGGTTGGATAAAGGTTCGTCAAACAAAAATACTTTCGGTTTTCTAACAATTGCTCTACCTACGGCAACTCTTTGTCTTTGTCCGCCGGACAACTGTTTGGGTTTTCTGTCCAACAAATGAGATATACCCAAAATTTCTGCAGCTTCTTTAACTCTTTTTTCAATTTCGGCTTTATCATAACCTTTAAGCTTTAAAGCAAACGCCATATTTTCATATACCGTCATGTGAGGATATAACGCATAGTTCTGAAAAACCATGGCAATATCTCTATCTTTTGGAGGAACATCGTTTACTCTTACCCCGTCTATAAAAACATCACCGGAAGTAATATCTTCAAGACCGGCAACCATTCTTAAAGTGGTGGTTTTTCCGCAACCGGAAGGACCTACCAAAATACAAAATTCTTTATCTTTAATTTCAAGATTAAAATCTTTAACTATTTTTACTTCGCCGTAACTTTTATAAACATTTTTTAAAACTATACCAGCCATTATTCCTCCACCAAAATAGCTTACAAAAATAACCTTATAAATAATGATTATATACTTTTGACAAAGTTTAGTCAAATAAAGATAAGCTTTGCTATTCTTATTGACAAAGAACAACCATATTAAGTAAAATAATTTGATATTTTTTATGGAGAATCGATATGTCATTAAAAAACAAAAAAATATTTTTAGAAGAGAAAGATATACCTAAACAGTGGTACAATATACAGGCAGATTTGCCTCACCCGTTGGAACCGGCTTTTAATACAAGAACCGGTAAAATTGCAACGAAAGAAGATTTGTGCCAAATATTTCCGGAAGAAATAGTTAAACAGGAAGTAAGCACTGAAAGATGGATAGATATCCCGGATGAAGTAAGAGACGCTTACAAAATATGGAGACCGTCTCCTCTTATAAGAGCAACAAATCTTGAAAAATATTTGGATACACCTGCAAAAATATATTTTAAAAATGAAGGTGTAAGCCCTTCTGGAAGCCACAAATCAAATTCCGCAATAGCGCAAGTTTACTATAATAAGAAAGCGGGGACAAAAAGAATAGCAACCGAAACCGGGGCAGGTCAGTGGGGTTCGGCTCTTGCTATGGCTTGCCAAATGTTCGGTATTGAATGTGTTGTATATATGGTAAAAATTTCGTTCCAACAGAAACCTTACAGAAAATCTCTTATGCAGGTTTACGGGGCCAACGTTTTTGCAAGTCCTTCTACACAAACCGAAGCAGGAAGAAAAGTATTGGAAAAAGATCCTGACTGCAGTGGTTCTTTAGGTATAGCAATATCGGAAGCTATTGAAGATGTTTTAACACACGAAAATGCAAAATATTCGTTGGGTAGCGTTTTGAACCATGTTGCAATGCACCAAACGGTTATAGGTTTGGAAGCAAAAAAACAGTTGGAAATGATAGACGAATATCCTGATATAGTGATAGCTTGCTTAGGCGGCGGTTCAAACTTCTCGGGTGTGGCATTTCCTTTCATAATGGACAAAATAAACGGGACACATAAAGATTTAAGAGCAATAGCAGTTGAACCTTCGGCATGCCCGAAACTTTCTAAAGGTGTATATGCTTACGATTACGGCGATTTGTCGGGATTCACACCTGCATTCAAAATGTATACATTAGGTCATACATTTATGCCTAGCGGAATACATGCGGGCGGTTTGAGATATCATGGAGCATCACCTTTGGTTTCTGCAATAATAAAAGAAAAACTGGCAGAATCGGTAGTAGTAAAACAAAGAGAAGTTTTTGAAGCGGCAGTAACTTTTGCAAGATGCGAAGGAATACTTCCCGCACCGGAATCTTCTCATGCAATAAGAGTAGCAATAAACGAAGCGTTAAAAGCAAAAGAAGAAGGTAAATCAAAAACCATATTGTTCAACTTGTCCGGTCACGGTCATTTTGATTTGACGGCTTACGAACAATATTTGGCGGGGAAAATTCAAGATTGTAATTATTCCGAAGAAGAAGTCCAAAAAGCGTTGAAAGATTTGCCGAAAGTAAACTTATAAAATTTGCAAAGCGAATTTCAGTTTATAGTTTGTGGTTTACAGTTTACGGTTCAATGTAAAATTTTGTTATATAAATTTTTCTAATAAATATCAAAAATTTACAAAGTGACTTTTACAATAAACTATAAGTTATCAACTATAAACTGTAAACAAAAAACGGAGTATTTTTAGTATGGCTAACAAAACAGGTATAATATGCACTATGGGGCCTTCAACAAGGTCTGCAAAAATAATAAAGAACCTTTCCGATAACGGAATGACAGTTGCAAGACTTAACTTTTCGCACGGGACGTTCGAACAATATGAAAAAGATATCGCTTTAATAAGAAACGTAAACAAAAAGTATAACAGAAACATTAAAATTTTGGGCGATTTGGAAGGACACAGAATAAGAATAGGTCTTTTGGAAGGAGGAAAACCGGTTGAGTTGAAAAAAGATCAAAAACTTGTATTGACCAACAAAAAACTTATCGGAAACTCAAAAACTCTTTCCATAGATTATTCGGGGCCTATGTCGGATCTAAAAAAAGGACTTGAAGTATTTATTGATGACGGCAACTTAAAACTTACCGTTATATCCGTAGATAAAGATTCAGTTACTACAACAGTCGGTATGGACTATACATTAAAAGAACATAAAGGTATAAACATACCTGCCGCAAAGTTACATTTCCCGGAAATTGAAGAACACGACAAAAAGCATATCGAGTTTGCAATAAAACATAAACTCGACTATATCGCAAACTCTTTTGTAAGAAACAAATCCGATATGAAATATTTGAAAAAAATCGTTTCACAACAACACCCGAAATGCCAACTTGTAGCAAAAATAGAAGATAGAGAAGGTATAGATAATGTTGCCTCCATCCTTGACGTTTGTGACGGGATAATGGTAGCAAGAGGGGATATGGGAATTTCAATTCCTTTATGGACCGTTCCCGTAGTTCAAAAATATATTATAAGAAAGTGCAGATCAAGACAAAAATTTGTTATAACCGCTACACAAATGCTTGAAAGCATGGTAGAAAATCCCGTTCCGACAAGAGCTGAAGTAAGCGACGTCGCCAATGCTATTATTGACGGCAGCAACTTTGTGATGTTGTCGGCAGAAACTGCCGTAGGCAAACACCCGCAGGAAGCTGTTGCCATGATGGGAAATATTATAAAGTTTACCGAAAAAAACATATACAGATTACCGTTGGTTTAAAATTGCCGTAGGCAATTTTAGGTTATAGGATTATAGTGTTATAGGTTGGCAGACAACTACAAAAGAGCTGAAAAAAATAACCGATAACCTGATAACTCGCTAAACCAATAACCCAAAAACACGGAGTATTTTTTTATGCAACAATTTTTATTTTCTATTTTAGCTATGTTTGCTGCACTGTGCGGGACTTTTTTAGTATTGAAATTTTCCGATTGGTCAAGAAAAAACTCAATTCTTCTTATAGGTTTTGCCGCAGGCGTAATGTTGTCCATAGCTTTCGTACATTTGTTGCCGGAAGCCGTAGAACATAATCCTGACAGTATAATTTATGTTTTTATCGGGTTTTTGTTTATGTTTTTTTTACAACATTTTATATTTTTTCACCCGTGCCACGATGAACATTGCGGGGTTCATTTGGGAACATTATCAACATTCGGTTTATCATTACATTCGTTTTTTGACGGTATAGTAATAAGTATAGGTTTCGGGGCAAATGCTTATCTGGGGCTTATGACAACTTTGGCAATAATGCTTCACAAATTGCCCGATGGTATAACCATTACCGGCATTTTGATGCACTCAAAAAAATCAATTAAAAAGATTTTGGTTTACTCTTTTACGGTAGCACTTTTTACCCCGATAGGAACATTAACCGGTCTTATATTTTCAAACCAAATATCACATTTAATAGCAACTTTTTTATCTTTAACTGCGGGGACTTTCATATATTTGGCTTCGGCAGACTTGATACCCGAAACACATAAATCTTCAAACAAAAAAGCAGGTGTATGTTTGCTTATAGGTGTGATAATAGCTTCTTTCTTAGGACATATAGCACACTAAATTGGCTTATAGTTTAAAACAACTGTTTACAAGCTTATAGCTTAAAATTAAAGCAACGTATTTTATTTTCAAAAAAATACATAAAACTATAAACGAAAAACTCTGTTGGTTTTTCAAGGATTATCATTATGAAAGCTTTAAAAATTTTGTTGATTTCATTAGTAAGTTTAATAGTAGTTGCATCGGCTGCAGTTGTTATAGCAATAAAAGTTTTCCTGCCGGAAGATAAAATTAAAACTTATATTACCGATTACGCAAAAACAAACTTTAACAGAGAAATATCTTTTGATAAACTTTCTTTTACGTTAATAGGCATAAACCTTGAACATTTTAAAATGTCGGAAAAAACAACTTTTAATGAAGGAACATTTATAAAAGCCGACAAATTTACAGTAAAAATAGCCCCGTTACCTCTTTTATCAAAAA
>Ga0310696_10001996_pt1 | contig 28117 bp, 29 predicted proteins | sample AusTroGonzalo_MG_4_FD_203885 | JGI IMG/M metagenome (GOLD analysis project Ga0310696, IMG submission 203885) | Bovine rumen microbial communities from tropical cattle in Woodstock, Queensland, Australia - Gonzalo_02 (v2) (version 2) | ecosystem: Host-associated > Mammals > Digestive system >...
CGGATTGAACGGATGAAACGGATTAATTTCTCCGTGGTAGAAAAAAAAATCTCCGTAGAAAAAAAAATCCGTGAAATCCGTGAAATCCGTGGTAGAAAAAAAAACTCCGTGTGAATTTAAAACCAATCAATGTAAAATCTTAAATCAATCAGCAGTTATGAAGAACAAGACATTTTGGAAATTCGCGATTCAGACAGCCATTAGTGTGCTGTCGGCAATCGCCACGGCACTGGGAGTGACCAGCTGCATGGCATGAAAAAGGAAAAAAGTAAAAATCAAAAAAAATGGGGTTGGCGCATTGCCAACCCCTATTTTTATATAAGATAGTTTGTTTTTTATTTGATCACGACTTTGCGGCCGTTGATGATATAGAGGCCACTCTTGGGATTGGTTACCTTCTGGCCATTCAGGTTGTAAATGGCTGAGGTCTGCTTGGTGGCCTGAGGAGCGGTTTCGATACCGGTCTGCACAATGGTATCCATCACAACTACCTCGTCAAGGAAGAAACGCTTGGCGGGAGTGAACACCAGCTTGACATCGCCTGTACCAGAGATGGTGGCAGTGAAGGTGGTCCACTCGTTGCTCTTCATCGTGAACTCAGAGGGCTCGATGAGTACGGTAGCACCAGTAGCTGAGAGCTTCAGGCCGGTACCGTCGTTGCCCCAGCTTGCTGCCTTGAAGGTCAAGGTATGAGTATTGCCGGCGAGCGTGATAGTGGGAGATGTAGCAACGCCGCTCTTCTTATTGCTTCCGAAACGTGCACACTGATAGCCACCATAGAGGGCTTCAGCATCCCATCCATCGTTGTCGGCAGCGAACTCTGCACTTGCTCCAGTGCCCCAGTTGCCATCGTTGGCACCCGTGCCTGCACAATCATTGAATGACTCGTAGAATACAGCTCCCTCGGGCACATCGGTAGTCGTACCGCCGTTGCCACTGGTGCTGGTGTATTCAGCCACGAAATTGAACGAGATGGTGCCATCGCTATTCTGCGTGATCTCCTCGACGGAAGAGTCAATCCAGTAGGTGCCGTTAGTATTCTTGTTGAAGAACTGGGCGGCCTTCTTGGCAGTCTTATCGGAGGTCTTGAAATCCTTATTAAAAGATGTCACATCGCTCAGGGGGAACACATCATTCATTTCTGAATTCTTACTGTTTCCATCGGCAGGAACAACCACCATGCGCTGGTGATCGGGGTCGTCGTTGGGAGCATTCTGTTCCCAGACGCTCTTGTCGTAATCGCAATGCACAATCAGCAAACCGGCATCGGGAAGAGAGGCATCCCAACCATCCAGCTGACGATTCTCGAGCATCAGGAACTCGTTCTTATTACCTTTATTATAGATGATATAGCTCTCGCCGCCATTCTGCAGCGACTTCATGTTCTGCACCTGCACATCCTCAGCATCCAGTTCGATAGGCTCAAGCCATCCTGCCATCCACATCTCGTAGCTTGTGTAGCCTGCAGGTTGATAGCCATTGCCATTGTAAGAACCACTATCCATCAAATCCCAGGATCCCATACCCTGACCGCCGCTGTAGTCGATGTCGTAGAAGTCGGGATAGCCTAGACAGTGTGAGAACTCGTGGCAGATGGTGCCTATACCGTCGATTTTAGATTTACCGTTGAGCTCAGGACCACATGCGTAACTGTTGACCGTCAGATTCTCAGCCACGGTGACAGGACCTGTTCCGTCTTCATAATCAACACATTCTTTCAATGTGGAAGCATGAGGCCAAATGGTATCCTCTGCACCACCGTTGGCTTCACCCTTGCCGGCATAAATCAAATATACCTGATCTACTTCGCCATCACCGTCCCAGTCGTATTGCTGCCAGTTAGTGACATCGTCTTTAATTAGATTGACGACTTCGATAACCATCTCTGCTGGATGCTGGTCGATGCCTTCAAAGTCGTTGCTGCCGTAATAGCTGGCATTATGACTAACCGTTACAGGACCCACGACATCGAAATCCAATTCAAACTGCCCACGGCTCTGAGCCAGAAAATAGTCGCTCATGGAGCCCTTGAAACTACCTTCAGAGAAGCCCTTCTCGTTGGCTATGCGATTGTATAGCTCTTGGGTATGGTCGGCATTGAATGCCTTGTCCTTGAAATTGACAAGGATAATCAAACCCTTTTTCAGACCAAAATAATGGCCAAAGGTGCCAAGCGTCATACGCATGACGCGCTTGGCGTTGACCTGCTGTTTGCGTGCCTTTGCTTTGTTCATTGTGGCCTTAGCGTCAATCTGCTGGTAAAAGTCACCATTCAGTTTGTAGGCATTACCATCTTCGCCCTTCCAGAAATGTCCGAACTCATCGCCTACGAGCGTTGCATTTATCTCTGTGCCGTCAACCAGCTTCAGAGTCTTCCACTGTCCTCGCTTAGCAGGAACAGCCATTGCCGACAGGGTTATCACTACCACAGCAATTGTCATCAACAATCTTTTTATCATCTTTTTTAATGTGAAATATATAAATTGGGTTAACAAAAATCGGACCTATAGAAGCACACCTAACGTCACCAACAGGCCGTAGATGAAGATGTTGCGAGCCGTCTCGCCCAGACACTTGTTCAGTTCCCTACCCTTCCAGATACGCTTCATCTTCAGATAGGTGAGCACATGCAGCACCAGGTAGATGAACGGCAGGCCGAAAGCCCACCAACGGCCGTTGAGACCGAAGACAAGGCCCATCAGACAGGCCACGATGCCTACCATCAGATAGAGCATGACAGCCGCCTTCTCACCCACATGGACCACGAGGGTATTCTTGCCAGCCAGCTTGTCGGTATCACGGTCGCGGAAATTATTGACAAGCAGGAGTCCGTCTATCACGATGCCGCAAGCGATAGAGGCCACGAGGACTTCTAAGGTCACGGTATGCAACTGTATGTAGTAGGTGATGCTGACAGGTATCAGTCCAAAGAAAACCAATACCAGGACATCGCCCAATCCCATATACGAGAGATGGGTGGTATAAAGAAAACAGAATACGACGCAGAGAATGCCGATGAGCACCATCTCCAATCCGCCGAACCACACCAGCGGAAGTCCGATGATGCAGGCCAGGATAGTAGTGGCGGCAATGGCATGTCTCATCCGCTCAATGCTCACCCACCCTTGCGTGCAGGCTCGCTCCGGGCCCAACCGCGTTTCGCGATCGTCGGTACCCTTGGCATAGTCAACAAAGTCGTTGATGAAATTGGCGTCTATCTGCATGACAAACGCAAAGAGAAGACACAATACGGCAGGGAACCAGTTGAACACATCGCCTGCATACAACTGGGCGTCTTTCCAAGCCAGCGATAATCCTATCATCACAGGAACTGCCGCACCTGTCAATGTCTTCGGTCTGGAAGCCAGAAACCAAGCTTTAAACGAGTCTTTCTTTATATCCATTTCACTTTTTCTTCAAAACGCTTGCAAAAGTAAATAAAATCTCGTATATTTGCAAACCAAACCTTGAAAAAGTTATGATTAAAAACACTGCCAGTCTTGACCTCGTAGAGTTTATTGAGACGCAGATACTGCCCCAATATGCTGATTTCGACCGTGCGCACAACATGGAGCATGTGACGCGTGTGATTCGCCGTTCGTTGGACTTAGCCAACAGAACAGGGGCCGACATCGATATGGTATATACCATCGCCGCCTATCATGATCTGGGCATGTCGGGTCCTCGTGCCGTCCATCATATCACCGGTGGAAAGATTCTGCAAAGCGATGCCCGCCTGAAGAAATGGTTCTCGGCCGAGCAGATTAAGATTATGAAGGAAGCTGTGGAAGACCATCGAGCCTCTGCTTCACGTGCTCCCCGTAGTCTGTATGGAAAGATAGTGGCCGAGGCCGACCGCGACATCGTGCCGGAAGTTGTGTTTCAGCGTACCGTACAGTTTGGAATGGCCAACTATCCGGAACTCGACAAGGAGCACCACTGGCTGCGTTTCAAAGAACACATGGACCAGAAATACTCGGCCAATGGCTATATACGCCTGTGGATTCCAGGCTCGCCTAATGAAGAGAAACTGACGGAACTGCGTAACATCATTGCGAATACGCCCCTGTTGCGTGAGAAGTTCAATCAATATTATGAATTAGAAACTAAATCCGAAGAAGTATGACAAACAAGGAATTGATGCGACGTGCCATCGAACTCTCCAAAATGAGTGTCCAGAATGGCGGAGGTCCCTTTGGGGCCGTGATAGCCTGCAACGGCAAGATTGTTGCCGAAGGGTCAAACTGTGTAACCTTAGACTGCGACCCCACGGCTCATGCTGAGGTGTCGACGATTAGAAAGGCCTGCAAAGCCCTGAAGACTTTTGATCTGAGCGGATGCGAGATATACACCTCGTGCGAACCCTGTCCGATGTGCTTTGGTGCCATTTACTGGGCTCACCTGGACAAGATTTACATGGGCAACGACCGTAAGGATGCAGCCAAGATCGGATTCGATGATGACTTCATCTATCAGGAGATTGCGCTCACTCCAGACAAGCGCAAGAAACCCTCGGAAATCCTCCTGCGCGACGAGGCTTTAGAGGCTTTCCGGATGTGGGAAGAAAAAGAAGATAAGACGGAATACTAAAACAGATAGAAGTATCCGAAACCTAAGGCGGCTAGTAGCACGATGAAAACGATGATTTTCAGCATGCAACTGGCCACTTTTTTTATCATATATGCTGCCACGATGATGACTAGCAGCGCTATGGCATAGAATATCCAGTTCTCAAACATGTGTGTTTCCTGATTTATTTGAACAGTTGACGGAAAGCCGTGGGTACGGGTGTCTCAAACTCCATTGGCTCACCTGTTCTGGGGTGCGAGAAACACAGGAGCCAGGCATGCAGGCACAGACGATGCAACGGATCGTCGCCATTACCATATTTCGTATCGCCACATACGGGGTGCCCCATATCGGCAGAATGCACACGAATCTGATTCTTTCGTCCCGTTTCCAATTTATATTCTACCAGCGAATGCTCGGTTGTGCGATCTAATACATGGAAGTGTGTGATAGCCAGTTTGCCACCATTATCTACAGGTGAAGAATAGGTCACGTAGGCTTTGTTGTCCTTCAGCCAGTTCTGGATAGTGCCCTCGTTTTGCTCCATTTCACCGCTCACCACTGCCACATAACGACGGTCATAGACTATCTGATGCCAGTTGTGCTCCAGTATCTGCTCTGTCTCCATGTCCTTAGCATAAACCATCAGACCACTTGTGTCACGGTCCAGACGATGCACTACATGAGCCGTACATTTCTGGCGGCTTTTCTTGAAGTAATCGTCGAGCACAGACTTCACGTTGAGCGATGAATGTCCTGCAGCCATCGACAGAATACCGATATTTTTCTCCACGACGATGAGCCACTGGTCCTCATACACAATCTTGACATAGCGGCTCTTGAACGACTGTTGGTTGCGCTTGGTCTTGCTGACGGCCACCTTCATGCCAGGTTCCAGCTGGAAGTCAAACTGTGTCACGGTCTTGCCGTTGACCTTGATACCACGTCCCTGCAGCGTCGCCTTAATCTTGGTGCGACTCTCCTTGACGTTTTCCAACAGCCATTCCAGCAACGGCTTCTGTTCGTTCACCACGTAGTGATCATATTCACCCATGCGGTTATATCCAGTATTCATTCTCATTGTTCACAAACTGTATATAAGTAATTCTTGTCTATTCTCTCTGTCGTCGTAAACCACTCTGCCTTAGCATTTTTTAGAGTTTCCTTCATGTTGTCGTTGATGCCTTCGCCGGTCAGTTTCAACAGGCTCTCCTTCATGGTCCACAATCGGATGAAGGCCAGTCCGGGATTACCCGACTGATGAATCTGCTGCAGTTCGTCATCGCTCATGGCATAGCGTGCTACGGACTCACTGTAGCGTCCGATGCTTTCCACATCAATCCCTACGGGTCTGCGGCTCAGCACGCAAACAGCAGCCTCCTTGCAATGACTCAGACTGAAATGGAGTTCAGGGTGTCCAACGATGGAAGGTTTTCCGTGTTCTCCATATTCGAATATAGGATTATCCTGGATGCCCTCCTGTTCGCGCAACGCCTGTTTCAGCAGCATATAGGCAGCCACACAAAGACGCTGCCCCTGTTCAAACTTAAACTGAAGGGCCTGCTCACGTCTCTGACTGCTGATGCTTTGCAGGGCCAGTTGCAAGTCGAAATCTCCTATATGGTCGTTGATATATACCTTCATTCGTGTGAAAAGGTACGAAATGGACTCCCGAAGTGCTTCGAGAGCCCATTCTTAAGTATCATGATTGCGGATTATTTATCGTCGCGCTCAATCCAAGCCAGCACGTCGCCCTTGCGGACCTTGGCACCCTGCTTGGCGCTTACCTCAACGAGCTTACCACCGAGGGCAGCAGGAACGGGAACAATCTCGCCCCATTTCTCCATGAGGTAACAGAAGGTCTGACCCTCAGCGTACTTCTGACCGATGAACGGCTCCAGACAGGGAGCACACTCACCCTCGCCATTGAACTCGTAGAAAATCTGACCGGCAGAGGGAGCCACCAGGGCATCAGCCTTAGCGTGCTTGAAAGCAGCCAGTTCCTCAGCGCTCATCTTTGAGCCGAGCTTAGCGTCCTTGGCTTTCTGGAGGTCAGCCAGGAACTGCTTCTTAGCCTGACCGCTCTTGAAGGCACGGTACTGCTCTGGGTGCATAGCCAGTTCGAAGAGCTCCTCATTGTCCTTACCGTAGTCCCAACCGTTCTCGTCCATCTCCTTCTTGAAGCCATCGAGGGCATTCTCGAGAAGAGTATGGGGGTCAACATCGGTGAACTCACGGTTCTGCTTCTTAGCCAACTCAACGAGCTCTGGATCAACGGTGCCGGGAATCTTACCTGACTTACCCAGAATCATGCCCCACATAGCGTCGTCCATCATTACGAAGCGACCCTTGCCCTGCTCGATGGTGAGAAGGTTCATCAGGGCGATGTTCTTGGTGTACTGAGAGAACGGGGTCACCAATGGGGGATAACCTACGCGAGGCCATACATACTCTACCTCATTAAACAACTTCACCAGCATGTCGTCCATCGTCAACTCGGCCTCGCCCTTCTGAGCGCGAATCTTGTTGATCATGGTCTGGATGCCACCCAGGTCGGCCATCATAGAACCCATCATGCCACCAGGCAGTCCGCAACCCAGCAGGAGTGAAGACATGTGCTTGTTGGCAGGATTGATGAAGTAGCCCAACCACTCGTCGATGAACTCCTGAGTGAGCGTACGAGCCTGCATATAAGCGTTCATATTGATTTCAGGTACATCGAAACCTTCGTTCTTCAGCATTGACTGAACAGAGATGATATCGGGATGTACCTTACCCCATGACAGTGGTTCAATGGCGGTATCGATGATGTCGGCACCATTATTACAAACCTCAAGGATTGAAGCCATAGACAGACCGGGACCTGAGTGACCGTGATACTGGATAATGATCTCAGGGTGTTTGGTCTTGATAGCCTTGGTCAGGGCACCCAGCATAGCGGGCTGACCGATACCGGCCATATCCTTCAGGCAGATTTCCTCTGCACCGGCAGCAATCACCTCATCGGCAATATTTGAGTAGTAGTCAACAGTATGCACGGGAGAGGTGGTGATACAAAGTGTGGCCTGAGGAATCATACCTGCTGCCTTGGCCCACTTAATTGAAGGGATGATATTACGAGTGTCGTTCAATCCGCAGAAAATACGGGGAATGTCCACACCCTGAGCCTTCTTCACCTTGTACATCAGTTCACGGACATCATCGGGAACAGGATACATGCGAAGAGCGTTGAGACCACGGTCCAGCATGTGGGTCTGGATACCGGCCTCATTGAAGGGCTTACAGAATGCGCGTACAGCATCGTTAGGATTCTCACCTGCCATGAGGTTTACCTGCTCAAAGGCACCACCATTGGTTTCAACACGTGAGAAACAGCCCATCTCAATGATCACGGGGGCGATACGCTCCAACTGATCCTTGCGTGGCTGGAATTTTCCAGACGACTGCCACATATCGCGGTAGACGAGACTAAACTTGATTTTCTTCTTTGTTGCCATAATATACTATGTTTATATCTAAATTCTCAAATTGGATGCAAAGGTACGAAATAAATAAGAATTATTACTTATGAATTAAGAATAATTTCGTATCTTTGCCGCAAATTACAGACAATTATGAAAATTAATACATTATTTCTTACGATAGCAGCCCTGATGCTTATAGCATGTGGCACAAAACAGGAAGCACCTAAAAGCGAAGAAATCCTGACAACAGAAGTTACTGACGACCAGACTATCTACGGACTGGCCTGCGACGGGTGCAACGACACCGTGGTGGTATTCCTGAGACTGCCATACAACGGAAGTGACCCCGATACGCTGTATATCCTGGATGCAGTAAAACAGCGTCATATCATGGGTAAGATACGTATTGGCGATAAACTGGCTATCATGCGCAACGAGACTGACTCGACGGTGGCCGACCTCGTGATTGTCACCGAACAGCTCATGGGACAATGGCGCCACCTTGTCTACCCTACCCTGCACGAGCGTGCCGACATGGAAGGAAACACCGAGCAACAGAAGATAGCTCAGTTGCCCGACTCCATCAAGGCGCTGCTGGCTATCCCCAAGGAATACGGACTGGACATCCTGCATGACAACATGATGTATGTGCCCGGCTCACACGTAAAACACGTGACGTCAGACGAAGAATCGCCCGTGGAATATCCCATCGCGCAATTCTACAACGAATGGAAAATATTCAACGGACGATTTGTAATGTTCCACTGCGCAGCCGACTCGCTGGGCGAGATGCAGACATTAGCCTCTGACACCGCAGACGTGATGCTACTTGAAGCCGACTCGCTTATTCTGCGCTTCAAAGATGGCGTGCGCAACTATTACCGAAAGGTAGAGGCGCCAAAGGAATAAAGGCGCTGCTCGGCCATCTTCTCGTATTTCGTGCCTGGGCGACCGTAGTTGGCATAAGGATAGATGCTGATGCCGCCACGGGGTGTGAACAGGCCAATCACCTCAATATACTTTGGGTCCATCAGTTTCACCAGGTCTTTCATGATGACGTTGACACAGTCTTCATGGAAGTCGCCATGATTACGGAAGGAGAAGAGATAGAGCTTCAGGCTCTTTGACTCCACCATACGCTCACCGGGGATATACAGGATTTTGATTTCTGCAAAGTCGGGCTGACCGGTGATAGGACACAGCGAGGTGAACTCGGGACAGTTGAACTGCACCCAGTAGTCGTTCTCGGGGTGCTTGTTCTGGAAGGTCTCCAGCACCTCAGGGGCATAGTCCATCTTGTATTCGGTCTTACGTCCAAGCGTTTGCAGACCTTCGTTTTCTCTTGAACTCATAACGTATTAATAATTAAATGTGTATGTAATGGTTTCGTCGTCACGCCTTACCATCAGCTGGTGGATGCTCTTGTCGGCATTCAGCGTGGCAGAAACCTGGATTTGCTCCTTATCGTTCTTGGCCTCGGCAATAATACTGGTATTACGGGCATAACGGAAGAGCGAAGCCAACAGATAGGGATCGCAAGCCTCTACGCCAAGCAACAATTGGTTGGCATCTACGCTCTGATAACGGTTATCTTGTTCGCCGTAGCTCAGGGCCAGTTTGCGTGTCAGCTTCTGGTTGTCGTAATAGAAGATGCTGTCGCAATTGTGCAGGCTGTCGGGGTTGAGCGAGTATTTGTCATAGGTGAATCGATACGTGACACAAGAAGAATTGAGCACGCCACGATGTTCGAAATTGAAGATGTAATTGGCTGGAGCAACCGCCATGCTACTGTAATAGCGTGAGAAATAGCCCACGGTATCGCCACCGCTGATCAGCTTCTGAGGCTGGTAGTCGTTTTCACAGTCAACACTATAGGTGAGACCTTTTTTTACATCCTTCACCGCCATCATTTTTTTACCATAGGAAATCTGCAAGTTGTTCAGCGTTTGTTCCGATTTTTGGATTTTTACAGAAGTGGGGCGATGCAACACATCGTATTCGAGCGTGATATTACTGCCATCAGAACCCGTGATAGATTTTACATCAGCAGCAGAGCCCAGCGAACCATCACCACGGGTGGCATATTGGATAAAAGCTAATGAGATATGTGCTTCACCAGGATGATTCGTGTCACGAATCTGGATAGCGGCAGTACGCCCGCTGCCAGTGGTGTTCTGCTCAAAGTTTACCAACTGACTATAAAGTACACTACCCTTTCCTTGACGTGTAGGCACCGTTATCCAAGAGTTGTCGTAACCATTCAGGTCAATGATATCCCAGTTGCCATAACCATAGAAAATCAGTGAGTCTGACACATTGTTGGCATAGTAATACGAGATATTACTAGTAGGGCTTTCTATGCCAAAACCAGCCCTATAAGTACCTTCATCATTTAAACACGAGGTCAGCATTGTTGCTGCTGCCATTATCCCAAACAAAGTCTTTTTAGTTTCCATAATATAATATTGATTTTTAATTAAATATCGTCGTCGTCATCATCGTCCCAACTGTCAAAGTCAAAGCCTCCGAAACCTTCGAGCGAAGGAGCAACAAAGGCATCCATCTGTCGGCGATCTTTCTTTGTGGGGCGTCCCGTTCCGCGTGCACGATCAACGAATCCACTGATGCGATTCATCTCCAGTAGTTCGTATTGATCCTGCGGTGTTACGTTCTCGTAGATTTCTGGAAGTAACTTAGCACCAACACGCTGCTCTATTGTCTTCAGAATCTTAAACGAATAAGTCACGGGCGGCTTGCGCACACTAATGGTATCGCCTACTTTCACCATACGGGCTGGCTTTACATTGACGCCGTTCACTGCTACACGTCCGTTCTTACATGCGTCAGAAGCAATAGAGCGCGTTTTGAAGATACGTGCAGCCCATAACCATTTATCTATGCGTGCCTCATTCATGTGGTAGCAAATTTATCACTTTTCACTATTCGCTTTACCTTTCCCTAACTTATTGTATTGATTCATCGTGATATTGATGCCGGCCAAGACAAAACTCTTGATAATATCTACAGCCAGATCAATCGATGGTTGCAACTCTTTCTGTTCTTCTTCACTATAGCGACCCAACACCCAGTCAACTTGTCCGCCACGTGGATATTCATTTCCAATACCCATACGCAGACGCGCATAATCCTGACCAATGAGTTGCTGAATATGTCCCAATCCGTTGTGTCCGCCATTAGATCCATTGGCTTTCAGACGGAAAGCTCCCAACGGAAGTGCTACATCATCAGAAACCACCAACAGATTTTTCTGGTCGATATTCTCCTTATTGAGCCAATATCTCACTGCATTGCCACTCAGATTCATGTAAGTCGAAGGTTTTAACAGGAAAACCTTGCGACCCTTCAACGACGTCTCTGCTACAAAGCCATAACGACGGTCGTCAAAAACGATATTGGACGCTTTAGCAAAAGCGTCCAATACCATAAATCCAGTATTGTGGCGGGTCAATTCGTATTCAGAGCCTACGTTGCCCAAACCTACAATCAAGTACTTTTCCATCTTACGCCTGATTACTCAGCAGCAGCGGCAGCAGCCTTTGATGCACGAGTCTCCTTAACAGAGCAAACTACAACCTGTGCAGGAGTAGCCAGCTTCAGACCTTCGAAGTTCAGCTCACCAACCTTGATAGCCTTACCCAAGCCGAGGTTAGTAACGTCTACATTCAGAATCTCAGGAATCTGCTTATAAGGAGCGGTCACATCAATCTTACGGATAGAGAGGTTCAGCTTACCACCATTACGTACACCCTCTGCCAAACCGTTCAGCTTAACAGGAATACCAACGGTGATTTCCTTTGTCTCGTTTACCTCGTAGAAGTCAGCGTGAAGCAGAGCGTCTGTTGTGGGGTGGAACTGAAGCTCCTTGATGATAGCCTTGTGCTCCTTACCATCGATGTTGAGGTTTACTACAAATACGTGAGGTGTGTAAACAGCCTTACGCAGCTCAGCAAATGAAGCGGTGAATGACATTGCCTCGGGGAGACCATTCTCACCTTTCTTCTCACCATAAAGATTGCAGGGAACAAGACCTTCCTTACGGAGTTCCTTTGAAGCCTTCTTGCCAGTCAACTCACGCTTCTGGCCATTGATTGCGATTTCTTTCATAACGTTTGTGTTACTCTAAATTAAGTTGTTAATATTAAAATTGTTTGACTTAATTCGCCATCACACGAAAAAAGCGGGTGCAAAGGTACAAAGAAAAATTGATATAAACAATCTATTGTGGAAAAAATTCTAAAAAAAGAAACTTTTTCTTGTGTAATCGCGGAAAAATGCCTAAATTTGCATCCGATAAAAGAGTTTACACGTATGATTAATAGAGAAATCATTAGAATTAAGATTGTTCAGTTAACCTACGCATACTATCAAAATGGTAACAAGAACATTGATACCGCAGAGAAAGAGCTGTTCTTCAGCCTCTCTAAAGCCTATGACATGTACAACCAACTACTGTCGTTGATAGTTGCTATTACAAGGGAAGCACAGCGCCGTCAGGAGGTGCTGCAAGCGAAGGCCCTGCGCGAAGGGTCGAAAATGCCATCAGCCAAATTCACAAGTAATCGTTTTGCGTTGCAATTGGAAAGCAATATTCAATTGGGAGAGTTTATGGAGACTCAAAAACGCACTTGGGCTGACTATCCTGAATTCATCGGAAAAATGTTTGAACAGATTGAGCAGAGTCAGATTTATCAGGACTATATGAATGATAAGGAAGATAGTTATGCTGCCGATCGTGAGGTATGGCGTAAGCTCTATCGCATCTTCATACAGGAAAATGAAGACCTCGACTCACTTCTGGAAGAGCAGAGCCTCTACTGGAATGACGATAAGGACGTGGTTGATACTTTCGTACTGAAGACCATTAAGCGTTTCGACGAGAAAAACGGCGACAAACAGGAACTGCTCCCCGAATATGACTCAGAAGAGGAAAAGGATTACGCACGTAAGCTCTTTCGTGCCACCATCCTCAATGCAAACGACTATCAGCGTATGATGACTGAGGCTTCACAGAACTGGGATTTCTCCCGTCTGGCCTACATGGATGTCATCATCATGCAGATTGCCATTGCCGAGATGCTCACATTCCCCAGCATCCCCCTCAGCGTCACCATCAACGAGTTCGTAGAATTAGCTAAGTTCTACTCTACCCCACGTAGCGCTGGCTATATCAACGGTATGCTCGATGGTATCGCTCGTCACCTGATTAAAACTGGCCGACTGCTAAAGCAGATGGACAAGAAAGAAAATGATTAATAACTAAATAACAATTAAAGCAAAAATGATTAATTTCCTTTTACAAGCAGCCCCCAACGGAGGCGGAAACCTGATGATGACTGTCATCATGTTTGGTGCTATCTTTGCCATTATGTATTTCTTCATGATTCGTCCTCAGCAGAAACAGCGCAAGGAGATTCAGAAGTTCCAGAACGAACTGACAGAAGGAACCTCTGTTGTAACAGGTGGCGGCATCTATGGCACCGTTCAGAAGATTGACCTTGCAAAGAGCACCGTTGATGTGAAGATTGCACGTGACGTTGTCATCACAGTCGACAAGAGCTATGTGTTCAAGGACATGTCAAGTATGGGCTTGCAGAAATAAATTTGGTCTTAAGAAATGACCTTCAGGCCTATTGATACACTGCATACTATCAGAGATTTCCTGTTTAGCAAAACGAACAGGGAATTTCTGATTTTTTTATTATTTCTTCTGCTCTCGGGTATCTTCTGGTTGATGATGACATTCAACGAGACCTACGAGAAGGAGATTAAGTTTCCCGTGCGGTATGTCAACGTACCACAGAATGCAGTTCTCACCTCTGGCGAGTCTGACAGCGTCCACGTGAATATCAGTGACAAGGGATTTAGTCTCTATGCTTTCATCTACTCACAGGACAGCCACACCATCGACATCGATTTTACTAAATATGCGCAGCCTGACGGTACGGGTACTATATCGGCTATCGACCTGCAGCACATGATAGAACAACAATTGCCAACATCGGCAAAAATCACAAGTCTGAAAACAGAGAAACTGGTGTTCTATTATAATAATGGCGAAAGAAAGAAGGTACCCGTAAGATGGAGAGGACATCTGAAGACTGATCCGCATTATTTCATTGCCAAAACAATTATAGAGCCTGACAGCGTCACTATCTTTGCCTCACGCGAAAAGTTGGATAGTATTCATTATATATATACGCGCGAGCTCAACTATTCCGACATCCACGACACGCTCATTGTGAGAAGTGAATTGCAACGTATACAGGGTGTGAAGATTGTGCCTGGCAGTGTGATAATCAATATACAGGCTGACGTGCTCACAGAGGAGACGATAGATAGTATTCCCGTTGTTGGCATCAACATGCCAAAGGGGAAAGTATTGCGCACCTTCCCTTCAAGGGTATCGGTTAAAATTGTCACGGGCATGAAGAATTACAAGGCCATCATGCCGTCTGACATCCTTGTGGTTGCTGATTATGAGCAGTTTAAGGATGAAACGTCCGATAAATGTTCTCTTCAGATAAAACATGTGCCGGAAGGTGTATTGCGAGCAGCACTGGAGGTTAAGCAGGTGGACTATCTGATAGAGGAGAAATAAGTAAGCATCATGAAAATTGCTATCACCGGTGGTATAGGAAGTGGCAAAAGCTATGTTTGCCAATTACTCACGCAACGAGGCATCAACATCTATGACTGCGACTCGGCTGCTAAACGATTGATGCGCACATCGCCTACACTGCATCAGCAACTCACAGAACTGATAGGGCCAAACGTGTACGACGACAAGGGAAAACTGAATAAAGCAGAAGTAGCAAAATTTCTGTTGCAATCAGAGCAGAATGCGCAAGCTATTAATAACATCGTGCATCCTGCGGTAGCACAGGATTTTCAGGAGAGCGGCTATCAGTGGATGGAATGTGCCATTCTTTTCGAGTCTGGCTTCGAACAATTAGTGAACAAGGTCATTGTGGTGACAGCCCCAGAGGAGGTGCGCATCAAGCGCATCATGCAACGCGACAACATCACACAAGAGAAGGCGCTGGAATGGATTCATCGTCAATGGCCACAAGAAAAAGTCTCCAGTCTGTCTGATTTTGAAATCATTAACGACGGTCGCCCCCTGGAGTTACAAATAGAGCAAATCATCAATAAAATATAGAATGAAGTCGTGATAATATGACAAGATCATAACGTCATAACGAAATAATAAAAAATCATAAAGGAATTAACAATGAAAGAAACAATTTTAGCAATCGCCGGTAAGCCCGGACTTTACAAACTCGTATCACACGGTAAGAATAGCCTCATCGTAGAAGCACTCGACGCTACACACCGACGTCAGCCCGCTTTTGGTTCTGAGCGCATCACTTCTTTGAACGACATCGCTATGTTCACCGACGAAGATGACGTGCCCCTGACTGACGTATTGGAGAACATGAAGAATGTAGAGAATGGCAAGAAGTCAAGCGTTGACTACAAGAAGGCAAGTGGCGATGAGCTTCGCGAATACTTTGCAAAGATTCTGCCCAACTTCGACCGCGACCGCGTACAGAACAGCCACATCAAGAAATTGATTCAGTGGTACAACATCCTCATTGAGAATGGCATCAGCGAGTTCAAAAATGCTGAAGCTGAAACTGCTGAAGATACAAAAGAAGCTTAAGCTAATTTACAAATACAAAACAAGATGGACTCTCGAAATTATTCGGGAGTCTTTTTTTATATATAATAGGATACTGAATGGATGTACGTTATACAATATCTTGATGTAAGTCAACTTATTGCACCATAAAGTATCAAAAAGACACATTTTTGATAAAAAAGTTGATAAAATGTTTGGTATTTCAAAATTTTGCTTTACCTTTGCAATCGCAATTTGAAACAAACCATTAGTTCAACATTTAATTAAAAGGTAAAAGATTATGAATGCAGCACAAGTTGTAGAGCAGCTGAAACAGCGCTTTCCTAACGAGCCCGAGTACATTCAGGCCGTAAGTCAGGTACTTCCCACTATTGAGGAAGAGTACAACAAGCACCCCGAGTTTGAAAAGAGCAACCTCATCGAGCGTCTTTGCATCCCCGATCGCGTGATTGAGTTTCGTGTAACATGGACCGACGATAAGGGTAATGTTCAGACAAACATGGGTTATCGCATTCAGCACAATAACGCCATTGGTCCGTACAAAGGCGGTATCCGTTATCACAAGTCAGTAAACCTCGGTATCTTGAAGTTCTTGGCTTTCGAGCAGACTTTCAAGAACTCACTGACAACTCTGCCTATGGGTGGTGCTAAGGGTGGTTCAGACTTCTCTCCCCGCGGTAAGAGCGACGCTGAGGTAATGCGTTTCTGCCAGGCCTTCATGAACGAGTTGTATCGTCACATTGGTCCCGATGAGGACGTTCCCGCTGGTGACATCGGCGTAGGTGGTCGTGAGGTTGGTTACATGTTCGGTCAGTACAAGAAGTTGACCCATCAGTTCCAGGGTGTACTCACCGGTAAGGGTATCCAGTTTGGTGGTTCTCTGATTCGTCCTGAGGCTACTGGTTACGGTACAGTATATTTCCTCGTTTCAATGCTGCAGACCCGCGGTATCGAACTGAAGGGTAAGAAGGTTCTGATCTCTGGTGCAGGTAACGTTGCTCAGTATGCTGCTGAGAAGTGTCTGCAGCTCGGTGCAATCCCCATGACTATGTCAGACTCAGATGGTTACATCTTCGATCCCGATGGTATCACTCGCGAGAAGCTCGACTACATCATGCAGTTGAAGAACGTAGAGCGCGGTCGTATCAAGGAGTATGTTGAGGAGTATCCTACAGCTAAATATTATGAGGGCAAGCGTCCTTGGTTCGAGAAGGCTGACATCGCCCTGCCTTGCGCAACTCAGAACGAGATCAACGGCGAGCAGGCTCAGGCTCTCGTAGACAACGGTGTTATCGCTGTTGCTGAGGGTGCTAACATGCCTTCACTCCCCGAGGCTATCAAGATCTTCCAGGATGCTAAGATCCTGTACGCTCCTGGTAAGGCTTCTAACGCCGGTGGTGTATCAGTATCAGGTCTTGAGATGTCACAGAACTCTGAGCGTCTGAGCTGGACTGCTAAGGAGGTTGACGACTACCTGAAGCGTATCATGAACGATATTCACGAGAACTGCGTGAAGTACGGTACACAGGCAGACGGCTACATCAACTACGTGAAGGGTGCTAACGTAGCAGGCTTCATGAAGGTGGCTAAGGCTATGATGGCTCAGGGCATCGTATAAGAAAACACCGACACAGACAAAAATATAAAAGAAAAGACTCGCCTCCGAATTGGGAAGCGAGTCTTTGTTTGATGCTTTTACCTTAACTAAATAATTTACTACTTTCTAATAATCACCACTTGTCCGTCGGCCGACAGTTTGATGATGCTGGAAGGCTGATGTGGCTGATGTTCCTGACGGCGCGTCCAACAAACATAGTCCACCTGCTCGAGAATACGAGGGTCAATATCACGATAGTTCTGCGCAGCAGGTTCACCGCTGATATTCGCCGAAGTTGACACGATGGCCTTTTGAAAACGAAAACAGAGTTCGTGAGAGAATGCCTCCTTCGTGATGCGAATACCGATAGAACCATCCTCGGCAATCAGATTCGGTGCCAGGTTCACGGCCCCGTCAAGAATCAGCGTGGTAGGTTTTTCTACACAGTCAATGAGCTGCCAAGCCACATCGGGCACATTTCTCACATAGCGCTGCAAACGCGCATCACTGTCAACCAGACAGATAAGCGCCTTGGAATCATCGCGCTGCTTGATTTCATACACACGTTTCACGGCCTCCGCGTTGGTAGCATCACAACCGATTCCCCAAACGGTATCCGTAGGATAGAGGATCACCCCACCCTTTCTCATTGCCTCAATGGCATTCTTAATATCCTGTTCCTGTGTCATAATATTCTGATTTTGCGGGTGCAAAGTTACACATTATTATAATAAAAAAACGACATTTTACTGAAAAAATCCTTAAACACGTTATAAACTATTGGAGGAAAGAAAAAAACTTAGTAACTTTGCATCATCGATTAATAAACTAAAAAGATGAAAAAAATACTGATTGCAATGATGCTGTCGATGCCGTTAGTCATCTCAGCTCAGGACAACACATGGGAACAGGTACAACAGAACAACCTTGACCAGAAATACTTGGTAGGAGCAGTGCCTGAAGTTGATGGACACGTTGTATTCTCAACTACAATCAACGCACCAGGTAAGAGCGCCCAGCAGATTTATGACGTGCTTCATGACGAACTGCTGAAAATGACAAAAGAGCCAAATCAGATTGAGCAGAGTCGTATTACGCTCGAAGACAAGGAGTCTCACAAAGTGGTGGCCAGTTATCAGGAATGGCTTGTATTCAAGAATAAGCCTCTAAACTTGGATCGAACACGATTCCTTTACCAGATTATTGCTGACTGTAAGGATGGACAGGCTGATATCAAAGTGAATCGCATCATCTATATCTATGACGAGGAACGCGATATGACGACCTATAAGGCAGAAGAATGGATTACCGATCAATACGGTTTGAATAAGAAGAAGACAAAACTGGCTCGTGTCAGTGGAAAGTTCCGTCGTAAGACCATTGATCGCGTAGACTATCTCTTCAACCGTTTTACACAGTTGCTTCAGAAATAAACTATGTCAGAACAAGAATCGTTGCTGCCGCCTGAAGAGCGCGACAAGGTGGAGCATCCCAAACGTCATAATCTGGAACCTTTTCGCGATTCCAGTAGGACTCGAGAACTGAGATTCTGGCTGAATATCCTCTTTATGATAGGTGCCATAGCAGGCTTGGTTGTCTATTTCTATGCCAGTCAGTCGATGGCAATGTGGATTTTAGCTGTATCATGTGGTTTTAAATTCATTGAATTAGCATTGCGCATACTTAAAATATGAGAAAAAAGCAGTATCTGCTTCTTACAATGATGGCCGTCAGTTTGCTGAACGGCCAATATTTGTTGGCACAGACAGATATGTCATCCAACGGATTTGACAGTTTTGACAACAACAATCAAAACAGCCGTACATTCAATCCTTTTAGCGACGACTCAACAAAGCAACACAAAGAGATTCCGAAAGGAATCTACGTCTGGACCGTTGACCGTAAGTTTGGCGACATAAAGAAGGTTGACGTAGATACCATGCCACATCTCTATCCTCAAACAACTATGGCAATGGGGAGACAGATGCAATACAACACAACAGGTAGCAACTACACAGCTCGCCAGAATAGAATTTTTATAGACCGTAAAGAGAAGCAGCAGTTTGCTTTCACTGAGGTATATGATATGGTGCTGAAACAACCCAATGAAGTTCATTTCACTAACACTCTCTCACCTATCACCAACCTAAGTTACGACAACTGTGGTAACAATACAAATGGTGAAGATCATCTGCAAGCTAAATTTGCAGTGAATGCAGGAAAACGCGTGGGATTGGGTATGGACTTGAACTATTCCTACGCTCGCGGATACTACCAGAACCAAAGTATCAGTCATTTTGGTGCTACGTTCTATACCAGTTATCTTGGCGATCAGTATCAGTTGCACGCACTCTACTCTACCAATCATCAGAAAGCCACGGAAAACGGCGGTATCACAAATGATGACTATGTGAAACACCCAGAACTCACAGAACAGCCATACTCTGCCAACGAAATTCCCGTGATTCTGCAGCAAAACTGGAATCGTAACGACAACCAGCATCTATTCTTGACGCATCGCTATAGCCTAGGCTTCTACCAAGATGTACCAATGACTGAAGAAGAGAGAAAAGCGAAAGAGTTTGCTATAGCCTCTGCTCTTGATAATAAGAATGACAGCATAACTTCATCGGATAACACCGCTGTTGCTGACTCTGCCATGCTATTTATGAAACATGAATTCAAACCTGTGACCAGTTTCATTCATACCGCAGAACTTGACAGTTACGAGCGGAGATATCAAGCATACAAGACCCCCAGCGACTATTATGGTAATACCTATTATGATCGTTATGCGGGAACTTATGCTAATGACTCAGTACTTGACCTGACCCAGTATTTCAGCTTAAAAAATACCCTTGCTATAGCTCTGATGGAAGGATTTAACAAATATGCTATGGCAGGTCTGAAAGTCTTTGCTTCTCATGAGTTTCGTCGTGCCAAAATGCCCATGAGTATTACTGACGACAACGCTTGGTTAGGCACAATCACTGAGCATAACTTCAGCATTGGAGGACAATTGCAACGTACACAGGGACACACACTTCATTACGACGTAGTTGCAGAGACATGGGTGGCTGGCGAGGATGCCGGTCAGCTAAAACTTGACGGACAAGCCGACTTGAACTTCGCATTTTGGGGAGATACCGTACGATTAGTAGCCAAGGGCTATTTCCATAGACTGAATCCTACAATTTACGAGCGCAAATTTCATGCAAAGCATTTCTGGTGGGACAATAACTTGGACAAGGAGACACGTACACGAGTAGAAGGTAATTTTACCTACGAAAAGACTAATACGACGCTACGTGTTGCTGTGGAGGAAATACAAAATTATACCTACTACGGCATGTCCTATACGCGTGCCAACGAGACCAATACGCTGCTCACGGCTGGTGTCCGTCAGCATGGCGGCAACCTGAATATCCTCACCGCCCAACTGGACCAGAAGTTGCAGCTGGGTCCCCTTCATTGGGATAATGTGCTGACCTATCAGTCATCATCCAATGAGGACGTGCTCCCTCTGCCTACGCTTAACGCCTTCTCCAACCTCTACCTGGAGTTTATGATTGCCGGTGTGCTGCGCGTAGAACTGGGCGGTGCCGCTACTTGGTTCACCAAGTATAATGCGCCCGACTTCTGTCCTGGCATCAACCAATTTGCAATTCAAGAAAACAGTCTGGCACGCACAGAAATTGGCAATTTCCCATTTGTTGACATCTATGCCAATCTGCACCTGAAACACGCACGATTCTTCCTGATGATGCAGAATGCGACAGCATCTTCATTCAGCAAGAATTATTTCCTGACTCCACACTATGCACAGAATGAAGCTACCATTCATTTTGGCGTATCGTGGAACTTCTTCAACTAAGATATCTTATTAAGAAAAATAGAGAACTTCACACCATAGGATGGCTAAACCCAAAAGCCATCCTATGAGTACTTTTAACGTAATATTCTTGACATACCAACTTAGGTGGATATGTTCAAGTTTCATGAGTGCCAAACCACAAACACTACCAACACTAAGCAGACAACCGCCTACTGCTGTACAGAAAGCAACAACTTTCCAATAGGCACCATTCTGAGCATAATCACCAGCATTCCAAACATCATACATAAAGATATTGCTGGCTGCAATCGTAAAGGAGTCAACCAAACTGCTGAGGATACCAGATAGAATTCCTACAATCCAGAGATTCTCTATTTCAGCATCTATCCAGTCTGCCACATCCGTAAAGACACCCGTCTCACTCACCACACCAAGTCCCAACATGATACCCATCACGAAGAGCATCTGTTGAATCGCCTCATACTGAATGACACGAGGAATACGACGCTGCGATGTCTGGTCGGCATTCATCAGTTTACGATTAAAAGCCTCATTTACTACCCACAGTAAGGCAAGAACCACCAATGCGCCAAGAAAAGCAGGCAGGCGCGTAATACTAAGGAATGTGGGGACAAACCACAGTCCACCGATACCGACCAAGAACATCAGCATACGCTGCCAACGATTCAGACGGGTGTCATCACCACGAAAAGGCGCTACTCCCCACTCTATATCTAGGCGAGCTGGCAATTGACGTCCAATAAGATATGTTGGAACTACCCACGCAACAAGTGCAGGCCAAGCCAGATAACTTGAGAAATCGGAAGCTGTAACTGCTTCGTTGGCCCATAACATCAAACCGGTAGGATCACCAATCACTGTAAAACAGCCACCACAAACAGCAGCCAACACAATGGCAGAGCCTATAAACATGCGTTGCGCACGACTCTTCACAATATTGTGCATGATAACCAACATCACAATTGTGGTAGTGAGGTTATCCAAATTGGCCGAAAGAATAAAGGTGGCCAGTGTAATTGTCCAAAGAAGACGTTTGGTTTCACGTGTACGAATCCACTCACTGATAAAATCGAAACAACCATTCGTGTTCAGTATTTCAATGATAGACATCGTTGCCAACAGATACATAACGATGGCAGCAGCTTTACCTACATACTTCAGGAAAATATTGTCGTAGATAAAATTCTTGACCTGCTCGCTAGAAGCAGCATTACCATCGAGGAAAGCCTCATAGGCACTAGGATGCATATCCATTACAAAGTCAGTACCCCAGATGATGTAGACCACCCATCCTGTAGCTGCAAGGAAAATACTGATAGCAGCCTTGTTCACACCCGTAAGGTGAGTTGTAGCAATCAAAAGATAACTAAGCAACAACAGTAAAATGATTATAAGCGTCATCGGTAAAGACTTTAATAATGGATATACCCTGAGTTATTTAAGACTTATTTCGTCTTTGTAGAGTCAGAAGCAGTCACCTTCTTGTAGCGACGGTTCATGCCGTTCACCACATCAGTAGTGATATCGAAGCGCTTGTCAGCATAGAGCACAGCAGCCTTGTTGACAATCATATCATACTTCTTGTCCTTGTTATAGTCGGCCAGGAAGTTATCGAGACTGTCCTGGAAAGCCTGCAGGAATTTCTGCTGCTCGTTGGCCAGCTCGTTCTCCAGGCGCTGCTGCAGGGCCACGATGTTCTGCTGCTCGCGCTGCAGGTTAGCCTGAGCTGCCTCGGCCTGCTCACGAGATGTGAAGCCGTTACTCTGGAGCTTCTGCTGGAAAGCCTGTGCATTCTTCTCCAACTGAGCCGTCTTGGCCTGGATGGTATTACGGGCATTGGTACCCTTCTTCTCTAATTCGAGTGACTTTTCCTTAGCAAACTCATACTGAGCTGTCAGAGTGTCAATTTCAATGTAGGCGATACGCATACCTTCACCAGTTGTTGTTGCTACTGCCTCGGGCTCTTCGTCCATCTTAGGAGCAGAGTTGTTACAAGCTGATGTAAGACCTATGAGGGTCAAAAGTGCAAAAGCACGGAAAAAGTTTTTTTTCATTTGTTGTTATTGATATTATTAATTATTTCTTTCATTGACAGATAAGCGACTCTTAGTACGCTGTTCACGATCCTGGTCCATTACACAATGAATACCCCGCTGACGCATCGCCTTTGAATCATGAATATGCTGCGACGAGAAGCGACCATTCTTACGAAAAACCAGTTTTATGCACAAAAATGCCATAGAGATAGCAATTATTAACGTGCTGAATGCGATTATTTCAACCATTTTTACTAACTTTGCGGTTGCAAAGGTAATAATTTAATATTAAACATTAAACAATAAAACATTAAAAATGAATAAAAGCACACTAAAACCTGCTTCTGTATTTGAACAGTTTGCTAAAATAAATGAAATCCCCCGTCCGTCAAAACGTGAAGAAAAAATGATAGAATACCTCAAAAACTGGGGTGAAAGTCACGGATTTGAGACAAAAGTTGACGAGACCGGTAATGTCCTGATTCGCAAGCCTGCCACTAAAGGATATGAAGACAAGAAGACCGTAATCCTTCAAAGTCACATGGATATGGTATGCGACAAGTTGGTGGATGTTGACTTCGACTTCGACAAAGACGCCATCCAGACTTATGTTGATGGTGATTGGCTGAAGGCTAAAGGTACCACACTGGGGGCTGACGATGGTATCGGTTGTGCTATCGAACTGGCTATCCTTGAGGCAAACGATATAGAGCATGGTCCGCTGGAGTGCGTCTTCACACGTGATGAAGAGACAGGACTCAGTGGAGCTGAGGGTATGAAATCGGGCTTCATGACAGGCGACTATCTTATCAACCTCGATTCTGAGGACGAAGGCGAGATGTTTGTATCATGTGCCGGTGGCCGTAACACACAGGCTAAGTTTACCTTCAAACGTGAAGAGGCACCTGCAGGCTCCTTCTTCCTGCGTGCCCAACTGAAAGGTCTTACTGGTGGACACTCTGGCGATGATATCAATAAGAAGCGTGCGAACGCTATCAAGTTGCTGGGGCGTTTCCTGTTCCAGACTATGAACCGCTATGAGGGTGTACGTCTGGCTCAGTTCCATTCAGGAAAGCTCCACAATGCCATTCCCCGCGACGGTATGTTTGTCATCGCCGTTCCCCATGATGTCAAGGAGAACGTGAAGGCCGACTGGAACATCTTCTCTGCCCAGGTTGAGGACGAGTTCCACGTGACCGATACCCAAATGGTGTGGTCGATGGAGAGCACAGAGGCAGAGCCAGTTATCGAGGCTCAGGTAGCCCGCAATTTCGTATGGGCCATGCAGGCTGTGGACAATGGTATCTACGCTATCTGCCAAGATCCTGAACTGAACGGTATGGTTGAAACTTCAAGCAATATCGCGGCTATTCATTCAGCAGAAACAGAAATCACTATTCTTTCTTCTCAGCGTTCTAACGTAATGTCCAACCTCGACAATATGTGTGCTACCATCGTAGCTACCTTCCAACTGGCTGGTGCCGAAGCTCATAGCAGTGATGGTTATCCCGCTTGGAAGATGAGAGCTGAGAGTAAGTTGCGCGATACTGTCGTAGAGACCTACAAGGAGTTGTTTGGCAAAGAGCCTATCGTTCGCGGTATCCATGCTGGATTGGAGTGCGGTCTGTTCTCAGAGCGCTATCCCAATATTGACATGATCTCGTTTGGTCCTACACTTCGCGATGTTCACACGCCCGATGAGCGCTTGTATATCCCCACCGTGCAAATGGTATGGGATCACCTGTTGCTCGTCCTGAAACGCATCTAATATAATAAGGTGAGTCAAGAATATATAGAAATAAAGGGGGCACGCGTCAATAACCTGAAGAATATTGACGTGCGCATCCCTCGTAATAAGTTCGTAGTTATAACCGGTGTGTCAGGCTCCGGTAAGTCATCATTAGCATTCGACACCCTTTATGCCGAGGGTCAGCGACGCTATGTGGAGAGCCTGAGCAGCTATGCCCGTCAGTTCCTGGGTCGTATGAACAAGCCTGAGTGCGACTTCATACGCGGCATTCCGCCTGCTATCGCTATTGAGCAGAAAGTGATTGCCCGCAATCCTCGTAGTACGGTTGGAACCTCTACGGAGATCTATGAATATCTGCGACTGCTTTTTGCCCGCATAGGCCACACTTTTTCTCCCATTAGTGGTGAGGAAGTAAAGAAGCACTCCACTGAGGATGTCGTTCAAAAGATGCTGGAGTTCTCTGAGGGTACTAAGTTCGTAGTGATGGCACCTTTGAAAGTACCAGAAGGACGAACCTTGGAACAGCAACTCAAGGCCTGCATCCTTCAAGGTTATAGTCGCATCTGTGTGAACAATGAGGTGGTGCGCATCGATGACATTCTAGAAAACCCTTCACCCGTCACCCCTCACCCGTCACCAATTTACTTGGTCATCGACCGTCTTTCTTCTGCAAACAACAAAGAAATAATCAGCAGATTGGTTGACTCTGCCGAGACAGCCTTCTTTGAAGGTCACGGTGAGATGCGTCTGATGGTGTTGCCAGCAGGATTATCCTACGATTTCTCTACGCGTTTTGAAGCTGACGGCATGACGTTTGAAGAACCCACAGATCAATTGTTCTCGTTTAACTCCCCCGTAGGCGCCTGTCCTGAGTGTCAGGGATTCGGTAAGATTATGGGTATCGATGAGCATCTGGTGATTCCCGATACCGGGCTGTCGGTCTATGATGGTTGTGTGGTGTGTTGGCACGGAGAGAAAATGGGCGAATGGAAGAACTGGTTCATTCAACATGCTGCCAAAGATGATTTCCCCATCTTCGAACCTTATTATAACTTGACTCAACAACAGAAAGACTGGCTTTGGCACGGACTTCCCTCTGATCGCGGTGCAAAGGAAAAGCCTTGTATTGATACTTTCTTCCAGATGGTGAAGGAGAACCAATACAAGATTCAGTATCGCGTGATGTTGGCTCGCTATCGTGGAAAGACAACCTGTCCTACCTGCCACGGCACACGCTTGAAGCCAGAAGCAGAATACGTCAAGATTGGCGGACGAAGCATTACTGACTTGGTGCAGATGCCAGTCATCAGACTAAAAGACTGGTTTGATCACCTACAACTGTCAGAGCATGATGCAGAAGTAGCAAAACGTCTTTTGGTGGAAATCACCTCCCGCCTGCAATTCCTTCTGGATGTAGGACTTGGATATCTGACGCTCAACCGCCTTTCGAATACACTCTCTGGTGGTGAGAGTCAGCGTATCAACCTCTGTACCTCTCTGGGAAGCAGTCTTGTTGGCTCACTTTATATTCTTGATGAACCCAGCATCGGTCTGCACTCTCGTGATACCGACCGACTGATTCACGTGCTGAAAGAATTACAGGCACTGGGAAATACCGTTGTCGTTGTAGAACATGACGAGGAGATTATCCGTGCTGCTGATTATATCATCGACATAGGTCCCGATGCCGGCAGATTAGGCGGCGAGGTTGTCTTTGCAGGAGATCCTAGTGAAACTAGTTCTACTAGCAAAACTAGTAAGTCTAGTTCCTATAGCAAAAGCTACACGCTTCAATACCTCTCAGGTGAGGAAACCATCCCTGTGCCTACAAGTCGTCGCCCTTGGAACCGTCATATTGATATCCGCGGTGCCAGGATGAACAACCTGCGTGGCATCAACGTTGAGATTCCCCTCAATGTGCTTACCGTTGTAACAGGTGTCTCAGGTTCTGGTAAATCCAGTCTTATCAAAGGCATCCTCTACCCTGCCCTCAAGCGTCATCTTGGTGATGTCTGCGATGCGCCAGGCGAATACAGCGGATTGGGAGGCGATATTGACGCTATCCGTCGTGTGGAGTTTGTCGATCAGAATCCTATCGGTAAGTCCTCACGTTCTAATCCCGCCACCTATGTCAAAGCTTACGATGCCATTCGTGAACTCTTTGCTGATCAACCCCTTTCACAGCAGATGGGCTTCACCCCGCAATTCTTCTCATTCAATGCCGACGGCGGACGATGCGATGAATGTAAGGGTGCTGGTACCATCACCGTTGAGATGCAGTTCATGGCAGACCTTGTGTTGGAATGCGAAGCCTGTCACGGCAAACGTTTCAAGCACGACATTCTGGACGTGAGATATGAAGGCAAGAATATCGATGATGTACTGCAAATGACCATCAGCGAAGCTATCGACTTCTTTGGAGAGCACGGACAAAAGGCTATCGTGAACCGCTTAAAGCCCCTTGAGGATGTAGGACTGGGGTATATCAAACTGGGACAGAACTCCAGCACCCTCTCTGGCGGTGAGAACCAGCGCGTAAAACTGGCTTACTTCATAGGTCTGGAGAAACAGGAGCCTACCCTCTTCATTTTCGACGAGCCTACCACGGGTCTACATTTCCACGATATCAAGCGACTCATGTCATCACTTGATGCTTTAATAGCACGTGGACACACCGTCCTCATCATCGAACACAACATGGATGTCATTAAATTAGCAGACCATGTTATTGATCTCGGTCCTGATGGTGGCGACAAAGGCGGCAATCTTGTTATTTCAGGTACCCCTGAAGAAGTAGCACAATGTAAGAATAGTATAACAGGTCAATACTTAAAGCTAAAATTATGAAAGAACTGAATTTGAAACCTGTCATCATGGAGTGTCAGATGGAGGAACTATCCAATGATGAGCAATTCCTTCTTCAGAAGGCTATTGAGTCAACGAATAATAGCTATGCAAAGTATTCGCACTTTCATGTAGGTGCAGCCATTCAGTTGTCGAATGGCATCGTACTACCTGGATGTAATCAGGAGAATGCAGCATTCCCTGCTGGTATCTGTGCTGAGCGCTCAGCTATCTTTGCTGCAGGTGCACAGTATCCGGAAGAAGAGATTGAGAAGATTGCTATTGCTGCCCGTGAGCCAAACGGCAATCTCACTGCAGAACCCGTAAGTCCTTGCGGT
>Ga0310696_10001997_pt1 | contig 28106 bp, 22 predicted proteins | sample AusTroGonzalo_MG_4_FD_203885 | JGI IMG/M metagenome (GOLD analysis project Ga0310696, IMG submission 203885) | Bovine rumen microbial communities from tropical cattle in Woodstock, Queensland, Australia - Gonzalo_02 (v2) (version 2) | ecosystem: Host-associated > Mammals > Digestive system >...
GCTACGACAGCGTCCTGACCGGCAAGGGCCTGAACTGGGGCGGCAGCCTCGTCCGTCCGGAAGCCACCGGCTACGGCAACGTCTACTTCGCCTCCGAAATGCTCGCCACCAAGGGCGAATCCTTCGAAGGCAAGAAGGTCCTCGTCTCCGGCGCGGGCAACGTGGCCCAGTACGCCGTGAAGAAGGCCACCGCGCTCGGCGCGAAGGTCCTCACCATGTCCGACTCCAACGGCACCATCCTCGACAAGGACGGCATCGACGAAGAAAAGCTCGCCTGGATCATGGAGCTGAAGAACGTCCGCCGCGGCCGCATCAAAGAATACGTCGAGAAGTTCCCGAAGGCCGAGTATTTCGAAGGCAAACGCCCCTGGACGCTCACTCCCTGCGACATCGCCCTTCCGTGCGCGACTCAGAACGAAGTCAGCGGTGAAGAGGCAAAGGCCCTCGTCGCCAACGGCTGCAAGTGCGTCGGCGAAGGCGCCAACATGCCGTCCACGCCGGAAGCGGTCGCCTGCTTCCAGGCCAACAAGCTCCTCTTCAGCCCGGGCAAGGCCTCCAATGCCGGCGGCGTCGCCACCAGCGGCCTCGAGATGAGCCAGAATGCCATGCGCCTCAGCTGGACCGCCGAGGAAGTCGACCAGAAGCTCCACGGCATTATGGTCAGCATCCACAAGGCCGCCTACGAGGCCGCCAAGGAATACGGTCCGCAGAGCGATTACATCGACTACGTCCTCGGCGCCAACATCGCCGGTTTCCGCAAGGTCGCCGACGCCATGATCGACCAGGGCGTCTGATCGCGTTCCGAACGGTCAAACGTTCCTTCGATCGACCGTTTCGACCGCAAAGATAGTTTCGCCCGGAGTTCCCCCGACGGAACTCCGGGCTTTTTTGTCGTTGCGCAACCCTCCCGGAAAACAGGATAAAAACTCCTTGACATCCCGTCAGACTTATGCTATAGTAAGGTGATATATTGTCTGTCATATCAGCGAAACGCCCCGGAGCGCCAGCCGGAAAGGAGCGAAAACGAACATGATTTGGCTTGTCATCCTGTATGTTCCTCTTATAGGCGTCTCGGTTTTCTTCTTTGTCCGGGCGATCTTCAAGCACATCGACGCGAAGGAGTATTTCTGGAACGTCCTGCCCGATTGCGAAAAGGACTGCATCAACTGTCTCCCAAGATATCCTCTTTTCTACTACAAGGGATGCTGGGGCTGGCGCGGAAGGATCGCGGAGGAGCTTGAGAAACGCAACAAGATCCTCATGGAATACAACAAGGAGAAGGCGGAACAGCTGATCCGTGCGGAAAAGGACCTGTACTGGTCCTGGGCCACTGGCGCCATTTCGACCTGGATACTCGCCGTCTGCCTGATAATGAGATAAAGCGCGGAAACATCAAATCACATGAACCGGATTGCAACGAGAACGTTTTGAAATACCAAAAACCGACACGTTTGAGCGATCCCGGCGGCGATTTTTCGCCGGAGGAATTGAACAGGATCCTGTCCAAAACGGATGCGGAACTCGACTGGGCGGATTTCGATCGCATCTTTCAAGGGAAGATGCCCGCCGGGACCTACGAGGAAGTGCGTTATTACATCCCCTTCGCTTGCGCTTATATCAAAAACCAAAGCGACGCCTGCGATTTCCTCGAACACTTTTCCTTTTGGATCGAGGACAACTATGCCCGATTGAAAGAGGACGGTTTGATTGCGCCAATTGTTGCCGTGTTCCATGCCCTTTTCCGCAAGTCGACCTCGTCGTTTGAGTTGGAATACAACGGCGACCATGCCGTCTATCCGTCCGCCTGCGCCTCGGTGGAATCCGTGCTCGATGCGATGTTCCGGCTGGCGTCGGCGTGCCCCGAATTCAGCCCGGATGCGCTGTTTTCCGAGCTGAAGGAAACCATGAGTTTCGTTTCTGCACAATGGATCGTCTATATCTCGACGGAAATGCCGATGCTTTCCCCGGAAACAATACGCACGGTGATCTCTGCTTCCGATGAGCAGAAGGCGCTTGCCGCAATCGAGGAAAACCTCGACCTCATCCTGAACGACGCAACCGCATACGAATTCTGGATGAAGCGGATTTAGCATCGCAAATAGGTCTTATAGGTCGTATAGGACCTATCCCGCCCGACTATCGGGCGGGGCTTGCCGCTTCGCTGGAGCCGGCTGCGCCGCCTCGGAAAACTCGCTGGCGCTCGCCTTTTTTTTGTTTGCCGCGAGACGCGCACGGCAGAGTCAATGAGAAAAGGCTCCTCCAGTCATTCTCTGTGTGCCGGCGCGTCAGCCCGGCACTGCTTCAGTGGAGGACTTGTCCTCCCGGGGAAGATGGAAGGCTTCCACGAGGTCTTCCACCTGGGCGTCGGTGATCGGGCGGAGTCCGCCGAACGAACGCGCCGCGATGGCGGCGATTGCGCTGTATTCCGTAACCTCGAGGCGGTCGAATGCTTCCAGCGGGGTGCGTCCGCAGGTCAGCACGGCGTCGTTCTGCACGAGCACGACCGGGTAACGCATGGAGAGCGTGCGGGCGACCGTTTCGGGCGCGGCGAGCGCGTCGTCGAACGAAAACTCGGGCGTCTCGCGGAGCTGGATGAAACTCTCCGGGATCACGCGCGGATTGAATTCGGAACGGGAGACCAGATAAGCGCCGATGGCGGGCGGATTCGCGGCGCAGACGGCGTTCAGCGCGGGCTGAGCGTCGAACACCGCCTTGAAAAACCATGTGCGCGGATCGGGCGTCTTCCCCGCCTCGTACTTTGCGCCGTCGACGAGCACGAAGTCGTCCGGCTGAATGCTTGCGCGGTCGCAGTCCGCGGGCGTGACCAGGAACTTGTCTCCCTCGATGCGGACCGCGTAGGACCCGGACGCGCCGGTGAAGAGTTTCTGCCGGACGCAGCGGCGGACGAGCCTGGCCGTGACATCGCGGAGTTCAATCTCTGCGTCGGAGCGCGGTCCCGGAGCGAACTCGGAAAAAGAGGTGTTTCGGTCTTCGGAATACGCCGCGATCTGAGCGTCGGTGAGCGGTCTTGCTCCGCCGAGGAGCGATGCCTGATAAATGGTGCGGGCGCAGAAGTCGAGCGATTCGAAGCGCAGATAGGCTTCGAGCAGATTGTTTCCGCCGAGGCAGACGCCGTGGTTTTCCAGCACGACCGTGCGCGGGCCCTGCGCGAAGACGGCGGATATCTTCTGTCCGAGCGCGGCGCTGCCCGGCACGTCGTACGGCGCGAAGCCGACGTCGCCGCAGAGCAGTTTCGTCCGCGGGAAAACCGCCGTGTCCGGCACGAGCCCGGCGATGCTGAAGGACACGAGCGCAGGGGGATGGGCGTGCAGGATTGCCTTCACGTCGCGGCACATTTTGAAGATGCTGCTGTGGAACGGGTATTCGCAGGAGGGCTTGTGCGGACCGGTAATGCCGCCGGAAGTGTCCACGCGCATGATGTCGGCGGGGCGGAGCGAGCCTTTGTCGATTCCCGAGGGGCTGATCCACATGTCGCCGTCCGGCGCGAGCACGGAGAGGTTGCCGCCGCTGGTCGTGGTCATGCCGTTTTCGTAGATGCGGTCCATGATGGCGACGATCTGTTCGGCGGGATGAAGGGTATCGAACGGTGTCATGTGCGGCTCCGGGGAAGTAGGATCGGTTTCTTTGCGCGGCTGGTTTCAGTCCTCGAAGAGCGGGGTCTCGGTGATGAACCCGGTCATGATGCTGTGCGTGAGGAGGCGGTTCTGCTCGTCATAGACGTTCACGTCGAAGACGCCGGTGCGGCGCGTCTTCGAGACGACCTTGGCGCGGGCGGTGAACTTCGCACCGGGGACGCCTTTGCCTGGCTTCAGGAACGCCGTGGATGTGTTCATGCCGACGGCGCGGAACCCGAACGTGTGGATTGCTGCGGCGAACGCGAAATCGGAGAGCGTGAAGAGCGCGCCGCCCATGATGATGTTCATGCCGTTGAAATGGCGTTCGGACGCTATGAGGACGGCCTCGCTGGCGCCTTCCTCGAGGCGGGTGATGGCCATGCCGTTTTCCTTGGCGAAATGGTCGTTGTCGTTGAAGAATTTGAGAGTGCGGTCGTACATGTGCATCGTCTCCTTGTTGAAATGCGGGTGAAATACCTTACGCCGAAAACGCCGAAAATCAAATCATTTTCCGAAAATACGCCTGAAAAAAACAGAAAACGGGTTGCAATCTCGTATTTCGGCACTATTTTATAATATGAACCTTTCGACCCCCGAAATGAAGGAGCCCAGACCATGAGAAGTTCAGCCATTATCTTTTTTGCAGCGGCCGCACTCTCCGCACCGTTCGTTTCCGCTCAAACTGCTCAATCTTCCGGCGCGACGACACAGCCGTCCACCACCCGGCGCGACATCGTGTCCTACGTGGAAGAACTCGCGGGGAACACCGCTGCCCAGCTTCGGGTCGTGCAGGACGAGAACGCCGAACTGGAAACGCGCATCATCGAGCTGGAACGCAAGCTCTCTTCCCTTCAGGAGACGAACAAGCAGCTCCAGAACGAGATCGCCGCCGTGAGACGCCAGGCCGCCACGGACGCGGAAAATCACGAGACGCAGATGCGAAGCCTCGAGTCGCAGATGAAGAATATTTCCTCCAAGATCGACAAGCTCGCTGCCACGATCGCCGCGACGCCTCCTCCCTCGGCCTCCGTCCCGACGCCCGTTTCCGCCGCCGTGGAGTATGACATCTACGAGGTGCAGAAGAATGCTACGCTGTCCGCGATCGCCAAGGCGTATTCCGACGCCTACGGGAAGACCGTGACCGTGCAGGAGATCAAAAAGGCGAACAATCTGAAGAGTGATACGCTCCAGATCGGGCAGAAGCTCAAGATCCCGAGAAAGTGATCTCTCCTCGCCTCAAAAACGAGAACCATGATGACGAAAAACGCTTCTCCGAAAAAGCCCGCCGCCGCGAAGTACGAGTGGCGCAGGACCGAGAAGGATTTCTACCTCGCGAAGACGTCGCCCGCTGCGATCGACGTGCCGCCCATGAACTATTTCGTCGTGGACGGCGCGGGGAGCCCCGCCGACGAGGAGTTTCAGGCGGTCGTAGGTCTCCTCTATACGCTTTCCTACACCATCCGCATGATGCCGAAAAGCGGCTGGATGCCGCCCGATTACCGCGAATACACGGTGTTCCCTCTGGAGGGGCTCTGGCGGATGGCTCCGGGCGACTGGCTGCCGGGCGGCGGCCTCGACAAGTCGAAGCTCCAATACCGCCTGATGATCCGTCAGCCGTGGTTCGTGACGCCCGAGGTCGTGGAGCGCGCGAGAGAGTCCGCCCGGAAAAAGGTTTCCGCCGAACTGCTCGCCCGGGCGTCGTTCGAGACCATGAACGACGGCCTTTCCGTTCAGATGATGCACGTCGGCCCGTACGACACGGAGCCTGAGACGTTCGCCGCGATGAACGCTTTCCTGGCCTCGCGCGGCCTGAAACGCACGGATGATGTGCACCGCGAGATCTACCTCTCCGACCCGAGGCGCGTCGCCCCAGAAAAGAACCGCACGACGCTCCGGTTCCCGAACTTGCTGGCGCAGAATACCCCGTGATCCGCCTCGGCCGCGCCGTGCTTTTGCCGGACAGAGCGTTCCGTCCCGCGCGGGAAAAGACTCCGCCTCTCCGCATGGGGGGTGCCAGGGCGGCCGCTGCATGATCCCCGCGGCTTCCGACGGGAAGGGATTCGTTCTTTTTTTTCGGAAACATGGAACATTCGTGCGGAAAAAAAGGTCAAAAGAACAAAAGCCCCCTGATATCGGCGGATATCCTGTCCGCCGGCGGCCCCTGAATCCATCCGGGAGAAAGAATTGACCATGCTGAAATCCAAGCTTCACGGCGGCCTGCTCATCGCCGCGTCGTTCTGTGCCGTCCTGTTCGCATCCTGCGGCATCACCCCTCTGTATCATCCTCCGGTCAGCGACAAGTCCCCCGTGGAGATGTTCGATGCCGACGTCTGCGCATCCCTGCTGAAGACAGGACCGCTGCAATCCGACGACGGGGAGGTGACGATCGCCTTCAGCAAGTACACGGACAATGACGCATCGGCCGCTTCCCCTGCGAAGATCGACCTCGAAAAGTATGCCGTCCGGGGGGTGGCGACCTTCACGGACAGTAAGAACGGGGAGAATCCGTCCGAGTCCTGGCTGCCCGTCCTGCTCGTGCCGTTCCGCCACGCCGGTTCGCTTTTCCTTTACCTCGCGCTCGATCATATGTATCTTCTGGAGACGTACAAACTGAATCCCGAATATTTCTTCATGATGCATCCGTATTCGTACATCCTGAAAGCCGAGGCGAAGGACGGCGGCTGGGAAGTCGGGTTCGTGCAGTTCGCCACGACCGGGCTCGAAGTGAAAAAGGTCACGGACCGCGTCCGGATCGACGAGGACGGCACGGTGTTCAATCCGCCCGCGGAGATTCTCGATATGCTGACGGACCCGGAGAATTACAAACTCTCCTCGAAAATGCTCTTCCTGCCCGTGAAAACCGGCAAGTGAACCTGCCCGGGGAGCGCATCCGCCTCATGCTCGGTCCGTTCGCGGCCGGGTGAAGCCGGAGCCATTTCCCCTGCGGGGGGCTCTCTTCCGTGCGGCGGCGCAAATACTGCGCCGTGGCCCGTGGAAAAAGGCCGTCCTCACGCGCCATGTCCCGGCCGGTTCCCGCGGGGCTTTTTTTCCGTCTGACATGCGTTTTTTCCGCCCGGCGTTTCCAGCATTTTTCAAATCGTCATTTGCGTGAGGCGAAAATGAAGCAGATTTCGCACCGGTTTTTTTCAAAAAAAAGAGCCGTGGATATTGAAAAAAGGGAAAAATGGGGTACATTATAAGATGTATTCGTGCGTGCGGGCTCGGACTGTGCCCGCCGCGGAATCCCGGAATGGTTTTTAACTGATTACATAACAACAATTTGGAACGGAGACCCGGAACATGAAAGATGCACCGAAGCCTGAAAAGAAAAAAGGCTACTATCTTCCCACCATCCTCCTCGGCATAATCGTGGCAGTGATTTTCCTGCTGGCGATTTTTACCTTCCAGGTGCCCGCCACGGAACGCGCCCTGGTCCTGACTATGGGCAAGATCACGAAGGAAGCCGAGCCCGGCCTGCATCTTCGTCTGCCGCTGCCCTTCCAGCAGGTGATCCGCTACGACATCCGCAAACGTTCCTTCGACGGCAACATCGGCCATCTGGAGGAGACGACGACCCGGGACCAGAAGCAGGTCGTGGTCGGACTGAACGTGATTTACTGCATCAAGGACCTGCGGCGTTTCAAGGAAGCGGCGCCGCGGCTTGAGACCGCGCTGGGCTACCTCGGCGGACGCATGCGCACCGCGAAATCCGAAGTCATCGGCAATTACAAATACGACGAGCTCATCAACACCGATCCCGAACTGATGAAGATCGAACAGATGCGGGCCGAGATCCTCGAAAAGATCGCGCCCGACGTGATGGAAAAATACGGGCTTGAGGTCAGCGATGTCCTCTTTTCCTACATCGGCGTCCCGGAAAAGACCGCCACCGCCATCGCGAGCCGCATGAAAACGGAACGCGACACGGAAGCCGCCCGCGAACGAGAGAGAGGCAAGATGGAGGCGGAGAAGATCCGCACGCAGGCCAACAAGGAAAAGAGCAACAGCATCACGGACGCCACGAAAGAGGCGACGGACCTGATGGGCAAAGGCGACGCCGAGGCGGCTTCCCACTATGCCGTGTTCGCCCAGGACCCGGAACTTGCCATCTTCCTCCGCAAGCTTCAGGCCATGAAGAAGATCATGTCCTCGAAGTCCACGCTGATCCTCAGCACCGAGTCCGCGCCGTTCGACGTCCTGAACGGTTCGTCCGCGTCGTTTGCCTCGGATAAACCCGCTTCCGGGCAGAAATAAGGAGCGTGGTCCGACATGGCAGAAGAACTGAAACAGAACACATCCGGCGGACCGGGGGAAGGCCAGCTCAAGACAGGCGTGGACTTCCTTTCCCGCGCCCTGAAGATGTTTTTCGGCATCCTGGCGGTGTTCATCATCGTCGCGCTGGGATGGTTCCTCATTTTCGGCGGTTCGTTCATCGTGGACACGACCACGGAGAGCGTGATCGTGCTCCAGTTCGGCAAGTTCAAACAGGAGTGCAAGGAAGGCTGGCACTGGTTCCTGCCTTCCCCGGTGAACCGCATCGTCCGCATCCCGATCAACAAGCAGGAGATCACGAGCACGACGTTCATGCCGATGGAGCCGGAGTTCCTGTACTACCAGGGCGTGAAAGCCGACGGCAGCGAGCCCTCATCCGCCAATGAAAGACTTGTGCCCGGCGCGGACGGCTACGTCCTGCTCGGGAACAACTCCATCCTTCATTGCGAATGGGTGATGACCTACCGCGTGACCGATCCTCAGAAATTCTATCTGACCTGCCTCAGCACGGATGCCGACACCTCCACGGAGAACAGCGGCACGTCCAAGGGGCAGACCGCTTCGCTCGGCACTGCCCGCGTCATGCTTCAGAACCTGCTCGACGACGTGGTGATCTCCTCCAGTGCGACGCTGGACCTGGATTCGACTTACTACGACCGCGCCAATTACGAACGGGCGGTCAAGACTGCCCTCATGGATCGCATCGCCGCTATGGATTTCGGCATCACGCTCGAAAACCTCACGCTCAAGATCGCTTCGCCCCCGCTCGTCACGATCCCGTCCTTCCAGAATCTGCTTCTTTCCAAGACGGACGCCGACCGGGTGGTGCAGGAGGCCAAGACGTACCGCGTGGAGCAGGAAAATCAGGCGAAGTCGGAATCCGAGAAGATCCTGGCGGACGCCGAAGCGTACCGGCTCCGTGTGGTCAAGGAAGTCGAAGCCGAGGCCAACTATTTCAAAGAGATTTACGAACAGTACAGCAAGAACAGACAGGCGACGCTCGTATCGCTTTTCTCCGATACGCTTGCCGATGCCATCACGCCCGTTCAGGACAAGTTCATCATGGACGTGAAGGGCAACGGACAGTCCGTGCTGTGGCTGAAAGTCAATCAGGAACCCATGCTGCAGCGTGCTCCGGCCAAGACCGAAGGTTCCGGGGAGGAGAGTAAATAATGGCGGACGAACTGAAAATGGGATCCCCCGCCGCGGCGCAGGACGTCTGCGCATGCGGACATGACCACGACCACGATCACGGACATCATCATGACCACGGCTGCGGCTGCGGTTGCGGCCATGATGCCGATCCGGACGAACCCACGCGCTGCATTTCCTGCGGCGCTCCGCTTGGCGAAGGCGTCGGGCACTCCCGCTCCATGGGACGGGCGTCGTTCGCGTTCGTCGGCGGCTTCCTGATCGTGAACTCTTTCCTGTTGTCTCTGCTCCTGCCGAACGAGACGTTCGCCTCGCAGCTCAGTGCCGCGCTCGGCGCGGTTACGCTGGCACTGCCGATCCTCGTGACGGCCATCCGCGACCTGATAGAGGGACGCGTTTACATGAACGAGCTCGTCGCACTGGCGATCCTCGCGGCGTTTGCGTCCGGCGACTTCCGGACGGCCGGCATCGTGGCGTTCTTCCTTCTCATCACGATCATCATCGAATCCCACACTGCCAGCGGCGCCCAGCGCTCCATTGAGGAGCTTATCCGGCTGACGCCGCACACGGCCCACAGGATCGGGCAGGACGGCGAGACGGAGGTCTCCGTGAGCGAACTCTCCCTGGGCGACATCATTTCCGTGCGCCCCGGCGAAAATTTCCCCGTGGACGGCGTGATCGTCCGGGGCGAGAGCGCCGTGAACCAGGCGTCCATCACCGGCGAATCCATGCCGGAGGACAAGAACACGGGCGACGAGGTGTATGCCGGCACGCTGAACATTTCCGGCGGCCTGGAAGTCCGGGTGACGCGCCTCGGCAAGGATACCACGCTCGGCAAAGTCGAGCAGATGATCCGTTCCGCCGAACGTAACAAAACGCCGTTCGTCCGCATCATCGACCGCTATGCCGGTTACTATACTCCGACCATCCTGATGCTCGCCATCATCACCTGGTGGCTTCCCGGCGGGAGCATGGACCGCGTGATCTCCCTGCTCGTGATCTCCTGCCCGTGCGCCGTGGTCCTGGCGACTCCGACCACCATCGTGGCAGCCGTGGCCGCCGCGGCCCGTCTCGGCGTCCTCATCAAGAACATCAACCACCTGGAGCTCGCCAGCAAGATCCGCACGGTCGTCTTCGATAAGACCGGCACGCTGACCGAAGGCGAGCTTTCCGTGGCACGCCTGAACCCCGTGGCGGACGGCGTCGAGCCCGCCGAGCTGCTTTTGACCGCGATCTCCCTGGAAGCGCACAGCAACCACCCGACCGCCCAGGCATTGCAGCGTCTGGCCGCCGAAGTCGGCATTTCCCCCAATCCGGTGTCCGGGTTCCAGGAAGTGCCCGGCAAGGGCGTCATCGCCATCCTGGACGGCAAACGCGTGCTCGTCGGACGTGCCGCCTGGCTGGAAAGCGTCGGCGTGGCTTTGCCTGCGGCCGATGCGAAGGATCAGGAGACCATGAGCGTGGTCTATGTGGCAGTGGACGACAAAGTCGTCGGCTGGATCGGATTCCGCGACAGGATCCGTTCCGAGGCCGCCGCCGCCATCAACGAGCTCAAGTCCATCGGCGTGACCCGTTGCGCAATGGTGACCGGCGACCGCGCGAGCGTGGCCGTCTCCATCGCGGCCCAGCTGAGCATAGACGACATCCGCAGCGACTGCCTGCCGGAGACAAAAGTCGCCTACGTCGAGGAAGTCAAGAAGAGTTCCACCGTGGCCGTGGTCGGCGACGGCGTGAACGACGCTCCCGCGCTGGCCGCAGGCGACCTCGGCATCGCCATGGGCGCCATTGGCAGCGACATCGCCATCAACAGCGCCAGCATCGCTCTCATGACCAACGACCTCCGCCGCGTGCCGTTCCTGATCGTGCTTTCCCGCAAGACGAGCGCGATCATGTACCAGAACCTCGCGTTCGGCCTGAGCTTCGTCCTCTGCGGCATCGTCCTTTCCGTCTTCGGACGCATGAACCCGATCGCCGCCGCCGCCCTGCACACGGTCAGCACGCTCATCGTCATCTTCAACAGCGCCCGCCTGGTCCGCACCGGCGAAAACCTGACCGCCGAAAGCGCCGTCGTCCCGGCCGCGCCGAAGTCCGGCGGGGAGGAGTAAGCCATGGTCGCGGAAGAATTGAAGCAGCCGGAGCAGCCGTCCGTTCAGGACGACCGTTCCGTTGTCGTGAGCGCGGTCGGCCTGACCAAGGTCTTCCGCGATTTCTGGAACCGCCCGAAGGCGAAAGCCGTCAACGACATCGATTTCGAGGTCCGCGAGGGCGAAGTGGTCGGCCTGCTCGGGCCGAACGGCTCGGGCAAGTCCACGACCGTGAAAATGCTCCTGGGGCTGCTGTATCCCACCGGCGGCCGCCTGACCGTGTTCGGCAAGTCGCCCCGGGATGTCGAAAACAAAAGGCTCATCGGGTATCTGCCCGAGGAGACTTATCTCTACAAATACCTGACCGCGTTTGAGACGCTTGATTTCTTCGCCTCGCTCTTCGGCCTCTCGAAGGAGGAGCGCACTCGCCGTTGCGACCAGCTTCTCAACATGGTCGGCCTCGCCCATGCCCGCAACAGGCCCGTCGGCGAGTTCTCGAAGGGCATGGCCCGGCGCATCGGCCTGGCCCAGGCCATGATCAACGATCCCGCGTTCCTGATCCTCGACGAACCGACGTCCGGCCTCGACCCGCTCGGCTGCCGCGAGGTGAAGGACCTCATCAAACTCCTGAAAAAACGCGGCAAGACCGTCATCGTGACGAGCCATCTGCTGAGCGACGTGGAGGAAGTCTGCGACCGCATCATCGTGCTGTACGGCGGACGCATCCGCGCCAACGGCAGCCTGGACGAACTCCTCACCATCCGCACCAACGACACCATCACCGTGCCCTGCCTGCCGGAAGGCGCCCTGGACCGCATCCGGGACATCGTCCGCGAAAGCGCACCGGACGGCGAAATGTCCGTGGAGCATCCGCACCTGTCGCTGGAGGAATTCTTCGTCGATCTCGTGAACGAGGCGAAGAAGGAGAGCATCGAGACTTCCGGTTCGCAGGCCGGAGGAGCCATCGCCGAATACCTCGCCGCGGACGCGCCGAAGGACACGAAAGCCGTGCTCGAGTCGCTTGCCCGCGAAGACGTGCCCCCCGTGGAGGACCCGGCCCGGATCCTCGCCCGGAAGATGAAGGAGGATGCGGAGAAGGCCGCCGCGGAAGCCGAAAAGAAGCGGAAGGATGAACTCCTCGCTATGCTCCAGGCGTCGGCTCCGGCCCCCGCGGATGGGAAATCCCTTCAGGAGAAGAAGGCGGCCGAAGCGAAGATGTCGGAAGCGAACCGCAAGCTCAAAGACCTGCTGTCGAACCCCGGCGGAAAGAAAGACTGACGCACGATGACCGCGTTCTTTGCCATAGTGAAGCTGACGTTCCGATCGGCGATCCGGTCGCACATCTTCCGGCTTCTGCTGTTCCTGCTGCTCTTCGGCATCTTCCTGCTGCCGTTCACGCTGCTGAGCGACAACACGCCGAAGGGCGAAGTTCAGATCGTCCTCCAATACTGTCTCGGTTTTGCCGGGTCTGTCCTGTGTCTGTCGTCCGTGTGGCTGGCGTGTGCGGAAGTCTGCAACGACGTCGAGACGGCGCATCTTCACATGATCGTGGTGAAACCGGTCCGCCGGGCGGTCGTCCTGCTCGGCAAATACACAGGCGTGGTGCTGATCCACCTCGTGCTCCTGCTGATCGCGGCCGCAGTCATCTACATCTTCCTCGCGATTCGACTGTCCTCCTCGGATATCTCCCCGGAGGACCGGAAGATACTGGATGAACAGGTCCTGACCGCCCGCAGCGTGTACCGTCCCGTGCCCCGCGATGTCGAAAAGGAAGCGCAGGAAGAACTTGCCCGCATTATCAAATATTCGGAAGAGCATGGCCGGGATATCCGGATGGCGTACAAGAGCAGTCAAGGCGTCGACAGTACGCTCCCGGACGATCAGATCCTCGATGCCATGTATCGGGAGATCCTTGACGAGAAGATCAAGACAAAAGGCCTGATCTCGAGGGGTGATGAACCTCTTTTCTGGGAGTTCGAGGGCTTGCCGAAGAACCTGTCCGACGACGAAACGGTTTTTCTCCGGTACACGGTTTTCGTGAACCGTTACTACACGCAGAACCAGAACTACGTCCGCGGCATCTGGGGCTTCTCCGAAAACAGAGCGCGGAAAAACGATCTCGGCGAGGAGACGGGCGTTGACGACATGACGGCCGGGGAGGCGGAGGATATCCTCACCGCCGCGCAGAACGAAATGGCGGTCCCGGTGCCCCCCGGCAGGTTCATCCGCGACGGCAAGGCCAGGGTCGCGTTCGTGAATCTGGACACGGATACAAGCGAGGTGAACTTCGAAGAGGGCAAAGGCCCGTTCCTGCTGATCCGCGAGGCCGGGTTCTTTTCCAACTACTGCCGGGCGACGCTGGTGATGGCCATCGGGGTCATTTCCGTCACGCTGCTGGCCTCGGCGGTCGCTGCGTGCATGTCCCTGCCCATCGCGGTGTTTTTCTCCGGGGCCTACCTCTTCACGGGCGCTCTGGCGAGCTACACGGTCACGTCGATCCCGGACGAACTGAACTACAAAGCCGATTATACCGGGACGTTCGGTTACCGGTTCGGCGACATGCTGCTGATCCTGGTCGCGCCGCTTCAGGATTTCTTCGTGACGGACTGCCTGGCGAACGGCGAGCTCGTCGGATTCCGGTTTATCGGCCTGCTGTTCGCGAAGGATTTCCTGCTGCGGACGCTTCCCGTCTTCCTGCTTGGCGCGTGGATCTATACGCGCCGCGAACTTGCGCTGGACGCGAAACGCGGATAGGAGACGCAAGATGAAGAACCGTTATGCGATCTTTTTCACCCTGCTTGCCGGGACTGTCATCCTGCTTTTCGCGAACGTCTTCGTTCAGAAGGGCATCGCCTCGATCGTGAAGGAAAACAAGCTCGTCGACGAGGCTTTCGTGGAAGAAGGCACGTCGCCGACCGTGGCGTTTTCCATGATGGCGCTGGGCGGTTTCCGCGGGGTCCTCGCGGACATCCTGTGGATCCGCTCGAGCGACTTGCAGCAGAAGGGCAGGTATTACGAGCTGGTCCAGCTTTCCGACTGGATCCTGAAGCTTCAGCCGAAATCCGCCGCGGCCGCCGCCCACATGGGCTGGAACCTCGCTTACAACGTTTCCGTGGCATGCAAACGCCCGGAAGACCGCTGGTTCTGGGTCCGCAGCGGCATCCGTCACATGCAGGAGGCCGTGAACCTGAACCCGAACGACCCGAGCGTCTATTCCGAACTCGCCTGGATCTACCAGCATAAGCTCGGCAACGTGCTGGACGATGCACAGCAGTTCTACAAGAGGACCATGGCGCACGACCTGCTCGCCATCTACGGGGCCCATTATCCCGACTGGCAGGCCTGGGCGAATTCGCCCGCCACCGAAAAGGAACTTCGGGAAAGGTTCCCCGACGGCAGTCCCGCCTGGACGGCGCTCGTGAATTACAACCGGGGCAACCTGAAACAGCTTTTGCAGAAATTCCGTCAGGACCGCGATTTGCCGGAGGAACTGAAGAGCGCAATGTCGCCCGAAGACGCGTCCGTCCTCGTCTACTACCTGCGCCGCCGGTGGCTGAAGGAGGATTGGAACATCGTGCCGGAAAAGGTCCTGGCCATCAACAACGAGTACGGCAAACTCGACTGGCTGCTGCCCGAGTCCTTCGCCATCTACTGGGCGTATGTGGGACTCGAGCACTCCCCGGGCCGCAAGGATATGCCGCTCTCCCGCCATATCCTGCAATCCCTCGTGGTATCGTTCCATTACGGGCGCATGCTCCTGCCGAAGGAGAACGAGGCCGACGATTTCTTCCTGCTCGTCCCGAATACCGACGTGGCCGAGTCCATGGCCAGGCTCTACAAGGAGATCCTTCAGTCGGACGATTACTCGCATGTTCCCTTCGAAGCCCTCTATGAAAACTTCCTGATCGACGCCGTCGTGACGCTGTACACGTACTCGCAGAAGGAACTGGCGGCGCAGTTCTACCGGAAACTCCGCACCGAAACGAAGAACCAGGAAGCCAGAAAACTTACGCTCGACCAGTTCGCGCTCAACGAACTGGAGGACGACCTCAGGAGCGGCGACTTCAAACAGGTCGGGAACGAGCTCGACGGCTTGCTGCTTACCTCGTGTCTGCTCCTCGGCGTCGGCGATCGCGAAGGCGCCAAAGGCCACCTCGACCTTGCGAAGCACGTCTACGACTTCTACCAGAGAGAACACTCGGACATCGACCGCGTGAAGCTTCCCTCGTTTGACGAGATGAAGACGGAGGTGGCGATGGCCATTATCGCGAACTTCCCGCCCGAGATCGCGAACCGGGTTCGCGCCGAACTTCAGGAGGACCTGCTGAAACGGGAACAAGCCGAGGCCGAAGCCGCGGCGGCCGCGGCGGAACAGGAGGCATCCGGACAATGATGATCTATCCGCTCTTTCCCGGGGGGCGCGACCGCGCGCTCACGTTCAGCTACGACGACGCCCTCGACTCCGACGTCCGTCTCGCCGGGATCCTCTCCGCCCGCGGACTGAAATGCACGTTCAATTTCTGCTCCGACGACGGCCCGCACGACGGCACGTTCCCGTCGTTTGATGTGCACGACGTTTACCTGAAGCACGGGCACGAGATCGCGGTCCACGGCGCGGAACACGCGTTCGAGGACATCATGCCTCTCGAGGCCGTGATCTCCGATATCGTGGAAAACAGAAAACGCCTGGAATCCATCACGCACGCCCCGGTCAAGGGCATGGCGTATCCTTACGGCACGTTCAGCTCCGCTCTCAAACGGCAGCTCCGCGACCTCGGCATCCTGTATTCCCGCACCGTGAACAGCACGCATCAGTTCCGGCTGCCGGACGATTTTCTGGAATGGGATCCGACCGCCCACCACCGCGAGAATATCGCCGGGATCGGCGAACGCTTCCTGAACAACACCCGTCCGCAGGGCACGGTCTGCTACATCTGGGGACATTCGTTCGAGTTCGACCGCAACAGCGACTGGGACGTCATTGAGCGGTTCGCCGACCAGATGGCCGGCAAGGACTTCGTGTGGTACGCCACGAACATGGAGATCTACGACTACATGCAGGCGTTCCGCATGCTCCGATTTACCGCCGACTGCTGTTATGCGCAGAACCTGTCCGCGCGGACGGTCTGGCTGACCCGCGGCGGCAAGGCGTCCGAAATCCCGTCCGGCGCAGTCGTCCGGATCGGGTGATCCCGTGCCGATGCAGACATCCGCAGAAGGCCGCCCGTTCGATTTCCGCGCTCCGCTGCGCCTTTCCGACCGCCTGACGCTCCCCGGACGCGCCGTCCTGTCCCCGCTGCAAGGCGTGATGACGCGGACGTTTCTGCAAGCCGCCGCCCGTCTCGACCTGATCCCGTGCTGGTTCACACCGTTTTTCAGCACAGGGGGCGTTTCCGTGCCGAAGCGCGCCGCCATCCTGCGAAAGCTTTCGCCGTACCGCGTCCGCCCCGACCTCCCGATCATTTTTCAGCTCATCGGCCATGATGCGGACTCGCTGGCGGCGACCGCGTCGGGCTTCGCGGAATACGGCGTCCATGGCATCAACCTGAACTTCGCATGCCCGAGCAAGACTGTCACGGCGAGCGGCAACGGCGCATCTCTGCTGAAGTGTCCCCGGCTGGTCGGAGAGCTCACGCGGGCTGTCCGCGAGGCCGTCCCGCGCGACGTTTCCGTGTCCGTGAAGCTTCGTTCCGGCTGGGATTCGCCGGATTCCGTGCGGGAACTCGTCGGAACTGTCCGCGACGCCGGAGCGGACTGGATCGTGTTTCACTACCGGACCGCCACCGAAGGGTATTCGCCTGTCGATGCCCCGGAACGCTTCCGCCGCATCGCCGGGGCCGTGGCGGCCGCGGGGCCCGTTCCGCTCTTCGGAAACGGCGACGTGACCGATCGCAGCGGCGCCGATGAGCTGGTGCGGCGGACTGGATGCGCGGGCGTGGCCGTCGGACGCGGCTTCCTGTCCGACCCGTGGCTTGTGAAACGCATCCTCTCCGGCGATATGAAACCTGTTTCCGCCGCCGAGAAAAACGCGTTCCTGCGCCTTCTTCTGGCCGGGACGGACTCCACGAAACGCGGCCGGAACTGGTTCCTGGAATGCGTGAAAATGGCCTTCGGATCCGGTTCCGCCGAATTCAGGGAGGCACGGGAAAGCGCCTGGGACGCGCTCCGCGCCCGCTGGTCGTGAACATCCGGCTGCCGCGAATCCTCGCCCTGCCATCATGAGTCCGCCTCTTCCCGGCGGATTCATGCCTGCCTGCGAATCCGCGCCCGCCCTGCTTTTTCTTGTGTCAGATCGTTTCCTGTGCTGCTTTCCCTCTTCGCGGAGATGTTTTTTCAAAGTCATGTGATCATTTGTCAGGGAAATGTTGGATTCGAACTTGTTTTTTCCGGTCATTGGATTTATATTAAAAACGAAAAATCTTTTCCGCCTTTTTATCTCCCGAAGTATTTGCAGGAGTCCTGTCCCGTGAAGCATCTTTCCATGAATCGCCGCAACCGCCGGTTTACGCTGGTCGAACTGCTTGTCGTCATCGCTGTGATCGTGATCCTGGCGGCGCTGGGCCTTCCTGTGTACCGTTCCGCGAGGGAGACGGCGAAACGTGCCGCCTGCATCAACAATCAGAAGACGTTCGGAGAGTACATCCGCCAGTTCGCCGGGGAGAACAACGGCAGCATCAACGGACTGCTCGGCAACTGGAAGAAATGGCTCGGAAACGTGGCTGTGAACGCCGGCAGCTCTTATGACTTTACCGCCGACGAATATGCGAGGTTTGAGGATAAGAAAATTGATGCCGTCGCGCGGGAGATCCTGAAGATCGCACGGTGCCCCGGCGACGTGACGAGAGGCAGGCAGAGCTACGGCCGCAACGACCCGTACGGACTCTGGACCATGAAGGACCACAGCAAACGCGTCGTCCAGAGCCGCATCCCGGACATCAATGCTCCGTCCGACCTGATCATCCTCGGGGAACGCTGGAGCAATTTCAATGACGTGGCGAAAAACAGCGACCAGCAGTATGCGGTCTGCGCCCCGTTCCATCTCCGCCCCCAGCGTACGGACCAGGACGCCGCCGGCGAGGATTGGAACACCATCCACAAGGGCCTCATCCCGCTTCTGTACCTGGATGGACACCTCCAGACGGGAAGCATCTTCAAAACGGTCCGCACGCACGACATGAAGTCCATGTACATGTTCAACGAACGCTGCACCGGCGGCAACTGGTCCGACGATCCCGCCCTGAAAAAGTAAGCGCCCCCGGATGCCGCGGCAGCGGGAAAGCCCGAACGGGCCGCCTGCGCCGGCAGGAACCGATCCGCGAAAAAGCCTCCGACCGCAGGACAAGCGGCCGGAGGCGAATGTTTTCCGGGAGGAAAGGGCAGGGGGCTGGTCATCTGCCCTCGGGCACGAGGATGGCGGCGTGGTACACCGAGCCGATGCCGCCTCTGTTGCCTGCCGGCTGGTGGCGGATCACGACGTGGTCCTTGCCCTTCGTGAGAGATTCCGGGATCTCGTACTCGACCTCGAAAAACTCGCCGGGGTGGGCTGCCGAAAGCCTCTGTACCGCGATTCGCTCGCCGTCGACGAGGATGGCGGTCTCCGTCCAGTTGTCGCCGCCCCAGTAGGTGCAGGCGAGGATGTTTTTCACGTTCGGGTTGACCTTCATGCGGAATTCGATCCAGCCGCCGCGATGCGCCCCGCGGTAGCCGCGTTCGTTGAAGCGTCCGGAATGGGTGTTTTCCGCCTTCAGCGCATGATCGGTCTCCGGCTGCTGTTCGCCGAAATTCATCTCGTCGACGGTGCGTGCGGCGCGTTCGCGCAGACGGGCTTCCTCGGCCGCGATCTTCGCCTTTTCCGCCGCCCACTGGGTCTCGTCCATGTTCTTCCAGTAGACATTGTAATGCTGGTAGGGCATCTGGTTGAACGGGCGGAGCAGGACGGCGGATCCGTCCGTCGCGGTGAGGTTGAATGCGCGGTCGGAGCCCGCGACGGGCTTTGCGGAGGCGGCGATCTGTCCGATATCGCTGCCGAGGAGGATCGGGACGGGCTTGCAGGCGGCGTTCTGAAGGTCGAGCTGGTCGCGCAGGTAGATGCGTTTCCGGTATTTCTCGACTTCGCCGAGGTCGCCGGCAAGGAGCGTCGGGCCGTAGAAGAACGCGTTCAGCTCGGTGTGGCCGCCGTGGAGATGTTCCGTGCGCAGGGACATCGGGATATGGATCGCGAGCTTGTCGCCGGTCTTCCAGTCGGCGTTCAGCTCGGCGTTCTCGCCGGGCTTGCCTGTCGCGATCTCCCTGCCGTTGAGCATGAAGGTCACGGGACCCTCGGCCCAGCCGGGACAGCGCACGTTCAGCGCGAGCTTCTTTTCCGGGGCCTTGTCGAACGAGAGGACCACATCGCCGTTTTTCGGGTATTCGGTGTCCATGGTGAGCTCAAGGCCGCGTTCCGCCCAGTTCAGTTTCGACGGGATGAAAAGCGTGACGTAGAGATTGTCGTCGTCATGGAAGTAGATCGCGTCATTGTATTTCGTGTGGTTCTCGATGCCCGTGCCGAAACAGCACCAGAAAGACTGGTCCGGGGAGCTGTACACGCGGAACTGGCCCGGCTTCAGCGAAACGAAGTACGTGAACATGGAGCGTTCGGGGTCCTGGGAAGGCAGGATCTGATTCAGCAGCGCGCGTTCGCGGTAGTCGCCGTAGAGGGTGTTCTCCGGCTCCCGGCATTGGAGGAGGCAGGCGAGCCGGATCATGTTGTAGACATTGCAGCACTCGACGGAGGCGGGAGAGAGGTGCTTGTCTGCTTCGGCGGGTCTGTAGAAATGTTCGCGGTCGCTGTTGCCGCCGGTGCAGTAGGTGTGGTTTTTCACGACGATGTCGAAGAAGTTTTTGCTGACTTTCCCCGCGAACTCGTCGCCGGTGATCTCGTAATTGACCGCCTCGGCGATGACCTTCGGCACCTGCGTATTCGCATGCTTGCCGGCGAGGTTGTCTTTGCCCGCCGCGAGGTCGTCCACGAGCCAGTGGTGGCGGAAGCGTTGCGCGAGCGCCTTGTGCGTCTCGTCATGCGTTTCGGCGTAGAGCTTCCAGAAGACTTCGCCGATGCCGCCGAACTCCATGTCGAGCATCCGCTGACATTTCTTTTCGTCGAGGCCCTTCGTGAGTCCGTCTACCCAGCGCGCGAAGTTCACGAGCACGTCCTTCGCCTGTTCGTTTCCGGCGATCTTCCAGGCATCGTAGAGCCCCTCGGCGATCTTGTGCTGCGTATACCACGGAGCCCATGTGTGGTTGATGGTCTCCACATCGCCGTCCTTCAGCACCTCGAGCGCCCGGCGGGCGTTCTGCGACATGCAGCCGATGTAGCCGGAGTCGCCGTAGAGCTTCTGGCAGCGCGCCATTTCGCCGATGATGTAGTCCACGCGCTCCTTGAACCGTTCGTCCCCGGTCGTGGCGTATTCGAGCGAAAGCGCGGTCAGGTAATGGCCGAGCGTATGGCCGGAAAGGTCGCTGCTTTCCCAGCCGCCGTAAACTGGTGCTTTCGGCGTTTCCCCGCAGTATTCGTACATGCGGGCCATCAGCCGGTCCGGGCTCAATGTGAGCAGAAAATCCGCGTTGCGCTTCTTGTTCGCGAGAAACGGACTGTCGAGGAGCGTGACTTCGTCAAGCTTGAACGGGACGGCGCGGCCCGCGCCGAACGAGAACGGGATAGATGATGCGAGGGCGGCGGAAATGCAGAGGCAGTGTTTCATGGCTTTGGTCATGGCAGGGGGTCCTGAGCAGGGAAAGGTGTTTTTGTTTCGGGAGCGGCGGAACGGTCAAAAATGCCGAATTGAGGTCGGGAAAGATTTAAGAACGAAACAATATACCCCCTCCGGACGGAAAAATCAAATGAAATACTTTAAAAATTTAAGAAAAATGGCGACGGGAAAAAGCCGACGGGATCACATCGCCTGTGATCCGCCCGAATCTGTCCGTTCGGACATCCTTATTCCCTCAATGCTTCACGCGGGGAGGAGGAATCGGACGGCGGGGGGCAACGTCTCCGCCGGGGCCGTGCCGGACTGACATTCCGGCGCAGGGGCATCCCGGAGATCGCACGAGGCGAATTCCCAGGCGGCGCTGCCGTAAGCGGCCTGCGCCGCGGCATCGTCGCGGAACAGAGCGAGGAGAGTCGGTCCGCTGCCGCTGACCATGACGCGGAGAGCGCCGTTTTTCAGGAGAAAACCGCGCAGGAGGACCAGCAGCGGGAATTTGTCGAACAACGCGTGTTCCAGGTCGTTCCGCATGAGCCGGGCTGCGGATCCGTAATCGCGGCGTCGGAGAGCGTCGATGAGTTCGTTTGTGTGCGGCGGTTCGGCGAGGGCGCGGGCAAGGTCCATGTGCTGATAGGCCCATGCCGCACTGACCGGGAACTGCGGCGCGGCGAGCAGGACCGGGAGACGTTCCGGCAGACCGTCGACCGGCGTGATGTGTTCGCCTGCTCCTGTCACGCGCGAAGGACGCGGATCCAGGAAAAACGGCACGTCCGCGCCGAGGGAGAACGCGACCTCTCCCAGTCGTTCCTGCGACAGCGCATGAAAACGTTCCTGAAGGAGCCGGAGCACGGCCGCACAGTCGGCGGACCCGCCGCCCATTCCGGCGGCCACTGGAATGCGTTTTTCCAGATGGATCACGAGGCCGGGGACATCCATTCCGGCAGCCCGGCAGTAGGCGAAGACCGCTTTGCCGCAGAGGTTCTTTTCCGGTTCGAGCGGGACGCCGGGCGCGTTGCAGCGAATGGCCACTCCGGCCTTGCCGGACGCATCCTCGAAGCGGATCTCGTCGGAGGGCTCGCGGAATGGGCAGAAGAGCGAGTCCAGGTCGTGATAGCCGTCGGGGCGTCTGCCCGTGACGGCGAGGGAGAGATTGACTTTGGAACAGGTCAGCATCGAGTCGGACGCGGCTTACTTTTTGACCATGTAGAGTCCGTACTTGGAATTGTAGTCGTGCATTTCGCGGCAGATGGCGTCGGCGAGCTCCAGGGCACGGAGTCCCTGTTCGCCCGTGACCTTCGGGGGGACGATCCTTCCGGCGGCCTTCGTGGCGATCACGGCGTCGACGAAGTTGTTGATCTCGTCGGCGAGCGCGTTTGTGTTGGTGCACTGGATGTCGCGTTTGCCGACGCCGAGGAACCCTTTGCGGTAGATGACGCCGGTGCTGGTGGCATAGTCCATGGAGATGTAGGAATCGGTCTGGAAGACGCGGAACTTGCGCATTGGGCCGGCGCTGATGCGGCTGGCGGTGAGGTTTGCCACTGCGCCGTTCACGAACTTGATGCGGACGTTTGCGATGTCCTCGGTCTTGCTGAGGATGGGCACGCCGACGGCGTCGAATTTTTCGATCTCCTGGCCGACCATTGTGAGGACGAGGTCGAGGTCGTGGATCATGAGGTCGAAGACCACGCTGACCTCTGTGCCGCGGCGGAGATGGCCGGGACGCGGCGGGGGGTATTTGGAGAGGCGGTGGGCCTCGATGAAGAGCGTGTTGTTGCGGTTCTTCTCCAGGAAGTCCATGGCGGGATTGAAGCGTTCCACGTGGCCGACGGCGAGCACGAGGCCCTTTTCGTTTGCGAGCTGGACCATTTCGCGAGCACGGTTGACCTCGGAATCGATGGGCTTTTCGACGAGGACGTGGCGGCCTTTTCTGAGGAGCGGCATCACGGTATCGTAGTGGAACGTGGCGGGGACTGCTACGGTGAGGGCGTCGCAACGGTCCACGAGCTCGTCAAGGTCCTGGAACGCCTGCACGTTGAACTGCCTGGCGGCGTCCGCGGAGACGTTCGGGTCCGAATCGTAGATGCCGACGAGTTCGGCATGCGGCGCGGTGCGGTAGAGGTTGGTGTGGTATTTGCCGAGGACTCCGGTGCCGACGACGCCGACTTTCAGTTTGGGTTCGTTATCCATGTTTGAGGTGGTTCCTTGCGGTGGCCGCGGGTTGGGGTGAACGATTTTTCAGCTGGAGGGTTCGTCGCCGAGGAAACGGCCGGGAAGAAGGTATCCGCGGACGTAGTCGGCCACTGCGCTGGCGAGCGGAGTCCGTCCTCCGGTGAATCCGGCGGAGCGGAGTTTGGTCATGTCGGCGCAGGTGTAATACTGGTATTTGCCTCGGAGGATCTCCGGCATGTCGATGTATTCGATGCTGCACGGCTTCCCCATGGCGGCGAAGACGGCGGAAACGAGCTCGTTCCATGTCTCGGCGAGGCCGCTTCCGGCATTGTAGATGCCGCAGAGGTCCGGGCGGTCGAGCAGGAAGAGGATCATTTCCACGATGTCCTTCACGTACACGAAATCGCGTTTCTGCTCGCCGTCCGCGTATTCCGGACGGCAGGACTTGAAGAGCTTCACGCTTCCGGTGTCGCGGATCTGCTCGAAGGCACGGCAGACCATGCTGCGCATGGAGCCCTTGTGGCGTTCGTTCGGGCCGAAGACGTTGGTGAACTTCATGCCCGCGATGGAATTGACGAGGCCGGTGCGGATGGCCCACAGGTCGAACATCTGCTTGGAGTAACCGTACATGTTCAAAGGCCGCAGGGCGGGGATCCCGGCGAGGTCGTCGGAATAGCCGTGTTCGCCTGCGCCGTAGGTGGCGGCGCTGGAGGCGTAGAGGAAACGGATGCCCCGCGCGGCGCAAAGGGAGGCGAGGAGCTTGGAACACTCGAAGTTGTTTCGCACGAGGTAGGAGGCGTCGAGCTCGGTTGTGGAGGAACAGGCTCCGAGGTGGATGACGGCCTTCACGGAGGCGGGCAGACCATCCGCCGCGAGTTCGCGGAAGAAATCGTCCTTTTCCATGTAGTCGGCGAACCGGAGGGCGCGGAGATTTTTCCATTTTTCGGACTCTCCGAGATGGTCGACGATCAGGATGTCGTCGATCCCCGCCCGGTTGAGACCCCAGACGACGGCGCTGCCGATGAACCCGGCCGCGCCCGTGACGATGTATTGTGTGTTGGCGATGCTCATGAGAATGGGAAGACGGAAATCGGGATTGACGGGGTTACCAGTAGTAGATCGCGGATTCTCGGTCGAGGAGGGATTCGCTGCGGCGCGGGTCGTGGCTCTGCCAGGGGAAGACGGTGTTGGAGGAATCGTCCTTCAGGCGTTCGTTTACGTTGCCGAGGCGTTCGCGTTTTTCGATGCTGTGGATGTCGGAGAAGAACCCTTTTTTGGATTCTTCCTCCTCTTCCTTCTGCATGCGGCTTGCTTCCGCGCGGAGATGGGCGCGGCGGGAATAGTAGTCCGCGACTTCTTCGGGCGTCATGTTCGCGATCTGCTCGGGGGTGAGTTCGGCCATCTGTTGCTGTTTTGCCGCCTCGGTGGACGCGCAGGACGAGGCGCAGAGGAAGGAAACTGCGCAGGAGGAAACGAACAGCAGTGCGATTTTCGAGGCAAGAGTCATGATGAGGGGGTCCTTTCTTCAGATGAGAGGCGAGATGACGACGACCGTGCGGTCGTCCTGTTCGCCGTTGGCCGGGGAGAACCGGTCGACGCTGTCCATGAGTTTGGCGACGGCTTCGCGGGGCGAGTCCTGCGCCAGGCAGGATGCCATGAAGCAGTCCTTGATGCGGGGGATGCCGAACTGTTCGCCGTCGGCGTTTTCCGCTTCGTTGATGCCGTCTGTGAACATGATGATCGACATTTCCGGGCCGAACTGGGTGTTGAAGGTGTCGTATTCGGTGATCTCGGACGGGAAGAGGCCGAGGCCCGAGCCGTTCGGGTTGATGCTGCGGATGTGCTGACGGACGTAGAGGATGAGTTCGGTATGTCCGGCACGGGCGTATTCGAGGGTGTTTTCCTTTTTGTTCAGGAGGCAGACCGCGAGGGTGATGTAGCGTCCGTCGCCCATGTCGCGGAAGAGGTTGTCGTTGAGCTCGAAGAGCATGGCTTTCAGCGTGGTGAAGTGCGGGATGTTGGCGCGGATGAAACTGCGCGTCATGGCCATGATGAGGCATGCCGGGATGCCCTTGCCGCAGGCGTCGCCGATCACCACCAGCAGGCGGTCCGAGTCGATCTCGACGAAGTCGTAGAAGTCGCCGCTGACCTCTTTTGCCGCGCGGGAAACGGCCTGAATGGAGAAACCGCCCCACTGCGGACAGTCGGGCGGGAGAAGCGAACGCTGCAGCGTGCGCGCGAATTCGAGTTCCTGCGAGATGCGCTGCTGCTGGCTGAGGCGGTCGTACATCTCCAGGATGTTCCGGGCGAGGATGACGGGAGCGGTCAGGAGTGTCAGGCGGTTGACCTGTTCCTGCGTGAAGACGCGGCGGTATGGCGCTGAGCTGTTCGAGGCGCAGATGCCCCCGATGAGCTTCTTCTCGTAGATCATCGGGACGGCGATGAACGTCTTGACGGTCTCCGTGTGCGTGATTTTCATGAGGAGCGGGTGGCGCGGATCGGCGATGAGCAGGGACTCGTGCGTGAGTATGGTGGAAAGGATGAGCCCGGCCAGGTCCTGCGGGATGGCGTTCTTTGCCGCTTCCACGGCCGCGGGGTCATCGAGGTCGCAGGGCAGGGGATGCGAGAGCTGGAGCGGGTAATGCGGGGTCATGCCGGACGGGAAGAACGCGCCGTCGCGGTAGAGGTAGACGCAGACGGAGTCGGCCTGGATGAGGTCGGAGAGATATTTCGCCGTGACGCTCATCCATTCGCCTTTGTTCTCGGTCTGGCGGACGCCGCGCGAGAACATGTTCAGGTAGGTGTTGGTCTGGGCGTTGGTGTGGATGGCGTCTTCCAGCTTGCTGCGGAGCAGGGCGATCTTGATGCGCTGATACACAGCGAAGAGCCCGACGACGAGCAGCAGGAACAGCAATCCCGTGATTAACCAGAACATGAGACAAACTCCAGAAAGATTCAAATCAACTCTAACTATACCCCCATAATGCCATTTCTTCAACCTGAAAATGAAGATTTCTTCGACTTTTTTCTATATTTTTCACGCATGGGCGTGGTGTTTAACACATTTCGGGCGGTTTCTGCCGTTTTTTTGTCCGATCTTCACCGCCGGAAGAGGTCGGCAGGCGTTTGTCCCATCCGGGCGGGAAACCGTAACCGTGGCGCGAAAAATCCGGAGCCCGGGATGAGCGGACTCCGGCGATGTGAACGCGAGGCGGATTCGAGGGAGTGGAACATGTTTTGTGTCCCGCGTCCGGCGCCTCGGGCGGATGAGTCGTTACTTCTTCGGCAGGTAGACGGTGCGAATGGAGACGCCGGGGTCGACCGCGCGGATCTCGAACGTGTTCTGCCCCTGCTTGAGGCCCTTCAGCGGGACGACCACGCGGGCGAAGTTGTCGAGGATCTGTGTGCTGCGCGGGCCGTTCTCCTGATTCGCGCTGTCGGAGTTCGGGACGGCGACGGTCTGGAGGTATTCGCCGTTCAGCAGGACGGCGACGCGGGTCTGTCTGCCGGGATAGAGCGCGTAGGACGGGAGGAAGTCGATCAGGGCGTTCGCCTCGGACTTGTCGGTCTCGAACAGGAATTTGAGGACCGGGGCGTTTTCGTCCTTCTCATCGAATCCGACGGCAGCGGCGTTCGAGGTGAGCGCGTAGCCGGGCGTGCCGAAGTCGAACGTGCGCCAGATGACGGCGTCCGTTTTCTCGGGCTGGGCTGAGCCAACAGCCTGAGCTGCGGCGAGGTCGGCGGACCAGCCGTTCTTGTGGGCGGTGTTGCTCCAATGCGGACCGCGGCGGTCGTTCCACGGCCACTGCATGTGCGTCCACCATTCGTTGTTCGTGGTGCGGTTGCGGATGGTGTCGGGGAGGAATCCGGCCCACTTGCCGTCGTGGAGCTTGCCGAAGCGTTCGCGGGCGGCGTCGATGGCGTCGAGGTAGGGCTTCGCGGCCTCGCGAAGGTCCTTGTTCTGTTTCGCGGCCTCGCGGCAGGCGAGGAAGACGAGTCCGGCGTTGCCGAGGTACTGCGCCTGATAACCGGCGATCTCGAACCACGCGTCGGCCCGTTCGGCGGTCATGTGGTATTCCGCGAGGCGGGCTTCCAGGATGAGCTTTTCGTAATCCTTTTTGAGCTGCGGGATCTGGTCGTCGCGGAGGTCGTTCGCCCAGGCGAGCGTCATTTCTTCCGGCTTGCGGAAGAATCCGAGGCGGAAATAGTCCAGAAGCGTGTCGAACGCGACCGAGTCATACCCGCCGAAATTTCTCGTGACGAATTCCTCCAGGAACCGGTTCTGCGAAAGGGAGCGGGAGTCGAGGATGCTGCCCGACATCGTGATCCTGATTATGCCGGGAGTGGTGTCGTTGGTCGGATCCCACGCGAGGCGGGCGAAGTAGTCCACGCCGATCTCCATGAGCTTCAGGTCGCCCACGTTCAGCACCCACAGGTCGCGCGCGTTGTTGTCCCACGCCTTGCGGAGTTCCAGCTCCATGAGGCCGGGCGGGGTGGTGTTCAGCTCGCAGTAGGAGTGCGGCCCGCCGTAGTAGGAGATGTGGTAGTACACGCCGGAGCCGCCGGAGCGCTTCTGTTCCTCCGGGTTGCTGAGGCGGCGGATGTATCCGTAGTTGTCGTCGACCCAGACGAGCGTGACGTCCTCGGGGACCTCAAGTCCGGCGTCGTAGATGGAGAGGACTTCCTTGTACGGCACAAAGCACTGGGCGATGCCGCCCCACTCTTTGCTCACGCCCGCGTCAAGCATGGCGCGCTGGTTCGCGATCGCCTTGGAGACGAGCGCCTTCTTCTCGTCCATCGTGTTCGCGCCGGCCATGGCAGAGTCGTGGATGCCGCGGATGCCGAGCGTCCAGACTGCCTCCTTGTCGCCGCGCTGGTCCACGCTTTCCTTCCAGTAGGAGTCGATCTTCGCCTGATTTGTGATGTAGTTCCACTCGCCGTCCTCCTTCTTCCAGTGGCAGTTGTTGCGGAGCATGGGCTCGCAGTGGCTCGCGCCCATCACGATGCCGTACTGGTCGGCGAGGACGGGGTTTTCAGGAACCGCGCCG
>Ga0310696_10001998_pt1 | contig 28093 bp, 23 predicted proteins | sample AusTroGonzalo_MG_4_FD_203885 | JGI IMG/M metagenome (GOLD analysis project Ga0310696, IMG submission 203885) | Bovine rumen microbial communities from tropical cattle in Woodstock, Queensland, Australia - Gonzalo_02 (v2) (version 2) | ecosystem: Host-associated > Mammals > Digestive system >...
CTACGAGGATAAAGGATGATACGCATGTCGCCCAACATCATCTCCACGTTTGGCTGAATGCCATCCCAGTCGGTGGTAAAACCAAAAGCTTTTGTATAGAAATCAACAGTAGCCTTATTATTACTGGTAAAAAGGCCAATGGTGTTGAATTTGAATCGAGGACGTGGCGAGTACAACTTTACCAGTCCGTCGCTCATAAACGTGTACCAGCCATTAATCATTTCTGGCGTATCGTTCTCAAGCAGTTTCAGCAACTCGCGTGTAAACTCAAGATATCCCGAACCATTGGCTGTAACGATACGACCATCTGTTACAGCCTGCTCGTTCACATAACCGGCCTCGTTGGTATAGTTGTTGCCACCCCACAATTTCAGTTGGTTGATACCATTTCCTGTATGTTTGATGTTGTTCAGCAATCCCTGTTTGGCCATCCACGAAGCGGCATTACAGATAGCCCCCACAACAACACCTTTGCTCAGCGCATCCTTAACAATGGGCAACACGCGCTCAGCTTCGGAATTCATCCAACCAAAACCGCCTATCAGTACCAAGGCAGCATAATCGGCAGGCATGGTTTCGAACGAATAGTCGGGCAGGGTTCGCATACCGCCTATCGATTTTACAGGCTCCATCGTTGGGGCTACCATCTTGTTAATATACTTAGGCTCCTTGCGAAAGTCTGTGGCATCGGTGCTCACTGCACCTGGCATAAAACCTATCTCGTGCTCGGCATAATTATTCAGCAGTATGTACAATATTTCTTTCATCATTTTACAACTTGCTTTTTATTTCTAATTCCATTTCTTTTCCACTCCATTCTTCACCATCTATCGCATAGGTGTCTGTACCAGTCACAACGAACCCTACCGACTCGTAACAATGAATGGCCGAGGGGTTATTATCGAACACCCCTAAGGTAATCTTCTGAGCACCAAGTTCTCGCTTCGCATAATCGATGGCGAGGCGTAGCATTTGCTTGCCATAGCCCTTGCCCCGTTTCGAGTCGTCGACTATCACAAAGCCGAAGCGGATGACAGTCTTATCCTCTGATGGATATCTCAAAAGGATATGCCCAATGACGTAATTGTCAACAACAGCTGTGAGAGGATACATATTATCTCCTTTGTATTGCTCCATCATCTCCTCAGGCAGAGCAGGGAAATCCTTATACCTGTCGGCACTCCAAAGCCGGAAGGCATGCTTATCCTTGCACCAACTCAGAATCGTCTCTGCGTCATCGGGATTAAATGCCCGGAGTTGCATCTGATTTTCATTAGTATTCATATTATTTATTCAATCACGAAGCTACGCGGATAGAAATCGCTGTAGAAGCGGCCATCGGTGGCGGTGAACTTCAACACGCAGTAGTTGGGGTCGGTCACACCGCCAGGATAGTACTCTGTGTCGCCATCGTGCCAGATCATCTCTTTCGAGGCAGCATCCGTCAGCACCTCCATCGTACCTCTGAGCATCATGCCTTTAAAGCCTTTGGCATCACAGAAATAAATGCTTGCCTTGGGGTTGGCCTTGTATTGAGCCACACGTATTGAGAATGTGTTGGTGGTGAAGTAGAAGGTTTTGATGCCCTCGCGTTTACGTGGTTTCAGCATGGCCTTGGTCCAAGGGAAACCTTCCTGGTCTACTGACGAGATGTAAGCGATGGGCAGAGTGTCGGTCATTTGTGCAATGAGTTCTTTAACACCGGCTAAAGCGGGATTAGCATTCATCGCATCATCGTTATTCACATCCAGCGTTTGGCGCCAACGCTTCAGCTGGGGGAAATACGTTTTCATCATGCCGATGTACTCCTCTTTAGTAATAGGTTTTTCCAACCCCTCATTAACAGCATTCACAAACTGAGCACAATGCTCAATCATCTCTTCCATCGTGCAGTCCTGCAAGAATTTTCCATCCTTGTAGCAGTACATACAGTAATCTTCGTTCTTACTTCCATCGGCATTCGTACCGAGGACATCTTCCGTGAGCGGCATTCCGCAGCTCTGGCAAAATTTCTGTTCCATATTATTATCGTTTTATACGTTTCGATGCTGCAAAAGTATTGTATTTTACGCAGTTGGCCAAATATCTGGGATAAACTGCACGGATTGTGACGGATGGTAAATACTATCGGAACTTACCGCTGAGAATCCTTTTGCGCAGACATTTTACGGCGGGCTTGTAATAGTCAATCTCCAACGCTTCGAGGGTACGCTTCAGTTCGTCCATCAGTTCCGGATAGAAGCTGCACATGCGAAAGGCGAGTTTCATGCAGAGCGTCTGGATGCCAGGATATTCCTCGATGCTGACCATGTGTTCGAAACAGAAGTCGAGGAAGTCTGTCCTTAGATTGTCTTCATCCATCTTCAATCGCTCGATGATGTTCAGCGTCAGTCGCCTCACGGACGAGTTCTCCGTCTGCATAGCCTGGTCTATCAGTTCATTTTGAATGACCTGCAATGCCGACAGTTCTTCGTTCGTGGCTTTGGTCAGCCCCCACAAGGCACTCCTCGCCACGCGATAGTCAGAATCGAACGCATATCGCCGAGCAAAGCCCAGGAAATCACCAGTAGCCTGGATATCCTGGTATATCTCCTGCGCTCCGCCTTCAGAAAACGTCTGTCTCAGTCTCTCGCTCGTCATGGTCATATCGTATTAATAATCCGTTGCAGTTCTTCAAGGAACCGTGCGGCATGCTTGCCGTCCATCTGGCCATGGTGAAACTGGAAGGAGATGGGCAAGGTCGTCTTCAGCCAACCTTTGCGATAGCGGCCCCAAGCCAGGAAGGGATTGTTGAAGATGCCGCTGTACTGGTTGACGATGCTGTCGAGTTCCGTGCCTGTGACGGCCGACGTGCCAACGATAACGGCTTCATCGTCGAGGATGTCCTGACAGGTCCGGCTGATGGTCTCTGTCAGATGCATGTAGTTGGCATTAAACTGTTCCAAATCGTCGTTGACGGCCACGTCGCAGAAGCTGAGTCCGCCCTTGACGTTATCTGCTATCACGTTGATGGCCATGCGGTCATATTTATATAGTTTCCCATCCTTAGGCAACATATAGAACTCCTCAATCTGTGATGCTGCCTTGCCGATGCACCAGCACAGCAGCATGTTGAACTTCATGCCACGTTTCCTACTCACCTTACGTAGCCGCGTCACATCGAAGGTCTTGGTGAACGTCACCATCGGCATGGGCGACTTTGTCCACAGCTCGAAGGCGATGGCCCTGTTAGTATCCTTGGGATTGATTTCCTGTTTCATTTATTTCTTTACTCTTTAATAAATGATTTCAGTTTCCCGTTGAACAACTCAGCCTGCTCCATGTGGATAAAATGGCCGCATGTGGTCAGTTCGGTGTAGTCGAGATGGGGATACAGCCGTTTCATCTTCTGACGATTGTCAGGATCGAGACCGCTGTTCTGCGTGCAGACGACCATCGTCTTCACCTGGATAGGCTTTTGTGACCACCACTGGCGCTCCACCAGGTTGCGCATGGTGCTCGATGCCACATACTGCGGCGTCTTAGGCATCACGCTCATGGCATAGTCGGTGATGCCCTGAGGCGTCTCAGGACCAGCCAGCGAAGTGACGAATCCCGTGATAACCTCACTACATTCAGGTCCGTCGAAAGCATGGCCAAACTGATTCACGGCTTCCACATATTCAGGCGTTTCCGTACCGTCGTAGAAGCAATAGACGCCATCGATATCAACAAGACTGCCCTGTCGGCCACCCTTCAGTACCTGACGGCAGACGGGCGTACCAAGACTATGTCCCACAAGGACGACATCCCCTACATTTTCCTTGTCCAGCACCGCATTGACGGCCTTGGCAAAGAAGTCGAGCGTGTACTCCACATGTGGCTTACTGCTCTCGCCATAGCCAGGCAGGTCAATGAACAGCAGGCGCAGATGACTGTCATCGCTCAGTCCCTCGAACTGCTTCTCCCAAGTATTGAGGTCGCAGCCGAAGCCATGAACGAAACAGATGGTCTTGTCGCCATCGCCATAAGTCTTATAATGTACGCGAACGCTATCGTTGACCGTTACATACGCTGAGTCGATGTCGCTCAGTTTTTCTGGTTTTAAACAACATCCTGTCAGCATCAAGCCCAACAGGAATAGTAAAAATACTTTTTCTTTCATTGCATTTATTTGTTTTGATGTTGCAAAAGTAGTGTTTATTACCTATTTCACCAAACAATTGGGATAATCTGCACATTTTTGTGACGAATAACTTGGTCAACTCGCCATTTTGCGGTATTTTTGCAGCATGAAACGAATTAATTGGCTATTCCTTACAATCTTATTGGCTGCTTGCAGCAAGACAGATCAGCAACTTATCAGTGAGGCAGAGACGATGGTGACAGAGCATGCCGACAGCGCCCTGTGTATATTAAACAACGTGGAAGACGCGAGTCGCCTGACGGGCGAATGGAAGGCACGCTACTGGATGGCTATGGCCGAGGCACATAAAGGCGCCTACCAGTCGATGTCGGAAGATTCGCTGGTGCTTTATGCCGTTGATTATTATCAGGACAAAGACAGCACCATGCTGCGTAAGGCTCACGCCCTGGCATCATCTTATTACTGGTGGCGCGATGATTTCGACAAGGCCAAGGAGATGATGCGCCTGTCGGTGGAAGAGAGTCGTCGTGCCGGCGACCGTGAGGGCACCATCTCGAAGCTCACCAGTCTGGCCCGTCAGGTATCGTTGCAGGGTAATCTGGAGGAGTTGGAGCAATATACCGAAGAGGTAGTCAGGCTCGATGGTGGCGACAAGAGTCAGGCCAAGCTGCTGAATAGTCTGGCCATCGAGTATTTCTATCACGGCAAATACGATGAAGCCATTGCCACCATGGAACGTATCGTGGCCTACAGGGACATAGCCGATGATTCTATCTATATCTGGAACGACGTGATGCTCAATTATGCCGACATGCTCATCGACATGGGACAGTTGGACAAGGGTATCGCCATGCACGAGACTATCCTTAAGCACTACCAGCATGCAGAATACTACGACGACAGCAAGGTGGGCTCACTCTTCTCGCTGTCGCATGCTTGGTTGCTCAAAGGCGACAAGCAGAAGGCACGCCAGTATCTGGAACTGATAGATGAAGAGAAAGCCACCGATGCCACCCGTTTCTGCATCATGGCCCACCGCATGGTACTGAACTACGCCACTACAGGACGCTATGATATGACGGAACTGGCCGAGTATGCCAACAACAAGCGCGACAGTCGTGAGAAAAGTCAGGCCATCGCAGAGGCCAAAGAGTGGTCTATCCATGCCATGCAGGACCATGAACTGATGTTGACCGTCTCGCGTCAGCGCCAGCTTATCTTCTTCCTGACACTCACCTTGGCTCTGGGAATCATTATCTTCGGTCTGTCGCTATTAGCCAAAAAAAGCAAAAGGCTTCTTACAGAGAAAGAAGAGGAACTGAAACTGTTGAACGAGCAGTTAAGAAGTCTGCAGAAGGTTCGCAAAGAGGCGCCAGTACCAACAACTGCCCAGCAGCCTACCCCCACCCACATCATACTGACGGGCTCTACCAGCGACACACTATCGCTCGACATTTCCAACCTGATATATATAGAAGCAGTTGGCAACTATGTAAAAGTGTACCAACTGCATGATGGAAAGATTCGTAATGATATGTTACGTGCCACCTCCAAACAGATTGAGGAGCAACTGCATGCTTATCCCATGATGGTGCGCTGCCATCGCGCCTTCCTGATCAATCTCGAACAGGTGGAGCAGATCATTTCCCGAGCAGGTTCCACACAGCTCGTCATGAAGCATTGTCATGATGCCGTGCCCGTTTCGCGTAGCAACATGGCTCAGATTAAGACTGCCATCAAGAACCTGCTGTGACCTAGAACTCCACGCGGTAGGCGATGTTGGGGAAGGTCAGCGAGGTGAACTTGTCGACAATCTCGTGGGTCTTCAGGTCGAAGGTCTGTCCCTGGAAGGTCTTCATCTGCAGGTATTCCAGGATGATATGGTGCGCCGTGTGCTGCTTGTTGATGGTGTATTTCACAGAGAAAGCATAGCCCACGTTCATGCCTTTCTGCTTGGTGTAGGGATCCATGCCCTCGTCAATGGGAACAGACTTGTCAGGACGCTTCATCACATCCTCGAAGGTGATGCCGTCAGGGATGGGCGTATAGCGGTCGCCACCCATCATGGTCAGTCGGCCGTTGATGCCGAAGATGTTTTTCTTGGCCTTGCCTATCATCCACTCCTTACCACCAAGGATATTGGTGATATAGCGGCGATCATGGCGCGAGTGGTGCCACTGGCCCTGTGCGTCGCGATACTCCGCCTTAAACAGCGTGGCCGTCACCATGCCATAGAATCCGTCCTTCAGATAGCGCTCCAGTGTGAAGTCGATACCATAGTTGCGCCCGGCACCCTCGTTGACCAAGGCACGGTCCTGGAAGAAGTTGCGATGATTCAGGATAGAATAAGTACTACCCATCATTCCCGACGTACCGTCGCCTACCCGTAGCCTTTCCACAGGCACATCAAACAGCCACTGCCAGTAGGGCTCAATCTTCAGCATGATGTTCTCGCCCAGGCGCTGTGCAAACGAGGCCGAGATATGATGCGAGCGCGTCAGACCGAGGTTCTTGTTGGGATTCTTACCATCCATCAGTACGAAATACGTATCCGTTGTTTCCTTGCGGCTGTTCATCGCATAAGCCACTGAGAAGGTGCTCGATGGCGATATCTTGTACTGCATGCTGACGCGAGGCTCCACCAGCCACTGGTCGTTCAGGTTGAACCACATCACGTTGACGCCTGCCACCGTTGATAACCGGCTGCTGAGTGCCACCTTGTGGTTGGTGTAAAGACGCGTCAGGCCCGTATTGCCATCAGAATCATACACACGATAGAGCGGACCGCCCGTCTCGTGGATATAGTCCATCCAGGTGCTGAAATCCAGGTGCTGATGTTCAAAACCATTCTGCATGGTGTATCGTGAAGAGAATTTGTGTTGGTGCTGGGTACTGATAATCACGTTCCACTGCGAGTTGCGACCAGCCATCTCAGGCGTCATGTTCATCTCCGTGGTGTAGTCGTTGACACCCAGTTTGCGATAAGAGCCCGTAAAAGCCACGCTGGAGTGGAGCGTGCCGCCCGTGCGGAACCGATAGTTGTGCGTGAGCCCCACGGCACAGTTCTTCTGGCGCGACCACGAGTCGTTCATGTCCCACAGCGTCTCCCATTCCGACACGTCGGGCACCTCGTTCTCATAGCGGTCTATCAGTCCCGTGAACCACAGGGCGAAGGTGCCGGCACTCCTGGTAGGCATGTTCAACTTGAAACTCAGGTCCTGATAGTCCAGCGTCTCCTTCTCCATATTGATGGCATGCAGTTTCTTGGCTATCTCCAGGAAACTGTAGCGGTAGTTCACCAGATACGACGCCTTCGAGCCCTTTGCCAGCGGACCCTCGGAGGCGAAATCAACGCCCAGCGTACCCACCTGGATGGCATGCTCGTACTTCGTATTATTACCCACGCGCATCTTCATGTCGAAAGCACCAGAGAGGGCATTACCATACTCAGCAGGCATGGCCCCCGTGAGGAAGTCGCTGTTGGCCAGTACCGTACCGTTGAGCGAGGTAAACACACCGCCGCCAGCCTCGGTTATCTCAGCAAAGTGGTTGGGATTAGGCACCTCTACCCCCTCAATGCGCCATTGCAGCATCTGGGGCGAGTTACCATGAATAGAGATGCCATTGGTGGCACCGCCTGTGGCCACGCCGGCAAACATCGAGGCCGTGCGGGCAGGATCGGCCATACCGCCTGCATAGCGACTGGCCTCCTCAACGCTGAACATGCGAGCGCCGACCTGCGCCATGTCATTCAGCGGCAACTGTTTGTTAACGCGAGGCTTTACCACCACCTCGCCCAGTTCGGCGACGTTCTCGCACATTCTCAGCGTGAGTACCAGTTCCTTACCCGACGATACCAGCTGTTCCTTCAGCAACACGGGTTCATAGCCTATGAAAGTGGCACGAACGGCATGTCGGCCCACGGGTACATTATTAATGACAAAGTTTCCGTCTGTATCAGATACGGTAGCCAGGGTGCTTCCGTTTTCCACCGTTATCGTCACACCTATCATTGGTTCGCCAGAGGCCACGTCGCATACATGTCCGCGAATGGTCTGTGTAGCGGTTTGGCTGACCTGCGCCATCATCTCCGTAGCGCCAAGCAGCATCATCAGGGCTGCTCCTAAAAACATTCTTTTCATCTTCTTTTTTTCTTACATCGTTATCGATTTGACGCTGCAAAAGTAGGTTTTATTACAGATTCTGCAAAATATCTGGGATAAACTGCATGAAAATGTGACGAATTGTAGGTGATAATTGAATGATATTTTGTAATTTTGCGCCCAACGAATCTTATACATTAAAAAACAAGATGAAAAATTTACTTAGTTTTCTGGGATTTGATGCCTCCACAATGACCATCCGCAAGGAAGTCATCGGCGGTATCACAACCTTTCTGACGATGGCCTATATCCTGGCCGTGAATCCAGACATCCTCTCTGCTACCGGCATGGACAAAGGTGCCGTGTTTACCACTACCTGTATCTCTGCCGTTGTGGGCACCATCGTGATGGCCCTCTATGCCAAGTTGCCCTTCGCACTGGCTCCTGGCATGGGTCTGAATGCCTTCTTCGCCTTCACCGTGGTACTGACCATGGGCTACAGCTGGCAGTTTGCGCTGACGGCCGTATTCATCGAGGGTCTCATCTTCATCCTGCTCACCATCACGGGTCTGCGCAGCTACATCGTCAACGCCATCCCGCTGATTCTGCGACGTGCCATCAGTCCGGGCATCGGACTCTTCATCGCCTTCGTTGGTCTGAAGAGTGCCGGTATCGTAGGTTCTTCTGATGCGACGTTCGTCACCATGGGCAACCTCCACGATCCCGCCGTACTGCTGGGCATCTTCGGCATCCTGATCACCGCTGCCATGCTGGTCAAGAATGTCACGGGTTCTCTGCTCATCGGCATCCTGGTGACCACCATCGTGGGTATCCCCCTGGGCGTCACCCAGTACAATGGTATCATGTCTACCCCACCCTCTATCGAACCCATCCTCTGGCAGTTCGAGTGGCACAATATCTTCACCGTCGATATGATTATCGTGGTGCTCACCTTCCTGTTCATCGATATGTTCGACACCATCGGCACCCTTATCGGTGTGTCCAACCGTGCCGGCATGGTTGATGACGACGGTAATGTGAAGAACCTCAACAAGGCTTTCATGGCCGACGCCGTAGGTACTACCGTGGGCGCCATGCTGGGTACTTCTACCGTGACCACCTATGTAGAGAGTGCTTCAGGTGTGAATGCCGGTGGCCGTTCTGGTCTCACCAGCCTCGTCACAGCGCTCTGCTTTGCCGTTGCCCTGCTCTTCGCCCCTCTGTTCCTTGCCATTCCTGGTCAGGCCACAGCATCGGCCCTGGTACTGGTAGGTGTGATGATGATGTACGACATCCGCAAGGTCGATTTCTCTGACTACGTCACGGCTATCCCCTGCTTCGTGTGCATCGTGCTGATGCCGCTGACCTACAGCATCTCCGACGGTATCCTCATGGGTGTCATCGCCTACGTGCTGATTCACCTGCTGTCGTTCAAGATGAAGGACAAAGACGCGCGCAACAATATCAACTGGGGCACCATCCTGCTGGCAGTCCTCTTTATCTGCCGTTATGCCTTTCTGTAATTTTTGAAATTTTCCCAATAACCCATATAAAAAATAAGAAGATGAAAAAGCTTATGACTATTGCGCTGATGGCTGTAGCAGCCCTGAGCGCCAACGCACAAAACATTCAGTTGCACTACGACTTCGGTCGCAACATCTACAGCAATGAGGAGGCCGACCGCCAGAAGGTCACCGCTACCCTGGAACAGTTCAAGGCCGACGACTGGGGTTCATGGTACTATTTCTTCGATGTAGACCTCACCAGCAAGACCACACGCAGCATCTACACCGAGATTTCACGCGAGATCAACCTGGGTAAGAACCTGCCCCTCGCTGCCCACGTGGAGTACGACGGTGGTCTGTGGCATGCTCCTGCCATCGGCAACGGCAGCTACCAGCAGGCTGGATTGGCAGGTATCGCCTACAACGGCCACAATGCCGATTTCTCAAAGACATGGTCTGTACAGGCACTCTATAAGCAGTTCTTCAAGAGCTACGAGGGCACACACTCGTATGCCAGCTTCCAGCTGACAGGCGTATGGGGACTGAATTTCCTCGACAATAAGATGACCTTCTCCGGCTTCATTGACTTCTGGCGTGGCGAGAAAGCCAACAACCACGGATGTCTCGTGATTCTCAGCGAGCCTCAGCTCTGGTATAATGTCAACAAGCACTTCTCTGTAGGTACAGAGGTTGAGTTCAGCAACAACTTCATCGTCAACTACTACAACGACAAGACATTCTTCGTCAACCCCACCCTGGGTGTGAAGTGGAACCTGTAATCACAAGGTCAATACATACAAAAAAGAGCATCACCTCAAATGATGCTCTTTTTCTTTATCCTTACTGATGTTCTTTTCTATTCTTTCAGATGCTCTTTCTTCTCCTTGCCGTGAACGCTCTTCACCTTCATGCCCAGTTTACCAGGCAGTATGGCATTCAGGGTCACACCAACGATAGCCGAGAGGGCCAGACCCGAGAAATGGATAGGACCAATGTTCACGTTGTCATCGGCACCATACTTCACGCCGATGGCAATCACCAGAATCAGGGCAGCCACAAACACGTTGCGTGATGAGTTGAAGTCCACGCTGTCCTCTATCAGGTTGCGCACACCCACGGCCGAAATCATACCATAGAGAATCAGACTCACACCGCCAATCGTGGCAGCAGGCATCAAACCTATCAGGCAGGCAAACTTTGGACAGAACGACAGCAGGATGGCGAAGCAGGCAGCCAGACGAATCACGGCAGGGTCAAACACCTTCGTGAGGTTCAGCACGCCCGTATTCTCACCATACGTGGTATTGGCAGGTGCACCAAAGAGCGATGCCAGCGCCGTGGCCAGACCGTCGCCCATCAGGGTGCGATGCAGTCCTGGTTCCTTCAGGAAGTCCTTGCCCACGGTAGAAGAGATGGCACACATATCGCCGATATGCTCCATGATGGTGGCTATGGCGATAGGCATGATAGCGATAATCGTAGAGATCAGGAACGTGGTGTCCAGATTGTCAAACACGGCCAGTGCGGTCTGCTCCCTGCTGAATGGCAGTCCAATCCATGCGGCCTCGCTCAGCGACGAGAAATCCACCTCGCCCATCGCCACGGCTGTCAGATAGCTCACCACCACACCCAGCAGGATAGGAATAATCTTGATGATGCCCTTGCCGCACACACTGGCGATAATCACCGTGGCCAGCGCCACGATAGCCAGCGGCCAGTTGGTGGTACAGTTCTGGATGGCGCTGCCTGAGAGCACCAGTCCGATGGCGATAATCATAGGGCCCGTGACCAGAGGTGGGAAGAAGCGCAACATCTTCTCAACGCCAAACGACTTAATCAGTCCGGCCATCACAAAATAGCACAGTCCGGCAAAGAACACGCCGATACAGGCATAATCCAGCGCCAGCGTCTCGCTCATTCCCTGCTCTACGCCCAGCGCCTTCACCGACATATAGCCGCCCAGGAAGGCAAACGAAGAGCCCAGGAAGGCAGGCACCTGCAACTTGCTGACAAGATGGAACACCAGTGTGCCGATACCAGCAAACAGCAGCGTTGACGACACGGAAAGACCGGTCAATACGGGCACCAGCACGGTGGCACCAAACATAGCAAACAAGTGTTGAACACCCAGGATCACATACTTAGGCATACCCAGTTTCCTGGCATCTGTAATGCCCTCTTTCTCTACTAGATTCATTTGATTATTGTTTTAAATTTCCGTCTATGGTATGAATTTGCCTGCAAAGGTAATCATATAACTGAAAAAATCCAAGTGCAAAACAAAAAAATGACATGATGACATCGTGACATCGTGACGATTTGTAGGAATTTGCACCTTGCACTGTCTGTAAGAGAAACGACGAGTTACGATGAGAGAAACGACGTTTTGGCCGCAGAGAAACGACGAAATGTTCATGAAGGTAGAAAATTAAAAATCGGCTCCTGAGGCGGAATGCTTCGGGAGCCGTTGTTTGTATATGGAATAGCTTGGGTTAGTCCTCAAAAGCCTCCTTGTATCGGGGCCAGAGCAGTCTGACGATGATGATGAGGTGCATGATGCCGAGCATAGCGAAGCCGATGCTGACCACGTATCGGGGCAGCATCATCTGGATGCCGTTCATATCGTAGTCGCCCATAAAGAGCTGGAGCACCGACAGGTAGAGAGGGTCGCAGAGCAGCAGGGCGATAGTGGTGTACAGACTGCAGGTGAGGAGGAACGGTGAGTAATTGCCCAACTTGATGCCAAACCACTTGACAAGGACGGTGCTATGGATGGTCAGTACCCAGGCTGCAAAGATGGTGGCGATAGCACCCGACATGCAGAAATGGGCGAACTGAATATCCGTGAGGCGGTCGCGGTAGATGTCCACCTGTACGCCCAGGGGCATCAGATTGATTTGCTTGAGCGCTCCATGCCAAAGGGCATAGAAGAGATGGGCGCCTTCGTGGACGCAGTAATAGGTCAGGATTGCTATAAGAGCAGCAAGGTATTGTTTCGTTCTTTTCATTTAGGTTGAGAATAATTCTGTTTAACGCAAAAATCGCGTGCAAAGGTACAATATGTCCCGGAAATTTGCAAATTTCCGGGACATATTATATAAAAAAAGCGAATAGTTAATCAATTTAGTTTGAAACTGATAGGCAGCGTATAGGTTGTCTCCACGCGCTTGCCGTTCTGACGACCAGGTTCCCAGCGGGGCATGTTACGCACCACATAGACAGCTTCCTCCTTCAGGGCCTCAACAGTATCATAAAAGGCTTTGACCTTTTCCGTAGCTTCTTCATCGCCTTCTTTCATGTTCTCGGCAAAATCAACATTCACCGTACGAGATGGGGTGTTTACATCCGTCATCTTAGCGATGGGAGAAGAAACCTTGACCTCTGCAACCTTTGGTGAGCGTACAAATCCGGTCTTGTCAACAATGAATTTCACGGTGACCTCTGCCTCGACCTGCATCTCGCGAGCAACAACGGGATAGCGCAGGTGACTGCTCAGATACTTCATAATTTCACCTTGTCCGCCAGGAAACGACGGTGCCTGCTCCATGAGGGAGAACGTGTTGTTGTCGCCGCTGTTAATGTCGTTGTCCTTGTAACGAGGGTCGTCGTTGTCGATTTTACTTTTTACACCCGTCACCTGTATCTGACTGAACTTAATGGCTTCCGCTAAGGTTACGTCAATTTTGTCGCTGGTGATGTCAAGTGTCTGGGTCATCATACCCACAGACGAGACGCGAATCTTGTTCTTTGGGTCTTTTACCTTGAGTGTAAAGTTGCCAGTCTTGTCAGCCATAGCAGTGGCCACGATGCGTCCGTATCCGTCTAGTTCAACAATGTTGGCATACGGGACTGGTTCACCATTTTGATTCTTTACGGTGCCGCTAACTTTGTCGCCAGACTTCACGGCCTCAACAGCCTTCGCCTTTTTCACTTCCTTCACTGGAGCTGGTGCCTCGACGATTTCAGCCTCCTCGACATCAGAGGTTAGGGCCTCGACGATGGGCTGCTCTATGATTTCCACACTGCTGTTCACAGCTTCCTTCAGGGCCTCCTTGGGCTTTGAGAATGCCGTAAGAGCGATGCCTACGAGGGGTACAGTGACGGCAATCCAAGTCATGCGCCACCAGTTTGATTGTTGTTTCTTCATCATAATAATTCGTTTTTTAATGTTAAGATTAAACGAACTGGCGAGTGCGTAGGCCTCCGCTCCCACTGTCCGAAGGATTAATAAGCGCTGATAGTCACGGCTCTGAATCCTGTAATGATTGATCACTTCATCGTCGGCTTCGTACTCATGTACTATCTTTATCTCTTTCATCACCAGCCAACACACGGGGTTGATGATGACACATATCATCGTAAAAAGAAGGTCAAGGTGGTGGAGCAACAATATATGGGACAGTTCATGGCGCATGCTGGCACGGCGTCCGAATCCCTCTTCGCTGGCAGAGATAACAATATGATTCATCCAGCTGAAGGGTCCATACTCACCATCATGCTCTACAATCCACACCCACTTACCAAGTCGGTGGCGACGCTTACCGTGGAAAAAACACAGCATCTTGACATAGGCCTTACCCCACCCTACGAGCTGCGTTGCAACATACAGCAGATAGGCAATCAAGAGAATCAAGGCACCTTTCTCAGCAACGCTGAGACCCTGGGGGCTGACATCCAGCGCAGCATCAAGACTGATGCTGGTAAGTGGAGTCTCGTCAACCCATGCAGAGGTCCTGTACACCTGAGCCACAGGCTCCATTTGTGGCGACGGGGCGATATGAATCAGTGGCAACACAGCTGAGAGGAGCGTGATGGCCAACAGATACAGGCGGTTAAAGCGATGGAACGTGGTACCACTGAAACACATCTTGTACAACAGTAGGAACAGCAGCAAACATGCCGACCACTCCAAAATATAGACTACAAATGCACCTATTATCATTATTGATCCTCCTCTACCATTCTGATTAATTCCTTCAACTCGTCGATGCTCACCTCATGATGCTTCACCAGACGGGAGATGAAATCCATATACGACCCGTCAAAGAAGCGCGTGATGCTCTCCTTGTTGACATAAGATATATATTGTTCGCGCGAGACAGCAGCCTGATAGGTATAGAACCGGGGGCTCAACTCCTGATGCTTGATCATGCCATGCTGTTCCAATCTGCGGATATAGGTAGCAATGGTGTTAAAATGCGATGTGGTGTCTGGCAGCTGCTGGATGATGTCACGTGTAGACTGTGAACCTTTTTCCCACAGCACTTCCATGATTTGCAGTTCCTTGTCTGTCAACTTCTTCATACACTTATTGTTTTAGGACGCTGCAAATATAACTACAATTTGTAATAACCTCCAAATTTCAAAACACCTTTTAAGATTTAATTTGTAGTTATTAACATATTTCAAAAAACAGAAAAAAAACGCATAATTTATAAATATCAAAAAACTATTTTGTATATTTGCAACATCAATAACTAAATGAGATTTTACGCCTATGAAACTACCGACAAACAGGAAAGTTAATATCTATGAAGAGGCAAACCGTTGTTTGCTTTGTCAAGATGCGCCCTGTACCAACGCCTGCCAGACAGGTGATCCTGCACGCGCCATTCGTGCCATACGTTTTGACAACCACAAGCCCGCCCTACTCTGGGTGAAGGATTGCAGCGATGCTGACCTGGAACGAGCGGAGCAGGCTTGCATTCACTATAACTGGCCTATCCGCATCAAGGAGATAATCAGAGCCATCAGTCCCGACGACGTGGACAGCAGCAACTATCCGTCGCTACAGATCACATTCTGTGGCATCAAGTGCGAGAACCCGTTTTTCCTGGCATCATCGGCCGTATGTACCAACTACGAGATGGTGGCCAATGCCTTCAGGGCTGGATGGGCAGGTGTATTCTATAAGACCATCTGCATGCAGGAGATAAAAGAGGTGTCGCCACGATTTGACGCGATGCACAACAATGCCACCCACGGCGATTTCTATGGTTTCCGCAACATGGAGCAGTTAAGCGAGAATCCTGTAGAGATGGACTTCGACATCCTGCGCCGACTGAAGCACGACTTCCCCACGAAGGTGGTGGTGGCCAGCATCATGGGACAGACGGAGGAACAGTGGCAGACCCTGGCCAGGATGGCCGAGGAGGCCGGATGCGATGCCGTGGAACTGAACTTCTCGTGTCCGCAGATGAAGCACCAGGGCATGGGCAGCGACGTAGGTCAGAGTGCAGAACTGGTGAACACGTATACGGCCTGCGTGAAGCGCAGCGTGAAGATACCCGTGATTCCGAAGATGACGCCCAACATCACCCATATCGAGGAACCTGCGATGGCGTGCATCGAGGCGGGTGCCGATGCCATATCGGCTATCAACACCATCAAGTCGGTGACGATGGACGTGGATGCCGAGGTGGCAGGACAGCGCACCATATCGGGCTACTCAGGACGTGCCGTGCGTCCCATCGCCCTGCGCCATATCCTGGAACTGGCACAGATGCCCGTGAAAACACAGTTGAGCGGCATTGGCGGCATTGAGACATGGCGCGACGCACTGGAGTTTATCCAACTGGGGTGCAACAACGTGCAGGTCTGCACAGCCGTGATGCAATATGGCTATCGTATTATCGACGACCTGACGCTGGGCTTACAGCGCTATATGGCCAAACGGGGTGTAACTTCGCTCGATGCCCTGGTAGGCGAGACATTACCTTTGTTTATGAAGCCCGACATGCTGAATCGTGAAACCATCACCTATCCGAAATTCAACAAGGAACTGTGCGTAGGTTGTGGACGTTGTGAGATATCATGTAACGACGGAGGGCATCAGGCCATCGAGTTTGACCACGAGACGCGCCAGCCACGACTCAACGGTGCGAAATGCGTGGGTTGCCACCTATGTCGGTTGGTTTGTCCTGCCGGTGCTATCAGTATGACGAAACGGGTGCCAAAGAAATAAGTTGGAACAATAGTCATTTTAACGACATAAAAAAGGAAAAAGATACACGTAAATGAAATAAAATTGCTAATTTTGCACGAAAATTGCAAAAGCTAACAAGAATATGTATTTTACAGGTATTACCATCGCCGTGATGACATTCCTCACCATCGGCATTTGGCATCCCATCGTTATCAAGACAGAATACTACTGGGGCACCCGTCCCTGGGTTCTCTACCTGATAGTAGGCATCTGCTGCTGTGCAGGCGCCCTGTTCACGGACAACGTCTATCTGTCGTCATTCCTTGGCGTCTTCGGCGCCTCGTCCCTCTGGGCTATCGGCGAACTCTTTGAGCAGAAGAAGCGCGTAGAGAGGGGATGGTTTCCAAAGAATCCAAAAAGAAAGGATTAATTATCTTTTTAACAACGAATTAAAACGAATTACACGAATGGAACGAATTAAAATACTAATTCGTCAAATATAAAAATTAATAATTAGTAAAATTCGTTCCATTCGTCTTAATTCGTTGTTTTAAAAACGGGGTAAGTTTACTTATTGATTCGCAACACCGGCGCAATCTTGTTGCAAGGCTTAGGCAGTTGTACCTCAAGGCCTGCAGCCGTCTGGCGCGCCTTCAGCTTACCATAGCCCAGCAGATAAACACTGCTGATGGATTTCTTGAAATGGGGTCCCTTCTTGGCCAGCGACTTGATAAGCAGTTTGCCATCCTCAGGCCAGCCCATCGCCGTGACGTAGAGATATTTCTTGGTCTGGTTGAAGCGCACATCACGGTAGTCCATCCCGTTATACTGCGCCTCGTTAAAGCCCTGGGCGTTAATCTTGATATCCTTCTCGGCTACAGGTCCCTCGCCAAACTTCACCCATGGGCGCGTACCAAAGATGCTCTCCCCATTCTGGGTCATCCATGCCTCCAGTTCGTCAAGGAAAGCAGCAGCTTTCTCGTCGTAGGTACCATCGGCACGCAAAGGGATATTCAGCAGCAGGTTACCATTCTTTGACACGATATCCACGAGTTGCTTCACGATATTCGTCGCCGTGCGGTAGCCACGACGATAGGTGCCCGTGTTATAGTGCCAGTCGCCAATACAGTTGCACGTCTGCCAGGGCCGCTCAATCATCTGGTTGGGTGCGCCACGCTCCACATCCCAGGTCAGCGCCTTCTTCTGGTCCTCACTGAGAATCTTGCCAAAGACCACGCCGCGCGGATTCTTGTTATAGAGGTGGGTGGCAATCTTCAGGCCACAGTCGCTCAGGGGGTAGAACGGCAACACGGTGACATCGAAATAGATGAGGTCTGGCTGATAGCGGTTGATGGCATCGAGGGTGCGGTCAAAGAAATTGGTGACAAACTCCTGTGACGGCGGACAGGCACCATTGCCCCACCCCCACTGGGCGTGGATGCGGCCATTATCCCACGAGCCCTGACTCATGGGGTGATTCTGCTGATAGAGCATCTGGGGGTCCAGTCCTTCCCACCATTTGCCCTTACCGTCTTCCTTGGTCAGGTTACCGTCGTACCACACACCCGCCTTGTCGCCTTCCAGGTCGTAGCGCTGGGAGGGTTCGAACCAGGTCCACGCATGGTCGGCATGGAACGAGATACCAAGAGGGAGTCCCTGCTTCTTGGCTGCCTTTGCCCATTCTGCCAGGATATCACGCTTAGGACCGATATTCTGCGAGTTCCAAGGCTGGTATTTTGAATCCCACAGGTCGTAGTTGTCATGGTGGTTACCCAGCACGAAGAAATACTGGGCGCCGCAACGCTTATAGCGCGCCACCAGACTGTCGGGATTCCAGCGCTCGGCCTTGAACAGGGGGAGGATGTCCTTATAGCCAAACTCAGAGGGATGACCGTAGTGCTCACGGTGGTACTTGTATTTCCCATTACCCTCCATATACATCTCGCGCGCCATCCAGTCGCCACTACCCTCTACACACTGGGCACCCCAATGGGCCCAGATGCCGAACTTCGCATCACGGAACCACTCTGGTGTCTGGTGCTGCTCGAGCGACTGCCACGTAGGTTCAAACTGTCCCGTTTGCATCTGTTCGTGCACTTCGCTGACGGGAATCCGGTAAGTTTCCTGAGCCGTCATCGTCATCGCACAACAGCCCAAGAGCATTGTTACTGAAAAAATCTTCATTCTATATTATTTTGTTGGATTTAGTTTCCGATACATCATTCCATAGACGGCACATGCCACGAAGCAGACAAGGGGCACGATGTAGGCTATCTGGTAGACCTGTGCGTTATGGTGCATGATAAATGCCGTGAACTGAGGTACGCAGGCGTTGCCCACGATAGCCATCACCAGGAAGGCAGAACCCGACTTGGTCTGCTCGCCCAGTCCGTCGATGGCCAGGGAGAACTGCGTAGGATAGATGATGGACATAAAGAAGGACACGGCCAGCATCGCATAGAGACCTACATAGCCGCCAAACACCATGATGACCACGCAGAGCACCACATTGGCCAGGGCATAGACGGTCAGCATATGCTCGGGCTTGAAGCGTCCCATCAGCAGGGTGCCTATCCATCGGCCTACGAGGAAGGCCAGCATATAGAGGCCAAAGAAGGTGGTGGCTGTATCCTCGTCAATGCCGGCATACGTACAGCAATAGACCAGGAAAAGACTGTTGACCGCCGTCTGACCGCCATTATAGAAGAACTGGGCTATGACGCCCCAGCACAGATGCGGTTTCTTCAGGGCAGAGAAATCGATGAGCTTGCCCTTGGCTTCCTGTTCTTCATCGCCAACCTTGGGCAACTTCACCCACACTAGGATCAGGGCCACGAGAATCAGGGCCGATGCCAGCAGGAGGTAAGGCAGTTTCATGGAGTCGGTCTCCGTCTGGATATAGGCGTCCCACCCGCCCAGGTAATCGGCAGGCAGGGTGTCGCGCGTAAAGTCGTTGCCACTGAGCACCAGTTTGCTGAGGAACATGGCCGAGATGAAAGCGCCCAGTCCGTTGAACGACTGTGCCAGATTCAGTCTGCGGGGTGCCGTATGGGCATCACCCAGCACGGTGACATAGGGATTGGCTGCCGTCTCGAGGAAACACATACCCGTGGCGATGATAAAGAAGATGCACAGATAGACGCCGTAGCTCTTTACCATGGCTGCAGGGAAGAACAGCAGACCACCCATGGCGGCGATGAGCAGACCCGTGATGATACCCACCCTGTAGCTATACCGGCGCATGAACATGGCGATAGGGATAGGACAAACAAAATAGGCCAGCCAGTAGGCACTCTCGGTAAACGAGGCCTCAAAGGTGTTGAGTTCGCATGTCTTCATCAACTGACGGATCATCGTAGGCAGCAGGTTACTGCTGATTGCCCATAAAAAGAACAGGCAGAAAATCAGGCCCAGGGCCACTTTGTTATGTTTCATTCTATCTCCAGCTTTAGGTTTATGAAATTTTGTGGGCACAAAGGTAATAAAAATCTGCCAAAACAAATAAGACAAAAAGAACTTTTTATAGCACAAAATAAAAAACGCCCCTCAATGCGGGATGCATCAAGGAGCGTGTCGGAAAGGAAACGTGAAGCTTTTTTAGAAATGCATACGCAAATCTACGCCAGCATGCAGGGGATTGCCCTGATGGGCAAAGCTCTGATTGGTCATCTGGCTGTTCACGAGGAATGTATGATAGTTTGTGTTGGTCAGGTTGCGACCCCAGAAATCCACCTCTACCTGGTTCAGACGGAACATCAGGTGGGCGCCCAGTGTGGCATAGAATTTCTGGTACATGTCATTATTGGCCTCCCAGTAGGTCTTACCCTGTCCCTTGACATTGAAGCCCAGGGTGATGCTGCTCAGGATATCATCCTCCACATCGAAACGGTAGTCGCCGTTCACGCTGAACTGATGCTGAGGGATGAAAGGCACGTACTTGTCCTTGTAGCTGATGAGGTTGTGCGCATTGTCATAGTCGTCATACTCCTTGAACTTGGCATGGGTGAAGCTATAGGTGGCACCCCACATCAGGTGGTTGTCGAAAGCCTGTCCGCGCAGGGCCGTCTCCACACCGCAGCTATAGCTCTTGCCGGCATTGTCGATGATACGTCCGAAGCCATAGTCGGCACTCATACGTGAGATCTGCTGATTGCGGATCTGGGTATAGAAGAGCGCCACGTCGGCCTTCACCTTATGGTCAAAGAGATTCAGGTGTGCACCAGCCTCGTAGTTCCAGGTGGTCTCTGCATCATAGCTGATCTGCTGGTCCTTCTGAGCCTGGTCGTCGGCCGTATGCTGCACCTTACCGTCGCGGGGGAAGTTGGCACCCAGCGAGCGCATCTCCATCTGGAAGATATCGCTGAAGCCCTGGAAGTTATAGCCACCTGCCAGATAGCCCTTGCTCACCACGGCATAGACATTGGAACCATCCTCGCAGAGGCGGTAGGTCAGGCCGAACTTAGGCAGGAGCTGGTTGGAGGTCTTCTTCAGGGACGACTCGAACGTTGACTCGTAGGGGATATTCATCACCGTAGGTGCCGGACGACCGGGAATCGTCATGGTCATGGTGATATCAGCCAGGGCACTTGTCAGGTAATCGTTCTTGATCTGATGATGCTCGAAACGCAGGCCAAGGGTTGCCATCAAACGGTCAGAAAGATGCAGGTTTGACTCATGGAACGCGGCAGTTGTCATCTGAGGGGTGCGGAAATCACCAGGCACGCGGAAATTAGCGAAGGTCATCTGGTGAGTAGCAGGCATAATGCGCTGCATCATGGCATCAAGCATATCGGTCATACCCTTGCCAAAGCCTACAGGCGCATCGATATGTAGCCACTGATAACTACCAAAGAGACCTGTGGCATGCTGCCAACGACTGGCATTCTTTGAACGGAACACAATCTCTTCGGTCACTGCATTCATTTTCTGTGTCTGCTGCAGGCTCAGATAATCCGTTGGCACATAGTCCTGATCCATCTTCATACGATCCCAGAGGTACTGATGACTAGTGGTTGACGTCAGCAGGAAATTATCCAGATCATAGGAAACCGTCAGACCTGTGTTTACCATCTGGCGGCGATAGCTATTCATAAAGGTGGTAGAGGGGTCTGCCGTCTCATCCTTGTCAGCATCATAGGCGCCATAGGGGAAACCATTCTGGATGGTGAACTGATAGTCGCTGGTAAGGTCGAAAGTGAGTTTCGCCGTGGGTTTCCACATCAGGCGCACCTTGGCACCAGCCTCGTCAATCTTGTCGTTTTTCTCATTCAGGTTGGTGTTATTGAAGAATCCATCCTCGCTGTTATAGAAGCCAGCTACCATAAAGGCAAGCTTATCGCAGGGACGCTGATAGTGAGCCACCTCTGCCTTGCGACCATAGCCCAAGCCCATACCCAGGCCAAGGCTGACATCTGTGCCCTGATAATTCATGGGGTTCTTGGAATATAGGCGTACGATACCACCCTCGCTATTGCCACCATAGAGTGTGCCCTGAGGGCCACGCAGCACATCGACACGGTCGAGCTGGTAGAAATGGGTGTTGAAGGCCGACTTCGACATCAGGGGGATATGGTCGTAATAGATACCTACGGCCGAGTTGTTCAGACGTGAGCCGATACCTCTTATATACATAGAGGAGGTCAGGCGACTGCCATACTGGGGCATGACGAACGAAGGAACATAATCAGACAACTGTCCTAGGCTTTTCACCTGAAGGCTCTGCATTTCCTGCATTCCAAAGGCACTACTGCTCATTGGCTGCTGACGAAGGAGAACACCTTCCTTAGGTTGGGCAACAACGACAACCTCATCGAGATCAATCACACGACTGGTATCGTTTACGTTCACATAAGAAGCCTCTTTCGAATTATCAGCAAACATCACTATGGCTGACAACAGACAGAGGCTCGTTAAAACAATCTTTTTCATCCTTAAAAAATATACCATAAAATTTGGATGCAAAGTTACGACATTCTTTGCATCCATGCAATCCCCATTTATATGGATTTTCACTTATTTTCCAATAATCCTCTCAATTGTCTCCAGACACTTGCTGCTACTGATGGGCTTCGTCAGGAATTCATCACATCCCACCTCAAGAGCCAACACACGATCACTATCGAAAGCATTGGCAGTAAGAGCCACTACAGGCAGTTCAGGCAACTTCTCTTTTATCAACTTGGTAGCCTCCAGCCCATCCATCACAGGCATCTTGATATCCATCAACACCATATCAAAACCACCAGCCAGAGCCATGTCTACGGCCTCGCGTCCATTGACGGCGCGCTGAAATTCGTAATCACGCTTCAGGATGTAGGTCATCAAGATGTAATTACTATCATTGTCTTCAGCAACAAGGATTTTCTTCATACCAAAATATGTTTAGTTAGTTAATTTGTTACAAAAGTAATCATTTTCCCTGACATTATTTGCATCTTTCATAACTTTTAACTAATTTTGCACGACAAGAATCAACAATCACCAATTATTTTATAACTAACGACATGAATCTGAAACTTTTATCCCTCGCATTCGCCTTATCAGCATCGCTCGCCGGCGAGGCGCAGCACGTGATGGATGTGAATGCCAAGAAACTGGGAGCACCCGTACAGTCAACCATGTATGGTATCTTTTTTGAAGATATCAACTACGCTGCCGACGGTGGTCTCTATGCTGAACTTATCATGAACCGCTCGTTTGAGTTTCCCAACAACTTTGCAGGCTGGGACATATCCGGAAAGGTAACGCTGAAGGACGATGGTCCTTTCGAGCGCAATCCTCACTACGTCCGTCTGGCTCCCGCCGACCACAGAGACAAGCACACAATGATTGAGAACCAGGGGTTCTTCGGCATCGGTGTGAAAGGTGGCGAGGAGTACCGCTTCTCTGTATGGGCTCGCGTGCCCGATGGCGGCAGTGCCAAACTATGGATCGACCTTGTAGATAATGCCACGATGGGCGACGACCAGAAACTCGGCAATGCCGGCGTTGACGTGAGTGGCAAGGAATGGAAGAAATACACTGCTGTCATCAAACCAAAGCGCACCTTTGCAAAGGCTCATCTGCGCGTATGGGGTGATGCAAAGACAACCATCGATGTAGAACATGTGTCACTTTTCCCTGTCAAGACTTGGAAAGGCCGTGAGAACGGCATGCGTCAGGACTTGGCACAGGCACTGAACGACATGCATCCCGGTGTGTTCCGTTTCCCCGGCGGATGTATCGTTGAAGGCACTGATCTGGAGTCACGCTATCAGTGGAAGAATACCGTAGGACCTGTCGAGAACCGTCCTTTGAACGAGAATCGTTGGCACTACACCTTTACCGGACGCTACTTCCCCAACTATTACCAGAGCTACGGCTTGGGCTTCTTTGAGTTCTTTCAACTCTGTGAGGATTTTGGTTGCGAGCCCCTTCCCGTTATCTCATGCGGCCTGAGCTGTCAGTTCCAGAATCCTGACCCCACGAAGCCAGGTGTACACGTCCCCGTTGACCAACTGGATGACTATATTCAGGACGCCCTTGACCTCGTGGAGTTTGCCAATGGCGACATCAATACAAAATGGGGTAAGGTACGTGCAGACATGGGACACCCCAAACCCTTCAACATGAAATTCCTTGGAGTAGGTAATGAGCAGTGGGACTATGACGAGAAGCATGGTGGCTATGGTCCTGTTTTCACTGAACGTCTGAAGAAATTTAGCGATGCGCTGCGTGCCAAATATCCTAACTTGAAGCTTATCGGCACCACCGGTCCGAATAGTGAGGGATGGGATTTCGACCTGTTGCAGCCCCGCATGAAGGAACTGAAAGTCGACCTTTACGACGAGCATTACTATCGTGACGAGAAATGGTTCCTCAGCCATGGCTTGCGCTACGATTCATACGACCGAAAAGGTCCACGTGTATTTGCCGGTGAATATGCTTGTCATGGACGCGGCAAGAAATGGAACCACTACGAGACATCACTCTACGAGGCTGCCCACATGACTGGTATTGAGCGTAATGCAGACCTCGTACATATGGCAACCTACGCCCCCCTCTTTGCACACGTTGAGGGATGGCAGTGGCGTCCTGATGCTATTTGGTACGACAATCTGCGCTCATTCAAATCCGTCAGTTACTATGTGCAGCAGATGTTTGCAATGAACAAGGGCACCAACGTTCTCTCGCTCACAATGAACAAGAAGCCAGTAGCCGGTCAGGAAGGACAAGACGGTCTCTTTGCATCAAGTGTCTTCGACAAGACGACTGGCGAGATTATCGTCAAGGTTGTAAACACCTCTAAGCAGACTCAACCTATAACACTGAACCTGCAAGGCATCAAGGGCAGTCGCACCGCAGAAACCCTGACGCTAAGTTGGAGTGGTTCGATGGATGACGAGAACACATTGGATCAGCCTGAAAAGATTACGCCTAAGACAGGCAGCATGCCTTGCACAGCCGATAAGAAACAAGTGGTACTTAACGACCAATTACCGGCTATGTCGTTCCGCATCTACAAAATCAAGAAATAACAGATAACAAGCAATACATAAAAATGTCTCCGGCCCTGAAAAGATTGGACTGGAGGCATTTTTCTATGTAAGTCAGGAATCAGTAACTGGCGGTACAGGGAATACCCATTGCTATCACACGGTCACGAATGGCATCCAACTCTTCGTGGGTAGCTTTCTGAAGCTGCTGGTCGGGCGTCTCGCGGTCTATCGTATAGATCATCACCTGACTAGGTGCTATCTGCCTGACGGCCTCCAACCAGGGACCTACATACGCCTCGCCCGTATTGTCACTATGGTCGCCCTTCATAAACATGGTCTGGATAATCACATGACCATTGAAGCGCTTCAGGTCCTCTATCACATGGTTGACATCATAGTGACCACAAGGACGGTCCACCTTATTAATATATATAGGGTCGACGGTATCCAGTTTCAGGATATTATTGTCCACACGCATCAGGGCATCATGAACAGCCTGACGGTGAATCATCGTCGAGTTACTGAGCACAGAGACCTTGGCATTGGGGAAATACTTGTCGCGCAGGCGCAGCGTATCATCGATAATCTCAGGAAAATCAGGATTTACCGTTGGTTCACCATTGCCTGCGAAAGTCAGCACATCAGGCGCAGGTCCGTTGGCCAGCATATCCTTCAGTTTAGCCTCCAGTGCCTCGGCCACCTCCTGACGACGAGGCATTGGTTTGGTGGGACGATGATCAGCGTTGAAACCACATTCACAATAGATGCAGTCAAACGAGCACACTTTGCCATCGGCAGGCAAGAGATTGATACCCAGCGAGATGCCGAGTCGACGACTATGAACAGGCCCGAAAATGGGCGAAGGATAGATGATTGTTGACATAATTGATGCAAAAGTACGCAAAATATTTGTAAGTTCCAAATAAATTCCGTACCTTTGCACCCGCTTTTCGGAAAATCCGATGCATTCGACGACGCGATTCGTTGTGATTAAGGCGCTGAGCGTGGGAAGAATGTTATGGCAACAAATTATTAATCATCAAATTACAATTATGTATCTCGATCACGCAAAGAAAGAAGAGATCTTCAACGAGTTTGGCAAGGGCAATACCGATACTGGTAGCGCTGAGAGCCAGATTGCACTGTTCACCTATCGTATTAAGCACCTGACTGAGCACCTGAAGCAGAATCACAAGGATTTTGTTACCGCTCGTTCACTGACCAAGATGGTAGGTCGTCGTCGTAAGCTACTGAAGTACCTCTACGTCAACGATATCAATCGTTATCGTGCTATTGTGAAGGCTTTGGGTCTGCGTAAGTAATCCCACCTCACAAGGAGAAAAACAACCCCGCCAGTCATCATGATTGGCGGGGCTTTTTATATTTCCTCATTTCTATTTCCTAATCATTTCCTAATCTCTTTGAGCGGAATCATTACGAAATCCCTCTCCTGCATCATAGGATGAGGAAGTTTTAACTGAGGTTCATCAATATGGAGGTCATCATAGAGCAGAATATCTATATCGATGGGACGATCATGGTAAGTCACCAAGACTTCATGATTCATGGAGTCGGATTCCTTTCTTTCCGTAGCATGTGCCTGCGTTTTACCCAACAGACGTTCGATGCGTTGGTTAACACTAAGAACTTCATGAGGAGAAAGGGATGTTTCTACAAGGATAGCAACATTTACGAACTGATTCTCGGACTCATAGCCCCAGGCTTTGGAATAGAAAAGAGCAGATTGGCGCACCACTGTACCAATCTGCTCATTTATCAGACTAATTGCTTTGCGCAGGTTCTCCTCCTTGTTTCCCAAATTGGAACCAAGTCCTAGATATACCTGATGCAACTTTACAACTCCCAATTGTCAATTATCAACTACCCAATAACCATCAATCGTCCACCACCAGCATAGCGTCGCCATAGCAGCCGAACTTGAATCCATTCTTAATAGCAATCTTATATGCCTCAATGGTAAGTTCGTAACCAGCGAAAGCAGCTGTAGCCATCATCATCGTTGACTCAGGATGATAGAAATTGGTAATGACAGAATCAGCCAATCCAAAGTCGTAAGGAGGGAAGATAAACTTATTTGTCCATCCACTGAACTCCTTCAACATACCATCCGTACCTACAGAAGACTCCGTGGCACGCATTGTGCTGACACCAACGGCACAGATATGATGTCCCTCTGCCTTTGCACGATTCACGATCTCACAAGTCTCAGGCGTGATCTCTACCTGCTCTGAATTCATTTTGTGTTTGGTCAGATCTTCCACTTCAATAGGATCAAACGAACCAAGACTACAATGAACGGTGAGATAAGCAAACTGATAACCACGAATTTCCATCATCTTCATCAGTTCACGACTGAAGTGAAGACCTGTTGCCGGTGCAGTGACAGCACCCTCGTTCTTTGCGAAAATCGTCTGGAACTGCTCCATATCATCGGGTTCCGACTTACGACGATCTACGATATAGCGAGGCAGGGGAGCCTCACCCAAAGAGAACAGTTCGCGTTTGAACTCATCGTGAGGACAATCATAGAGGAAGCGTAATGTACGACCACGACTGGTCGTATTATCAATGACCTCAGCCACCATGGGACCCTCGCCATCGAAGAACAGCTTATTGCCGATACGGATCTTGCGTGCGGGCTCTACCAGCACGTCCCACAGACGCAGCTCCTCATTGAGCTCGCGCAGCAGGAATACCTCAATCTGAGCATCAGTCTTCTCCTTAGTACCATAGAGACGTGCGGGGAAAACCTTTGTATCATTAAATATAAAAGTGTCTCCTTCATCGAAGTAATCAAGCAGGTTGCGGAAAGTCATGAATTCTTCAGTATCATTGCCATCAGCATCTTTCTTGAAGATTTCAATTTTCTCACTCTTACGGTGCACTACCATCAGTTTACACTGGTCGCGGTTGTACACGCGATCAACAGTTCCGTC
>Ga0310696_10001999_pt1 | contig 28091 bp, 23 predicted proteins | sample AusTroGonzalo_MG_4_FD_203885 | JGI IMG/M metagenome (GOLD analysis project Ga0310696, IMG submission 203885) | Bovine rumen microbial communities from tropical cattle in Woodstock, Queensland, Australia - Gonzalo_02 (v2) (version 2) | ecosystem: Host-associated > Mammals > Digestive system >...
AAGCTGCTTCAGCAGCAGCTTGAGAAATGGTTGCGGTTGGCGAATTTTTCAGAGCCCGTGTAGGGCTGCCGGCATTATCGCCTTGAAGGCGTGGTGCATACCACCGGCTCAGCCGGTGGTTTTGATTACGGCTTGGCAAGCCATGCGGCGTTACCGTCGATACGCACGTTGCGCAGGTTTTCCGGACTGGATCGCAGGGTAATCTCCGTCGTTTCGGGGTTGAGGTTCGTAACGTTCGAGATCTCGGAGTCCGTCAGCGATCCCGCGACGAGGATCGCGTGGTGCGCGCGCGAACGAATACCGGAAATTCGGAAGCGGGTCGTATCCCCTAGCGGGGTCACGCCGCCCCATGCCGGGTTGGCGTCGCCGATCTTGACGGCGGCCCGGCAGCGTAAGCCCGCGGGCGACGTATCCCGCAGATTTTCCAATTCGATGTCGTACATCCGCACTCCGGAACTGTTGAGAAAGCGCACGATGTGGTGCCCCCCGGCGCAATAACCGGCGACGTTGCGGATGCGGATAGCGAAGACATCGTTTTCGCGCATGTTTTTACGGCAGCCGCTCATTTCGGTGAAGCCGTACTCCCCCGGCGCGTGGTCGCGGCGGGGCGCCAGCGCCGTCAGCGCAACGAGGTCGTCACCGGTCGCGCCCTTTATGGTGTCGATGTCGATGTCATGACAACCGCGGCGGAGGTCCAAGCCGTCCTGATTGAGCACGGTCACGATCTTCCCGTTGACCTTTCTGCTGCCGGAGGAAATGAAATTCAGATTTGAGATATTCCCGTGCGCGCAATACTCGAGCGACACCGCCCACGCATGGGAGTCGCGGATCGTCAGATTTTCGAGAGTAAAGTTTTCGATGTTCACGAACAGGATGCCGATGTTGCGCCAGTCGCCGTTTTGGATTTCTCCCATCTTGCCTGCGTCGCTGCCGTAACTCTGCTTGAGCCCGGTGCCGAGGGTCTTGGCGCTGTCGCCGGTGGCGCGGGGATCGTCCGCGCCTTCGAGCGTCGCCCCGCCGACGCCGATGATGCGGATATTACACACGACCGGGATGTCGGCGGCGCCGTGCCCGCAGTTGGCGGAGCGGATGAAGTTGTCGCGGCAGTTGTCCGAGAGTTTGATCCGGCAGCCGTCGAGGATGAGTGTGGTGTCGGAGGGGATCCGTATCGCCCCGTCGAGCAGCCAATAGTCGCGCTTGCTTGCGGCATCGGGGCGACGGGCGGGGATGCGGACCGTGCCGCCCGATTTGCGCGCGGCGCGGATCGCCGCCTCAATGCGCTCTAGGTCGTTGCCTGTAAAGTTATTGGGATCGCATTTCATCATTTTTCGCCTCCCGACGCCGGCGCCAGGAGCGCGGCGTACAGTAAAGCCGCCCATTTAATCGCGTTTTTTCTCACGCGCTGGATTTAGAACATAATATAATCCGGCAAACTGACAAATGATGTTTGGACAGATAAAATTTTTCAAAAAATTGGACTTTTTTCAGCAAATATCCCTAGGAGAATTTCATGTTCGCATGGTGCTTTGGTCTCGATCCCTCTCTTCTGTTACGGAATTGTTCTAAATTTGAGTTCAAAACACGGAAAGAGATGAAGTGGTTCGGCGAGTTGCTTAAGGGCCACCATTAGAAAAACAAGCGGAATCGCAGTCCTTCGATGCGGTTCCGTTTTTATTTTATCGTTTACGCCTACAACGCCAAGTATTTATGCAATATGACGGCGATTAGAGAGTGCGGTCGGTGAGGTCGAACTCCCTATGGAAAAAAAGAAAATCAAATAATATCTGATTTGGATGAGTTAGACTACGAGATCGCCTGTCGGGGGCTCCGGCTGAGTCAGAGCCGCCAGACAGGCCGACAGGATGCCTATCGACGTGGGCGGTGACGGCGGGGAGGAAAAGACGAGTTGCGAGTTGGAAAGGTCGGTGAATAGGACGGGGGTTCGTGAAATGTTCTAAAATTTATTTCCGGATTTGAGGTTAAATCTTGGGGATAGCGGAAGTTAGAGAACCATCCAAGTGCTCCGCCAGCCTTCAAAAATCCGGCAATGCCGGATTTTTTTACGGCTTGCCAAGCCATTCGCGGGCGAGTCGGGAAGGCCGCGTCTTGACAGGATCAGGCGGGAAAGATATATTATCCTTCGTTTCCGAACTGTCAATTTCAAATCGCCGGGAGGCTCGGCATATGGATATCGCCATCAGCACCTCGATCCTCTGCGACACGGGATCGCCGGAAAACTATCTCCGGCTGATCGCCGAGGCCGGATTCTCTCATCTGCACTGGGGGCACCACTGGAACACCGACTTTCTTTACAGCTCTTCCGAGATCGCGCAGTGCGGTAAATGGCTTAAGCAGTACGGTCTGAAAATGCTGGACATCCACGGCTCGGAGGGCGTGGAAAAGCAATGGTTCGCCCCCGAGGAATATCGGCGCCGCTCCGGCGTGGAGCTGGTTCTCAACCGCATCGTCATGCTCCGCGAGCTGGAGGGCACCGGATGCGTCATGATGCACCTGCCGCCCAACCGGGCGAGAAAATCGACGCCGGAGGAGGAGCGGCTGCTGCCGGCCCGTGTCGACGCGCTGAGGCGCAGTCTCGATGAAATCGTCCCCGCACTGGAAAGATACGACGCCAAAATCGCGATGGAAAACCGCCGGAACGACTCCTTTGGAGTCATCGCTGAGGTCATGGCAGCTTACCCGGCGGAGCGGATCGGCATCACGCTCGACACCGGGCACGCCAATATCGACGAAGCCCGCGGCTTCGAGCGCATGGAAAAGTTCAAAGATCGTCTTATGGCGCTTCATCTCAACGACAACGACGGCGTCGGCGATCTGCACCAGCCGCCGTTTTACGGCACGCTCGACTGGGAACGCGTCGCCGAATTGGTCGCGACGTCCGCTTACGCGGGGCATCCGGCGAGCTTCGAGCTGATCATGCACAACACGCCCTTCTTCGTTCGGGGCGTGCCGCTTGCCGAACAGCCGGAAAAAAATATAAAGGCGTTTCTTGCCGACGCATACGACCGCTGTCGCCGAGTCTCCGAAATGATCGAACTGGCGGGCAACGCGGCTCGTTGACGAGTCGGCGGAAGTCCGTTCAGCGCGAAAGTTCGGCGCAGCGCTTCTGCATCCGGGGCATCTCGGACTCCATCGACTGCACGAGCTTGATCTGCGTGCGGCAGCGGTCGAGGTTGTGCCCTGGGCGGTGCGTCTTGAAGTAGACGTCGCCTTCGAGGTAGTCGGTGAGAAAGCGGATGCCAGTTTCCAAAGTCAGAAGGATGCCGGAAAACGGCAATAGCTCCTTTTCTTCCTTGTTCAGGAACTTTCCGGCGGTCGAAAGGTAGCCGCGGAGCAGCGCCTCGAACATCTCGAAACGCATCCCGACCTTGCTCAAGTCCTTTTCGTCCTCCGCCGCCGGACTGGTCCCGGTGCGGAGCATGTCGCCGAAGTCATAGTGCGGCAGTCCGGGCATGGTCGTGTCGAGGTCGATCACGCAGATCCCGCCGCCGCCGTTTTCGTCGATGAGCACGTTGTTGAGCTTGGTGTCGTTGTGGGTGACTCGCTCGACGATCAACCCCTCGGTGTGCAGTTTCAGAAGTTTCGAGCAGTCATCCTCGTGCGCCAGCATGAAGTCGGCTTCGCGCGCGACTTCCTTCAGGCGTCCCGATTTGTCTTCGCGCATGGCTTGTTTCAGCGCCGCCAGCCGCTTCGGGGTGTTGTGAAAGTCGGGGATCGTCTCGTTCAGCCGTCCGGGGAGGTCGGCGAGGTCGTTCTGAAACTCGCCGAAGGCCGCCGCGCCCATTTCCGCCTGCACCGCCGTTTCGATGATGTCGTAGGTCACCGCGCGGTCGACGAACACGTAGCACCGCCAGAAGCCGCCCTCCGCGTCGCGGAAAAAGGGCGCTCCGTCGCATCGGACGGGCACGAGATGCAAAGTTTCCTTGCGGCGGGCGGAACCGCGGCGCTTTTCCGCTTCGATCTTGGCGGCGATGTGGCCGGTGACGCGCCGGAAGTTTTCCATCAAAAGTTCCGGTCGGCGGAAGATGTTGGTGTTGATGCGTTGGAGTATGTAAGCGCCGCCCGTGCAGCGCACGAGGTAGGTGTCGTTGATGTGTCCCGTGCCGTAGGGCAGGGCGCTCGTCACTTCTCCGGAAACCGCAAATTCCCGGACGACCGGAATCACGTCGGTGCTCATGGTCAGCTCCATTCGTTCTTTTGGGTTGTTTCGGGGAAAATATAGCGCGAAAAGATGATCCCGGCAATGTTTTTTTCGCGTTACGATATGGATTTATTTGCAAATGTGTGATACATTATTGCAAGCCGAAGGAGTTTCGCAACATTGAAAACCGATGGAGTCGACGATGACGCAAGCTTCGCTGGAGATAATTTTGAGCGACAAGGTGCAGGCGCTGCTCGACGACTTCGCCTCGCTGCTGGATGTCAGAGTGACCTTCTTTTCCGTCGACGGGCGGAGAGTCCGGCGCGGCAAGGAGATGCCCAACTGCCGCTACTGCGACACGGTACAGCGCGAACTCTGCGGATTGAGCCGCTGTCACGCCATGGACTCCGACAAACAGCAGGAAGCGACCACGCTGCGCCGCGCCATATCCTACCGCTGCCACGCCGGATTGCAGGAGGCACTGGCGCCGGTGTTCGTCCGCGAGCAGCTGGTGGGGTTCCTGATGATCGGTCAGTTCCGCACGGACGAGGAGTTCCCGATAGAGATACGCAATTCGGTGACCGATCCCGAACTTCGCCGAAAGCTGAAGCGCGCCTTCGACGAACTGCCGATCTTCCCGCCCGAAAAGCTCGCCGGGATGCTCGGCGTCTTCAAGACGCTGATCGACTATATCGCCGTGCGCGAGCTCGCGATGCTCCGCGGCGACGTGCTGCGCAGCGAGATCGACCGCTATCTGGACCGCCACCTCGCCGAGAACATCATGCTGCCCGAAATGGCGCGGCGGCTGGGGCGGAGCATTTCGACCATATCGCAGTTCCTGCGCCGCAACTATCACACCGGATTCAAGGAGCTCCTGAACGAAAAGCGGCTGGCGCGGGCCGAGGCGTTCTGGAAGGATCATCCCGAGGCGACCGTGGCGGAAGCCGCCGCCGCCGCCGGGTTTACGGATCAGTTTTACTTTTCGCGGGTATTCAGCAGGCGGCGGGGCATTTCGCCGGGCAAGTTCCGCGACCGGTTGAGAAACATTCAGTCTGGGGAGGTGGGGTAATGTTCGGATTCTATCGCATCGCGGCGGTCACGCCGCGCGTGGTCGTGGCGGATGTGAACGCCAATTTGCAGGAGCATTTGAAGGCGTACCGCACGGCGGTCGAAAACGGCGCTTCGCTGGTGGTCTTCCCGGAGCTGTCGCTTACCGGGGCGACCTGCGGCGACCTTTTCCGCCAAGATGTGCTGCTCGATGCCGCGTGGAAGGCCGCGCAGGAACTCGCCGCCGCGACCGGAAAGGTCCCGGCTCTTTTCGGCTTGCCGGTCGCACACGCCAATGTGATCTTCGACGTGGTCGCTGTGGCGGCGAACGGCAAGCTCGTCAAGTTGCTCGCCGATTGCAGCAATAGGGAGATATTCTCTCACGATGCGTCGATGGCACCTGCGGAGGTGTCGGGAGTCGCCTTCGGTTGCCATGGCACCTTCGAAGGCGGACTGCGTTTCGCCGTCGAGATCGGGGGGGAAAGAAATGGGTTCTTCGCCCTCACCGACGGGTTGGAACATGGTGCCGACGTGGTGCTGAATCCATCTGCCGAACCGTTCGTGCCGGGACGCGATTATGGGGCGGAGGTCGCGGCGCTGTCGGAGCGTTTCGGCGGCGTTTACGTCACCGTTGGGGCGGGAGTTGGAGAGTCCACCACCGACGCGGTGTATGGCGGCCACTCCCGCATCGGCGATCGCGGCCAGTGCGTTGCGCTGGCGCAACCGTTCAAGCGCGGAACCGACATTCTCTATTACGATGTCGACACCGGGGCGGTGCGCTTCCGGCACCGCTCGGATCGCCGTTTTTACGATGCCGCCTGTGCCGACAAAACGCCGGACGCCATCGTGCCACTGCCGGAGTCGCCCGATCTGCGCTATGCGTACAATCCCGCTTCTCCGTTTCTGCCGGACGATGAGGAGGCCCGCGCACTTTTCTGCTTGGATGTGCTGAATATTCAGGCAGCGGGGCTGGCGAAGCGCATGGAGCACATCGGCGCCAAGTGTCTGGTGCTCGGCATTTCGGGCGGGCTGGATTCCACGCTCGCCCTCGTGGCGGCGGTGCGTTGCCGCGAACTGCTCGGGATGCCGCGCGAAGCGGTGCGCGCCTACACCTTGCCCGGATTCGGCACGACTTCACAAACTCACGGAAACGCCGAAAAGCTCTGCCGCGCGCTGGACGTGGAGCTCCGTGAAATAAACATCACCGCGGCGTGCCGACAGCACTTCGCCGACCTCGGGCACGACGGCAAGGCTGATGCCGCCTTCGAGAACGCGCAGGCGCGCGAGCGCACTCAAATACTCATGGACGCCGCCAACATGTTCGGCGGCATTCTCGTCGGCACCGGCGACCTTTCCGAGATCGCCCTCGGCTGGTGCACCTACAACGGCGACCAGATGGCGATGTACTCCGTCAACGGCTCCGTGCCGAAGACGCTGATCCCGGTGCTGTTGGAACACTATGCGCAGTGGAGGGAAGACCCCGCGTTCACGAAAGTCGTCCGCGACATCATCGGCACGCCGATCTCGCCGGAACTCCTGCCGCTCGGGGAGGGCGGGGCGCTCGCCCAGAAGACAGAGGACCTCGTCGGGCCGTACGAACTCCACGATTTCTTCCTCTATCATCTCTTGAACGACGGCGCGGAGCCGGAGAAGATCGCGTATCTGGCCGAGGCGGCCTTCGCGGGGCGCTATTCGCGCGAGGCGATACGGAAGTGGCTTCGCAACTTCGGCACGCGCTTCGTGACGCAGCAGTTCAAGCGCAGCGCCATGCCCGACGGGGCGGCGGCGGGTATTTTCTCGCTCTCGCCGCGCGGTGGATTCGCGATGCCGTCCGATGCGGCGGCGACGCTGTGGAAGAACATCTGACGGGCGGTCAGGCCCGGAATTTCAACAGCCACACCATCAAGACGACGGCGACGAGCGCGCCGACGCCCAGTACGGCGAAGGCGACGCCGAGGAGTATCCGCGGCAGCGGCGACTCGCCGGAGCGTTTCTTTTGCTCCGGTTCCGGAGCGGTTGCGGGCTTGGCGGTTCGAAAGCGGCGGTCGCGGAACTCTTCCAGAAACGATTTCACCTCCTGCCAGGACTGCGGACGGTCGTCGGGGGACTTGGCGAGCATCCGGTCGGTGAACTCCGCCAATTCGGGCGGCACGTCGGGATTGACGGAAGAGAGCGGCGGGGCCGGCACTTCCAGATGGCAGCGGAGCAGTGTTTCGGTGTTGCCGCGGAAGGGCGGCTCGCCGGCGATCAGCTCGTAGAACATAACACCGAAGCTGTATATGTCGCTGCGCACACCGCCGCCGCTTCCCGAAACCACCTCCGGGGCGACGTACATCGGCGTCGCCATTATGCTGCCGTCGTCCGAATTGACGCGTCCGCTGACGTGCGCCAACCCCAGATCGGCGAGTTTCAGCGTTCTGCCGTCGTCGGAAATCAGCAGATTTTCCGGCTTGATGTCGCCGTGCGTCAGCTGGAAGTTGTTCCACGCGTAGTCGAGCGCATCCGCGAGCTGGATCGAGATGCCGACGAGAAACTCGAAGGAGATGATCTCCGGCGATTCGATGCGGATATGTTCGAGCGTGCGCCCCCTGACGTACTCCATGGCGAGGAAACAGCATCCGCCGATGCTGCCGGCGTCCAGCGCCTGGACGATGTTCGGGTGGCACATCCGCGCGGCGGCGCGCGCCTCGTTCATGAGGAGCTGGACGTACTCCTCGTTGCGCGAGTGTTCGGGCAGCAGAACCTTGAGCGCCACTTCGCGGTCGAGGGGCTGCTGTTCGGCGAGGTATACCACTCCGTTGTTGCCGCGCCCCAGTTCGGAGATGATGCGGTAATTCCCGAACTCGTTCCCGATCTCCGGCAGGATGTTTTCACCGCCCATTTTTCCGTTTCCCCGTGTTTTTGCGTTTCAGCACCAGAAAGGGACGCCCTCGGGGACGTAGTTTTCCAGCTCCGCCTGATCGTAGAAGACCTTCATCAGGAACAGGCCCTTCGCCGGAGCGGTCTCCGGCGCCGCGGTGCGGTCCTTCGCTTCCAGTATCTTCGTCACGTCGTCGGGCGAGAGTTTGCCCGCCCCGGCCGCTTCGAGCGTGCCCATCATGCAGCGGATCATCTTGTAGAGAAAGCCGTTGCCGACGAAGGTCACGCAGCAGAATTTCCCGATCTCCCGCACGTCGATCCGGTAGATGGTGCGCACCGCGTCGTCGATCATGGAGCGCTCCACCACGAAGCTCGAATAGTCGTGCGTGCCCACGAGTTGTGCGGCGGCGGCGGCGATTTTGTCCACGTCGAGGCGGTGGATCGACTTCCATGAATAGCGGCAGCTGAAAGGCGTCTCGTCGCCCAGATTCAGCACATAGGTGTAGGCTTTGCCCAGCGCGTCGTAGCGGGAGTGGAATTCGAGCGGCACTTCCTTGAGCGAGCGGATGCGGATCGACGGGGGCAGTCTGCGGTTCAGTGCCTTGAAAAGCTGTTCCCGCGGGATCGCCGGACGCTCCGGATATAGGAAGCTCGCCGCGAAACGCTGGGCGTGCACCCCGGCGTCGGTGCGGCTGCTGCCGATCAGATGGATGGCCTGCTTGTCGTAAAGCAGAGTCAGAAGCTCCTGGATCTCCTGCTGTACCGACGGGCAGTGCGGCTGTATCTGCCAGCCGCTGTATTCGCTGCCGTCGTAGGCGATCTCCATGAAAAATCGCCCGACCGGTGTATATGATGTTTCTTCGAGACTCATGTCAGCACTTCCTCGGCTGCGTCGTTCCAAAAACAAAGTCCTTCATCACTTAATTTAATCCGATCCGGCGTAATTTTCCACCACGATTTCGGGAGTTTGCGTTCGAGCCGCCTCGCGACGGCGAGCCGGTTTTCCCAGCTGTCGGCGTCGGGGACAGTCGCCCACAGCTCCGGAGTCCAGCCGGCGACGGTGCGAAGATTGACGGCGAATATCTCCGCCAGTCTCAATTCGCGCGGTATGCGGTCCAGTTCTGGCGGAGTCCCGGCAAGCCAGCGTTCGAGCGACTCTACTTCCGTCATGCGGTCGGCGCCGTCGAAGCCCGCGGCGGCGGGGCCGAAGCCGCGCAGAACTCCGCCGCGCCAGACATTCACGTTGTGACGGCATTCGGCGCCGGGGCGGGCGTAGTTGGATATTTCGTAGCGCCGTATGCCATAAGGCGAAAGCGTTTCCGGAACGATCTCGTACATGGTCTGCGCCGCGTCGTCGTCGACGGCGAACGAGCCGCCGAGGCGGGAGCCTTCCTCGGGGGTGAGGCTGTAACACGATATGTGGTCGACGCCGCAGTCGGCGGCGCGCCGCAGGTCGTCTCTCCACATGGCGGGAGTTTCGCCAGGAATGCCGTAGATGAGGTCGACGTTCCAGTGCGGGAATCCGGCGACGCCGATGAGTTTCAGCGCCCGTTCGAGCGCTTCGTCGCCGCACTGCCGCCCCAATATCGCGCGACGGTCGGCGGAAAAGCTCTGCACGCCGAGGCTTATTCTTGTGACGTTTGCGCGCAGCAGCGCGACTTTGGCCTCGTCCAGCGTCTCGGGGTTCGCCTCGACGGATATCTCGCTATCATCCCCGGGCGCAAGATGCCGAGCGATCATGGCGAAGAGCCGTTCCAGCTGCGGCGCCGTCAAAAGGGTGGGAGTGCCGCCGCCGAGATAGATCGTCTCCGCCGGGGGCAGGGGGGACGCCGCCAGCTGACGCTCCAAGTGATCCAGATATGCGTCGATCAGACCGGGTGCCGGAGACGGCACCGAGTAAAAGGCGCAGTATCCGCACTTGCTGCGGCAGAACGGGATGTGGAAATAGTAATTCAAATCCGCTTCTTGCGCTCCGCCGATCCGCCGCCCTACAGCTCCTGATGGACGATCTTGCCCGCGACCATGGTCAGCACCGGACGGCACTGCACGTCCATGCCGTGGAACGGCGTGTTGCGCGACTTGGTGCGGAAGGTGTTCTTGTCCACCTTGTAGCACGCATCCGGATCGATGACCGTGATGTCGGCGGTCGAACCGACCGCGAGGTCGTAGCGCTCGAAGCGCAGGATATCCGCCGGCCCGGTCGTGAACAACCTGATCAGGTGCGGCAATGTGATGATGCCGGCTTTGACGAGGATCGTGTAGCTGACAGGAACCGCCGTTTCCAAACCGACGATGCCGCAGGGGGCGGAGTCGAACTCCACTTCCTTGGCGGTGCGGGTGTGCGGAGCGTGGTCGGTGGCGATGGCGGTCAAGGTGCCGTCGGCGATGCCTTCGATCACCGCCAGCCGGTCGCTTTCGGAGCGCAGCGGCGGATTCATCTTATAGTTGGTGTCGTAGCGCTTGATGCACTCGTCGGTGAGGGAGATGTGGTGCGGCGTCGCTTCGCCGGTGACTTTTATCCCCTCGGCCCGGGCGGCGCGGAGCAGTTTCACGCTCTCCTTGACGCTTACGTGCTGCATGTGGATCTGCCAGTCGATCTGCCGCGCGAGGATGATGTTGCGGGCGATCATCAGCTCTTCGGCGGCGCCGGAAATGCCGCGCATCCCGAGCAGGACCGACCACTTGCCTTCGTGCATGACGCCGCCGGCGGCGAGGTGATTGTCCTCGCAGTGGTCGAGGATCGGCAGTCCGAAGGACTTGGCGTATTCGACCACATGGCGCATGAGCGCGTGATCCTGAATGCATTTGCCGTCGTCGCTCAGGGCGACCACCCCGGCGGATTTGAGCGAGCCGATACCGGCCATTTCCTCGCCCTTGCCCTCCTTGGTCATGTTGCCGCAGGGCAGAACATGGACCACGCCCTGCGCGGCGGCGTTCTGGCGCAGGAACTCGATCGCTCCGGCGTTGTCCGCGGCGGGGGTGGTGTTGGGCATGGCGACGATGGAGGTGAATCCGCCGGCGGCGGCCGCGGCCGTGCCGGTGGCGATGGTCTCGGCCTGGGTGTTGCCCGGCTGGCGCAGATGGACGTGCAGGTCGATGAAACCGGGCGAAACGACCTTGCCCTTGAGGTCGACGATCTTCGGGTTCTTGAGCTTTGCCGGTTCTTCGATGACCTTGCCGGCCACGCCGATGTCGCCGATGGAGTCGATGTTTCTGTTGGGATCGATCACCCGGGCGTTCTTAAGGATGTATTCACTCATTTTTTCACGCACCCCGCTACCAGATACAGCACCGCCATGCGGATGGCGAGGCCGTTGGTTACTTGTTCAAGGATCACGGACTGTTCGCCGTCCGCCACGTCTCCCGTGAGTTCCACGCCCCGGTTGATCGGACCGGGATGCATGATGAGCGCATCCGGCTTCATGTACTTCAAGGTGTCGTTGTTGATGCCGAAGAAGCGGGCGTACTCGCCGATGCTCGGGAAGAACCCGGCGGTCTGCCGTTCCCGCTGGATGCGGAGCAGGTTGACGACGTCGGCGTCGGCCACCGCATCCTTGAGGTTGTGGCAGACGCGGACGCCGATTTCCTCGAATTCGCGCGGCACCAGCGTCGCGGGCCCGGCCACGGTCACTTTGGCGCCGAGTTTCAAAAGCCCCCAGATGTTGCTGCGGGCGACGCGGCTGTGGATGATGTCGCCGATGACGGCGACGTTCAGACCGGCAACGCGCCCCTTTTTCTCGCGGATGGTGAAGATGTCGAGCAGCGCCTGCGTCGGGTGGCTGTGCGCGCCGTCGCCGGCATTGACGACGCCGCATTTGAGGTTGCGGGCGATGAACGCCTGCGCCCCCGGCGCCGAGTGGCGCATGACGATCAGATCGACCTGCAGCGCTTCGATGTTGCGCACGGTGTCGAGCAGCGTTTCTCCTTTGAGCAGGCTGCTGGACTGGGCCTGCATGTTGACGATGTCGGCGCTCAGCCGCTGCTCCGCCAGCTCGAACGACACCCGGGTGCGGGTGCTCGGCTCGACGAAGAGGTTCACCACCGTCTTGCCGCGCAACGCGGGCACCTTCTTGACTCGGCGCTGGGAGACTTTCTTGAATTCAGCCGCGGTGTCGAGGATGAATTCGATCTCTTCCGCGCTCAGATCGTAGAGGCAGAGCAGATCTTTTTTGGTCCATTGCATGGTCTTATCCCCTTGAAATCGTTAAGAGGTTCATTTCGTCCAATCCACTTCGTCGATACCGCCGGAGCGGTTGTCGTCGTCGAAGCTCACCGCCACCTTGCGGTCCGCCGGCAGCTGCACTTTGAAGCCGACGAAGTCCGCCCGTATCGGATACTCCGGTTCGCCGCGGTCGACCAGCACCGCCAGCCGGATCGCCTTGGGGCGACCGTAGTCGGTCAATGCGTCGAGGGCGGCGCGGATGGTGCGCCCGGATGAAAGCACGTCGTCGACCAGAACGATCGTCCTGTCGTTGATGTCGAAGTCGATCTCGGTCTCGCGGATCAGCGGCAGCGGGTTGCGGTTGCCGATGTCGTCGCGGTACATCGAGATATCGAGCTTGCCGAACTCCGGTTCGGAACCGGTCAGTTTTACGATCCCGTCGTGCAGACGCTCGGCCAGCGGCACCCCGAACTGGTGGATGCCGACCAGCGCGCAGCCTCCGTTCGAGATCGGGAAGGCGGCGGCGATGGCGGCGGCCATGTCGCCGATGGCCCGGTCCATCTCGGCGGCGGAGTATATCTGTTTTTTCCTCAACGTCATGTTTTCTTCGAGCCCCCGATGTTATGCTGAAAGCGTTTTTTCGTGTGTCAGTTTGCCAGAGCCGCCTTGACCGCGTCGAGCGTCGGATCGATCACGGTCGGTTTGTTGGCGAAGGTGCCGCGGATGCCGTAGTGGTCGAACAATGTATCCTGATGGTAGCCGATCACCGCGTCCGGATCCTTGAGGATGTTGCCGGTGAGGATGCCGACCACGGTCGCTTCCGGATCGATCACCCCCGCGTCGACGAGCTTTTTCGCCCCGGCGACGGAGCAGCAGCTGGCGGGTTCGGCGCCGATGCCCGAGGCGTCGACCATCGCCTTGGCGTCCATGATCTCCTGCTCGGTGACGCTTTCGACCACGCCGTTCGACCACTTGAGTCCGCGCAGCGACTTTTCGTAAGAGACGGGGTTGCCGATCTTGATCGCGGTGGCGATGGTCTCGGGGTTGAGCACGGGAGCGAACGGGGTGTGCTCCTTCCACATCTTGGCGAGCGGGGCCGAACCTTCCGCCTGGATCACGGCGATCCGGGGGATCTTGTCGATGATGCCGAGGGTGTAAAGCTCTTCGAGGCCCTTGGAAAGCGCGCTGTTGTTGCCCAGATTCCCGCCGGGGATCACGAACCAGTCGGGCACCTGCCAGTCGAGCTGCTGGAGCACCTCGAAGCCGATCGCCTTCTGGCCCTCGATGCGGAAGGGGTTGATGGAGTTCAAGAGATAGATGTTGAGTTCGCTGCAGACCTCCTGCACGAGCTTCATCGCGTCGTCGAAGTTGCCCCGTATCTGCAGCGTCCGGCCGCCGAATGCGAGTGCCTGCGCGAGTTTGCCGTAGGCGATCTTGCCCTCGGGGATGAAGATCACCGACTTCATGCCGCCGGTGACGGCGTAGCTCGCCATCGAGGCGCTGGTGTTGCCGGTGCTGGCGCAGGCGACGATCTTCGCGCCGTAGAACTTGGCGGCGGTGGTGCCGCAGGTCATGCCGCGGTCCTTGAAGCTGCCGGTCGGGTTTTCGCCCTCGTGCTTGAGGAAGAAACGCTTCAATCCGGCGTATTTCCCGGCTTTGCCGGCTTCGTAGAGCCGGGTGTTGCCCTCCTGCCGGGTGACGATGAACTCCTCCGGAACGTCGAAGATGAGTTCGCGGTAGCGCCAGACGCCGGAGCGGTCCAGCCCGTGGCGGGCTCCCCAGCGCTTTTCCCAGCGCGCCCTGAGTTCGGCGCCGTCGAGGTGTTCGAGGTCGTGACGCAGGTCCAAGGTGCCGCCGCAGTCGCATTTGTATCTGACTTCGCTCAGGTCGAAGGTCTTGTGACAGCGCACACACTCCAGATGGCTTTCGGATTTTTTCATGATCGAGCCCTATGTTTTTCCGACATGGTCCGCTCCGGATGTGCGGACGCGGACGGTATTTCGTGTTCTTCGCCGCTCCGCGGCGCGAATCCGCGGTTTCGGCAGACATAATTTACATCACTGAAAACATATTTTAAAGCCCGCGCAGCGGCTTTTTCCGCGTTTTGCTCAGGCCCGCTTTGAAAAAAGCGTCCGCAGACATTATATTATGGAGAACCGGATGCCGGCGTCGGCGCGTTTTGCCGCTCGCCGCATGAAGTCGGATCGTTTGTCATTATTACTTTACCGATGCTGAAATGAAAAAACAGATGCTTAGCGGGAAGATCCACACCGCGCGTTTGACCGATTGCCAGCTCGACTACGAGGGCAGTCTGGAGATCGATCCCGAGCTCCTGACCGAAGCGGACATCCTCCCTTACGAAAAAATACTGGTCAGCAACCGCGCCAACGGCGTCCGGCTCGAGACCTACGCCATCCCCGGCGAACCGGGCAAACGGCGCTTCTGCCTGAACGGTCCGGCGGCGAAGCTGGGCAGTCCCGGCGACATCGTGACGATCATGGCGTTTTCTCTCATCGACGTCGAAGAGGCGAAGCACTGGACTCCGCGGGTGATCGTGCTGGACGAAAACAACGAGATCAAACTCCGCAAGGGGAACCACAACATATGACGGATGATCCAGAGAGTTGCCGGATCGGAATGCGGATCGAAAACAGGGCACGACAGCTCCGGGACGGGGTTCCGGGGCTTTTTTTATCGTCCGCGCGGCAGGAGTGTGAAGCATGAAATTCTCGCAAAAAAGCATCGTATGGCTGCTGCGCGCGATATTCATCTGCGTCATATCCGGGTTGGCCATACTGCTTTTCGGTCTGCTCCGCACCGCGATCCCGCATCTGTACGGGATGTTCACCGGCGAGGTACCGTTCGACATCACTCATGACGCGGTGTGGTTCGCCGCCGCCGTGCTGGTGCTGCTCGCCGCGCTGGTGCCGGGAGCGATCTTCTTCTGGTGCTGGCGCTATCAGGTGCTGGAGCCGATGCTCAAGGCGGAGGATTTTCTGGAACGTCTCGCCCGGGGCGAAACTCCGCCGCCATTGCCGACGGGCGGAGTGGGGATCCGGCGCATCCAGACGCTGTTTTCCGAACTCAATCTGCTGAGCGACCGGCTGCGGAGCCTGAGCGCCAGGTTGGAAAAGGCCATCGCCCACGAAGCCGAACTGCGGGGCGATCTGGAAAAGTACGACCGCATGCAGATCGAACTCATGGCGCGGCTGCTGCCCGATACCCGGCGCAGCATCGGCGTCATCAAGGGACTGCTGCTCGCCGACATGGGCAATACCGACGAAGCCGAACACCGCGAACTCGGCGAACGCGCGTTTCACCGGATCGCGGCGCTGTCGCGGGAGATCGAACGGCTGATCGACTTCAGCCGTCTGGGACTGGCCCGTTGGAACGCTCCGCGTCAGGACGTCTTCGACACGGCGGTGTTCGTGCGGGAGCTCGTGAACCGCAGCAAAACCCACCTTCAGGCGCGCAACATCTCTTTCGAAAGCAGTTTTTCCGGTCGTCCGCCGGGGCGGCTGAAACTCGACCGCGAGCTTCTTTACCAGCTGTTGAGCATAATGATCCGCGCGGTGGGGCGGCTCTCCGTTTCGGGCAGCGCGGTCAAATTCGTCTGCCGCGGCGACCGGCGGCGCGCGGAATTCGAAGTATCCTGTCCGGTATGCGACCGGATGGACGGCGATCTGGCCGCCCGGCTCTCGGAGTTGCTGGAGGGCGGAGCCGAAGCGGACGATATCCCGGTGGAGGTCATGGCGCTCGGGGTGGTCCACGACATTTCCCGCCGTCTGCACTGCACGCTCAAGGTACTGCCGGTGCCCGGCGGGGCCGATCTGGTGATGGAGCTCCCTGCCGGGGCCTGTCTGTTCGAGCAGGACAAGCTGGAATTCGCTTCCTTCGAGGAATACGGCAACTCAGCTCCGACGGCGCGGCGGCCTTCCGCGGCGAAGACGGCGCGCCGCAAGGTGCTGTTGTGGTCGGAGGACTCCGACGAATCGTACGCGATCACCGCGGTCCTGCGGCAAAGCGGGATCCTTGTCGGCGGCTTTTCCACGTTGAACGAACTCGAAGCCGAACTCGGCTCGGCCGGGTGCGACGGGATCATCCTGTCGCCGGGTTCGTTCGGCGCCGATCCGTGCGAAACGGTGTTCCGACTGCGCAAACTGGCGGGACGCCCGAATCTGGCGACGGTCATCCTGTCGCCGCAGATGAGCGACGAGGCATACCGCAAACTCGGCGAACTGGACCGCGTCACTGTGCTGATCATGCCGATAAACTACGAAATGCTGGCCGATGCCTTCGGCAGATAGACGGCAAGAGGCGCGACCGCCGATGGACGAACCGAGAAAAAAATCTTGCTTCGCGAGCATCTTCCGCAGCCGCATCGGCCTGCTGGCGCTGTTCTTCGCCGCATGGATGCTGCTGGCGGTCGGCCGGGCGTGGTACATCGCCGTGCCGGGGCGCGCCATTTACGTCGCCGCGGGCGAGAAGATGGCGCGTCGGACGGTAAAGATACCCGCCCCCCGGGGGCGGATATTGGATGCCGGGGGCAGGGCGCTCGTGTGGAGCGAGCACTTCTACGATCTCGTTTCCGCCGTTCCCGGAAGCGGCCGGCTCGATGTCGATGAACTCGTGGCGCTGAACAAAGTGATTCCCGATATGGCGTTCGAGGACAAGACGCTCCGCCGCAATCTCACCCCCGGAGAAGTCATGGGCCTCGAGGAGCTGATCCGCTCCGGCGTCCGAGTCCGGATCGTCGGGCGGAACGAACGGATCGCGATCGACTCGCCGGTCGTGAAGCGCCTTGCGCCCGGATGGGAAAAAACCTACGACCGGGAGCTCGCCGGAGCCTCCGGCCGCATGAGCGTTATGCTCGACCGCAAAGGCAACTGGATCCGCCACTCGGTGAAGCTGATCTCCCCGACGATCAGGGGGAGCGACGTCCGGCTGGAACAAACACTGTCGGAATTGGAAAGCTCCGGAAGCGGAGGCGGCAAATGAACGTCAACGTCAAACGCAATCTGCTCGGTTCGCCGTCGGTGCTGGTCGCCGTGGCGGCGTTTCTGCTCGGAGTGACCGGCGTTCTGACCATCGCCAGCAGCCGGTACGATTCTTCGGTCTACCCCGACACACTGCTGGCGAAGCAGGCGCTGTTTCTGGTGTCGGGGATGATCGTGATGTTCGCCGCGGCCGCGGTGCCGTTCCGCGTTTACCGCAAATACGCTCCGGTCCTCGGCGCGGCGGGGGTGGTGCTGCTGCTGTTGCTGCCGCTGCTGGGAACGCGGGCCAACGGGATGCGCGGCTGGCTGAAGTTCGGCGCGTTCTCGATGCAGCCGAGCGAGCTCATGAAAGCACCGTTCCTACTGGTCCTGTCGATCATCCTGGCGAAGCGCGGCAAGTCGGAGCTGCGCGGTTTCGGTTTGAGCATGCTGTGGATGGCGCTCTGGATAACACCGGTGCTGCTGCAGCCCGATTTCGGAACGGCGGTCGTCTATTTTGCGACGTTCGTGCTGCTCTACTTCGCGGTCGGCGGCAAGATCGCGTATCTGTTGCCGCCGCTGTCGGTCGGCGCCGCCGTCGCGGTCGGGTTCGTACTGCGGCATCCGTACGCATGGCGGCGGCTGTGCGGATTCGTCGATCCCCACGGCGATCCGCTGGGCAGCGGGTGGCATTCGCTCCAGTTCGAGATCGCGATCGCCCGCGGCCATCTCTTCGGCGTCAAGCTCGGCGGTGCGATATGGAGCAACAACTTTCTGCCGCTGCCCTACAACGACTCCTCGTACGCCACGCTTTCGGAGACACTCGGATTCACGGGCGGAGTGCTGGTGTGCGGAGCTTTGGTGCTGCTCGCGTCTTCGCTGTGGCGCTTGAGCCGGAGACCGCAGAATCCAGACAGCCGGATATTCGTGACCGGCGTCATGCTTCTGCTCGTCCTGCAGGGGATGATCCACATCAGCGTGAACCTGTGTCTGTTGCCCACCACCGGACTGACCATGCCGTTCGTGAGTTACGGCGGCAGCTCGCTCATCGGGTGCTTTCTGATGCTGGGCATGGCTTTGAGTGCGGGAAACGAACGGGAAGAAATCCCGAAAAAAGACAAGGAGAACTGAAATGCGGAGTTTGGACGAAGTCAAACGGGCGGTGATCGACGCCGTCGAACGCCGGAGCGAAGAGATCGTCGCCATGGGCGATTACGTATGGAAAAATCCGGAACCCGGATACAAGGAGTTCAAAACCGCCAAATACGCGAACGACAAGCTCAAGTCTCTCGGTCTGCCGCTGCGGGAAAACCTCGCCGTCACCGGTATGCGCGCCGATCTGGACAGCGGCCGTCCCGGTCCGACCGTGGCGCTGCTGGGCGAAATGGATTCGCTCATCATCCCCGAACACCCCGAGTGCGACAAATCCACCGGCGCCGTCCACTCCTGCGGACACAACAGCCACATCACGGCGATGGTCGGCGCGGCGATGGCGCTGGTCGACGCCGGTGTCAAAGACGACATCTGCGGCAAAGTCGCCTTCATCGGCACCCCCGCCGAGGAGTGCATCGAGATCGAGTGGCGCAATCAGCTGATCGCCGAGGGCAAGGTCGGCGCGCTCGGCGGCAAGCCGGCGCTGATCCGCGAGGGCGTCTTCGACGACGTCGATCTCGCGATAATGAACCACATCGGCGGGCACGACCACTACGGCTCGCGGGACCACAACGGCTTCGTCTGCAAAAGCGTGACCTTCCACGGGCGCAGCTGCCACGCCGCGGCGCCCGGCAGCGGAGTCAACGCCGTCCACGCGGCGACGCTGGCGATCAACGCGCTGGGATTGCTGAACGCCACTTTCCCGGACGAAGCGCGGGTGCACGGCATCGTCACCTCGGGCGGCAGCGTCGTCAACGTCATCCCCGACACGGCGAAGCTCGAATACATGCTGCGGGCTCCGACGATGGAGGGGGTGGAGAAATTGAGCGATTCCTTCGACCGGGCGATGCGCGGCGCCGCTCTGGCACTCGGCGCCGAGGTCGAGATCCAAACCACCGCCGGCTACATGCCGCTTTACAACGACGCCAAGTTGAGCGATCTGCTGGTCAAGGTGGTGAAGGAGAACATCCCCGGCAACAGCGGCGATTTCCGGCCGCTGGGTTCGTTCGCCAAATCCTCGACCGACATGGGCGACGTGAGCATCATCATGCCCGCGGTGCATGGCGACATCCCGGGCGGCGGCGGGCGTTCGCACGGGACGACCTACTTTATCGCCGACAAGAAAAAGGCGTACCTCGACAACGCGAAGATCCTCGCGCTGATGGCGGTGGAGCTTCTGTACGGCGACGCCGCGCTGGGCAGGGAAGTCGCCGCGCGCCGCGACGGCAAGATCTCCATCGCGGAGTATCTGCGCCGTACCGACGCGCTGACGAAGACCGAAAAATTCAGCGAAAAGTAATTCCCGGAGAAAACGACGCCGGAGGCGCTTTCAGACGCTTCCGGCGTTTTTCATGCCCCGCGTCCGGGGAGATGAGCGAAGACTCGTTCGATGTCGCCCGCACCGAGAACGGCGAGCAGCAGCGGACGCGCGGGGCAGGGGGGCTCGACGGCAAGTTTTGCGGTCTCTTCCCACCCGGATGCGGCGTATGTCGCGTTGGGCAGTGCGGCGGCGAGCGCCGCGCCGTCGATCTTGCCCGATTCGCTCCACGCGGCGAATACCGACGTCACCAGGACCGAATCGGCTTTCGCCAATTCGCGTTTGAAGCCGTCGAAGAAGTATTCCAGTCGGGCGTAGCGGTGCGGCTGGATTAGCACCCGCAAATGACGGCCGGGATAACGGTGACGCAGCAGGTCGACCGCCGCCGCGATCTCGCTCGGGTGATGCGCGTAATCCTCTATCACGGTCAGCTCCGGCGAGTCGTATCTGACGGTCATCCGCCTGCCGATGCCGGGGAAACTCCGCACCGCCGCTTCCGCCCGGTCGCGCGGAACGCCCAGATGCTCCGCCGCGGCGACGGCGATCCGGGCGTTGACCGCCTGAAAACCGAAGAATCCGGCGTACTCGGTCGGCGGATTTTCCAGACGTTCCGCCGACGGATGTTCGGAAAAAATCCGGTCGGGATGTTCGCCCGGATAGTAGATCAGATGATTGCAATGGCGGCCGAAAGCTGCGAAATTATCCATCAGGACCGCCGCCCCTCCGACGCTCCATGCGTGATCCTCCTCGATATTGGGAACGATGCCGAGTTCGGCGCGGATGAAGGTGTGGGTGCCGTCGGATTCGTCGACCTCGGTCACGAAGATGTCGCTGCCGGAGCCCGGCGAAAAACTGCCGTATCCGGTCATTTTCGCACCGATGAGAAATGCGGGGCTCTTTCCGGCGACGATCAGAATGTGCGCCAGAAGCGCCGTGGTGGAGCTTTTCCCGTGCGCCCCGGACACGGCGGCCACCCGGCGGTATCTGCGCGCCAGCAGAGCCAGAAATTCGCCGCGCCGGATCTGGACGATGCGGCGGCGTGACGCCTCGACCCGTTCGGGATTGTCCTCCGGTACCGCCGAAGAGTATATCAGCATTCCGGCCGTCGGCGGCAGATTCGCCGCCGCGTGTCCGACGGTCACTTGGATCCCGTGCCGGAGCAGTTCGGCGGTTTTGGAGTTGGCTTCACGATCCGAGCCGGAAACGACGTATCCCTGCGACTGCGCCAGCAGCGCCAGCGGCGCCATTCCGGCTCCGCCGATGCCGACGAAGTGCAGACGATCCGGCGACGGTGCGGCTCCGGACATTTCGCGTCACCCGCGGAACTGGGTGTTGTAGAGCTGGCGGTAGACGCCGTTTTCCATGGCGAGCAGCTCCGCCTCTTTGCCGCGTTCGACGATCCGCCCGTTCTGCATGACGATGATCAGGTCCGCATTGCGGATCGTGCTCAAGCGGTGGGCGATGGCAAATACGGTGCGGTTGGTCATCACCCGGTTGAGGGCTTCCTGCACCAGTTTTTCCGTCACGGTGTCGAGCGCGCTCGTCGCTTCGTCGAGGATCAGTATCGGCGGATTGCGGAGGATCGCCCGAGCGATCGCCACGCGCTGTTTCTCACCGCCGGAGAGCTTGAACCCCTTTTCGCCCACCTCGGTCTCGTACCCGTCCGGGTGCGGTCCGTTGACGATGAATTCGTGGGCATTGGCGAGTTTGGCGGCGGCGACGATCTCGTCCATCGTGGCCTCCGGCTTGCCGTAGGCGATGTTGGCGGCGATGGTCTCGTTGAACATGACCGCCTCCTGATTCACGACGCCGATCATGTTGCGCAGCGAGGATATCTTGTAGTCCCGGAGGTCGACGCCGTCGATGGTGATGGAACCGGAATCCACGTCGTAGAAACGGGCCAGCAGATTGGCGATGGTGGACTTGCCGGAGCCGGTCTCGCCCACCACCGCGATCATGCTGCCTCTGGGGATGTCGAACGATACGCGGTCGAGCACTTTGCGGTCCTCGTAGGAAAAGCTGACGTCGTTGACGCGGATGCCCTCCTTGAACTCCTTGAGTTCGACCGCGTCCAGCTTCTCGGGCAGCGAAGTGTCGGTGTCGAGCAGTGCGAAGTAACGGTCGGCGGCGGCCATCGACTGCTGCAGCGAGGAGAATACCTTGGAAAGTTCCTTGATCGGGCGGTACGCCATGATCGCCGGCGCCAGCAGCGACGCCAGCACGGTTATGGTCACGCCCTGCGAATAGGAGTAGATGAGGAAGACCAGCGTCGCCGTGACCGCCACCAGCTCCATGGTCGGTGCGACCAGTATCTGCAGCCGCATCGCCCGGATCGCCTGCTTGTAATATTTTTTGTTCACCGCTTCGAAGCGTTCGATCTCGCGTTCCTCGGTGTTGTACGCCTTGACCACGCGGATACCGGAAAAAACTTCATGCATACGCGAGAACACGTCGGCGATCCGCGCGAAGCTGCGCTTGTAGTATTTGCGGATCGCGCGCCCCAGTATCTGGATCGGCAGGATGAGCAGCGGCAAACCGACGAGCAGCAGTATCACCAGCGCGTAATCGCTGTGTTCGCTGCAGGCGACGATGATCGCCGCGAAACACCCCAGTATCTGCAGCGGGGCGTTGGTGAGATCCTCGATGGAGTGGGACACCGAATACTCCAGCGCCGAAGTGTCGTTGGTGCAGCGGCTGATCAGGTGGCCGACATCCACGTCGCCGTAAAAGCGCATCGACTGTTCGGAAAGCTTGCGGAAGATCGCGCTGCGCATGTCGGCGACGGCGCGGATGCCGACGTATCTTGTGCAGTAGCCGTTGAGATACACGCCCAGACTGCGCAGCAGCCACATGAATATGAACGCGGTGGTGTAGATCGCGAAAAGCTGCCACGCCACCCGCCCGTCGGGATTCACGATGTCGAAGTTCTTTTTGACCGGCCAGAAGATATGGAGCGTCTTGCCTTCGAGTCGGCACGGCAGTCTGAAGCGGCGGATGATGGAGCTCGTCTGCTTGAGCAGCTCCGTCAGTTTGGGATCGGCATCCTCTTCCTGGCGGTCGAGGACTTCGCGCATCTGTTTTTCCTTTTCCGCGGCGTCGATATCGCTTTTTGCGGCGATGTCGTTGAGTTTCTGCAGTTCCTGAGAACTCACCGTGCTCTGTTTCGCTTTGGTCGACGCCCCGATGTTGCTTCCGTTGTCCACCAGCCCCACCAACTGCGGCAGCAGCATCAGCGCGAAGAACAGCGAGCCGCCGACCAGCATGCCGCAAATGATCCCGAAGGTCAGACGCTTCCAATAGGGCGCGGTGAATTTCAATAGACGCAGATAGCTCTGCGCCTTGAAGTTCGTATCGTTTTCGCTCTTTTTCATGGCGGCGGCTTATTTGGCGAAGAACGCCGCGATGGTGTCAACGACGTACTGACGCTGTTCGGGAGTTGTCTCGCCGTAGATCGGCAGCGCCATGATCTCTTGCGAGACCTGCTCGCTGACCGGGTAGTCGCCGGGTTTGCCGCCGAGCGCCTTGAAACACGGCTGCAGATGGAGCGACAGCGGATAGTATACCGCGCACCCCACTTCGTGCTCGCCGAGGAACTGTTTGAGCGCGTCGCGTTTGCCGCCGGCGACGCGGATGCAGAACTGGTTGTAGATATGGCGCACCGGATAGGCGGCCTCCTGCGGCAGTTTCACCATACCGGTAAGTCCGGCGGCGGCGAAGCGCTGACGGTAGTCCGCGGCGTTGCGCTGGCGCGCCTCGCTCCAGGAATCCAGCTGCTTGAGCTTGATCGAGAGGATCGCCGCCTGCAGCGCGTCGATGCGGAAGTTGCCGCCGACGTATTCGTGGAAGTAGGTGCTGCTCTGTCCGTGGTTGCGGAAGATCTTGAGTTTCTTCACCCGCTCGATGTCGTTGCAGCTGACGGCTCCGCCGTCGCCGAAGCAGCCGAGGTTCTTGCTGGGGAAGAAGCTGAACGCGCCGTAGGTGCCGATGGAACCGACGCGGCGGCCCTTGTACTCCGCGCCGATCGCCTGACAGGCGTCTTCGATCACGACGAGACCGTGCTGTTCCGCGAGCTGCATTATGGGATCCATGTCGGCGGCCTGACCGAAGAGGTGCACGGGGATGATCGCCTTGGTGCGGGGAGTGATCTTCTGCGCTATGGCGGCGGGATCGATGTTGAAGGTCACGGGATCGATGTCCGCGAAGACCGGAGTCGCCCCGACGCGAACGATCGCGCCGACGGTGGCGAAGAAGGTGAAGGGCGAAGTGATGACTTCGTCGCCGCGCCCGATGCCCTCCGCCATGAGCGAGATGATCAGCGCGTCCGAACCGCTGCTGACGCCGACGGCTCCGGCGGTGCGGCAGTACGCCGCCATTTCCTTTTCGAACTCCTCGACCTTGGGGCCGAGTATGAAGCGCTGGGAATCGCTGATTTCCTCGAAAGCGGCCATGATCGCCGGCTTGAGCGGCGCGTACTGAGCGCGGAGATCCAAGAGCGGAACTTGCATTTTCATTCACTCCTTATAGTAAAGATATTGCCGAAGTATTTTCATTTCGATTGCCGGAACTTAATATAACCCGTTTTTCCGGCTTTGCATAATCCGTACGTGAAAGAATATGGAAAAAACGCAAAATCCGCGTTGCCGTCCCGGTTCGGGAGCGGCACTTGTTTTAACTCCGCAACCGCCTATATTGTCCCCTCGGAAGGCCGTGCAATGCCTCGGCAACGGAGAAAATTGAGGAGCTGTTTATGACGACGACGGAAGCAACCGCTTACAACTGCGTTCGGCGCGGCGTCGCCAGAACGCGCGCCGAACTGGCCCGCGTGATGGGCGTCAGCCGGCCGACCGCCTCGACGGTCACCGACACACTGATATCCTCGGGGCTGCTGCGCGACGGCGGCAAGTGCCGCAGTTCCGGCGGACGGGCCCCGACGCTGCTCGTTCCGCGCCCCGACGCTTTTTCCCTGATCGGCGTCGACATCAACGCTTCCGGCCGGCTCTTCGGTGTGCGCGTCGACGCGCTGGGCGACGTGACCGACCGGGCGGCCGGATATGCCGTTTCGGAGTCGCTGGAGCGTACGACGTCGGAAATACTCGCTCTCTGGGAGCGCCTCGATCCCGATTTCGACGCGATCGGGATCGGTATCGCCGTGGGGCGCGGCACACTGAACGGTGCCATGCTGATGAAAGCGCTGCGGCGCAAGCTGATCGGCAAATACATCCACATCGCGGAACGGCTGTCGGCGGCGGCGGTCTCCGAGGGGTTCCGCGGCGGCGCCGATCCGGAGCGCGACTATCTTCTGCTGTCGCTCGAAGAAACTTTGGAAACGGTCATCTGCATCGGCGGCAGACCTTTTCCCGGCGCCCACGGCGCAGCGGGCGACCTCGGCCGTCTGCCGGTCCCCGACCGGAACGGCGAAGACACTTCGTTCGACGCGTTGGCCGCGCAATGCACCGCCGTTTTGCGGTGCGTGCTGGCGGTGTTCGATCCCGGCGCCGTGGTGCTCGCCGGACGCTTCACGCTGCCGGATGCGGAACTGCCCCGGCATCTCAAGGAGCGTCTGGGAGGATTCGACTGCCGGATCGTCACGGCGAAATTCGGCGAATTCAGCGCCGCCCGCGGCGCGGCCCTGCAAACCCATTTCAGCATCTGAATCGGCTTCGCCCGGTTTTTTACCGGAATTTTTGCGCCCCCGGACATTGTTATTGCGCCGATCGCGGGATATATTATCTAAAGTTGCCGTGAAATCGCATTTTCCAAGGAGAGGGGAGCATGTACTACACCGGTTTTGCCGACGAAGCGGCGGTGGACCTCGCCGGGCAGATCCGCGCCACCAAAGAGCTCGGCTGGAACTGCATCGAATCGCGCCGCATCGACGGCGTCAACATCCACGACCTTTCCGACGAAGCGTTCGACAAGGTCTGCGAAGAGCTCTCCGGATCGGGCGTCAGGATCAACTGCTTCGGCAGTGAAGTCGCCAACTGGCAGCGCGACCTCTTCAGCGAGGACGACTACTACAAGAGCATCGAACAGCTCGCCCGAGCCATCCGCCGGATGAAGCGTCTCGGCTGCGACATGATCCGCGGCATGAGCTTCAAGGCCAAGTGGGCGTTGCCCGCCTTCGATCCCGAAGTCGAAAAACAGGTCTTCCGCAAGGTGAAGATGCTCGTCCGCATCTGTGAGGACGCTGGCGTTTACTACATGCACGAAAACTGCAACAACTACGGCGGCCAGTCCCCGAAGCATACGCTGAAACTGCTTGAGGCGATCGACTCGCCCAACTTCAAGCTGGTTTTCGACACCGGCAACCCGGTGATGAACTACGACCGCCAGTTCGGCGACGCTCTGGAAAGGATGCAGAATGCGTGGGACTTCTATTCGCAGGTGCGCGAATTCATCTCCTACGTCCACATCAAGGACGGCGTCTGCACTCAGCCCAAGCCGGACGGTTTCGGCAAGACCACGTTCACCTATCCCGGCGAGGGCGACGGCTGCGTCGTGCAGATCGTCGAAGACCTGATCTCCCGCGGTTACGACGGCGGTTTTTCCATGGAGCCGCACCTCAAGGCCGTTTTTCACGACCGGGACAACCGGAGCGACGACGAACAGCGCTACGACGCCTACGTCGAATACGGCCGGCGTTTCATGAAGATAGTCGATGCGGCCGTCGCCAAACGCGACGCCGCAGGAAAATAAACAACCTAATCCAAAATAACATAACAGGAGTGATCAAATGAAAGAATTGAATGCCGCCCCCGTCGGCAACCCCAGACTGATCGAATGGGTGAATGGATGGGCCAAGCTCTGCGAACCGGACGCCCTGTACTGGTGCGACGGCTCTCAGGCCGAGTATGACCGTTTGAGCGAAGAGTCGGTCGCCAGCGGTCTGGCGATCCGCCTCAACCCGGCCAAGCGCCCGAACTGCCTGTTGTTCCGCTCCGATCCCTCCGACGTGGCGCGCGTCGAAAACCGCACCTTCATCGCGTCGGTCAAAAAGGATGACGCCGGTCCCACCAACAACTGGATCGATCCCGTCGAACTCAAGAAGACCATGACCGAGCTTTACCGCGGCTGCATGCACGGACGTACCATGTACGTGATTCCGTTCTCGATGGGCCCGGTGGGTTCGCCCATCGCCAAGATCGGCGTCGAGATCACCGACTCCGCCTACGTCGTCATGAACATGCACATCATGACGCGCGTCGGGACCAAGGTGCTGGAGGTCCTCGGCGACGGCGAGTTCGTGCCCTGCATGCACTCCGTCGGCAAGCCGCTCGCCAAGGGCGAGTCCGACAACGGCGTCTGGCCGTGCGCCCCGCTGGACAAGAAATACATCGCGCAGTTCCCCGAAACTCGCGAGATCTGGAGCTACGGTTCCGGTTACGGCGGGAACGCGCTCCTCGGCAAGAAGTGCCTTGCGCTCCGCATCGCGTCGGTCCAGGCGCGCGACGAGGGCTGGATGGCCGAGCACATGCTCATTTTGAAGCTGACCAATCCGCAGGGCGAAGTCAAGTACGTCACGGGCGCGTTCCCGTCGGCGTGCGGCAAGACCAATCTCGCCATGCTGATCCCGACGCTCAAGGGCTGGAAGGTCGAAACCGTCGGCGACGACATCAGCTGGATGAAGTTCGACGATGAAGGTCAGCTCCGCGCGATCAACCCCGAAGCGGGGTTCTTCGGCGTCGCTCCCGGCACCAGCATGAAGTCCAACCCGAACGCCATGCTCTCCTGCGCCAAGGACACGATCTTCACCAACGTCGCGCTGACCGAGGACGGCGACGTCTGGTGGGAAGGCATCGGCTACGACGCCCCCGGAAAGCTGATCGACTGGAAGGGCAACGAGTGGGATCCCAAGACCGCGACCGAAAAGGCGGCGCATCCCAACGCCCGCTTCACGGCGCGCGCCTGCAACTGCCCGTGCATCGCCGACGAGTGGGAAGATCCGAAGGGCGTGCCGGTCAGCGCGTTCCTCTTCGGCGGCCGCCGTCCGAGCACGCTGCCGCTGGTCTACCAGTCCAAGAACTGGGAGCACGGCGTCTTCATCGGCGCGACGGTCGGTTCGGAAGTCACCGCCGCCACGCTGGACGTCAAGGTCGGCACCGTCCGCCGCGATCCCTTCGCCATGCTGCCCTTCTGCGGCTACCACATGGGCGACTACTTCGGCCACTGGCTGGAGATCGGACGCCGGGGCGCCGTGAAAGGCAAACTGCCCAAGATCTTCTGCGTGAACTGGTTCCGCAAGAGCGCCGAAGGCAAGTTCATGTGGCCGGGATTCGGCGACAACAGCCGCGTGCTCGCGTGGATCTTCGCCAGATGCGCGGGGAAGGGCGAGTTCAAGGATACCGCGATCGGCTTCATGCCGACCGAAGCGGCGATCGACCGCACCGGTATCGAGGACGAGGTCAGCGAAGCCGACCT
>Ga0310696_10002001_pt1 | contig 28057 bp, 47 predicted proteins | sample AusTroGonzalo_MG_4_FD_203885 | JGI IMG/M metagenome (GOLD analysis project Ga0310696, IMG submission 203885) | Bovine rumen microbial communities from tropical cattle in Woodstock, Queensland, Australia - Gonzalo_02 (v2) (version 2) | ecosystem: Host-associated > Mammals > Digestive system >...
ACCAATAATTTCTTTAGCTTTCTTTTCAAGTATTTTGTCAATTATTTTTTGCATAAACATTTTTAAAATCTCCAAGTAAACTTAAATGCGAACTTATCTTTTATTTTTAGTAGCCACAAACTTAATCGGCTTTTCTCTTTATGTCCGATATGCAATGGCGGTATTTCTTTTACTGGTTGTGAGTATTTCATAGTTATATAATGTAATTTCATTAATCTTGTGGAAACTCTTTATGTTCGAATAAATAATCTAATTGTTCTTTAGTGTAGCCTAGTTCCGTTCCTACGCTATCTATAAGTGGATTAAATCTATAATACTTTTCAGCATAATCAAACTCTATTTTTGCTCTATCGTTTAAATTTGCTTTTAATTGATCAGGTGTTAAACCTTTATCATCATATAACGCTAATAATAAATCACGTTTTGTTAAGTGTAATTGTAAAATACGTTGTTCTTCTTGTTCTTGTTTTTCTTGCTCATAGTTTGGATTTAAAACTATTTGACCGTTTGAATATATATATTTAATGTTTGTTAAAGTGTAATCATCATAATCAGTAGTTATCATATTTTGATAATGATTATTTTCTGCTACTTTAATATTATTTGTTACTCTTGTTGGTTTATTGTTTATAATTTCTATATATAACATTATATTTCTCCTTGTGCATAAAAGAACTCAAAAACAGATACAGTAGCCGTACCACTATATAATATTGTGAAAGTATCATTTTTATTTACTGGAATAAATAATTGTGTTGAAGTATTAGCAGGCTGATATGTTCTTACTCCATAGCCTTTTGTAAGATTATGTAAAGAAATTCTATCAGAGGCATCAGTTTTCATATTAATATAAATATAACCATTTGCTGGTACTGCCTCATAAGTGTCACCACTTGCACCTAAAGTTAATTCTTCGTAAGTTGCACTAGGGAAACCCATAGCACTTATTTCAGAGGTCGTAAAGCCATTTGTTAAATCTATATAATTCATTATTGCACCTCTTGAACTTCTATATTTAATGTATTAGGATTAACTTGTTTAATATATATATTTATCCCACTTACTTTTTTAAATTTAAAAGAGCTTGCATAAACGCCAGTTTTAGCATCAGTAGGTGTTGTAACACTTTGTGCAAATAAAATTGGTGTTTCTTCATAAAAGTTGCAAGGTATTGTGTCTACTACTGTTTTAGCTTGTAAAAAGTATGTAGTATCATCAGTTAAGTCTGTTACTTGTGTCCATTCAGTTGTTGTTAAATCAAAATTCATTTTATACTCCTTTAGTCTTGTGCATTATGTAATTCAAATTGTTCATCTAAAAATGTCATAAGTTCTTGTTCATCAACGGTTTCACCTGTTAATGCTTCCAACATTGGTTTAATGTTACCGATTAGCATTTCATCATATCTGTAAATATGATTACATAGATTGAAACAAGCTGAAAGGGTATCATTTGAACTCAATATTTGATTTAAAGCTTGATACGTAACTCCGTAAGGTTGCAAAACATACAAGAAAAAATCTCTCTTAGTCATTTTTAATTTTGCTTTTCTTTCTCGTTCTTCTTTTTCGTGTTCTTCCTGTGCTTGTTCTTCTGTCATATAAACACTGTTATAAAGAACGTATGTTTCTTCTGTTTCTTCTATTGAAGTATAAACTATTTTTTTTATTTTTTCTAATAATTCTTCTTCTGTATCTGCGATTTCCGCAATAATATTATTAAATTTTGCAATATACATTTTTTGCTCCTTTATTTAGCTAAATAAAATTTATATATGCCAGTAGTTGAACCAACACTTGTTACTTTGAAATATTGCCCTTTTTTAATAACTGGTGACCAGTTATATATTGGATATGTAGTATTACCATTTGCTATAGAAAATAATTGTGCAATTTCTGTTCCTGTTGAAGTACATAAAACCATTCTAAAATATCCACCGCCAACACCCGCAAATAATACTATATCGTCATCTGCTATTTGAATAATATTCAAAGTAGTTGGTAGTGTTATATAAGCAGAAAAATCTACCATATTTACATCTTGAATAAATTGTATATTTCCGCTTGAAGATTGGTTTAAATTTATTGCGTTGTAGTTATAACTAGGTTGTTTTAATGTATTTATAACCCCACTTGCAACAATTACAGAACTATCTAACAATAATACATCGTTGAAGTCTTGCCAATCAGCACCGTCGTATTGTTTAGCCGTATATGGTTCTTGAGGATTAATCCATATATCGTCTTGTACTTGCGTTGTAGGTTCTGTTTCTTGATTATAAACAGTTCCATTAAATAAATACGGTTGATTGCCTGATTGTGGTAATGCTACTTTGTATGTACCGTCATTCTCTGCTGAAATATCAATAGGCAATAAACTGTCTACCGTTCTTGTTTCACCCATAATGTTTGTGTAGGTTAAAGGGTTAGAATTATCAACATCAAAAGCTAATTCATTTGAGTTGTTTACTAATAAATTTTCATTACCTTTGTTAATAGCGAATTTTGTGTATTGAGATATTTTTCCGTAAACTTCCCAATTTGCTACACTTGTATCAGGTTGATTATTTAAGTTAATATCTGTTAATGATTTATATATTACACCGTTATATGAGCAAAAATTATCTATATAATACGTAGTTGCACTATCCCATTCGGGCATACCTTGTTGTAATAAATAGCATTCTTGATATGATAATACTTTATCAACTCCCGTTCTTTCAGGTAGAGGCGGTAACTGGTCTTCTTCTACGCAAGCACCAATCCAACCTTGCTCCCAAGCGGGCAAGTTTTGTATCATAGCTACGTCATCTGTACCTACATAAGTCCCTGCTTGTGCTGAACCAAATTGTCCAATATAAGCACCGTTATCAACATCACCCGTAGGGCTTGCTTGACTTCCAAATACCTTCCCTGTAACTCTAGTTAATTTTGCCATTATAACCTCACTTATTCACTATATACTAAATTAATTGTACACGCACTTGGCGTTAATAGTATATTTTTTTCGTTTGCTACCTTTAATAAATAATCATACTCTTTATCATCGCTTGTATATGTTATTTCCATATCATTCCAAGTCGTAACAACGTGTCCCTCACTCCATAAGTATATACTATCATCAATATTTTTTCTAGTATGTCTTATGGAATTTTTGATTATTTTTAACTTAATTAGTTTTCTATATCTATCGTCTGATAATATCCACGTGCCTGTCGCATAATATATTAATTCTCTATAACGTATAAAAATCCCTTTAAGAGTTATAAAGTTTAAATAATTTGAAAAACCCACTTGAATTGGTGTATAAGACTGGTCTTGTATTTGTTTATAAGTTGGATATGCGTAATGTTTGTTTACAATACCCTCATAAAATGTAGTAAATCTACCAATACCAACCCATAAGCCTACAACATCTAATAATACACCTTTTGACTTATCAACATTCAAACAATCCTCTTGCATTTGCAAGCCTAGCATATTAGCAAATATTAAATCTACTAACATTCTAATTGTTGATTTATTTTGTTCTGAGCCTCGATACTGTATTATTATTAAGTTACAAGCCCATTCTTTTATTGTTTCTAAAACTTTATCCATTATGCTTGTACCGTTGTTATAAATATTCTATTTACATCTACTACAAATTGATTAGCTATTGTTGCCGTATTTATTACATCACTCCAAGTCCTTGACGTATAAGCTACTGTTAGCGTATCTGTTGCTACTGGAGTTCCTGTTATTTCTATACCGTAATCACTTAATATTACCGTATCAGAGTTTAATTCCCAGTCATCACCATCATAAGTGAATACATAAGAGCCAGTTGTCATTATTTTAGTTTCAAATTTGTTTAAATCTATAGTAGCTGTAACGCCTACATTACTACTCGTTATTGTTGCGGTTGAGTCCTCATCTGATATTTGTAAATCAATAGCATAAGCATTACCGCCTTGTACATCTAATGCTAACTGTGCAACGTCAACTATTTCAGAAGTGCTAGCGGTTTCGCCTATTTGATATATTAAGTTTTCAACCATATATTCTTTAACGCCTACAGTATCAACTGCAAGAGCATTAGCACCTTGTTTGATTTTAGCATTAAATTTAATAAATAATGGAGTCGGAGTAGGTCTATCAAAATTTACATTTATAGTTTGTCCGCTCATTGTTGTAATTGGTACTGTTACATTTCCACGTGTACCCGCTCCGCCTTGCTCTGTATAGATTATTTCTGCAATATCTGTATTAGCACCACCTGCAATTATTAACCAAATTGTATGGCCTGCTGTCCCTGTTGCGTCTGTAGTGCCTGTAATATTTATATGTGAATTTACGCTTGTTACACCGTCTAATTGTAGGATTTTTCCTACCATTCCGTCTATTTCATTACCGCTTGCAAGCTCTACGCTTTTAGAACGTCTTATCCTAAAATCCATATCGCTTTCCATATCATAGCCAAGTGTCGTATAGCCTACATTATTAATAACACTTACTACGCCTTGAATAATTGTAACTTGCTTTGTAATAGTGCCTATAACTGGTATTACTTGACCTTTTTCTTTTGCTCTAAATACGCAAGAAGTAGTCCCTGCCATTAAAGTTACACTATCAACTAAATACCATATTTGCCCGCTATCATCTGATACAGCATAAGCAGAGGCGTTTTCATCATTATATGAACCGTCTAAGCCGATTAAATCAACTGTTCTATCGGTTGTTATATCTATGGGTTGATTTGTAAACGCTCCTGATTTACGTGTTAAATAGTTTATAGCATACATTTTATCTTGCATAGCACCGTTACAGTTATCAGGGGACATTGTGTTAAAAGTTTCTGTTATTAATTCTCTTACAACTGTCCCCAACGTGCTTAAAATTTCTGTAAATTGACCGTCAGGAGTATTACTATCAAAATTAATAGGCTCTCCGCTAGGTGAATAAATACTTTGTAAATTTGTTTGTATTTCTGCTAACAAAGTATTATTATCTTTTGTCTGTAATCCGTTTTCATTCAATAAGTCTTGATTAGCCATTTTAACCTCTATTATTAAAATTAAATTCTAGTGGAGTTTCTGAAAATATTGTGTAAACTAAACAAGAACAAGTATATTCTCTGTCATACACATCACTTTCAAAGTTTTCAACCGATAAAACACCATAACGGTTTACAATCACGTTATAAACATCTTCATCTAATAACTCTTTTTGGTTTTTATAACCTAATCGAGTTAGCCAGTCTATACCATGATTAAGAGCAAAGTAACAATCATTTTGAAATTCTAATAAAGCGGTCTTTATATCTTGTGCAATAGCATATTTTTCATTACGGTAACTAGAATAACCTTGTCCAAATTGCCAAGTTTCTTTTCCGTTTTCATCATCTCTTACTGCTCTTATTATCATTATGCACCTACAATAGTTTTAACAATGCCGTTTACAACTGTTACAAGTTTTCCGTCAACTGTTGTAAAATATCCGTTTGCACTTGTTAAATCACTTATTCCGTTCGCTGTAAAAGTACCACTAACCGTTTGATTGCCTGTTATATCAGTTTGTCCCGTTATAGTTGTATCGCCTATAATATCGGTTTTTCCTGTTATTTCAGTATCTCCCTTTATATAAGTATCTCCATTAACTCTTACATCGTCTTTAGAAATTCTTATATATGTATCATTATACCATAAGTTTATACAATCCGCTACAAAATTTAACATTTTAGGCTGAGAGTGCATTCCTACAAGAAAAATAGCGTCTGTTATGTGATGACATCTATCATAAGATAGATTATTTATTTCACCATTTATAAACCAACTTTCTATTTCTCTATCGTTAAATAATATAATACCCTCATCACCTTTTGATAAAGGTATTGTAACGCCTCTATCTTTATTACCTAAAAAGTACACTTTAGCGGTTATTAATGGATAATCAATAGTTTGTTGAATGCCTGAGTCATCTAAGCCTATAACCATTTTATTAGCAATTCTTATTTGTGCTGTACAGGTTGAACCGTCAAAAGTTTCAACAATGCCTATTCTTACACAATTAATACGGTTATAAGCTACATTATCGCATATAGATTGTGATAACTGGTATAAGTCAGGCTCGTGCCTTAATGTATTATAATTATTCATTAGTTGCCTTTACTTCTTCTAGCTCCACCTTTTCCTAAAGTATTTTGAACGTGTATATTATACCTACTTGAACTACTTACACGATATAAATAAGTGAAGTTTTGCCAAGACGGATAAAAATAGTTATAAAATACTGTATAACTAGGAGCGTTTGTTACTGTAAAATCAATAGCACCGCCCCTTAAGTGTACACTTTCTTTTGAAGCATTTGAAAGGCTAGCATTATTTTGAATTGTACGCCAACCGCTAACAATTTTAATTTTATAACCTTTACAATAAGTATTCATAAAATTAGTTAATTGTTGTGCTATATTTTCACAATTATATAAAATATCTTTAGTTATTTGAGCATTTATATCAGCGTTTTTATTACCACTACCTGCAGGCTGTAACATATCTTTCCAACTTATAAGCGGTGTTATACGTTTAGTTAATCCCGATACATTGCCTCTATGGTCTTTAATATATCTATAAACTTCTTCAACGCTTGAACCGTAGTTCGTATTAACTGGCGTTACTTTTTCTTGTTTAACTTTTGTAAAGCCTACACGTTGAGTTTGTCCTGTAATATTAGTATCAGAGTTAGGTAAGAATGCACCACATAATAAATCAACTGTAGTTATTCTTTGTCCTGCTTCCGCACCTGATATAGTGCCTGAGTGTGTCATACCGCCTAAGTAATATGTACCACTAAATTCGCTTGCTATACTACTTTGAACTTCTATTAATTGTCCTACCATTAAACTAGGATTAAATATAATGTTAGCTGTTACGCTTTGATTACGTCTTTCAGGTGTTCCGATTAAAGTTTTATCATCTAAAACTAAAACCCCTGTATCTAAGCACTCATTATTATTAAGTGTGTTTACAGTTCCATTATCAACAAAAGTATGCCCGTTTGTTATTTGATTAGCAATATTTAAAGGTGTACCTACAAAACTTGTATCAGTCTTAAAAGTACCTTGTATATCACCTATTGCACCTAAATCATAAGGGCTTTGTGCTAAAACATTTTTAATAGCGTCTTTAAAGGTTGTCCCCGCTTGAAAAGTTACACACATAACTCTTTCATTAACGCCTATATCCCAAGCTTTGATATTTGTTAGAACATCAACGCCTACACGTTTAGAGTAACATTCTTGTATTTTACCCCTAAATACTTGTATTAAATTACCCTCATAACCTGCATTTAAAGTAATATATTTAATAATTTGTGTTGCAAACCTATCTTGAAATATAGCACTCCTTGTAGCTTTAGCAAGGTTATATATGGTAAAATCACCTGTATTAGATTGAGCAAGTGTATTTCTTACAATATTAAATTGTAAGGTTAATGGATAACCGAATTTTTTTGTTTCATATTGCCCTTGTTCGTTTATGTAAGTAATAGACATCTCCCATATCCATTGATGAGGGGCATTAATTTTTGTAACCTCAGAGGTTAAAGTAAATGTTTGTTCGTTTTCTGTATCAACCATTATAAATATATTCCTCTGTAGTGTTTACGTCATCTTGTGTTAGAAGAAACATTCTAACTCTTTCATTTTCAAAATCATCTATCGAAAACGGCTCTACATTACCTTTAGCAAGAAAAGCAATTCCAAAAGGTAAAATATTACGTTGTTGTCTTATGATGTTTGGATGTAAAACAACTTTTGAACCGTATATTTCATAATCATTATATATTAAATCAAAATACCACGCATATTGTGTAGGATTATAATATAAATTAAATGTAGCTGTATTACCATTTTCTATAGGTAATTGCATTGTTTGTCTTGCATTAGATGTTAAATTTAATACTTGTTTCATTATTGAAAAACTATTCCTATCATATTTTTTAATAAGTTGCCTAAACCCATTTCTTTTGCATAACTTTTTAATTCACCTTTTTCTTGTGTAGTAGCAACTCCGCTATTTTCTTCTACTTGTTTTTGCATATTAGCAAACCCTGCTTTTTCTGTTTCAGTCGCTTGTCTTGTTGTTATTTCAACATCACGCCACTCTTGCAGGGTTATTTCAATATTACTTTGCATTGTACTATTTTCTTGTCTAAAAATAATACTTGTAATTGCCATATTTTGCAATTCTTTATATGGTGTATAAATAGTTACAAGTTGTCTATTTAATTGTAAACTTCTTAAACTTTCATATAAAAGTTGCTGATTAGTATATATATCAAAACGTCTATCGCCCTCTTTTATTTGCTGATATATATTTTGTGCAATAGTACCATATCTATCTAATGTTGCTTCTATTTGTCCTACTACATTAATTGCACTTTGAGTATAACTGTTTATTGTTGGTGATAACATTGTTAAAGGTTGTAAATAGTTTGTAACTCTTTTTTGTATAAAATCAGTAAATAAATGAGGTTTATTATATACCACCTCACCTATAACACCGCTTAAAGTATATTGTTCAGGTGCAATAGCCCAATGGTCATTCATTGTAACATTTTGTTCCGTATAATGAGTTGTTATGTTAGAAGTTGACATTAAATTGTTACTTGTAGCATAACCAAAATTATTAAACAAATAAATATCTCCAAAACGATTGTTTTTTGAACCTTTATTTGTAAATAATACAGCAGGATTTAATGATAATAAATCCGCTCTTATATCGCTGTCTTTTTTATTGCTTAAATAATTTGTTACAGTTTTTTTAAAAGTCATTTCTAACGCCCTTGAGGTAAAAATTGCATTGTAGCATTTTGTATATCATTATTAATATTATCGCCCATTGCTTTATCAGCAGGTTGAGTAGTATAAATTGTTGTTTGTGGACTTATGTTTAAATTTTCAACTGCTCTTCTTGCTAGATTTGTTGGAGTAGGAATACTATCAGCTAACTTTTTATATAATCCAAATTCAGGCTGTCTGAAAGTTCTTCTAGCACTAGCGAAGAAACTTTCTGCTAAAAATTCTTTATTAAAAATTTTACTTCTCCAATTGGTATCAGCGTCACTTATTCCGCCTAAAGCTCTTACAACATTAGGATTATTAAGTGTTTGTTCATTTCCTACACCCATTTGTTTTAATTTTTCTATATTTTTTGTTGACTGAGTTTTATCTTTTTCAGCTTGTTCAACCTCTTTTTTACTAAATTTATCAAGAGCTTTCATCATATCACCAAAATAGCTATCTCCACCCATAAAATAAACAGCGATATCATCCAATAATAATAAAAGCCCTGCAATTAAGAATGTTAATTTTGCTAATTTAGGATTTAACATAGTAAAGAATGCACCAAGAGCAACACCTAGCATTCCAATTGATTTTCTAAATTGTTCGCTTGTATCCCACAATTCTATAAATCTTTTTCCCATTTCTGCTAAATGGTCTATAAATTTAATAAATGTAGGCATTAATTTTAGAGATAGTCTTTGTCCTAAAGTATTAAATTCTATATGTATTTTTTTTACTTGTAAAGCATATTTATTTAGTCGTTCTTGTTCGCCTGCTTTTAAGAATAAATTGTTTATTTCAGCGATTTCACCTTTAGTCATTCTTAACATCATCAAGTCGTCAGGTGAAAAACCCATTCTTGTTATGATGTTAGTTGCTTGTAAGTCGTCAACTGTTTTAATACTTTCTCTAATTTCTTCTATTACTTGTTCTAAAGATTTACCAAAGGGATTAATACCCTTACCGCCTACAAAAGCTAACTCTTGAAAAGGTGATATATCACCTCTACCCATTTGTATATCCCATAGGTTATTAGCTACATTTTGTAAACTTTGTGCAGTGCCTTGTAAACTTGCATTATAATTTACTAAAGAACTTGCACTTGCATATCTATTAAGTGTATTTAAAGATATTCCGCTTGTACGTTGAAAAGTAATTAATTGTTGATTGGCATTAAACATAGCATTAGCCATACGGTCAAAAGCTATAACCGAGCCTGCTACTGCTGTAGCTATCCCTGCAGTTGCTTTTAAAAATCCGTTTAAACCGTTTCTTACTTCATTAATAGCATTTTTATTTTTTAGCCATTTCTTTTCATTCTCGGTTAATTCTCTACCAAGTGCCTTTTCAGCTTTAGCAACTTTATTATTTACTTTTTCAGCTTTATCAAGTTGTTTTAGGGTTTTATCAAGCTCTTTTGTATCGCCTGCAACACCTAATTGTATAAAAAGTTCGCCTAGTTTCATTTTTTAGCCTTGTTTAATTCAAAATAACTTGCTTCGTAATCCCTCGTCATCATTTCATAATAAAAAGCGTTAAATAACTCATCAATCGGGCAGTTATAGGCGGTAGAGGGATTACCGCCAAACCACCCCGCCTTAGTCAGCGAGTATATTATTTTGTCGATGTCGTCAACGTTGTTATATCTGACAGTAGGTTTAAGTCCATCCTTTGAGATTGGATTTTCCACATAGAAACTAGGCTCTTGATAAAAGGTCTTAAATTTTCCTCTATACAAGCAAACACTATTTCGTAGTAATCCTCTCTAGCCTTTTCGTTATTATCAAATAATTGTTCGTTTATTACGTTTGTACTATCATAAGTACAATGTGATAAACAAGCATAAATAGCACTATCAAATTCTTCCGATGTGTCTATGTTAATAATAACATTTTTTATAAATTCAAATACACCGCTAAAATCTACCTCTTTATTAAAAGTATCTTTATCATTACCCAAAAGTTTTAACCCTAAAGGGTACTTAGTTAATTCTTTTAATATAACCCGTTTTAATTCTTTAACCTCTTTTGTAGTTGCACAATTAATTACAAGTCGTTTTTGTCCGTTTTGTGTTTTAATATCTATCATTTTTCCCTCTTTCCGAGTTTAATAGCATTCTATGGCATTTCTACCATAGAACACTAAAAACTCTTTATATTACTTATGATATTGCTCTTTCAGCACTAGCGAAATAAAAAGTGTACTCGCAAACGCCCTGTGATGTATCTCCGTTTACATTAGTTGTAATGTTAGGTTTCTTTTGTATCATACCACCATTTAATAAATAAGTATTGTATGATATATTACCTTGACCGTCACCAACTTGTTTTACTACCGAACCAGTTGCAAGAACTGTACTTGCAAAACCGTCAGAAGTTGGTATCATACCGTTAAAGCGTTTATCATCACCACTTGATAATAAAATACGCATTGTTAATGTTGCGTTATTTCCGCTTTCATCTAGTGCAAATATTGTATTTCCGTTTTTACCTGTTTGTCCTGCAAATATGTTATTAGGCAAGTCCAAAGTGCCTATATCACCGTCTGCAAAATCTCTAACTGGTATGTCGTTAATAATAATAGTATCTGCACCTGTTAAAACAAAATTAGTCATTTATTTAACTCCTATGCTTGTATATTTACTATTACGTTTGAGCTGTGTATAGCACCTGCACGTTTTACAGCTATTTGAATAACAGGAGCTTCCCTGTTTTCTCTTTCTGTTTGTGATTGTTGTGCTACTGGTATTGAATAAATATAATAACCTTTATTAGTTATATTTTCATCAAATAACTCAGGGTCTCCAAATGGAATACTATCGTTCCATTTACCGCCTGCGATACATCCGTTTCTTATACCTTGTTCTAAAACATTAGCGTATGCTTGTTTTAATCCTGTCATACCGCTTTCTGTTTGAGGTATTTTTGTATTTGTTTTTCTTAAATAGTTAAATCCTGCTACTTCAAGAGCTTTTTTCAACCATAAATCCATTGTAGCTTCATCGGTATATTTACTATTTGAGTTAGAATATACGCAACCTAAGCCCTCAGTAGAACCGTAAATATCAACACCATTAGCCTTCGCTTGTGTGTAATAAGTTTGGTTTAAGTTCAAGTCAGGTAAAATGCCAGTTAATTCTTTCAAATTCATTGTTAAAACTGTTGAAGTTGCTGAATAGTTAGTTGAGCAAGCTATACTTGCATAAGTTGCTACAGCTTGTTTAGCACCCGTTGCACCTGCAAAAGAATAAGCTAAGATGTGTGAATGATTTAACCCTGCTGATTTAATATCTGTACCTAAAGATTGTATATCTTTTAGTGATTGCATAGCTTCAAAATATAAATGGTCTTTTGTTTGAATAGCTGTTGCGTTTGCAAATATTAAAGATTTTTCACAATTTTGAGTTGTTAATGCTACACCAAAATAGAATTGTTGTTCTGCTTGTGCTACTGCTTCCGCTAAGGTTGTTCCTGTTGCGTCAACACCTGCGACGCCTGTTTGGTTAGCACCGTCTAAATAGCTTGAACCGTAAATATCAGTTCCAACTGGAGTTGTTGTAGCTTTCAATGTAATAGCACTATTTGTAGCACCATAACGTCTCGATTGGAATTGTATTTGATTTGTATCTACAACTGATATATTACAATCTAAGTTTTGTGCTTGTAATACTTTTACAACATCGTTAATATCTGATACAGCACCGAAATTCAATCCTGATACGTGAAAATCTGTACCGTCAATGCCTATTGTTAAATCTCCGCTTGTAATAAGTTTTAAAGCTTCAACAATAGTTGTTGTAATAGCAATAGTTGTTGTTGTAGCACTTGTTGCGTTTGTTGCTGTATAAGGGAATACATAAACTTGTCCTTTACCAGTTCTAAGATTAGGGACTGGAGTAAATAAAGCTGTTCCCATTTTAGCAGTCAAACTATTTGTACCATACTCATTAATAATATCTTGAGCATTAACTGCCGTAATATAAGGCTCTGCACTTAGCGGTTGTTCGTTTGAAAAAATACAAATAGTATTTGTTGCAAAATCTCTTAAACCTTGCGGAGTTGCACTCAAAGATACATTGATTGTATTTGATAAATCAATAGTTCCCATTCTTTTTTCCTTTCTCTATTTGTTTATATCTATTCTGAAATTTATCTTGTCGTAATGGTCTTGCTCTGTAATTGTATATTTGTCATAGTATTGAACATCTTTAACAATCTCTTGCCAAGAAATACAATTAAACCTTATTGTAAATCGGTTTATATCAGAACCACCGTCTAAACCTGATAAATTATAACTTTGTGATATTTTACCTATTTTAAATTGGTACTCATCCTCTAGTTGTTCTGCTAAAGTAGAGGTTAAACTCATTTGTATTTCATTAAACCTTAGTAAAGCGTCATTCTTACGGCTGTAAGCGTCAATCTGCATTACTCTTTGTTCATTAAAGTTTATTCTTTCGCATAGCTTGCTTACTTGTTGTTCGTTTATGGTTTCCGTAACATCAAAATACTCTTTACGATTTGAATAAACTTGATTAGAAATTGTTTTTACTGTTATTTGTAATTCAGGCGTATTAAACAGCTTTATATTTTGCGAGGCTATGCTTACGCAAGGTATAATATTACCGTTTACGTCTGTTCCATAATTATCAGGCAAGCCCATAAAGTCTTGTATTAATTTAACTATTATTTGTTCAATAGGTACTTGCATTCTCGTAATCTCTTACTAATTCATACTCTATAAAGCCATTTAAACTATAATCTTTTAAACTTATTACTTTATAGCGTTTATTGTTAAATATTATCTTATCGGCTGTTTGTAGGTTTAATGAACCCGCTTTTGCGTGTATCCATACCCACTCCCAAGACCGCATATTTTCAGGCTTAGATTGTAATTCTTCCATTGATAATGGTTGAAACGTGCCTTGAAAAGTTACTTCTTTTGTAGTTTCTACCGCAAAGCCATTTACTACATTTTGTATTACTTTTTGTAGTGTAATTGGTACTTCCCACCCTGTGAGAGTTTCTCGCATTTGTGGCATACCGTTTATTAAACTTGCATTTTTATTAAAATTAAACGTCATAATGTTTACATTCTGTCTTATCTAATTCTTTATATTCAATAGTTTCGTGTCTGTTTTTCACGTGTACTAATATATTATATTCGCATTTTCCTTGATTGTGTTTACAATCTTTACATAAAATCTTTTTAGCCATTATTTATAACCTCATAAGTTATTTTTCTTCTCAAATCACCTGTATTTTGTAGCGGTTTTTCTTTTCCGTTCTTATGTTCTATTGTAAATGGACTGTTAGGTTTCCAATTACCAAAACCGTCAGTATCAAAAGCTTCATTGATTGTTTCAACTGCACCCGAACCAATTATAACCGCTAAACTTTCTAAATCTCCTGTTTTTTCAACATACTCTATTAAGTCATCAAAATTTATGTTTTTAGTTATGTTTTTAAGAAGTCTTTTCTTATCCTCTAAAGGCGTTTTTAAAAAACTTCTAACAGGTATATTTATAATTGTTTTATCTTTTGGTAAATGTACACCTTGATAATGAAACCAAGCACGCATTTTATCTGTTACTTGTATTGTTGCACCGAACTCTTGAACTGCACCAATGCCCGCCAAGTCCATATCCTCTGAGATTAAATCATCTCCACCTTTGCCAGCAATTAAACCAACTTTAACGGCTTTTTTATCTCCTAAACCGTCAATAAGTTTTTTTATCTTGCCTTTATCAATGTTTATTTTAATCTCAGTCAATGGTTGTAGCACCTCTTGCAACGTATATATTGCCTATTAAGTAAGGTTTTATTAATGATAAATATTTTAACCCGTAGCCGTTACTACAATACATACTTAACAACGGACTATTTAACATCCATTGAGGTATTGCGTAACTTTCCGATACACTACCAACTGATTTACTTTGTGTAAGTCCTTTGTAGCTACCGCCTTGAGCATTCATAAAATCTACTGTTAAATAATAAGCAGTTAAATATAAAAAAACTAATTTCTTTGTATCGTCATCTCTGAAAAGATTTTCGTTAAAGTTTACAACTGCTTCATTGAATGCGTTTGTTATATCCTCATCCCTTGTATAATTGTAAACGGTTGTATTATATAACTTCCAATCAGTTTGAACCGTAGGGAGTGCCGTTGTACTTTCTACAATGCATATATAAAATAATCCCTCGTAGTAAACAATATCATCCTTAAAATATGTACCCTCTGCATAAACAGGTAAATAAACAGGCTGAAAACGTGGGAATTGTGTTTTAAAATCATTTACTGATACTATATCTAAAATTGACATTATTTAACCCTTGTTAGTTTACAAGGCGGGAGAATTAACCCCCGCCAAATAAAACTATTTAATTAATTCTGCTAACTTTGCATTTGAGATGTTCTTTTTAAATTCAAGTCCTTTTTCTTCTGCAATTTTTAGCATTTCTTGACGTGATAAAGTTTTCTTTTCAGCTTTTAAAGCTTCAATCTCAGCTTTTAACTTTTCCACGTCCTCTTTGTCGACCACTTCTGCTATATCAGGCAGTTTTAATAGTTTCTTTGCTATATCTTCAGCAACTTCAATAGTTGTATCTTTTTTGAATATAGCAACTTTGCCATTTTCTGCATACATATAATTACGTGGTGATTTGTTTTCAAGTTTCATAGTTATCCCTCTTTCCTATGCTTACTGTTCATCAATGTACAATACTGCACCTGTTCTCTTAACAAACGGTGTTACAAATTGTCCGTGTGCTTGTGAGATTAAATCCAAGGATCCTTGAGGTATCAATGGCATTGGAGTATAAGGTACAGGCAAGTAAGAACAAATATTATCAGCGTCATCATTATAAACAACGTATCTAGCACCAGACCCTGCTGTGTTTGCATTATCACAATATTTAGCGTGAACAATTTTGAAGTCATTACCTGAAACACGTTTCAAAGCGTCTTCTAATACTTGTAATCTGTTCAAGCCATATTGTCCGAATGGTTGAGTTAATGAAAAGTAATCAGCACTTGAAATTAACAATCTGTTGAAGTTAATTGCATAAGCTGAGTTTTGCATAAATACTGCAGGTAAGCCTGCGATAAATGCTTGGAATGCTGTATCGTTCATTTCAGACAATTTGTAGCCTGCTGATAACAAAGTTGTATCAACTGTTACATTAGGGTTGTTCAATAAACCGAAAGATTTACCGTCATCTAAGCCGATGAACCAAGCGTCTTGTAACATCAAGTCCCAAATTTTCTTACGAGCTTTTTCATTTTCTTCAATGATTGAGAATGTTTCAGCATTTCTTTGTGCCATTTGTACTAATTCATTAGTAACTGAGTAGTCCCAACGCCAGAAATTGTTTTCCATTGTGAAAGAACCAATTTGAACTGATGAATTAGCGTCTCTGTTAATGCCGTTTGCAGTTGGATTGATTAAACCTTGTTTGCCTGCATTACCAACATAATTTACTGCATATTGCAATAATTTGTCAGCATAAGCACCTTGACCTACTTCAATTTTAACGAAGTCTGAAAGTTTTTGTCCGTTCAATTCGTAAAATTTAGTTTCTACAACGCCTGCTACAATTTGAGTAAGGGTTGTAACTACTTGTTCTAAACCTGTACTAGCATTCAAACTATTTGATACACGTTGCAAGTTAGAACGTAGAGCGTTTTGAAATTGTTTAGCTCCATTTAAACCTATTTGTTTTTCCATTTGTTTATCTCCTTTTTTCTAACTTTCTCTATTATGTTGATGGTGTAATATAAGTATTAAATTTGATTGCTACTTGTACAAAGCCGTTAGAGCTTGCAGGTGTTAAAGCTGTACCTATAGTAGTTGTTGAACCTGCACCCTTAGTAACTTTTCTTGTTGAAGCGTTGAATGTTAATTCATCACCTACTGCAACAGTTCCGCCTGCTATCATATAAATTACATCGCCTTCTTTAGCAAGTGCAATTTTATCGCCTACTGCATATTCAGGTAGTCTGCAATCATAAACTACAATACCGAATGGAGCTACGTCTGTTGTTGCACAAGCTACAACTTCAGGAGCTACAGCATTTGTAGATGATGTGTACAATGCCATTACTTGACCTGCGTGTGCTTTGTCAGTTGATGTACCTGAGTAGAAAATAGCATTGTGTTGTTGTGGTAAATTAGGGATGTAAGCATACAAGCCTTCTGCAGGTTGTACCTTATCCGCTGTTAGTGAAAATGGTTGTGTCATTTCTAAATCTCCTATCTATTAGTAATTATCACCAAGTTTTAATCTATCTGCACGTGAAACGTAAGAAGAAACTTGAACATCAAAAGAATTGTTTACGATTTCTCTAACTTCATCCATAGAGTTTTTGCATTTATTTTCTGCTTTTTCTTCGTCTTCTTTTTTGTCTTCTTCTTTTTCTTCTTCGTCTTCGTTTTTAGCTTTTTTGTTTTCAGCTATTTCTTTTTCTTCTTCAAATTTTTCTTCTTTTTCTTCTTCATCAGCATTTTTGCATTTGTTGTCTGCTGTGTCTGCTTCTGATTTTTCATAGCCGATTTTTTCCATTTTTTCGATTGCTGTTCTAATGATTTCATCATCACATCCTGCTGACTTCATCATTCCTGCAACCTCATCAATAAGTTTGCGTTTGTCTGTCATTTCTTCACCTTTCTCGTTGCTTACTACACTTTTGATAAAATCTTTTAACTCGTTTAATACTGTCATTATAGTATCTCCTTTGCTGTTAGTTTCTATATTTTCAAGATTATTTTCAACTACCGAGGTTTCCTCGTTAGTTGTATCTTTACTATTCATTACAATATTTGCTTCATCATATCTAGGATTGTTTACAAGTGCCAAGTGTAAGAACTCACCATTTTTAAATTCCATTGCTAGTTCTTTACCATTATGGATTAAAGGTTTTCTATCGCTTTCAAAATCATATGTACAACTTACAGACCAACCCTGATTTTTTATTAAATCTATAGCTTGCTTATCAAATATAATTCCACTACAGTAAAACCAACCGTCTTTCTCATTATACCAAGCGTCGCTTACGACTCCTACTCTTAAATCTTTTACATTTTGTTCTGTTACGTCTTTATGATTTATTATAACTGGGCAAGAGATAATGGTGTCTAAAAATTTATCTATTGTTTCTTTTTTAATTAAAACATCGCCTAGTTCTTGATAAGAAACAACACCAGGTTCAATAAATCTTGAAACAAATTTTTTGCCCTTACCTTTTTCAATTAAATCAAAGTCATCTGATAAATTAATAGCATTTTCAACTTGTAATCTAAATTTTTTACTATCTTTTAACATCTATACTCCTTAAGAGCATAGACATTAAGTTATGCTCTTTTTCTAACTTTTGTTTTAATTGCTTTTTCTATATCCCAACCACGTTTTATTCTATCTCTAACCGTTCCCTCTGAAATATTATAATCTTCTGCCCATTTAGTAAGACATTGTGTTTTATTTCCTAAAGTAATATTAAAATTACTTCTTCTATTTTGTGATTGTTCTTTATTTGTTAGCCATCTACAATTATCAGGCTCATAATTACCATTTACATCTATTCTATCAATGGTTAAATTATCTTTATAACCATTATTTATTGCCCAATTATAAAATAAAACAAAATCATTTAACCATTCATTACAAACTTTAATCCCTCTTTGACCATAACAATAATATCTATTATTGTTTTTATTATAACATCTTTCTTTCATTTTTTGCCAGATTTTATATAATCTGGTTTTTGTTTGATTATGTGTTTTGTTTAATTCTCCAATTGCTTTATTTTCTTTTAATAAACACCCACAACTTTTAGTTTTTCCAGAGATTAAAGAACTATCTTGAATAATTTTTTCATTTCCGCATTCGCAACGACATAAATAAAAATATCTATATCCATTTTTATAACCATTACTTAAATAGACTTGTTCTTTATGGTCTAATTTAATAACCGTTAATTTACCAAATTTCTTCCCTGTTAAATCTTTTACCATTTTTACTCCTCCCGTCGAGTAATCCGAATTATTAAATGTGGCAGGGTAATCGGAATTTTACCTTTTCGGTAGCTAACCTAGCCACTTTTTTATTATATCATATAATCTTTGTATTTAAAACTTTTTTTATTTTATTTACTAAACTATTTTGTGCTTTGTATAATTCCCTCCTACGTTTTAAATAATCTTTATCTATAATGGGTGTCATTGTACATCTACAGTTATAAGTTTCTGCAGGTAAACCACGTTGACCTGTTTTCTCGTCAATAATAGGAGGGTCATCAAAACGAAAAACTTGTCCATTTAATTTTCTGTGGTGTTCTCTTGTTCTATTATCCATAATAGCATTCCATTTAAAGTAATGGATTTGTTCTGCTTGATACTTAGAACTTAAATAACTACTTGTTGCTATTGCACTCTCATTTCTTGCTAAAAACTTTATACGGTCTTGTGATATGTTCCATTCTTTTTGCAAGTATTGCTCAATCTGTGGTAATGACTTTCCCTCTAAAGTCATATTTAAAATACCCTTACGCATTTCAGGTATTTTCTCAGTTTCAAAGTTTTTTATCCAAAAGTCTAAGTTTTCAACGTACTTTTTAGCTATCTCGTTTGTTTGAAACTCTGTTAGCTTTGGTGTTATTAATTCTATCTTTTGTGCTTTAGCATTCGCATATACTCGCTCTTGTAAGTTTAGCATTATCTTTTCTACTAAGCCCTCAATAGCTATATGCTTTTCTTCTGTTGTCAATGTTCCTAGCTTACTTGCTAGTAAATTCATTACCGCCTCTGCTTTTGTTGTTGTTACCGCTTTTGTTGTTTCAACCACCCAAGCTAACTGCGTAGGCAACTCTTTTATTACATAAGCATTACGCTGTCTATTATATTTTGCACCGTAACGCTCTAATTCTCTTGCTATGGTATTTGAGAAACGCCCTGTATTAGAATAAAAAGCACCGTTGCTATAATATATCCTATTTTTTTTTATTGCTTGTTCTAGTACGTCTTGAGCGTTCTCAACTTGATTATTTTTTAGCAACTCAAAACAATCTTTAAATATATCGTTCCATAGCCAGCTTTTTAACCTTGATATTATTAAATCATCATAAGTCTTTGCATATTTTATCGGTTTTAATTCAAAATAATCTTTACTCATTGTTTAATAAATCTTCAAAGTTATCATTATCTAAGTTTTCAAGTTCTTCTTCGCTAAACAATATAATCTCATCTTTGTTTAATTGTTCAGCTACTTGTTTTTTATTCAATACCCCAGTTTGTAGTAAAGAAACATAACTGTTTATTTTATTTGTTCTTATTTGTTGTTCTTCAATGTCTGATAGAACCCTTAGCGGTTTCCATTTGATTACTAAATCAGGAATATCACGCCCAAATAATTGATAACATCTTATTTTTATCATCTCACGCAATATTTTATATGCAGGTACTCTTATATCGCTTGTTACCATAGCGTTATAATTTTCTATGTCTAAATCTGCACCCGTACCTAATCCATTTGCACCCTTGCCAAATATCTTTGAATAAGGGATACGCAAGCTTGAACATATTAATAAAAATATCTTTTCTAAAATGCTATCAATAGAGCCAAAGTGGATTTGCTTTTGTTCGTATTCATCCTCTTTGTCCATTACTAAGGTAGATTTGTAGTTCTTCTCAGCACTTGCAATCTCTACACGCTTTTTAACGGCTTGTTCACCGTCTGCACTTAGTAATAAATCAGCCATACCCATTATTTTAAGTATGTCTATTTTAGCCTCATCGAGTAACTCTAAAATTACTCTGTTAGCTTTCAAATACTGGTCTAATTGTGGTACTACGCTTTCAAGTACGCTAGCACCCCACCCTTGTAATTGATTTCTTAAATAATATGGTAAATTTTTCCCTGTAAATATAAATAGTCTTGATTTATCTATTGTAAGACTGTTTTCTTCAATAGCTAAATCTTGCAAAGTAAATGTTTTTGCTGTTTGCATACTTGAACCATTTGCCATACATTGCCAACGGTCTAAAGCATAAAACTCAACATCTTTGTTATAAATTGTTGCAGGATTGAACGGTGTATCTGTTTGTTGATTACAGTTAACCATAACCAAACCACCACCGTATAATCTACCCCAACGCAAGCAGTCTTTTAAAACTTCTATATCGCCCTCGTTGTGCATTGTTTGCATTAACAAGTCAATTTCTTCTTCATCTAAAGTTTTGCTATCAATATCAAAACCGCCATCTCTGAAAGCGTCTGCGACTGGCATATCTACTACAGCCGTTACAAAACCGTTGCTTTTATAATAATTACATAATGGTATCCAATTTAAAGAAATCAACTCAGGACTTGCACCTGAATAAAATATACCCAGTTTTGTCGCATTATTGCCTAATAATACATTTTCAAGTCCGTTGTTGACTGTTAAAGAATTATTTACTGTTTGTGTGTTAGTTTCTGTCATTTTATATCCGTTGTATATACTATTTTTAAATTTATTTTGTATTTTCCCGTATTTTTCGTAACTAAACTTAATAATAGTATATACTTTTTATAGAACTTCCAAAATGCTGACGCGTCTTTTAGCTAACGTATTATTTATTAAATGCACCGTAGCGTCTAATACGTCATCGTGAGTTTGTGTCTGTTCTCTGTTGAACTCTTGACACTCATTCAATAATAACGGGTTATTGCCGTATGTTTCGCTTACTGGTAATAATACATTACCGCTTGCGATATAATCAAGTATTTCTTCAACCCTTGTTAGTTTATCTTTTGTTACATCTACAGCTATTATCGGCAAGCCTGTAGCTTTTTTCAACTCTTGTATTATTTGCTGTCCGCTTGCTTTGTTTTCTACATATACAGCACTTGCTGAGGTGTGGTATATATCAAATTGCCATTTATTATAAAGGTTTACTAAAGTTGTTCTAAGTTCAGGATATTCCCATTTGCCCCTTATAATATCTAATATGTGCAACTTGCCTTGTTCCGTTACACCGCCTACTATAAAAGCTGTATAATCGGCACTTTCTTTTACGCTTATTGCAGTATCTGCACTTATTACAATCTTTTTATAGTTATATGTTTGCTCAATAGGGTAATAATTAAACCATTCTGTTTTTATTACGCTTCCACCGTCAACAATCGGGTTTTGTTGATATTGTGCTTGAAACATATAATTATTGTTTTGTAACTCTTTTATACGCTCAGACGTGTATTGACTTGGTATTGTGCATTGACCGTTTTCATCTATCAATGGCAATCGCAACGTCATAAAGTTATATTTCTTTTCTAAAGTGCCTGATAAATCTTCAATGTGCAATCTTTGCTGTATGTTTATTATTGGTGTATCAGGTGAGTTTAAACGGCTTAATAATGTTTCTTCGTAATATTTAACCGTTTTATCTCTTAAAACTTTACTGCGTACGTCCTGCGGTTTATTAGCGTCATCAAGTAATAGAAAACCACTAAACTTGTTAGAGTTTCTTATACCTGCACCAAAACCCGTTATTTGTGAACCAACTGCACTAAATAAGATTGTACCGCCTGCATAGGTTGTTATTTTTTTAGTTGAGTATGTATTCTTTTTAGTTTCGTTTTTTAAATACTCATACCAAAAGTCATCTATAGCGGTTGTTTCTTTATCCTCTATATCAATTCTTTTGTTAGGATACATAGCTTTATATATATCGCTTTCAAGAACTGATATAATCTCTTGTGCAATTTGTCCTACTAAGTTTTGTGAGTAAGATGTGTAAATTATGTTTGCTTTTGGATTTATTGTTATACACCATATTACAAACCATTTACTTAATGTAGTCTTTGCAGAACGTGGAGCAATATTAATGTTACATCTCTTTATCTTGCCGTTATATATGTTTTCAAAGTGCTGTATTAATTCGTTATGTATAGGCTCTACAATAAACTTCCTATGTTCTGTTAAACGAAAGAGATAAAGAAAAAAATATTTAAAACCTTTTTCTATTAATTTTTGCCCTATTAATTGAGGTTCTATTTTACTTTCCATTAGGGGTTACCTCTTTAAATAGTGCTTTTTCTATATCCCAACCTATTTTTAATCGGTGTTTTAATGTAGAAAAACCTATATTATATTTTTTTGCTAAATCTGTTAAACAGTATTTTTCATTTTTATATGTAATATAATAATTACTTCTTCTATTTCTACATTGAGTTTTCATATCAACCCAACGACAATTTTCAGGATAATAGCCTTTATTATTATCAATTCTATCAATGGTTAAATTATCTTTATATCCATTATTAATTGCCCATTCTACAAAACTTAAAGGACGTATTAACCATTCATCAAAAATTTTTATGTTTCGTAATCCATAATTTTTATATGCTTTATTCTTAGGATTATAACATCTACTTCTCATTGAATTAAACACATATAAAAGTTTTATAGTTGTACTGTCGTATTTTCTAGACTTTTTTCTTAAACACCCACAACTTTTAGTATGTCCATTTTGTAAATTAGATTTACTTACTATAGTTTCATTTCCACATTCACATCGACATTTATAGTGAGGTTTATAATCTTTTTTATAAGCTAATTCTAAAACCGTTAATCTGCCAAACTTTTTTCCTATAATATTTTCCATAAATACCCCTTTCGTATTTAACCTTATATATTACTATGAGCAGGGTAATAAGGTTTTACCTTTTCGTGTAGCTATTCACTAGCTCATAGTTTTATTACATATCTATTATATCATCAATATGTTTATTTACTTGTCGTTCTTCTTCTTTTGTTATAAATACTTTTTGTACTTCTATACTTCCAGTATTCTTAATCTCTTGTACTTCGTTTTCTTTTATAATACCAAATAATTTGCTTGCTTCCCTAGTATCACCATTTTGTAATTGGTTTTCTATGCAATCTAAGTATAATTTTATTAAATTTCTATCTTGAGAACCAGTTCTTAAAGAGTATAATATATTTTTCTCTTTACTCAAATTAATTTGTCCGTTGCTTTTGCTTTCTTCACTAGGTTGATTATCTTTAGTAAATTTAACTCTTTTTTCTAAGTTCTTTAAGGAGTTTTCATTTATTTTTTTTTTAGCCATAGTTCAACGTTTCTTAATATTTCTTAATTATGCTTTCTTTTCTTCAATATATACATCAATAGTATCTGCTGTACCTCTTAAATATATAGTAACAGCTTTGTCTATGTTTATATCTGCAAAACTTTTGTACTCTTTTCCTCTGCCGGTATTAGCTGAGTTTATTTGCAATAACCCTCTTGTAATTTCGTTTACGTGTAATATATAGTCTTTTGTATTGTCATAGCTTGCACCCATAATAGTTGCAAGTGTTGTATATGTTCCTTTTGGTACTGTAAAATTACTCATTTATTAATCCTCTATTTGTAAATTAATTAAACCTTTAGATTGTTGTAAGTTACTTGCAATATTATCAAGTAGTGCGTTTGTTGCCCTGTTAGCCTCAATGCCTTGTATTAAATCTAAAGTCTTTATAATTAAATTATGTAACTCTATAAAATTTTGTTTATCGTCTTTTAGCAAGATATCAGGTATTAATGTAACCGCCCCTTGTAAATACTCTTTACTTTGTAACGGTCTTTCATCTGCACCAAGTAAAGCTGTTTCTTTTAATTCATCTATAAAGTCGTCAATTTCTTCTTGTACTCTATCAGCTAATAAGTGCTTACCGTAAAATGCTTGTGAATGGCAAGTATAATGTATATCCTTTGAAAATTCTTTAATTGCTATTAAATGTAATATTAATTCATTAATCATTTACGTTAAATTCCTCGTTATAGTGTTCAGGCGTTACAACATAATTAAATGTTGATATATTGTCTTCCATAGCTTCCCTTGTAACTTTTTTTATTTCTGCAAATTTTATCCCGAATAACTTAAACTCAGTAACTTGCTCATTATATAACTTTTCCATATTAAACACTCTCTACCATTAAATCAAACCCATTAAAATCTGTTTTTATTTTCTTTGCGTGGATTTCTACCACTTGTTTATCATCTATATAAGCAATGCCCGTTAAACTATCAAGCAATACTTTTAATCTGTTATCTAAATCACTCCGTCTATTATGGTTTATATACCAATTAAATTTTATTGCTACATTGTCTTTTCTTAACTCAAAATTTCTGCAATAAATAGCAATTAACTTTTTAAATTCTTTTGCTTGCTCTGTTAAATATGTTCTTCCACTTTTTGTTCTACCTAAGTAATGATTTACACTCGGTATTTCTACACCTTTAAGAGTTATGCTATCCATTTACCCTCAACCCGTTAAAATCTTTAATAATACCGTTCTTTTCGTGGTATTTCCAATTCATATTCTCTTTAGAGCCTTGTCTGATTGGTTTATTAATGTCCGTTAAATAAGGGCTTTTTTTATAGGCTTCTATTGTTTTTGCTATATCTTTTTGCGGTATTTTTTCATACCTGAAAGTCTGTTTTATTTTATCCCAGTAAATAATCTGAGCTTTCAAGCAACCGCAATTACTGTTTTTACATCTTCCAACTACTAACTCTCTGTGTAGTTGTCTTTCCGTATCGTATAGCGGTACTGTATAAAGTATTTGTACGTTACGTCCGCAACATTTTAATCTATTTACAGACACTAATCCCCCATTTTTGCCTTTTTCAAGGTCTTTAGCTTGTCCCCCACAAACTAGTAAACTACTCTCATTATAGCATATTTTTTATTTTTGTCAATTGTATAAATCAGGACTTGGCTCTCCTACTTTATTCAATAATTCCGCTACTACAGCAGGCATATTACAATGCTCTATAGTTTCTAATTTGCTTACTATACAATTTGCACAATCATAGTTTGTTTTATAACAATTAAATGCAGTATAATTCCATCCGTGAATATAAATTTTATTTTCTTTTTTTCTGCTATATAATCTATCGTTTTTATACAAACTATCACGTAAAGTATTAAACTTTTCAGCGTTCTCCTTTGTCATATAAACCCTTAAAGGTCTAAATAATAAATCATTCATACTTATTTCACCCCTGCTAATATAATTTTTCACTTGAACGACCGCTAAATTAAAATAATTAGATATTTCTTCGACATTCATATATTGATACATTATAAACCCTTATCTAGTAAAACTTGCTTTAATTTGTTTAACTCCGTTGAATAATAATCTACAACCAATTCAAGCCTATCATTATATTTTAGTTTCTCAAAAATTCTATTTCTATGAGTTGCTATAGTTGTAGTTGATACCCCTAATACTTTTGCTATTTGTTTAACACTTAATGCAGTAATAAGCTGATTATATACTTTTAACTCCTGTTTTGTCAAATTGCTTAACATTTATTAACTCCTTTTCACTTGGCAATAATAACAAATTAATTAAATTTTTATCGTTATCTTTCCATTTTCTAACCTCTTTGTAATCTTTACAATTTATTTTTTTATATAAATTACATCTATTATGTTGATACTGATAGAAAGACATATTTAATATTTTTTGTATCTGTGTACCGTTATAGCCATTTTTCTGCAAATATATTATATGTCTTTGTTTTTTGCTTAGTGCTTGATGTCCTGTTTTTATTCCTAGTTTATTAAGCTGATAATACATTTGTCTTGGTGTTTTGTGAAAAATTTCACAACAGTAATTAAAGCCAAAGAGATTATAATATTTTAGCAAAAATAATATGTCTTGTTGATACCAGTTATTTTTTAGTTGTTTCATCTACCCTTACCACTTGCCAATCTTCTTTATACTTGCCGTCTTTATCCCAAAAACCCATATCAGCTACTACATAACCTTTAGGGAATTTATTCTTTTTCTCGAATGGGATATAAGGCGGTGTTTTATTAATTCTGTTTATTTTCATTTTCTAATACCCATTCTAAAATTTCTTGTTGAGCCATTAATTGTATTCCTGCTAGTGCCGTCTGCGTACAAGGATATTTATTACCATTCCACGCTTGCTTTTTAGCTAATTTTATTAAATTAAGTTCTTCTTTAATTTCATTTTCACTTTTCATTCTTCAACCTCGCTTTCTAATAAAACTTCTAAGATTTCATCAAAATTAAGAAGACTTCCCCTTGTATAATTTTCTACAAAATCAGTAATCCAACTTGCCATTTCATCTATATTCATTTGTTTTATTTTTTCAAAGTTGTTCATTACCAACATCCTCTAATGCCATAGACTACAATCGTTATAGCAATAAATGTTATTGTATATGTAATAAACATTAGTAATTTAGGGTGGTCAAATAAAAATTCAATAATAGGCACTATTAAAATACATAAAATCATTATTCCTATTGCTATTAGTATTGTCATTCTTCTATCCTTTCAAAATATCTACGAATACCACTTACCAACATTTTCAAAAGCTTCTTCAATGTCTTTATCGTTGATGTATTTTATTAATAACTCATCAGCTTTTATATGACCTTCTTCAAAATCTTCATATTTTTTACAATGAAGTTTGTCTAATTCTTTTAATAGAGTATCTTTATCCATTCAATATCTCCTTTATCTGTTCTTTTTCTTCTTCTGTTAGGTCTTGCCAAAGATTGTTTATGATTTTTGCAAGCGTTTCCTCAAATGTTGCACCTTTTGCATTAATTATTCCTAAGTTAAAATCAAAGACTTCTTCTTTACCGCTAAAATACCAAAGGTTTAAATTGTCAACTTCTTGTATCAACCACTTAATCAACTCTAACTGTTTTTCTGCGGTGAAGTCGGGAAAAACGAATTTAAACTTAGCACATTTATTATTTTCACTAATAAGACAATAATTTTGACAATCTAAATATTCACAAGTCGTACAATCTCTTTTTCCGCGTTTACTTATTTCCGCATTCTCATATAATTTTTCTATTTCGCTCATTATTCACCTCTTATGATTTCCAACATTTCGTTGATTGTTCTTATTGTGATATTTTTATCTGTATCATATTTCATACTTTGTTCTGCTAATAAACGTGAGTTCATTAGTATATCTTCTAGCTTGCTTAATTTTAATCCTAGTTTTCTATTTTCTGTTTCTAATCTTATTGATTTGCGTGCAAGTTCTAAAACTTGTTTAATTTCTAAACCTTTAAAATAGTTAATAAGTTCTGTATAATATTCGCTCATTTTAATACCTCGTTGATTTTTTTTAAAATATCATCAATTTTATATTCTTCACATTCTTGAAAGTTGCAATTGCAATCTTGGCTATA
>Ga0310696_10002002_pt1 | contig 28037 bp, 23 predicted proteins | sample AusTroGonzalo_MG_4_FD_203885 | JGI IMG/M metagenome (GOLD analysis project Ga0310696, IMG submission 203885) | Bovine rumen microbial communities from tropical cattle in Woodstock, Queensland, Australia - Gonzalo_02 (v2) (version 2) | ecosystem: Host-associated > Mammals > Digestive system >...
CAAGGATCTCTGCGCGGGAACGGACCTTTTTCGATGATTTGTTTTTCATAGCATATATTATAGTATATGCGTATCGAAAATGCAAGCGGAAATATTGGTGTGTCTGCATAAATTTCTCGGTGCACCCGTACAACTTTCCCAAACACGAAAAGCGGCGGAAAATATGGTATAATACGCCATGTGACGTACAAGTACCTCTATCAGGACAAGGAGAACCGCAACTGCGAGGGCGAGATAAAGGCTCGAGACCGCGCAGAGGCGTATATGCTGTTGAGGAAGCAGGGGATACGTCCGTACCGCGTCATTGGGGACGATCCGTTCCGATGGCAGCCCTGGGCATTCTCGTCTGGATACGCGGTGCTTCTCGCGGTGATAGTTGCGCTCGTGATGATGCTTGCCGACAGAAATTCCGGCGCGGATCCGAAATCCACGCCGTCGATGACTGCGGAGGAGGCCCGCGAGTTTCGCGAAAAGGCGGAAGATGCTGTCATCCGAGCGCCAGACGCCTTCAAGTTCAATGTATGGAAAGGCGTCAACGCCCGTCTCATCGAGAGAGGGCTAGAGCCTATTGAACGGCCGGAAGGCCTCGTCGATGAATAACCAAACGAAAGGAAGAAAACAATGAAAACGGTAATAGCGAACGCACACGTCATATCCCCCGGCGTCGATATCGAGAACGCCACAATCGTGCTGGATGGCGCCAAGATCGCGTCGGTCTCGGCGAAGAAGGCGGCTCCGAAGGCGGATGCAAAGACGACGGTCGTCGATGTGAAGGGCGCGTACGTGATGCCTGGCTTCATCGACGTTCACACCCATGGTGCGCTTACGTATGATTTCTGCGACGCCGACCCGCAGGCGATTTTCCACATTGCCGAAGCGAAGCTGCGCGAGGGCGTGACGACTTTCCTTCCGACGACGCTTACCGTGTCGCACAAGGAGCTGCTTGTTTGCGCGAAGAACGCGAAGAAGTATGTCGAGGCCGGATCGCCGTACGCGAAGGTGCCGGGCATCCATCTCGAAGGTCCGTTCATAAACGTCAAGTGCTGCGGAGCCCAGAATCCGGCTTACGTGCGCAAGCCGTCCCTGAAGGAGCTGAAGGACATAGCGGCCGTGTTCCCCGTAAGGCAGATTTCGTACGCCGTCGAGACCGAGGGTGGCGCGAAGTTTGCCAAGGACTGCTTCAAGATGGGCGTAGTTCCGTCGTGCGGACACACTGGGGCGAAGATGGCCGACCTTCTGCCTGCATACAAGAACGGTCTCAGGCACATGACGCATTTCTGCAACCAGATGACGCCGCTCCACCACCGCGAGATCGGCATGGTAGGCGCGGGCTTCCTCATCGACGATCTCGAGACCGAGGTCATCTGCGACCGCATCCATCTTTGCGACGACATGCTGAGGCTCATCTTTACGCGCCGTAGCCTCGCGCACGTCCAGATGATTACGGACTCCCTTCGCTGCTCGCACTGCAAGGACGGATACTCCTTCTCCATGGGCGGGCTCGAAGTGCGTCTCGAGAACGGAGAGGCAAGGCTTGTGAAGGGCGGCAACCTCGCGGGTTCGACGCTTTGGATGGGCATGGGCCTGAGGAACGTCCACAAGGTAACGGGCATTCCGCTCAAGGATCTCGTGCGTACGACTTCGTGGAACCAGGCGATCGAGCAGGGGTGGGGCGACAGACTTGGCAAGGTCGAGAAAGGCTACACCGCCGATCTCGTCGTCATCAACCCGAAGACCTGGAAGCCTTCTTCCGTGTTCGTGGATGGAGAGATGAAGTTCTAGAAACTGCTAGCCAAGGCAATGAACAAGTTTAAGGACAGGGTTGTACTTGTAACTGGAGGGAATCGCAATACAGGGCTTTGGCTCGTGAAGAAGTTTGCGGATGAAGGCGCGCGCGTCTTCACATGCGCCCGTAACGAAAAATCGGCGGAGGCCGGCGAACGGTCTCTTGCCGAAATGGGCGTAAAGGGGGCGCGCATGCTCATCTGCGACATCTCCAGGCTCGACCAGGTAAGCGCGATGTTCGATGTGATCGAGAAGGAAGCCGGGCGGCTGGACGTTCTCGTGAACAACGCGGCAAACCAGGGCCTTGGACACGGCGGTCCTCTGGAAATGGATCCTGCGAAGTTCAACGAGGTCTTCTCGGTTAACGTCGTTGGCGGATTCCAGGTTACGCAGATGGCGTGCAACCGCTTTTTCATGAAGCAGGAAAGTCGCGGAGCCGTCGTGTTCCTTTCGTCGAACACCGCGATGCGCGCCATTCGTCACCGCACTGCATACTGCGCGTCAAAGGGCGCGATAAACTCGATGGTGCGTACGCTTGCCCTTGATTTGGCGCCGCTTGGCATACGTGTCAACTGCTGTGCTCCTGGCTACATCAACACGGAGCGCTGGGATTCGCTCGATCCCGCGAAGGTGGCGCGCCGTCGTCTAAACTGCCCGTTGCGCATGGAGGCGAAGGGCTCGGACATCGCGAACGTCGTGGCGTTTCTCGCCTCGGACGATGCCGCGAACATGACGGGCGAAATCGTCACTTGCGACGCAGGCTGCTCGTGCCAGCATATGCCTGAGGACGTAGATGTGTAGTGGTTAGTTGTTAGTAGTTAGTAGTTAGGTGTTAGTGGGTAGTAGTTAGTAGTTAGTGGTTAGGTGTTAGTGGGTAGTAGAATGAAAATCGCGAAACTTAAAACATTCACGGTAGATTGTTTCCGCACGAACTGGGTGTTTGTGAAGGTGGAGACTGACGAGGGAATCTCCGGCATAGGAGAGGGTACCCTTGAATACAAGGAGAACGCTCTCGTCGGCGCGGTGAAGGATCTTGAGCACGCGCTTGTCGGAAAGGATCCCTTCGACACGGAATGGATATTCCACCAGAACTACCGCGACGCATATTGGCGCGGCGGTCCGGTGCTCATGTCCGCTCTCTCCGCCATCGACATGGCTCTTTGGGACATTAAGGGCAAGGCGCTGGGCCTTCCCGTCTGGAAGCTCATCGGCGGCAAGTGCCGCGAAGGCGTTCCTTGCTATGCAAACTGCTGGTTTGCGGGCGCAAAGGAGCCGGAGGAATTTGCCGCGAAGGCGACCGCCGCCGTGGAGGCTGGCTTCAAGGGACTCAAGTGGGATCCGTTCGGCAAGAACTACCGGCAGCTTCCGTCCGAAGACTTCAAGAAGGCCATGAAATGCGTCGCCGCGGTCAAGGCCGCGACAGAGGGCAAGGCGGACATCCTGATCGAATGCCATGGACGCTTCGACGTGCCGACTGCGCTTCGCGTCTGCAATGCGCTTGAGGAGTTTTCGCCATATTGGGTGGAAGAGCCCGTCATTCCCGACACGATGCGGGCTCTTGCCGACGTGCGCTCGCGCGTTCGCGTGCCTATTGCATGTGGCGAGAGGCTTTTCACGACGCAGCAGATCATGGACGCCGTCGAGCTTCGTTGCTGCGACTATCTGCAGCCTGATTCGTCCCACGCGGGCGGCATCACTGGCATGAAGCAGATCGCGGCAATCTGCGACGCCCATCACATACCGTTCTGTGCGCACAACCCATCGGGGCCTGTCGCCAACGCGGTCACGCTTGCACTTGGGGTTTCAACGCCAGGCTACTGCATCCACGAGACGCTGTTCGACGACGTCCCGTGGCGCAAGGACGTGGTTGACGAGGATGTCAGGTTTGCCGATGGGCTTATGCATCCTTCGGATCGTCCCGGCCTTGGAATCGAGCTGAACGAGGAAGCTGCAGCTGCGCATCCCAAGGTCGATCACTGGCTTCGGCACTATGAAGGCACGCTGACAAACGTCCGTCCGCAAGACAGCGTAAGATACTACAGGGCATAGCGCGGCGCGCGTTACGTCCTTGCCAATGCGGCATAGACGGTTATCGTGACGCAGACCGGCGCGATGAAGATCGCGGAAAGCGCGATTGCCCAGCCGGGGCATCCAAGCGGCAGGAGCGTCGCGCAGACTATGAACAGGGAGCTTGTGTATGCGATTTGCCCCCACATGACTGCCTTTGGACGCTTTTGCGCCGCCGCGATTCCCTCGATGCGGGCGCGCACGGCCTGTATGACGCATATCAGCGAATATATTCCGATCACAAGCTTTGCCGTGCCGAGTATGCGCGGCGGAACGTTCTGGAACGCACCGAAGTACCAGTCGCCTGGAATCGGCAGCGAAAAGACGAGGGGAATGGTTCCGAGCAGAAGGCCCGATATGACGGCGTATGCAAGGAGCCTGATGTCGCCCGGGTATTCCGGAAGGAACTTGACCGCCACCGTCTGCATCCTGAGCGCGGCGAACGCGACGGGATTTGCGACGCCGAGCGTGGTGTAGTGTATCGCGAGCATGTCGGAGGCGTTGGCGGAGCGCGATACGAACGCGGCGACGATGAGCGGCGAGCATGCCAGCAGGAAGCCGCCGAGCGCGAGCGGCATGGTGAAGCGAAACTGCTCTACGAGCAACGAGGTCGTTCCGACCGGCGGAACGGCGTGTTCGCCGGGCGCGGGACGGTTCGGAAGCGCGGCGACGTAAGGGCGGGCGGCGAGCCATGTGAGTGCGGTCTCTACCCAGACGCCTAGCGTCAGCGCGAGAAGTCCCCATTCGGGGCCGGTCATGCCAGTCCGTGGAAATACGACTGCGCAGGCAAGCGTGACGACGATGCGTATCGCCGTCGCCCACGTCGCCTTGCCGGATTCGAGGTTGTTGAAGAGGATGACCAGAGGGCAGTTCCTTACGAAGAAGCCGGCGTTCATCACGGCACTGGCGAGAAGAGTCCAGCGCGAGACTGCCGCGAGGCCAGGGGGGAGGTCGAAGAGGCCGCGGAATATCCAATCGTCCAGCGGCGGCAGGGCCGGGACGCACTGCAACGCGACAAGGGCGACCATCATCATCGCGTTCAGGCGGCGGAACGTTGTGTAGCCCAGCCACGTCTTTGCGAACACCATGCCGGTCGTGACAAGGCCTATGCCGAGGGCGCCGATCATGAACATGATCATAAGCCCCTGGCTGAACGCCGTGAGCGCATCGACGCCGTCCGCCCCGTGCGTGACAATCCCAGCCACAAGCGGATAGCTTAGCGACTGCGAGAACGCCTGCAGGAGGAGCGGCACGTAGAACCGCGTGACGCGTCCAATGCCGAATCTAGGTTCATGTTCCATTGAAGCGCATATTATACCAAATTATCCGTCCGTACTCTTGGTCGCTTGCCCATGTTTTTGAATTTGCACGAAAATTTTGCTATAATTTTCGCCGTCTTCGACAATGGATGAGTGACAATAAGCTTACAGAAAAAAGTGATGCGGCATGGCGAACGCTACGAAAGACGATTGCACGATTCTGGAAGTCCGCGACCTACGAATAGCGTTTAAGGCCGGCGGCAGGCTCTCCGTTCCCGTGAGAGGCGTTTCGTTTTCGGTGCCTCGCGGCGGGAAGGTGGCGCTTGTCGGCGAATCAGGCTGCGGGAAGTCCCTTACGTCTCTGGCTCTTGGCGGACTAGTCGAGCGCGCGATGATATCCGGCGAGATCGTCGGTTCACCGCGCATAGCGTATGTGTTCCAGAATCCGATGCAGTCGCTGAATCCCGTGATGCGGGTGTGTCCGCAGATCGCGGAGGCGATGCCGCGCTTGCGCGGCAGCGCGGCGCGGGAGAATGTGGACCGTCTTCTTTCTGCTGTCGGCTTGCCAATTGGAACGGCGCAGAAGTATCCGTGCGAACTTTCCGGCGGACAGCAGCAGCGCGTGATGATCGCGATGGCCCTCGCGCAGGAACCAGACCTCCTTGTCGCAGACGAGCCCACGACTGCGCTGGACGTTACGACGCAGCGCGAAGTTCTCGATCTCATCTACGAAGTCGCAGGCAAGCGCGGCACTGCGGTTCTGCTGATAACGCACAACCTCGGTCTTGTCTCGCGCTATGTGGACTATGTGAACGTCATGTACGCTGGGGAGATAGTCGAGAGTGGCGAAACACCCAAGATATTGAAGTCTCCGCGTCACCCATACACACAAGGTCTAGTGTCGGCAGTTCCGCGAATGGATGCGCCTCGCGACGCTCCTCTCGCAGAGATTCCAGGGACTGTTCCGCCTTCGTGGAATTGGCCTTCCGGCTGCGCTTTTCATCCTCGCTGCCCGGTCGCGAAGCCAGAATGCTCGTCGAAAGACTTCAATGGATTGTGTTTCTGCCTTCGGTGAAAACGCAAATTCTTGTATTTTCCCTATTGCATAGATACACAAAATATGGTAAAGTATCAGCAACCACGCGGGAAGTGCCCGAGTGAATCAGTACTGACAACACTAAGGATCAAGAAAAATGGCTAAGAAAGTTCCAGCAACCAAGTCCGAGATCATGGCCGCTATTGCCGAAGCCGCAGGCATCAGCAAGAAGCAGGCCGTTGCCGCCTACGAGAAGTTCCTCGCCATCGCGTATGAAGGCGCGAAGGGTGCGAAGGGCATCGTTCTCCCTGGCCTCGGCAAGCTCATCAAGGTCAACCGCAAGGCGCGCATGGGCCGCAACCCTGCGACTGGCGAGACCGTCAAGATCGCGGCGAAGAAGGTCGTCAAGTTCCGCGTTGCCAAGGCGGCGAAGGACGCAGTCCTCGCCTAATGCATTCGCGCAATGCGGTGAATCTCAAACGCGGGCTCCCATGGGGTCCGCGTTTGTTTTGAAAGGGAAGGAAGATTTCGATGAGCTGGTTTCTTGGTGGATTGGCGTTTCTTGTAATTGGATATTTCACGTACGGAAGGCTGGTCGAACGGCTGATAGCGCCTGACGACAGAAAGACGCCTTGCGTAGATCATCCGGACGGAGTTGACTGCGTGCCGTTGCCGATGTGGAAGAACATGCTCATCCAACTTCTCAACATTGCCGGCGTCGGGCCTGTCATCGGCGTGATTCTCGGCATAAAATTCGGCAAGGTGGCACTCCTCATAATTCCTGTCGGATGCGTGCTGATGGGCGCGGTGCACGATTTCTTCTCCGGCATGATATCGATGCGCATGAATGGCGCGAACCTGCCGAAGATGGTGCGCGAGCATCTCGGCGCCAGGTATGCAATCGTCTTTTCCTGGATCGTGATGCTCGCGCTTCTCCTGTGCGTTTCGGTCTTCGCAAACATCCCCGCGACGCTCATCGACAGGCAGTGGTTCCCGGATGTCTCGGTCTTCTGGTGGTCGATAGGCGTCATCTTCGCCTATTATGTGGCGGCGACGCTCTTTCCTGTCGATGCCGTCATCGGCAGGGTCTATCCTCTCTTCGGCGCATTGCTTATCGTCGGATCGCTTGCGATCTTCGGCGCTCTTGTCGTCGCGGCGATGGGGAATCCGGCGATTCTCGACGACTGCGCTGGTTTCGCCAACTACCAGAAGACGAATCCGCTCTTCCCGTGCCTCTTCGTGACGATTGCATGTGGGATAATCTCCGGCTTCCACGCGACGCAGTCGCCGATAGTCGCAAGGACGTGCAAGTCCGAGCGGCAGGCGCGCGCAACGTTCTACGGCATGATGATTGCGGAAGGCGTGATCGCCATGATATGGGCGGCGGCGGCACTCGCGATCTACAACACTGCGCCTGAGAACCTCTCTCTGCCAGGCCCGGTAGTTCTCGGCAACATTGCGAGCAGGTTCCTCGGCACGTGGGTCGGCGGCGTCACGGTCGCGGCGATAGTGGTGCTTGCGATAACGTCCGGCGACACGGCCTTGAGGTCGTCGCGCCTTTCTCTCGCGGAGATTATGAAGATCGACCAGGTAGATGTCGTCAAGCGCATCCTCACGTGCCTTCCGCTCACTGCGATCGTCGCCGCCTTCATCTGGTGGTCGAACATGGATGCAAAAAGCTTCAACCACGTGTGGAACTACTTCGCGTGGATGAACCAGTTTGTCTCGACGACGATGCTCTTCACGGCGAGTGTCTGGATGCTCCGGCGCGGACAGAAGGCTGGGTCTCTTGTCGCGCTTCTTCCTGCATGCTTCATGTGCATGGTTATTTCGACGTTCATCCTCTGGGCGTGGCCGACTAAGGGACAGGTCTGGGGCATAGTTCCCGGCGGGCTCTCGCTTGGCGCGGCGGTTGCGGGAGCTGCGGTAATTACGACTGCCGCGGTCGTTTTCGTCTTTGTCAGGGGGAAAGCGGATGCGTCCAGTGGTCGGTAGCTAGGGTGATATGCAGGGCATGAACCGGCGGGCGACGAATCTGGACGAGCTTGCGACCGGCAGGCTTGGCAGGCTGCTCGTGGGGTATTCCTGGCCGGCCCTCGTCGCGATGACGCTAAACGCGCTCTACGCCGTAGTCGATCGCGTATTCATCGGACAGGGCTGCGGCGTGGACGTGATGGCGGGCCTCCAGCTCGCGATGCCGGTGATGATGCTCTTCGGCGCGTTCGGCGTGTTCGTCGGCGCAGGACATTCGTCAATCCTCTCAATCAAGCTCGGAGAAGGCGATTCCGACGCGTGCGAAAAACTCCTCGGCGAACTCGTCGCGTTCAAGCTCGCGTTCTTTCTCGTCCTTCCGCCGCTCGTCTTCTTCAATCTCGACACGGTTCTCGGGTGGTGCGGTGCGGACAAAGTTACGCCGGCCGCGTTCGATGCCGCGAAGACGTATCTGAAGCTTGTCGTATTCTCGCACCTCTTCTCGCATATCGCATTCGGCCTTTCCGCGATGCAGCGAGCGGAGGGCGGAGCGCTCCGCTCGATGACGTGCATGATCGTCGGCTTTGGACTGAACCTCGTACTTGATCCGCTGCTCATTCCCGTGATGGGCATCGCCGGCGCGGCGTGGGCGACGAACATCGCGATGTTCTGCTCGTGCGCCTGGGCGCTCGGCTACTACCTGAGGGGAAAGACCGTCGTGCGCCTGAGGCTTTGCAGGATCGGCTTCTACCGGCGGCTGGCGTGGCGCGCCGCGGCAGTTGGCTTCGCGCCGTTTCTTCAGCAGATGATGAGCTCTCTGATAATCGTTTCTCTGCAGATTGCGTTCGCGAGATGGATGCCCGACGAAGCGGCGCGCACGGCGGAGATCGCCTCTCTTGGCGTGTTCAACGGCGCTCTCATTCTCGTCATAATGCCGATGCTGGGCTGCCAGCAGGGGCTTCAGCCAATATTCGGATACAACTGGGGCGCAAGAAACTTTCGCCGCGTGTTCGGTGCGCTCAAGCTGGGCTTCGGCGTGACAACTGCAATGTCGCTCTTCGCGTTTGTCGTGCAGGTCGTGCCGCCGTTCCCGACGCTCATCGCGAAGATGTTCGTCTCTGCAGAAAGCCCCGACATCATCGCGCTCGCGGCGCATGACCTTGCGCTTGCGAACTGCATGATCTGGTGCATCTCGATAAACGTCCTTGCGACGACGTATTTTCAGTCCATCGGCAAGCCTGCGGTCTCCATATGGCTCTCGATGCTTAGACAGGGTTTTGTGCTGCTGCCGATAGTGTGGATACTGCCTCATTTCATGGAGGACAAGGCGTTCGCCATCTGGCTTTCGATGCCGGTTTCCGATGTCATCTGCCAGCTTGCGACGATTCCGCCGCTCCTCCTGCACGCAAGATTCCTGCTGAAAGTCCGCACAAGGAGCGGCGTTTTTGGTAAAATACGCACTCAAAAGGAAATTCGAGCACAATGAAGAGCATCACAGCAGACGAACTTCGCGATCTATATCTCAAGTTCTTTGAATCGAAGGGGCACAAGATAATCCCCGGCGCGTCGGTAATTCCCGAGAACGACCCGACGGTTCTTTTCACAACGGCGGGAATGCATCCGCTAGTTCCGTACCTGATGGGCGCGATGGAGCACCCCGCCGGAAAGCGCCTTACGGACGTGCAGAAGTGCGTCCGCACAGGCGACATCGACGAAGTTGGCGACGCCGCGCATCTAACGTTCTTCGAGATGCTCGGCAACTGGTCGCTTAACGACTATTTCAAGAAGGAGGCGATCTCCTGGAGCTTTGAGTTCCTTACCGAGAAGCTCGGCTTCTCTCCTGACCAGCTTTCCGTCACGGTGTTTCGCGGCGAAGGCAAGGAAGGCGAGCCCGGCTACATTCCGGCCGACGAAGAGGCCGCCGCGATCTGGAGGTCGCTCGGAATTCCCGACGAGCGAATCCACCGTCTGCCGCGCGAGGACAACTGGTGGGGGCCTGCGGGCACTACCGGTCCTTGCGGCCCCGATACCGAGATGTTCATCGACACTGGTAAGCCCGCTTGCGGACCCGACTGCCGTCCCGGCTGCCACTGCGGAAAGTACATCGAGATTTGGAACGACGTGTTCATGCAGTACAACAAGACTGAGGACGGAAAGTTCGTTCCGCTCGGTCGCCACAACGTCGATACCGGCATGGGCGTCGAGCGCACGGTCTGCATGATGAGCGGTGCGCCGACTGTCTATGACACGGAGATCTTCGCGCCGATCATGGCGAAGATAGAGGAACTCTCCAATTCCATGGGTAAGGGTGCGGGGACGCCTGAGTCCCCGTCCATTCCGCCAGAAGACCGCCTCCGCGCGAAGCGCATTATCGCCGACCACATGCGCACCGCCACTTTCATCCTGTGCGATCCGAAGGGCGGGGTGAAGCCCGGGAACATCGGCGCGAACTACGTCCTGAGGCGTCTCATCCGCCGCGCGGTCCGCTACGCTCGCATGCTCGGCATCGGCGAGGGCTTCACCGTGAAGCTCGCCGAGGTCATATGCGAGAAGTACAACCACGTCTATCCTGAGCTCAAGGCCAACCTCGAACAGTGCCGCATCGACCTCGAAGCCGAGGAGAAGCGCTTCAACGCGACGCTCGACAAGGGCGAGGCGATGTACAAGAAGGTCGCCGAGCAGCTTAAGCTCCACGGCCAGTCGCAGATCAGCGGCAAGACGGCCTTCAAGCTCTACGATACGTTCGGCTTCCCGCTGGAAATGACGATCGAGATGGCTACTAAGGACGGCCTTGTGGTTGACAGGGAAGGCTTCGACGAGGCCAACCGCAAGCACCAGGAGCTTTCGCGCACTACGAGCGCGGGCTCGTTCAAGGCGGGGCTTCAGGACAACAGCGAGGTCGTGACGCGTATGCACACGGCGACGCACCTTCTGCACGCCGCGCTCCACAAGGTGCTTGGCCCTACGGCCAACCAGAAGGGCTCCAACATAACGGCGGAGCGCTTGCGCTTCGACTTCACGTGGCCCGAGCCGATGACCGCCGAGCAGAAGGCCGAGGTCGAGAAGCTCGTCAACGAGTGGATCTCGCAAGGCATCGCCGTTGACAAGAAGATGACGACGGTCGAGGAGGCGAAGGCCGAGGGCGCGATGGCGCTCTTCGGCGCGAAGTACGGCGACCAGGTGTCGCTTTACACGATCGGCGACGTCTCGAAGGAGATTTGCTGTGGCCCCCACGTAGCGAACACGAGCGAGCTCGGCTCGTTCAAGATCGTGAAGGAGCAGTCGTCTTCCGCCGGCGTCCGCCGCATCAAGGCCGTCATCGGCAACATGTGATGGCGAGGCTTCCTCATATCCGCGCAGTCGCGGCCGCGATTCTCTTCGCGGTCGCCGGCTGCCAGTCGTATGAGATTGTGCAGACTAACATCTTCTCTGACGATGATGGAAATATCGTAACCGTCGCATACGGAAGGAGCGCGTCGTTCCACGAAAACACGTTCCGCAATCCGGCGACGGGGAAGGACGTCGAGTTCAAGTCCAAGCTCGCGGTTCGCGTCGTTCTGCCGGACGGCGATTCGTTCACCGCCTGGCAGTGCATGAACTTCTTCGAGAGCGGCACGATGTACAAGACCGACAACGACGAATGGCAGATACTCGTGAATGGCTTCACGTGCAGGATATACCTTCGCATCGACGATGGATCCGGGCTTTACAACGAGGTCTATCGCGGAATACTCTGCGAGTCCCCCAAGACCGAAAAGAAGAAGGACTCGAAATGGCGCTCCCTCAAGAAAGATTCCAAGGGGAGATGGAAATAGAAATCGCGGGGGCTTAGGCCATGTGCCGTGGCGGCTAGTGGTTCTGCCGGCGCCAGTCGCGCATCGTGCAGCCGAAGCGCCGCTTGAAGAGGGTCTTGAGGTATGCGAGGTCGGTGTATCCGCAAGACTCCGATATCACCTTTATAGGGCGGTCTGTCGTCGCCAGCAGCTTCTTCACGGCATCGAGCTTGTGGCGCGTGATCGCCTCGTTGATCGTCTCGCCGCTGAACTGCTGGAAGCGCAGGTCCGCCAGCCGTCGCGAAATGCCGAGCGCCTTCGCGACGTCGTCAACTTTTATCCCCTTGACTGCGTTCCTGCGTATGAAGTCAAGCGCCCTCGCGAGAATGTGCGCAGTCGGCGTCGTGGCGACCGCAGATTCGCGTTCGACGACCTTCACCGGGCGTATCAGAAACGGCTTCGAGTCCTTCGGGGCGCGCCCGGCCATAAGGCGCTCCAATTCGCGGGCGGCCGCGTAGCCAAGTTTCTCGTGGTCCGGCAGGATGCTCGTAAGCGGCGGGACGCACGACTCGTCGAGGAGCTCGTCGTTGTCAACCCCGAGTACGGCGATCTGGCGCGGAACCTTGATTCGGGCCTCCTGGCAGATGTTAAGAACCTGCGTCGCGCGGGTGTCCCACGCCGTCATCACTGCGGCAGGCTTCGGCAGGTCGAGGAGCCAGTCCCTTAGCGCGGTGAGATCCTCGCGCGACCCCGCCGTTCCCGGCGATCGGAATATGATCGGTTCCGCGCCGCGCGACTTGAGTGCGTCCGTGAATCCGCTTTGGCGGACGTCGCTCCAGTACTGACGCGACGTCGTCGGGACGAAGCCGTACGCTCGGTGTGCGCCTAGCGACGCGAGATATCTCGCACCGATGCGGCCGATCTGCTCGTCGTCGTTGCGTGTGAAGGCGATTCCCTGCCTCCGCGCCGCGAGGACGGGGCCGGGGTCGCCTATGAAAGAGACGGGGATTTTCGAATCTCGCACAAGCGCGGCGGTCTCGTCAGGCCCCGGTTCGCTCGCGACTATGCCGTCGAGTCCGACGGCGCATTCGGCGAGGAACGCGTCAGGCGTGAATTCGCTCGGCATCTGAAAGAGCCGCGTATGCCAGTTCGGGTGCATGCGCGTGAAGTAGAAGACGCCAGAGAGGATGTCGCGGCCCGCCGCCCCAGACATCCTCAACACTATCGCCACTCTCCTTATTCGCTTCATTGCCGGAATAATACCATAACCATTGCGCGAAAGTCAACCAGGCGACAACGCGAAAGCGGAGTGGATGCGCAAAATGTGCAATCTTCCTTTGCAAATACGCCGCGAAATATGCATGTCGGCCAGATTCATACTGCCGAAAAGTTGCATAAATCGCTTATTGTATCCCCCTGAAAAGCTGCAATTACGGTTGATTCCGCGATCATGATTTGCTATAATACGCGCCGTAATCAAGGAAAAACAATGCTTAAACGTAAGTTCTACGATACGCTTCTTGAATGGAAGTCGGCGCATGGTCAGGAATGTCTGCTCGTCAAGGGCGCAAGGCAGGTTGGCAAGACGTTCATCATCGACTATTTCGGTAAGGCGAACTACTCTTCCTATCTCTACCTCAATTTCGTCATCAACAAGGATTCAACAGGGTTTTTCGGCGACAACCTCGAACCGGACGTAATATTCAAGAAGATCACGGCCCATTATCCGCGCTTCCGTCTCATCCCCGGCGATACGCTTGTGTTCCTTGACGAAATCCAAAGCTGCCCAAGGGCGCGAACGGCATTGAAAAGCCTCGCAATCGACGGTAGGGCGGATGTCATCGCCTCTGGATCACTTCTTGGCATGAACTTCCTCGACGATGGGCTTGAAAAAGACCGTGCGCAGGAGTCGATCCCCGTTGGCTACGAGAACCAGATGATTATGCGCCCGATGGACTTCGAGGAGTATCTTTGGGCGCTCGGCTATGACGAGAATGCCATTGGCATCTTGCGCGAATCATACCAGACGCTCGCGCCGGTGCCAACGTCGATCAACGATAAGTTTCTTGAGCTGTTTCGGGAGTTCATGACGATCGGAGGGATGCCTGAGGTCGTCAAGACCTTCATCACGGACAACAGCTTCTCGCTGGCGCACAAGGCGCAGGAGCGCATCAAGAACTCCAACCTTGATGACATCGCCCGTTACGCGGCGCGTGCCGAGAAGCCGAAGGCCAGGGCCTGCTACCTTTCGCTCCCCGCGCAGCTCGCCCGCGAGAATCGGAAGTTCAAGTATTCCGAGGTCGAAAAAGGCGGCTCGACGCGCAAGTTCGGCAGTTCCATAGACTGGCTGCGGGAATCGGCGCTTGCAATCCAGTGCTTCAACACCTCCACGCCATCCATGCCGCTGAGCGTCTATCGCACGAACGAATGCTTCAAGATGTACGTCTCGGACATAGGAATCCTTACTGCCATGATAGGATTCAACGTCAAGAAGACGATTCTCGAGAACACCATCAAGGGCTTCGCCAAGGGCGGCATATACGAGAACGCCATCGCGCAACAGCTTGTCTCGCGCGGATACGAACCGTTCTATCACCAGAAGAAATCGCCAGCCGGAGAGATCGACTTCCTCATCGAACGCAACGGCGCGGTCGTCCCGATAGAGGTCAAGGCCGGGCACACCTCGTCCGTTTCGTTCGACCGACTTCTAAACCAGAAGGATGTTGAGGTCGGCTACAAGCTCATCAGCGGAAACGTCGGCAGGGTCGGCAAGAAAATAACCCTGCCGCACTACATGGCAATGTTTATCTGATGGAAAGGAAATCGAAGTTTCTCGAAGAGGGAAAGCATCTGGCGCGGCTGAAGCATCCGAACCTCGCGCACGTTTTCGACCTCGGTTACGAGTCCCTCGTGAAGAGGCCATAGTGTAGGTTAATTTCTTGGCCATAATTGATTTGTTGTGGATAAAAAAATTAGCCACAACTTGACTTACATGTTGGCACAAAAGTTCAGTTTGTGCGCTTAAGTGCCATAAAATTTGAATTGAAATTTTGGCACAAAAGTGCAGTATATGCTATTAGGTGCCATTTTATGGTTGCGTTATACTGCTTATTTTTGATACAATACTGCATGTAGGCGCAAATAGGAGTTCTTATGCAACAATTCTATGGTCGCGAAGATATTCTTTCTGACTTAAGTTCACTGTGGAAGAAGAAAGTTTCTTCCTTTGTGACGTGTCGAGGTCGACGTCGTGTCGGGAAGTCCACTCTGATTGAGAAGTTTGCGGAAAAGAGTGGCGCTCGATTCATTCGTATAGAGGGTGTTCGGCCAAAGCAGAAGATGACGAACGCAGATGAACTTGCCAATTTTGCCGAGCAGCTGTCGGCTGCTACCGGTGCTGAAGATTCGCCTCCGTCAAATTGGCTGAACGCATTTCTGCGTCTGGACGGGAAGATCGACGACCGGGAGCGGACGGTTGTCCTGCTTGACGAGGTGTCGTGGATGGCGCATTACGACTTGCGTTTCTCCAGCACTCTTAAAATCGCCTGGGATGCCCATCTGAAGAAGCATCGACGGCTTGTATTTGTCGTCTGCGGAAGCGTTTCTACATGGATACTTGAAAACATCATAAAAGACGGGTCGTTCTACGGAAGGCGTTCGCTTGATGTTGTAGTGCCGGAGTTGCCTCTTGCGGAGTGTGTGAAGTTCTGGGGGAAATCTGCTGCGAGAATCGATCGCCGAGAAATCGTTGACGTGCTTTCCGTTACTGGCGGAATCCCGCGCTATCTTGAGGAGATTGATCCCGGAGCTTCGGCCAACGAGAACATACGCAGGCTGGCATTCCGTCCGAAAGGAGTGCTGCGCGAAGACTTCGACGAGATGTTTTCAGATGTCATCGCCAATCTGCCCACTCTTACGGAGGCCGTCTTGCGCACCCTGCTGAATGACGCCATGACAGTGACGGAAATAGCCGAGGTGCTTGGCATGGAGAAGAATGGTCATATTTCGGCTGTGCTGCTTCAGCTTGAGGAGGCCGGCATGGTATCTGCGGACGAGGGCAGAAATCCGTCGTCTGGCAAGCAGATGCGCGAGAAGCACTATCGTTTGCGGGACAACTACGTGCGGTTTTACCTCAAGTACATCGAGCCGGTCAAGAATACAATTGACGCGGGATCGTTCGGCTTTGCGTCGCTTGACGAACTGAACGGCTGGGAGTCGGTCAAGGGGCTTCAATTCGAGAATATGGTCGTCAACAATGCTTCGCAGCTGATACAGCCGCTGGGAATTGGACGCGCACATGTGTTTTCGTGTGCGCCATACCGCAGGTCAGGAAGGTCGGCAGACGGCGTACAGGTCGATTTGATGATCCAGACCCAGCGTGCGATATACGTGGTCGAAGTCAAGCGCAAGCGCGAAATCGGACACGAGGTGATCGATGAGATGGAGCGTCGGGTCGCGAAGCTCCCGCGAAAAGAAGGGCGCTCAATTCGCGCTGCCCTTGTGTACGAAGGTCATCTCGCGCCTATTGTCGAGGCGGAAGGCTATTTCGACGCCGTTGTGCCGTTCAGGAATCTCCTTGGCCTTTAGCCCGCGCCTGAATTCTCCGCGCTGACGTTGTAAAGTCCACTAGGCGCGAGTGAAACAAACATTCCTAAAAGTCAACTTTTTTGTTGCGTTAAAAATAACCAAGAACGATTGACTTCAACGCGCGGTGTGGAGTATAATGCGCCGCAGAATGAAGATACTAGGCATAAAGTCGGCTCTTCTTGCGGCTTCGGCGCTCGCGTCGTCGTCGGTTTTCGCGTCGTTCGAATTCAAGTCGGGCGACGCGACGCTGCGCCTTTCAGAGAAGAACGGCGCGGTCGAGTCTCTTGTCGCCGCCGGCGTGGAGCGCGTCGTTCCCGCCGCCGAGGCGTTTACGCTTCAGCTTCTCGACGGCAAGGGGGAGCCGACTCGCCTCAAGTCGTCGGAGTTTGTGTTTATGCCTCACGCAAAGTCCGCAAAGTGCGCAAAGTCATCAGACAAGAAACTTAGCGAACTTGGCGAACTTGGCGTGAGACAAAATGCCCAACTTACATGGCGCCACGCAAACGGCCTCGTCGTGCGCATGTCCGTAACCGCCACCAGCGGCGAGTTCCGCTTCAAGCCCTCCGTCGAGAACATCCCCGCCGGAATGCTTCTCGAATGGTTCGACGGCCCGCAGGTCTGCATCGCGCCGGACAGAAAACTCTACTGGCCGTATTGGGATGGATGCGAGGTGACAAACTATAAGTGCCGGAATTATCGGCCAAGTGGCTATCGGTCTCGGTTCGGACCCTTGATAGGGGGTCTTTACCCTGGTTTTGGCCAGATGCAGTTTCTTGCTGCATACAAAGACGGGCGTGGTGTATATTTCTCCGCCGTCGATGCCCATCATACGCCAAAAGGGATCGAATGGGAACGCTTGAGCGACAAGGCGGTGCGCTTATCGCTCCAGACCTTCTGCGGCGATCTTGATGCTGACGGCGCATGGCGGTCGAAGTTCCACTATTCGATTCGCCCCTACGACGGCGGCTGGATGGAGGCGTGCGAAATCTACCGCGACTGGGTTAGAACCTTGCCTGGTTTTGAGAAGCCGCCTAAGCGCCCGAAGTGGATGTACGACTCTCCGGTGAACCTGATCTATCCTGTGCGCGGCGAAGGCAATGACCACCAGCCCCGCGACATGAAACCCAACCGATACTACCCTTACATCAATGCTATGGCTGCGGTAGAGAAATACGGAAAAGCGCTTGATTCAAAGATCATGGCGCTTCTCATGCACTGGGAGGGAACCGCCCCCTGGGCTCCGCCATACGTGTGGCCTCCTTTCGGCGGCGAAGAGGAACTTGCCAAGTTCCGCGATGCGCTCCACGCTCGCGGCGACTTGCTTGGCGTCTATTGCTCCGGCACGGCGTGGACGCAGATTTCCAGCATCATTCCGGCATATTCCCTAGAGCAGCGTTTCGAAGACGAACGACTCGGCCGCCACATGATACGCGGGCCGAAAGGAGAGATTGCCGCGAGCATATGCAACCCAGACCAGCGTTACGGATACGACATGTGCCTTGCGGAAGACTGGTGTGTTCACACGGTCGAAGAGGAAGTCGGCAAGTTGGCGCGCTTCGGAATCGACTACTGCCAGTTCTTCGACCAGAATCTTGGCGGCGGATGGCTTCTCTGTTACGCGAAGCACCACGCACATCCTCCGATTCCTGGCGCGTGGGAGGTGGAAGCCATGCTGGCTTTGCAGGAGAGACTGGTTTCTGCCGCAGCGGCGAATAGTATGGTGCTCGGTTGCGAAGCAGCTGCGGCGACTCCGTACGTGCCAAACCTTTTCTACAACGATTCGCGGACAATGATCCCCCTCATGTTCTTTGGCAAGCCCGTGCCCGGCATTGCGTTCGTGTTCCATGAGTGGCAGTGCAATTTCTCGGGCAATATGTGTGGCCTCATGGACTGCGATCCGTTTTGGCGCTGGGCGTACAGTTTTCACAATGGAGACATGATGTCGCTCGTTCTTGGTGCTGATGACGAGTTGGTCTCATCCTGGTGCCTCCCGTGGAGCAAGAAGTTTCCAGAGCAGGATATGCTCGTTCCGTTCGTCAAGAATTTAAACGCCATTAGGAAGAAGCATATATCGTTCCTGCTTGAAGGGCGTATGATTCCTCCCTTTGCCGAATGCGAGTCCGCAGCGGCCAAAGTGAGTTATTCGGGGTGGGGAAGCGGTATGATGGAGACATGCGACATACTGACTTCGTTTTGGGAAGACGCGAAGGGCGAGCGTATGGGTTTCGCCACCAATTGGCGGCTTGCGCCGTCCGATCTTAGGATCACCCATAAAGACGGCAGGTGCGAAGTACGAATGCTTGCACCGCTTGAAACGATTGAGATTACGCAATCTGGTAAGCAATAGCAGAAGGGAACGAATACATGACGAAGAAAAAGGTATCGCAGGTAATCTGCACGGCAGCACTGGCAGTTGGACTTGGGATGAGTTTTGCCGCATATGCCGATCCGGCGCCGGGAGTGAAGGTTGTACTGGACCTTAAACCAGGTCCGGACAATCCGCGCAACAGCGAGGGCGCGTTCCTGCCGCTCAAGGACGGACGCATCATGTTCGCCTATTCGCGCTATTACGGCAAGTCCAGCTCGGATCATGCAACGGCGGATATTGCCGTCCGCTACTCGTATGACAAAGGCGCGACCTGGACTGACAAGGACGAGATCATTGTGAAGAACCATGGCGGCATGAATGTGATGAGTGTGAGCCTCCTGCGTCTGCAGAGCGGCGAGATCGCCCTTTTCTATCTGCTTAAGAACAGCACCTCTGACTGCCGCCCAGTGTTGCGCCGATCCTTCGACGAGGGCAAGACCTGGAGCGAACCGACATCATGTATCACAGACGAGGTGGGATACTACGTCCTCAACAACGACCGCGTAATCCAGCTGAAGGACGGACGGCTTCTCTTTGCCGTGTCGCGGCACGGCTTCGACGGCGGCAAGTTCGACGGCCAAGGCGTGGTGATGACTTATTCGAGCGATGACAACGGAAACACTTGGCGACGCGGGAAGTCCGTGTTGAGCGTCGTCGCGCCGAGCGGAAAGAAGTACGCTGCGCAGGAGCCTGGCGTCGTCGAGCTGAAGGACGGGAGCATCCTGCTCTGGATTCGTACCGACGCCGACTGCCAGTTCATGAGTCGCTCGGCTGATCGAGGCGAGACCTTCTCGCCGCCGCAGCCGTCCTGGCTGCGTTCACCGCTCTCGCCTGCGTCCATCAAACGTCTGCCTACGGGCGATCTGCTGGCTCTCTGGAACGATCACGAGTCGCGTCCGGCAATGCGGACGCACCGCCATGAGTTGCACACGTGGTCTAATGGCGCTCGGTCGCCGCTTGCCGCGGCGCTTTCAGACGATGACGGGCAGACGTGGCACGGCGTGAAGATGGTTGAGGACGATCCCGACGGGTGGTTCTGCTACTTCGCAATCCTGCCGGTTGACGACGGCTCGGTGCTTCTTGGCTATTGTGCGTACAGCGACCTTGCGCATACGCGGCTTGTCAAATTGCCGCTCGCGTGGCTTTACGGGAACAATAAAGGAGAAACAAAATGAAGAAGTTAGTGATTATCGGTACGGCTGCAATGGCAGCCATTGCAGGCCACGGTGCGGCGAGGAATCTGCCTCGTCTGGACTCGTCAAAGTTCGACTTCTGCTACGAGTTTGTAGAATCTCCTGCAAATGAGGATCTTGACGGCAACAGCAAAAAAGACATGTCTGTCTTTGGGGGAGACGGCTGGCTTACGATCGGCGGGGCTACCTCCATCGGATACGCCAACTTTAACTGCAGCACCCATAGTAGATACATCGGCAGCAATCAGGGGGCTGATGCCGATGGCGGTGTGTGGCGCAGGTATGGCATTTCATATGAGACCGGCTTCACGATTGAAGCACGCCTGACGATATGGACTGATACGGGAAGAGTTGGCGCGTTTGCTCTTACTGCAAGTCCTAACGATTCTACAGTGAATGCGTTGCTGAATATCAGAGATGGATCGGTCACATGGGGCAGCTCTGGCAGTACTGTGCTGACGAACATGACAACCAAGAATGTCTATCACACCTACCGTATAGCCCGTGCGCCTTATTCCGATACGTTTTCCGTGTGGATTGACGGCAATCTGGTCGCAGAAAGCCTTGGGAACGGCCTTGAATACGGCAACGTTCTGGACCGCATCCTGCTCGGAAGCATTGGTGAGAACTGGACAGGAAGTTCAGTCGTTACCTATCTCCGTTTCACAAAAGGCGGATATGCGCCGCCAACCGAGAAAGACATGCGGCGGGACTCTTCGGAGTTCGATCATAAGTATGAGATGGACGCCGAGGATACGCGTTTTTCGCCCACTGCTTCGACTTCGGATTGGAGCCTTTGCAGCGGTGAAGTCGGAACGGCGACTTTGGCGGATGGAATTCTTTCCGTTGATCAGCCAAGCGGAAAGATGCGATATTACAGAACCGTCGGGGCGCTTGATCAGAATATCTCCGCCCAATCTCCATTTACTTTCGAGATTGCGACACGTATCAATGTGGCCTGGGCTGGCAGCAGCACCGGAGGAAGGGTCGTGAATTTCCTTCTGGGCACGCCGCGTGCCTCATGTTGCTTCTTCATCGGCACAAACACTGTTCAGGCTTCTGACAATACGCTTTTGCATACGGCCGACAATACGGATAAAATGCACGTATTCAGAGTGTCCTACAAGGGCGAGTGGCCGAACACCTACGTATTGTACAGGGACGGCGAGAAGATCGCTGAAATAGGTGCGTTCGGCATGACCGCGGCGTACAACTACGCCCGCTTTGGCATTGCAAGCACCTCGACGCACGGTGGCGCGTTTGATGTCGATTACATCCGCTGGACGACTGATGGCGCATTCGCCCCGCCCAAGCCAAAGGATGGTTTCGCGATTATCTACAAGTAGAGGGAATGTTGGGCGGTATAATGCGGAAACGAATGTTGACGGCTGTCGGCGTCTTGGTGCAGACTACATTTATGTTGTCTGCATCAACAAACGCGGTCGTTGCAGATGTGGCGGCGGAATTCCGCGTCGATGCGGCACGTCCCGGGCGGACGCTGCCAAACACGCAGCAGATGATCTGCGTGTGGAGTCTGCCGAGAGATGCCTTCCTCAATGTCAAGAGGAATCCCGAATGCGACGTGCTGGAGTTCGCAGAGTTTGTGGAAGTGATGGGGGCGACGGGCGGCAGCTATGGCCGGGACTGTTTCAGACGCCCCGCTGATAGAAGCGTGACGGACGATTACGACTTCACCCAGCTCGTCGAAGGATGTCGCGGCATTCTGGACGTTGGCCTCAAACCGTATCTTAAGCTTGGCAATGTGCCCATCAAGTTGAGCTCCAAGGCGTCAATCAGCAGTTTCGGCATGAACGTCAGTCCTCCTGACGACTACTCCGCCTACGGACGCTATATGGCGGCATGTGCGGATGCGCTCCTCGCCGCGTTTGGGCGCGAGGAACTTTGCCGATGGCGGTTCGCCGTCCTGACGGAATTCGAAAACGGCGTCTGGTTCAAGGATGCTTCCGGGGATCCTGAAAAGACGTTTCGCGCATACTGTCGTCTGTACGAAACAACGATTGAAACATTCATGAAGCGCATCTCGTCAGATTTGGTGGTCGGTGTCCATGCGCAGGCCTCCACGGACGGGTTGTGGGATGAGCGTCGTTTCATCAAGTATGTTGCAGAGCGCAACTTGCCGCTCAGGTTCATCACTGCGTCTTTCTACGACAGGATGCCCGGTGCCCCGACGACCGGGATGCCGCTAGCTGCAACCATAGCGCATTTGCGATGTGCGGCAGACGAAGCGGGATTGACGAATCTCGTCTATGGGATTGACGAGGGTCGTATCCTCTGGGGTAGAACGCGCGCTAAGGCAAATGACAATCTGTTTCTCCGTATTGTCGGGGATACGTATCAGGCCGCCTATGACGCGCGGACTGTGAAGCAACTTTTCGACAGCGGGGCGGATTGGTTCGCTTCATGGGGGTATCTGTCCGGTCCTAACGTGTTTTTCGAGGGATTGCCGTCCGTAAGCTTTCATGTTGCGAGAAAAGCATCGAAATTCAAGGGCATGAAGCGTTTGTCGGTCGTGCGGACAGGAGGAGCGGCGTTGGGGATTGAAGGTGATGCTGTGGCGGCGATTTCGGGAGAAGGGCGGCGTGTTCTGATCATGGCGTATGCGTTCAAGGATGATCTTTTTGCCACTGGTGCGTTGCCGATGCGCTTCTCGGTAGCGGTTCCGCAGGAGTGGAAGGACGCTCCTGTCACGCTGGAAACCTGCCTGATTGATGATGATGCCAACTGGTTCGACGAATGGCGCGCAGAGCGCAGGCGGAGAGGCGTCCTAGACGATCATTTCGTATTGTCTCCAGACGATCCTGCGCCTATGTCGGCAGTCGGGCTTAAATCTGCGGCAGACAGAGAGATGTTCAAGACCGAGCTTGAATCACGGTTTCGTGAATGCTCCAAGCCTAAGATCGATTGTGTTCGGGTGACGGCGGATCAAAATAGGGAGGTGCAGTTTGCTCGCGTTCTTTCGGTCAATGCTGTCCTTTTTGCAGAATTAGGCATTGGCGGGGTCAACAAGGTCGGATGTTGCCGTTAATAGAAAGGAGTGGCTATGGCTACGACAAGGCGTGCGAAGGTGAGTCTTGAGTTTCTGTTTGTGAAGGCGGAGGTGAAGGGCGTTCCCGAAAAAGCGCTCTTGAAGAGCCGCAACATCGGGCAGGTGGATTTGATCTGGCCGCGCATCGGTGTTGCGAAGAAGTCCGGCGCGAGGGAGATGGTGTTCAAGCGCGGCGTGTGCGACTTCACCGCAGAGTCGTGGACGAAGCGCGTCGTATTTCGCGAGGAGATCGAGGATCATTGCGGGCTTGCCGTTTCGATTACCGAGCCGGTGAGTGTGCAGAAGGTGCGACGGTTTTTGCGCTTGACGGCGAAGTACGCATTGAAGATGGGCGCTGATTTCATGGAAAAGGCGATGGTGGGCTATGCCGACATCGCCTCGTCGCCAATCGACGCGCTCGCGGCGATGATCGGCGAGAAGGACGTCCCTAAGGTGATTGCGCAGGGCGTTATTGATGTCAATGAGTTGCCCGCCGAGGGTGAAGAACGCGAGATAACCGTGCCGCTCATCCGACCGCTCACCGGCAAATCCATTGGCTTCCTCACCATTTGCCTCAGGGCGTGAACCTCTGCTTGTTCTTTGAGGGTACGGGACAGGGCGTCGCGGGGAGAATTACCAACGTCACACGGCTGCGAGACCTTTGCGTCAACAACGCGCGGCAGAAGCTCCACCTTGAAGCGGGTCCAGGTACTCGTTTCGGCTCGTACCTTCGCGGCAAGATTGCAGGCTCCGACTGGCGAGCCATCTTCCGCGATGCTCGGCGGTGGCTCGAAGCGAACTACGAGACTCTGCCGAAGGATGGCGTTGAGACAAAAGTGTTTCTATTTGGCTTCTCTCGCGGCGCTCTTATCGCGCGGCACTTCGCGGCGTGGCTCGACAAACTCGGCGTCGCCGTCGCATATCTTGGTCTATGGGATACGGTCGATTCGACAATCGGGCTCGATGTTTCCGAGACATGTCCGCCAAACGTGATGAGCGCTCGTCATGCCGTGGCGCGTGACGAGACGAGGAAGTTCTTCCGCCTTGTTCCGTTGCTTGGCGAAAAGAATCGTGTCGTTGAAATGCTTTTCCCGGGCAGCCACAGCGATGTCGGCGGACTCAATTCGGTGGGGAGACACCCTTGAGACGGTGCTGTTTTTGGTGGTAAAATCGTGTGATTCTGCAAGATAACGCGAAAGTGGCGGATGGCGATGGCAAAGTGAGCGAAAGCGGATATTGAATCTCAGCCTTTTTTTGATGGAATGACAGGATTATCTGGAGGCTTGCCCCCAGATGCCCCGCAAACGCGCTTGATTTATGCTATAATACGCATCGTTAAGTAATACGCATCGTTAAGGAAGCAACATGGTAACATCATGCACGCTCGATTATCGTCGTAAATCGTTGAATGAGGATGAATAATGAAATTTGACTTGATAGTCGTGACGGCGGCGAACCGTGCGCAGGCAGAGGGATATAGGGCTCAGCTTGCTGGGCGTGAACGTTTTCTCGTCATTCCCGACCCCGGAGACAGGCGGGTTGGTTCGCTGGGTGCAACAGTCAACGCGTTGCGGCTTATTTTCCGCCGTCAGGGCTGCGAAGCTCTGCCTAGACGCGTTCTTGTCTGTCATAGCGGCGGTGACGCGAAGCGCACTCCCGCATACGCTGCAATGGGCAAGGCGTTTGTCCCTATGCCAGACGGACGACCCATGCTCGACCACATCGTCGATGAGATGGAGAAGTTGCCTGCGAAGCCAGGCGTCGTCGTCTGCTGTGGAGACGTCATTCCGTATCTCGACAGCGAGAAGGTGCGGTTCGCCGCGCACGGCGTGACGGGCGTTGCGTATCCAGACGGTCCGGGTCAGGCAAGACGCCACGGCGTGTATGTGGCGAATGGAGAAAGGGGAACGGAATGCTGCAGGCTGTTGCCTGTCGAAGATTTTCTCCAGAAGCCGGCGGTCTCGCGGGGCAGGTTTCTCATTGACACCGGAATAATGTTCTTCGACTGGAAGGTCGCGGAAAAGATGGCAAGGTTGCCTGTCGCCGGCGACATATACGAGGATTTCCCGAAACTCCTGATGGGCGGCTTCGCCAAGTTCTGCGTCTCCGTGGTTTCGAAGTGCCGATTCTTCCACATAGGTTCATCGCGCGAACTTCTTGCGCTTCTCGGGCGAGGGGGCGTTCTTGTCGATGGATGCCAGGCGCCGCTAGGAAAACTTGGCGGACGCAATATCGTGACGAACGTGCCGCGGGAATACGGTCCGGTGGCCTTGGGACGCGGCGAGTGCCTGACGTCGCTGCCTCTGAAGACTGGAGGATGGTATCACTTGCGCTACCGCATCGACGATACGTTCAAGGAGGACGGGCTTTGGGAAAAGTACGCGCTTGGAGACAAAATGACGAAGGTTGACCACCGTCGACTTCTGGATCTGAGGCGCAGGGATGTGGTCGTGAAGAAGCCGCTTCGCATCGATCTTGCCGGAGGCTGGAGCGATACGCCGCCAATCTGCAACCTTGTCGGCGGATGCGTGCTGAATGCCGCCGTGACGCTCAATGGCGTTGAACCGGTGAAGGCTGTGGTGCGTCCGTTGGATGTCATGGAGGTACGCGTATCCAGCGCTGATCTTGGCCGCTCCGGCGTTATAAAGGCCATGCGCGAAATACGTGCGGCGAAGGATCCGCACGACTGGTGTGCGCTCGTGAAATCGGCCCTGTCCGTCGTTGGCTATGATTTCTCGTGGGGAGGAATCGACATTCGAATAAGCGCGGACGTCCCGAAAGGCAGCGGCATGGGCACCAGCTCCATTCTCGGAGCGGCGCTCGTGGAGGCTCTGCTCCTTTTCCACGGCGATTCTGCAGACTGGAGGACGGTATCCGCCAAGACGCTTGCACTTGAACAGGAAATGCAGACAGGCGGTGGCTGGGAGGACCAAGTCGGCGCGCTCGTGCCCGGCGTGAAACTCATCGAGACCGACCCGGGGAAAGATCAGTCGTTTCGCGTCAAGAGGCTTCCGCCAAAAGCCGAGCAGGCGTTCGCGAAGTTTTTGTCCGACAGGGCGCTTCTCTACTTCACTGGGCAGAAGCGCATGGCGCGCAACGTCCTGCGCGGGGTGCTGAAGTTCTACCGCGAGAACCCTGACAACATCGCGCACGAGATAATAGAGCGCGTTAAGGATGAGGCCGCCGCCGCGTACCGTGCGCTTCTGCGTCGCGACTACGACGCATACTGCGCAGCAGTGAACGGCTATTGGCTTTCCAAGAAGGCGCTGGATCCAGGAAGCACCAATCCGCATGTGGAATCCATAATCGCGCGCATGGCTCCATGGACGCAGGCGGTGTCGCTTTGCGGCGCCGGCGGCGGAGGCTTCATGTTCGTCATCGCGCGTTCCGCGGAGTCCAAGGAGAAGATTCGCCGCGTGTTCAGCGGAGGAGGCAAGTTCTCCTCTGGAAGGTTCTACGATTTTGAGATTATGGTATAATACGCCTATCAAATCGTACCTTTCCATAATCAAATTAGTCTGGCCGCTTGCGCTGGGCATGGTCAACAACGCCGTCATGCAGTTCTTTGACAGGGCGTTCCTGTCTAGTTGCTCGCTGGAGGCGCTGGAGGCCGTCCTTCCGGCGGGGATGCTAATGTGGATCTTCGCCGGATTCTTCCAGAGTGTGATAGGCTACTCTTCCGTATTTGTCGGACAATTCCACGGCGCCGGCGACGCGGCGAAATGCGTTGCAAGCTATCGTGCCGCGCTTGTCATCGCCGTCCTGTCCGGGATTGCGAGCGTTCCGCTTCTTCCGGTGGGCGGATGGCTGCTTTCGCTTTCCGCGCCATCGCTGGAGGTATTGGGCCTTGAACGGACGTACTACTGGATCACGATGTCCGGAGCGATTTTCATATACGGACATATCGCGGCGTCTTCATATTTCACAGGAAGGAGCAAGACGCGCATTGTCTTCTGGGTGAATCTTGCGGGGAATGTCCTCAACATTGTTCTTGACGCGCTTTTCATATTCGCACTCGAACTTGGCATGGCTGGCGCGGCGATCGCGACTGTCGTCGCGATGGGCGCTCAGTTCGCCGCGCTTGCCGTGATGGCGGAGCGCGATGTGCTCATAGAGGCACAATCGTCGGTCCGTGTTCCGTTGCGCGAGCTTTTCGCGATTGGCGGCAGGATGCTCCGCTTTGGCGTTCCGTCCGGATTCTACACGATGCTCAACATGGTTTCGTTCACGATATTCGTCTTTGTGACGAGCGGCGTCGGGGGACTGGAGCTTGCGGTTTCCAATGCGTGCTTTGCGGTGAATTATCTCATATTCGCTCCGATGGAGGGATTCTCGATAGGCGCCTCTACGCTTGTCGCTCAGGCGAAAGGGCGCGGCGATCCTGAAGCAGCTGCGAGGGACGCCGTGCGAGTCCTTATCCTAGGGGTTGGGTTCACAATTGCCATGTCCGCACTCGCGCTCGCGTTCCATCGTCCGATACTCTCCATATTCGCGGCGAAGGCGGGTGCGGCGTCCGGCGACTTCCATGCGCTTGGCGCAGTTCTTTTCATGCTGATGGCGGCGTGGCAGATATTCGACGCGGCGGACGTGATATTGTCGGGTGCGCTCAAGGGCGCGGGCGATACGACTTTCGTCCTATGGTGGATGCTCGCAAATTCATTCGGACTGTGGATGCCGCTCGTCTGGGCTGTTTCGAAGTGGTACAACACGATGCCTGCGCTCTGGGGGTCGATGATCGTGTATGTCATCATAATCTGCGTAGGAACGGCGATTAGGTGGTGCCGAGGCGGATGGAAGAAAATACGTCTTGTGTAGCAATTAAATTTTTTTTTCAAAAACCCCCTTGCGCGGGAGCGGGTGTTTTTGATATACTACGCACTCGTCCGCCGCCGAGGCGGGCAGATCATTGAAAACCGGAAGCTTGGAAATCAAAGAGAATTACAACTCATATA